>Ga0105245_10001705_pt1 | contig 20014 bp, 17 predicted proteins | sample KBSM54metaG_FD_81523 | JGI IMG/M metagenome (GOLD analysis project Ga0105245, IMG submission 81523) | Miscanthus rhizosphere microbial communities from Kellogg Biological Station, Michigan, USA - KBS M5-4 metaG | ecosystem: Host-associated > Plants > Roots > Rhizosphere > Soil | place...
CAGCTTTGGCATTCACACTGCTTTCTATCTGCTCGACCACGCCAAGCCGAAGAAGGTGATCGGCGTCGGCCGCAATCCGCTGCGCTTCTCGCCGTTCTCGCTCGATATCGACAAGCGCGAGGGCTACGAATATCACGCGCGCCACGTCACCTATGAACTCGACCTGTTGCTCGAGTTGCTCGACCGCGAGAAGCCCGAGGTCATCGTCAACTTTGCCGCGCAGGGCGAGGGTGCTGTCTCGTGGAAGCATTCGTGGCGCTTCTTCGAGACGAATTCCATGGCGTTGGCGCGGCTCGCCGAGGAACTAATGAAGCGCGACTGGCTCGAGCGCTTCATTCAGATCGGTACGTCGGAGATGTACGGCTCTGTCGATCACGCCACCAAGGAGGACGAGCCGATCAAGCCGTCGTCGCCTTACGCGGCTTCGAAGGTCGCGTTCGACCTGCATCTCGTCTCGGTGCACAAGTTCCTCAAATTTCCGATGAACATCATCCGGCCGTCGAACGCCTATTGTCCCGGCCAGCTCTTGCATCGCGTGATCCCGAAGGCGGTCTGGTGCGGCCTCAAGGGCGTGAAGCTGCCGTTGCATGGCGGCGGTCGCGCCGAGAAGTCGTATATCCACGCCCGCGATCTCGGCCGCGCCATCCACCTCGTGGCGGAGAAGGCGCCGCTCGGCACGATCTACAACGCCGGTCCGGCGCTGCCGACTTCGATCCGTGAGGTGGTCGAGCGGACCGCGAAGGCGCTCGGCATGCCGTTCGAACAACTGTGCGAGGTCTCCGGCGACCGGTTGGGGCAAGACAGCCGGTATTGGCTCGATTCCTCCGCGATCAAGCGCGACATCGGCTGGGAACCCCAGGTCGGCTGGGACGAGGGGCTCGCGGAGATGGTGGCGTGGGGGCGCAAGTACTGGAATCAGATACAAGGCGAATCAACGGAGTACGTGCTGCGCGCATGAGGCATTCGATGACAGCCCAAAGGCAGGCGGCGAAAGCGACGCGTGGCCGCGCTCGCAACAGCGTCGATGCCATCGCCGCGCGTTGGCGCTGCCGCGCGTACCGCCGGCGGATCCTGGAAATTTCGCAGCAGGTCAGCGCGCTGCACGTCGCGCCGGCGTTCTCCTGCGTCGAGATCACCGATGCGATTTATCACGAGCTGATGCGTGATGCGGATGTGTTCCTGATGTCGAAGGGGCACGGCTGCATGATCCAGTACGTGATCTTGGAAGAACGCGGCGTGCTGTCGCGCGCCGATCTCGACACTTATTGCAAGCCCAGCGGTCGGCTCGGCGCGCATCCCGACTATGGGACGCCCGGCATCGCCGCTTCGACCGGGTCGCTCGGGCACGGGCTCTCGATCGCGGCCGGCCAGGCTTACGCAGAGAAGCTCAAGGGCACCGACATCGCCGTCTACTGCGTGCTCTCGGACGGCGAATGTCAGGAGGGCTCGACGTGGGAAGCCATGATGATGGCGGCCAATCTGGGGCTCGATAACCTGGTTGCGTGTATCGACAACAACGACTTCTCCGGGCTCGAGCGCATGAGCGAGGGTCACAAGGCGTTCTATCCGCTGCGCGAGAAGGCGGAGGCTTTCGGCTGGGAAGCGGTCGAGGTCGACGGCCATGACGGCGAAGCGATCGTGGACGCCGTACGCAGCCGCAGCGGAGGCCGCCCGATGCTCGTGATCTGCCGCACCGTGAAAGGGAAGGGCGTGTCCTACATGGAGCACGTGCCGATCTGGCATTACCGCTCGCCCAATGCCGAAGAATATCGCATCGCGCTTCTCGAATTGGCGGAAGGCAGCTGATGCGCAATCGCTTCGCCGATACGTTTTATGAGCTTGGCAAGGCCGATCCGCGGCTATGCGTGCTCGTGGCCGATATCTCGCCGGCGGGATCGATTGCGAAGTTCCGTTCGGAATTTCCCGCGCGCTTCATCAACACCGGCGTCGCTGAGCAGGTCATGATCGGGATGGCCGCCGGGATGGCGCAGCGCGGGCTGCGACCGTTCGCCTACACGATCGCGACCTTCGCGCTCTATCGCCCGTTCGAGATGGTGCGCGACGATCTCTGCTACCAGAATCTTCCCGTGACGGTGGTGGGGATCGGCGGCGGCGTTACCTATTCGACCCTCGGCGGCACGCATCACGCGCAAGAAGACATCGCCATTGCGACCGCGATCCCGAACATGTCCGTGATTGCGCCTTGCGATCCGGCGGAAACGGAAGCCGCCACCCGATGGTGCGCAACCCAGGAGATCGGTCCGGTCTATCTGCGGCTGGGCAAGGCCGGCGAGCCCGACTTCACCAGCCGTCTCGCGGACAAGTTCGCCTTCGGCAAGCTGCGGCATCTGCGGCGCGGCGCGGACGTTTGCGTCCTCGCCTATGGTTCGATCATGAAGATGGCGGCCGAGGTTGCGGATCGGATGGAAGCACAGGGTCAGTCCGTCTCCCTGGTCTCGGTCCACACGTTGAAACCGCTTGATGTCGAGGGCCTCGCGGCGGTGCTTGCGACGCATCGCCAGGTGATCGTGATCGAGGAGACCTCATCGCAGGGTAGCCTTGGCACCAAGCTCAAGGCGCTCGCCTACGAGTGCCAAGCCGCATGCCGCATCCGCTGTTTCTCGCTGCAGGACGAGTTCATCCACGTCTACGGCGATCACGAGGCAGTGCTTGCCGCTCACGGGCTTACGGCCGAAGCGATTACGTCGGCGGTTAGCAGGCCAGTATGACGGTGCGAAGCATGCCTGACGTCTTCAAACTGAACGAGCCAATCATCGAGATCGGGGCGGACTGGCTCGCTCGCCTGAAGACGGCGGCGCAGCAGAGTCCGTTACGGCGGGCGCGCGTGTGTCTGCATGCCGCTCCGGAGGACGCCATCCAGGAAATGATCATCGCGCTGTGCCAGGACACACTGTTCCGCCCGCACCGCCACCTCGACAAGACTGAATCCTTTCACATCGTCGAGGGCGAACTCGATCTCATTGTATTCGAGGACACGGGGCGGCCACAGCGGGTCATCAGGATGGGTCCGATGGCGAGCGGCAAGACGTTCTGCTATCGGCTGAACGCGCCGCTCTATCACGCGCTCCTGCCGCGTACGCCATTTGTGATTTTCCACGAGACGACGGCCGGCCCGTTCCGCAATGACGCGCAATTTGCGCCCTGGGCGCCCGAGCAGGGATCCGCGCTGCGGGCGTTTCTCGAGGATTCCATTTACGCAGGTGCAGCATGAGCGGCGGCAAGGCCACCAAGTTCAGTACCGGCGACATCATCGGGTTGTACAAATCCGAAGCCGCGCGGCACGGGGCGGGCGGGACATCGACGATCCAGGACATCCGCACGCGCGACCTGGAAATGAACGCGATCTTCAGCTACGTGCGCGACGGCATGCGCGTCCTCGAGGTCGGTTGCGGCAACGGCTATGTCGCCGAGCAGTTGGTGCGGACATTTGCCGTCGAACTCGACGCTTTCGATTATTCCCATGACCTTGCGGCCATTGCGACCGCTCGCCAGATCAAGGGCGCGAAAGGAACCGTCAAGTTCTCGCAAGGCGACGTGCTCGAGCTTGATCGCCGTGACACCTACGATCTCGTGTTCAGCGAGCGATGCGTTCAGAATCTCGTCTCGTGGGAAGATCAGAAAAGGGGCCTCGACAACATCCGCCGCTCACTCAAGGTCGGGGGCGAATATGTCATGCTCGAGAGCTTCTGGAGCGGGCTGGACAATCTCAACGCCGCGCGTGCCGAACTCGATATCGAGCCCATCCCGGAGTCCTGGCACAATCTGTTCTTCAAGGAGCAGGAAACGATCGATTACATGCAGTCGATCGGCTGCGCCTATGTAGACCAGAACCGCTTCCTGAGTGGCTACTACTTCGGGTCGCGCGTGCTGCTCGCGGCAATCATGCCCAAGGGCAAGAAGGTCGCGTCATCGTCGATCCTGAACGACTACTTCTGCGCACTGCCTCCCGCTGGCGATTTTTCGCCCATGAAAATTCTCCGCTTCAGGAGGACGAAATGACCAACGCAAGCACGGCCAAGCGAACGCAGGGCGAGGCCCAATATCAGGAGGCGATCGACCTGATCGCCAAACGCGGGTTCGAGCGGCTCGGCCTCGTGTCCAGTTGGGCCTATTTCGACGACCCTAAGCGGCTGACCTTCACCTTCGCGCGTTACAAGTTCGTGGCAAAGATGCTGGCCGGCTGCCGTCACGTGCTGGAAGTCGGATGCGGCGACGCCTTCTTCAGCCGCGTCGTCCGTCAGGACGTGAAGCAACTGACGGGCATTGATCTTGATCCAGCCTTTGTAGAGGACGCCAACGCACGCGCGTCGGACAAATGGCCGATCGAGGTTCGCTTGCATGACATGATGAAGGGGCCGATCGAGGGCTCGTTCGATGGCGCCTACAGTCTCGATGTGCTGGAACACATCGAGGCCGCGGACGAAGATCAGTTCCTGCGTAATGTGCTCGCCAGCCTCGAACCGCACGGGACCCTGATCATCGGCATGCCGTCGCTGCAGTCGCAAACCTATGCCTCGGCGCACAGCAAGATCGGGCACGTCAATTGCAAGGATCAGCCGGATCTGAAGCGGCTGATGCTCAAATATTTTCACAACGTGTTCGCGTTCTCGATGAACGACGAGGTCGTGCACACGGGCTATCACGCCATGGCCCATTACAATCTGGTGCTCTGTTGCGGGAAGCGCTGACCCTCCGCGAGACCCTGGGCGAGGAATTCGCCGCGGACGTCCGTGACGAGCTGCTGCAGCCTGCATTGCGCAATCCCAAGGTGCGTTTCCGCGATCTGGCGGTGGACGATCCCAACCTGCGCCGGCGTTTGTTGGCTGCCGTCGACGATGTCCTGCGCGATGGCCGCCTGCTCATGGGACCGCAGGTCGAGGCCTGGGAGCGGCTCATCGCGGACTATTGCGGGGCGCGGTTCTGCGTCGGCGTCAGCTCCGGAACGGACGCCATCTATCTTGCCTTGCGCGCGACCGGCGTTCAGCCCGGTGACGAAGTCATCGTTCCGGCCATGTCGTGGGTGGCGACCGTCAACGCGGTGGTGGTCGCCGGCGCGACGCCGGTGTTCGTCGATATCGGCGATGATCTCAACATCGATACCTCACAAATCGAGGCGGCCATCACGTCGCGGACGCGCGCGATCCTGCCCGTGCACTACACGGGACGGCTGTGCGACATGGCGGCCATCCGCGCCATCGCGCTACGGCACAATTTGCTGGTGATCGAGGATGCCGCGCAGGCGTTCGGCGCCGGCGATGATATCGGCCGTGCCGGCGGGATGGGCGATGCGGCGGCGTTCAGTCTCAATCCAATGAAGGTGTTTCCGGGATACGGCGAGGTCGGTGCGGTGCTGACCGGCGATCAGCAAGTCCATGAGCGCCTGCAGTCGCTTCGCTATCTCGGGACCGTCAACAAGGAGGTGTGCGTCGAGCCGGTCCTGAACTTCAAGATGGACACGATTCAGGCGGCAATGATGCTGGTGAGTTTCGAGACCCTCGAGCCCGCGCTCGATCGCCGTCTCGCGATTGCCCGGCGCTACTATGACGGTTTGCGGCACTTGGTCGGCTGCCCGCAGCCGCCGCATGGGCCGACGGACCGGCGCTCGGTGTTCTTCGATTACACGATCACCACGCCGCGCCGCGCCGAGCTGCGCCGCTTCCTCGAGCAGCGCGGGATCGAAGCGAAGATCCGCCACCCGCTGCTGCTGCCGCAGCATCCCGCCCACCGCCAGTACGACAAGCGGCCACTACCCAATGGTGAGCGGCTGGTGAAGCAGATCCTGAGCCTGCCGATCCACGAGAAGCTGACCGACGCGCAGATCGACTACGTGATTGACGCGGTTGCGGAATTTCACCGCTAAGGGCCCCCGCCATGCCAGCGGAATATGGTTAATACTTTGTTAACGAGTCCTGCCCAGTCTGCGGATTGAAGGCGCGTTTCGACGCCGCGCGTCATTGAGCAGGGCCAATTGATGAACCAAGCCTGGGCCAAGGTCTTGCGCGATTCCGCAGCCGGGAAATCGCGCAAGGGCCAGCAAGCCGCCGATCTGTTCGCCCAGGCTTTGACCCTTCATCAAGGCGGTCGCATTGCCGACGCCCAGACCCTCTATCAGCAGATCCTGCGCAAACGCCCCGATCATGTCGATGCGTTGACGATGCTCGGGCTGTCGGAGCAACAGAGCGGCCGTCTGGAGGAAGCTGAGCGCCTGCTCAAGCGCGCGATCCAACTCGACCGGCGTTCGGTCGTGGCGCACAACAACCTGGCGGCTGTGCTGGTGGCGATGCGCCGGCCGGATGAGGCATTGATCAGTTGCCAAAACGCGATAGCCCTCAAGCCGAACAGCGAAAGCCCCCATTACAACCGCGGCAATGCACTGCTGCTCCTGGAACGCTTTGGCGATGCGCTTGCCGCCTTCGATGCCGCGATCGCTCTTAATCCGCGTCATGCGGCTGCCCTCAACGGCAGGGGCACGGCACTGAGTGAACTCAGGGAATATGGCGACGCGATCGTCAGCTACGAAAAGGCAATCGGGCTGAAGCCAGACTATGTCGAGGCGATCAATAATCACGGCTGTGCGCTTGAAAAGCAGCAGCGAATGGACGAAGCGATCGCCGACTTCGATCGGGCGATCGCGTTAGCCCCGCTTTTTACCGATGCATGGGTGAATCGCGGCCAAGTCTTGTGCAAGCTGCACCGGTTCGACGAAGCGCTCGCGAGCTATGACAGGGCCTTGTCGATCAATCCGCAGGTGCCGGCAGCCTGGTTGGGTTGCTCCGTCGCCTTCCAGGCGACCGGAAAATTGGCGGAAGCACTCGCCGCTTGTCAGAAAGCCCTTTCGATCCGGCCCGACTACTGCGAGGGCATGACGCAACTTGGCCTATGCCTCGGGCAACTAGGAGAGATCGACAGCGCCATTGCCTGTTTCGACCGATCGCTTGTACTCGAGGCGGACAATGAAGTGGCTCTTTCGAACAGGATCTTCAATCTGGATTTCAGCGAGAACGCCGATTACGCGCAACAACAGCTGGCGCGCAGCGACTGGTGGCGCAACATCGGAGAGACGATCTTTGCACGATCCTCGCAGCGTCACGACAACGATCGCGATCCAAACCGGCGCCTCGTCCTCGGCTACGTCTCTTCTGACTTCATGTTGAGTTCGCCGTCCTTGGCGATCCGGCCGGTCGTGCAGAATCACGACAAAAGTCAGTTCGAGGTGATCTGCTATTACGGTCACCACTTGGAAGACGACGTCACCGAGTCGTTTCGCAAAGCCGCTGATCGCTGGCACAGCGTAGGGCAGTGGCCCGACGAACGGCTCTCGGACTGCATCCGCGCCGATAAGATCGATATTCTGATTGACCTATCAGGCCATACCTACGGCAATCGCTTGCGCCTGTTCGCGCGCAAGCCTGCGCCGATCCAGGTCCACGCCTGGGGCTTCGGAACAGGCACAGGTCTGCCGACAATCGACTACTTGTTCTCCGATCCCGTCGTGCTGCCGGCCGAGGTGCGCCATCTGTTTGCCGAGCAAATCTGGGACCTTCCGAGTGCGACGATCATGGAACCACCCGCGGAAAGGCTGCGGTCGAGTGACCCTCCGGTACTGTCGAACGGAACTCTAACCTACGGCGTCTTCAACAAAGTCAGCAAGATCTCCGACGCCGCCATCGGCGTATGGGCTCGGATCCTGCAGTCGAACACCACCGCACGTCTCCTGATCAAGGATGGGTTGCTGAGCAAGCCCGGCGTCGCAGACATGCTTCGCGAGAAATTCGCAGCCCGCGGTATTGCTCCGGATCGCATCAGCTTCCAGGGAAGCACATCCCGTGACGGTCATCTCGCGGCCTTCAGCCAAGTGGACGTCTGTCTCGATCCATTTCCCCAGGGCGGAGGCATCTCCACCTGGGAGGCGCTGCATATGGGCGTGCCGGTTGTAAGCAAGCTCGGCGCGGGCGTATCGAGCCGGCTCGCGGGCGCGATTCAGTCGGCCATCGGGCTGCCGGAATTTGTCGCGGCTGACGACGATGGATACGTCGAGATTGCCCTGCGCGCCACGCCTGACCGGCTGAAGGCGTTGCGCAGAGATCTTCCGGGGATGATCGACAAGACTTGCGGGCCGGTCGTCTATACGCGTGCCGTCGAAGCTGCCTACCGGTCTATGTGGAAAAAATACTGCGGGTCACTGGGCGCCGACGCATGAACAATGCCTGGGCCAAGACCCTGAACGATGCTGCCGGCGCGAAGCCGCGCAAGGTCTCCGAGATGGCGGAGGTGTTCGTTCGCGCCCAGGCGTTCCACCAGGCCGGTCATCACGCCGATGCACAGGCTCTCTACCGGCAGATCCTGCGCAAATATCCCCAACATCTCGATACGCTACTGTTGCTGGGCCAATCGGAATTCCAGAGCGCCCGCTTCGATGAAGCTGCCCGCTGCTTCAAGCGCGCCACCCAGGCCGATCCGCGCTCGGCCATCGCGCGCAACAATCTCGCTGCCGCGCTGGTGGCAGCGCGTCGGCTGGACGAAGCCCTGGCGTGTGCCGACAAGGCGCTTTCGCTGCAGCCGGATTATCCTGACGCGCATTACAATCGCGCCAATGCGCTGCTTGGGCTGGCGCGGTTTACCGAAGCCATCACCGGCTTCGATCGGGTCATCGCCCTCGATCCGAAGCACGTAGCGGCCTTGATTGACCGCGGCACCACGCTCCATCAGCTCGGGCGGTTTGTTGACGCGATCGAAAGCTACGACCGCGCGCTTGCGATTGAACCCAACGCGGTCGGCGCGTTCAATAATCGCGGCTGTGCGTTCAAGGAATTGCGGCAGGCGGACAAGGCGCTGGCCGACTTCGACCGCGCGGTCGCGCTGGCTCCCGACTACGCCGACGGCTGGGTCAACCGGGGCGAAATGCTGATCCTGCTGCAGCGGGTTGATGAGGCGCTTGCGAGCTACGACAGGGCACTGACCATCGATCCGCGCCTGGCGAGCGCGCACCTCGGCCGTGCCAACGTTTTCACGATCAACCGCAACCTGGCGGAAGCATTCGTCGCGTGCCAGAGCACCCTTGCCATCGATCCCAACTCGACGAGGGCACTCGTGCTGCTCTCGCAAGCTCTGGCGGAGGCGGGGGAAGCCGAAAGCGCCGTTGCCTGCTGCGACCGTGCGCTCGCAATCGACCCCCACGATGAGACCGCCCTGTCGAACAAAATTTACGCGCTGGATTTCAGCACCGATTGTGATTACGCCCGGCATCAGCAGGCCCGGTCGGACTGGTGGCAGCAGGTCGGCGAGGAGATCTTCGAACGATCGACAGCGCCGCACGACAACGACCGCGATCCCGCCAGGCGGATTGTTTTGGGCTACGTTTCTTCCGACTTCAGGCAGCGTTCGCCGGCGTTCGCATTCAGGCCTGTCCTGTCGAACCACGACAAGTCGCGCTTCGAAGTCGTTTGCTATTCCGGAACCGAGCGCGAGGACGCGGTCACCTCAACCTTCAAGGCGGTCGCCGATCGCTGGCGCGATGTGCTGCGGTTGTCCGATGACGAGTTGGCGGACTGCATTCGCGCCGACAAGGTCGACATTCTGATCGATCTTTCGGGCCATACGGGTGGAAACCGCCTGCGCGTGTTCGCGCGCAAGCCGGCGCCGATCCAGGTCCACGCCTGGGGGTTCGGCACCGGCACCGGTCTGCCCACGATCGACTACATGTTCTCCGATGCCGTCGTGCTGCCGGCTGACGCCCGTCATCTGTTCGCGGAGAAAATCTGGGATCTCCCGTGCGCGACCATGATGGAGCCGCCCCCGACCGAACTGCGCTGCCTGGAGCCGCCGGTCCTGTCGAAGGGGTATGTCACCTACGGCGTGTTCAACCGGGTCAGCAAGATCTCCGACGCGGCCATCGCTCTGTGGGCGAGGATCCTGCAGTCGAACGCCAGCGCGCGGCTGCTGATCAAGGATACGCTTCTGAGCGATGCCTCCGTCGGAGCAATGCTCCACGAAAAGTTCGCAGCCCGCGGAATTGCCCCGGAGCGGATCAGCTTCCTGGGACGGACGACCCGCGAAGATCACCTCGCGGCCTACGGCCAAGTCGACGTCTGCCTTGAGCCATTTCCGCAGGGCGGGGGCATTTCCACCTGGGAAGCGCTCTATATGGGCGTGCCGGTCGTCAGCAAGCTCGGCGAGGGTGTGTCGAGCCGGTTGGCTGGCGCCATTCAGTCGGCCATCGGGCTGCCCGAATTTGTCGCGGCCGATGATGACGGATACGTCGAGATCGCCCTGCGCGCAGCGCCCGACCGTCTCACGGCGTTGCGCCGCGAGCTTCCAGGAATGGTCGACCGGCGCTGCGGCCCCGTCGTCTATACGAAGGCCGTGGAGTCCGCCTACCGAAGCATGTGGGAAGCGTATTGCGGGACCCCTGTCACATAACGCTCCGCGCGTGTGACGCTTCGATCCGCCTGCCCACTGCGCCCACCACGAAAACTTATGCTCCAGAAGCGCGGCAGCACGCTATTTGCCGCACGCGCTCGCGTCTCGGTTGCGGGCCCTGCCGCATTTGGTAGCCTTTGAAGAACTGCAACGGGCGACGCCTCGCGTCGATAAGCCCGGCATCGAGTTCGTAGCGTCAGGAGGAGGAAACCCCATGGCAAGTATCGGTACCACGCACGTCGGCAGCCTTCCGCGTCCGAAAAATATGATCGAGCTCAACCACAAGCGCGTGGAAGGCGAGGCGGTCGACAATGCGGCCTACGACGCTGCGCTCAAGGCAGCTGTTGTGGATTGCGTCAAACGCCAGAAGGATGCCGGCGTCACCCTCGTCAACGACGGCGAGTTCGGCCACACCATGGGTTGGAACTACGACTACGGTTCGTGGTGGTCGTACGTCGTGCGCCGCCTCGATGGCGTGATCGCCGAAGACAAGCCGCTGTGGATGCAGAACCTCGGCGTGCAGATCAACAAGCCGCTGACGCCCGGCGCATTCTCGGTCGGCGAGTGGCTCGACCGCCGCGACTGGAAGATCTTCGAAGAAGCCTACATGGACCCGGCGTCGGGCTGCGCGCTGCCCGAGCAGTACATGACGCACCACAGTCCGGTGGTGAACGGTCCGATCAAGTACAAGGGCAAGGACGCGATCCAGCGCGACATTGCCAACCTGAAGGCCGGGCTCAAGGCCGCGGGAATCCCGGAGAAGAATGGCTGGATGAATTCGGTCGCGCCGGCGAGCTGCTCGCGCATGGCCAACACCCACTACAAGACCGAAGAAGACCTGATGATGGCCTGCGCCGACGCGATGCGCGAGGAATACAAGGCGATCATCGACGCCGGGTTCACGCTGCAACTCGACGATCCGGCGATCGGCGAGAACTGGGACCAGCAGAAGAACGAGCCGGACGTCAAGGGCTACAAGAAGTACAACGACAAGTGCATCGACATCCTCAACTACTCGATCCGCGGCCTGCCGTCGGACCGCATCCGCTTCCATCTGTGCTGGGGCAGCTGGCACGGTCCGCACACCACCGACATCCCCATGAAGCATCTGCTCGACTCGATGCTGCGGGTGAAGGCCGACGCCTACTCGTTCGAGGCGGCCAACGTCGGGCACGAGCATGAATGGAAGATCTGGAAGGACTCCAAGCTGCCGTCGCACAAGGTAATCATGCCGGGCGTCGTCACGCACTCGACCAACGTCATCGAGCATGTCGAAGTCGTCGCCGATCGCGTGAAGCGTTTTGCCGAAACGGTCGGCGCCGAACGCCTGGTCGCTTCGACCGACTGTGGCCTCGGCGGCCGCGTGCATCCGCAGGTCGCCTGGGCGAAGCTCGAGGCGCTGGTTCGCGGCACCGAAATGGCCGCCAAGCAGCTCAAGCCAGCCAAGAAGGCGAAAGCGGCGAAGGCATCGAAGGCCAAGCGCGCGCCTGCGAAGAAAGCCAAGAGTAAGAAGCGGCGCTGACCTGCCTTTTGAAAGCTCGACAGTAAGAGAGCCCGGCGCACGCGCCGGGCTCTGTTGCTGATCGCCTTGAGGTTGTATCTTCCCGGAACGACGGGGAAAGCAATGGCTCGCACTTGCGCTCGCGTGATCGTGGTTGGCGCGCTCTTCGTTTGCGTGAGTCTTTTGTCATTCGAGAGCGCGCTGGCACGCGTGAAGCAAGAGTCGCCGGCCGAAGCTCAAGTTAGGCTGAAGAAGATCCTCAACGGGCCATACCAGTGGCGGCAGTGGCTGGGATTGAAGGACGTTCGCGCCTTGACCGGACTTCCGCTCAAGACGAGGAAGCAATGCCACGACTACTGCTATAGCCAATTTGGCGCGGAAGAAGCGCGCAACTGTTACTACAGCGGCCTGCGTTGCCTGACGCTACCATAGCGGCGAGACGGTCTACTGAGCCCAGCCCAAGGGCCGGGGCTATTGCGTCTCGGACGTGCCGGGTGGCTCGAGGCGGTCGCGCAGCTCGCCGGTTTCCTTCACCACTTCGACGGCGGTCTGGAAAGCCCCCTTGATCCTCTGGCCGATCGTCTTCGGCTTGGCCCGCCGCGCGGGCTTCTTGCGTGCTGCGGCCTTGCGCTTGACGCGCGCCTTGCGCGCAGGCGCCGCGCGCCTGGTCTTGCGCACCTTTCGGGTCTTTTTGGATTTCTTCGCTTTCTTTGCCTTCTTGGCCATGTCCCGTCCTCCTGCAGTGCGCCCCGCTTGATCATAGGCTCATTCCGCGCACGCCGTACTGCGGAAAACTACGGAAGGCGTGTTGCGCCGTTACGACGGGACCGGTTGGCCGACGCGCCAATGGGTGGGCTTCTGCCGGCGCGGATTGGCCGCCCAGGCGCGCCATGCCGCCTGCACCTTGGCGAGGTCCTCCTCGATATTCTTGACGAAGAACTCGCCGCGGAATTCCAGCCGTCCCTCGGCGTCATACCATTCGAGCGCATCGACCTCACCGGGCTGGCGAAAGCGCTCGACCACCAGGCCGACGCACCCTGCCGGCCGCTGGGGCGAGTGCCGCACATGGGCGGGCAGCAGGAAGATCTCGCCCTCGCGCACGACAACCTCATTGCGCTCACCCGCGGGCGTGATCAGCCGCAGCGTGACGTCACCCTGGATTTGATAGAATAGTTCCTCGCCCGGATCGTCGTGATAGTCGGGCCGGTCGTTCGGCCCGCCGACGACCATGACGATGAAATTTTCCCACTGCTGCTTGAACAGCTGGCTGTTGCCGATCGGCGGCTTCAGCTTGTCGCGATTGGCGTCGACCCACTTGGTCAGGTTGAACGGCATTTGCATGGCGGGACCCCCTCGCAGCCCGCACACACTGCCCGATCATCCGGCTCGTCGTCCACCGGGCGGATTTCGCATAGCGCGCGGTAGCACTCTGCTTTTCAGTGGAAACCCGGAACATCCGGTGCCGCCGCGCCGTTTCCCATCCGAACGGGAGTTCCCCCAAATGCCGTCCTCGACAACAGCCTTCGTCGTCGGCATGGCGACCGCCGCCGCCATCGCGGTCGGATTCGCGGGCGTTTTCATGGAGCAGGTTGAACGCAAGCACATGACCGAAGCGCTGCTTCGCCCGCCGCCGGGGCCGGTCAGAGCGATCGTGCTGCCGGCGCCGCCGACCACCTCAGGCAACGCCATACAGGAGCGGCCCGCCGTTCAAGTCGACGCTCGCGGGCCCATCCCGCCGTTGGCAAGTCCGTCGGCTGCCCCCTTCAAAGCGCCGGTGCAATCTGCTGCGGTCGATCCGCAGCCGCCGCAGCCCAAGGCCGCCGAGGCCGCGAAGCCCAAGCGCAAGCACGTGGTTCGCCAGGTGCGGCGTGCGCCCGAGTGGCACGACAATCCCGGCGCCGTGGATCGCAACTGGCGCGGCGGCGGACTGTTCGGCCTGTTCCGCTAGCCGGTCACGACCAGTGCATCGACCGCGACCGCGCCGGCGCCGGTGATCAGCAACGGGTTCACGTCGATCGAGCGGATGCGGGCGGGGAGGGCGCGCACGAGACGTTGCAGCGAAACAAGGGCATTCACGGTCTGCTCGAGCGCCGCCGTGCCGCCTGCCTGCTGCGCCAGCTTGCCGGCGGTCGCTTCGAGAAGCCGCGCACGGATCGCGGCTCGGTCCACCGCAACCGGCAACAGCACCACATCGTCGAGAAGCTCGGTGTAGATGCCGCCCAGCCCGGCGACCAGGAAATGCCCGAACGGCGCCTCGGTTGTCACCCCCACGATCAGCTCGGCCTTCGCCGCGAGCATCGGCTGCACGATCAGGGTAGCGCCGATGATTGCCTGTGCACGCAGGCGATCGCCGAGCTGCGCAAACGCCTGCTTCAGCGCGGCCTCATTGGCGATGCCTGCGGCGACGAGGCCGAGCTTGTTCTTGTGGGCGACGCCCGTCGCCAGCGCCTTGAGCACCACCGGATAGCCGAGCGCGGCGGCTTCGCGGCAAGCGTCGGGTTCGTTCGCCACGCGCCGGCTCTCGACCATCGGCACGCCGGCCGCGCGCAGGATCGCCGCGCTGTCGAGCTCGGAGAGCACGTGCGCGCCAGGCGGCAGCTGGCCTGCGAGCGCGGCGAGTGTCGTATCAGGCGCCGGCGCTTCCACGGAGGGCGTCTCGCCCGTCGCATAATAGGCCGCGAGGCTGTCGAACGCGGTGGCGAGGTCGCGGAAATAGGGTGCGCCGGCCGCGCGATAGGCCGCCTCGACCGATTCGGGCAGGCCGCCCGGCGCGGCGACGACGCTGGGCGATCCGGTGCGTGCCTGCCGCGCGATCAGCATGTCGGCGACGAGCTGCGAATTCTCCACGGTCGGCAGACTGTGCGCGAAGGCCATCAGGGGCCCGCTGAAGCCATCGGCCTCTTGGGCCTGGAAGATCTCGCCGAGCAGATGCTGTTCGCTCGGAAAAGCGCCGGTGTCGGTCGGGTTGCGGACGATGCCGACGTTTTTCATGCGCGCGACCGCCGCTGCCACGCCGCCGCCCCAGCTCCCGTCGGGATTGCCGGCGAGCCTCAGTCCGCGCGCCTCGGCGAAATCGGCGACGAGGGACGCGCCGCCACCGGTGGTCGAGATGCACACGAGCGCGGGGTCGCGCGCGCGTTCGCGGGTCGCGAGCAACACGGCGCACGCGCCTGCCATCGCCTCGATCGTCGGCACCTGCGCGATCCCGTGCGCGCGGAAGAATGCATCATAGGCGCGGGCGCTGCCCGCGAGCCGCGACGAATGCGCTTCGGTCGCGCCGGCGCCCGCGCGCGAGCGCCCGAGCTTGAGCGCGACGATCTGTTTGCCGGCGGCATAGGCGTCGAGCGCGAGCGCGCGCAGGCGTTCGCCGTCGGCGATCGCCTCGACGATCAGGCCGATTACCCGCGTCGCCGGATCGGCGATGAAATACTCGACGAAGTCGAGCATGCCGAGGTCGGCCTCGTTGCCGACCGGCACGAATTTCGCCAGACCGATGCCGTGCTCGCGCAGCCGCGCGCTTACCGAGTTGAACAAGGCGCCCGAATGCGCCGCGATCGACACCGGTCCCGGCATCAGCGGCTCGCCGTGCGAGCGGTTGTAGCCGAAAGAGAATTTGTCGCTGGCGTTGTAGATACCGTTGGTGTTGGGGCCGAGCAGCCGCATGCCGGCGGCGCGCGCGGCGTTCAGGATTTCCGCCTGGCGCGCACGTCCGTCGTCGGTGCCGAGCTCGGCATAGCCGGTGGCGCCGACGATCGCCGCGCGCACGCCGGCCTTGGCACACTCGGCGACCGCCGCGACCGATGCGGCCGCCGGGATCACGAGGAGCGCGCAGTCGACTTTTTCGGGTACCTCGGCGATCGAGCGGTGGCAAGGCAGGCCCTCGATCTCGCGCTCGTTCGGATTGATCAGATAGATTTTCCCGGAGAAGCCGCCGCGCCTGAGGTAGGTCAGCGCGGTGTGGCCCTGCTTGCCCGGCGTCTTCGACGCCCCGACGATCGCGACGCTCTGCGGCGCGAACAGCGGCTTGAGCGCGGCTAGCACGTCACTCACCGGAGGTTATTTCCCTTTCCATTTGGGCGGCCGCTTCTCGAGATAGGCGCGCGCGCCTTCGGTCTGGTCCTCCGAGGCATAGACGTCGGGTCCGGTGTCGAGCCTTATGCCTGCCGCGAGCGGCAGCCCTTGCGTCTTGTGGTAGGTGAGCTTGAGGCGTTGCAGCGACAGCGGCGCCGACGACACCACGTCGTCGAGAAAGGCCATCGCCTCGTCCATCAGTTTGCCCGCCGGTACGACACGATTGATCAGCCCCCAGCGCTCGGCCTCGGCGAGCGCGATGCGCCGCCCCGTCAGCAGCCATTCCATCGCGATGCGCGGCGGCACGATCTGCGGCAGCAGCACCGAAGCGAAATGCGCGCCGCGCCCGCGCTTGGCTTCCGGCAGGCCGAAGAACGCCGTATCGGCAGCGACCATCAGGTCGCAGGCGAGCGCGAGCTCGAAGCCACCTGCGACCGCGGGCCCGTTGACGATGGCGATGGTCGGCTTGCGCGCATCGATCAGCACCTCGCAGATGCTGCGGCGATGCGACCGCAGCGGGCCGCGGAACGGTTTGCCGGCAGCAGCCGCGTCGGTCGCCTTGCGCAAGTCGTCGCCGGAGCAGAAGGCCGAGCCCGCCCCGGTGATGGCGGTGACGGCGATGCTGTCGTCTGCATCGGCATCGATCACCGCATTGGCGAGCGCCTCGTTCAGGGCGTCATTGAGCGCGTTGCGCACGTCCGGCCGGTTGAGCGTGAGCAGCCGGACCTTGCCGTGCGTTTCGATTGTCAGGACGTCGGCCACTATTTCACCCCGAAGGTCGCGCGCCATTCCTTCATGCGCTCGTCGCGCGTGGCGATCCATTCGTCGGCCTTGAGGTTGAACACCTGGTCCTGGGCTGGATAGTCGAGCCCTTCGAGCGTCGGCTTGTTCGAGCCCGGGTTGGTCGGGTAGGCGCCGCCGCGCGCAACCACGTTGCCGCCGTGTTTCGAGGTCATCCAGTTGAGGAACAGCTTCGCCGCGTTCGGATTCTTCGCGGTGGTGCTGACGCCACCCGCGGCGGGGAAGCTCGAGATGCCTTCGCTCGGGAAGATCACTTTCACCGGCGCGCCGGCTTTCATCTGCAGCCATACCGGTTCGGCGATGGCGCCGATCGCCAGCGCAACTTCGCCGCGGGTGAGGTCGGTGGAGAGCGGCGCCACCGCCGGATAGATGCGGGGGGTCTGTGCTGCAAACTTCTCCCAGAAGTCCTTGTCCACCTTCTCGCGCAGGAACGTGTACATCGTCAGCACGCTTCCGCCGCCGTCGATGCTGGGCGTGCCGATCATGCCCTTCCATTTCGGGTTGAGCAGGTCCTTCCAGGACTTCGGGATCTCGTTGTCGGGGACGCGCGCGCGGTTGACCGCCACGATACCGACCGGGCGGACCAGCGCATACCAGCGGCCCTCGGGATCCTTGATCGCGGCCGGGATCGCATCGAACGAAGGCACCTTGTGCGGGGACGCAAGGACCCCGCGGGCCACGATCTCGCTGATCAGCGGCAGCTCGGTCAGGTCCACGATGTCGGCCTCGAGTTTCCTGGCCGCGAACTCGGAGGTGATGCGCGCGAACATGCCCTGCGAGGGCAGGCGCACGTATTCGACCTTGATGCCGGTGTCCTTCTCGAAGGCGGCATGCACCAGCTTCATGGCGTCCGCGGGATAGGTGCCGTAGTGCAGGAGCTTGCCTTCGGCCTTGGCGGCGGCGAGGAGCCCGGCATCGGCGATGGTCTCGCCATCGAAGGCGAGCTGGGCATGCGCCGCGCTCCCCAGCGCAACCGCACACAGCGCCGGCAACAGCGCGCGCAACATCCGCGTCATGGTGTTTCTCCCTAGATCCCCGGGCGCATCCACCGGCGTCCGGCCAAGGTTATGGCGATCAGCAAGGCCGTGTACAGCAGGCTGATCGAGGCGACGTTCGACCACATGCCGGAGTCATAGCTCTCCAGCAGCACGATCGAGAGGACGCGGGTGCGGGTGGTGTAGAGGAAGAGCGAGGCGGCGACCTCGCGGATCGACAGCACGAACAGCAGGAACGCCGCCGCCGCCACGCCGCCGCGCACCAGCGGCAGGGTGACGAGGCGCATCACCTGCACGCGGCTCGCGCCCGCGACCATCGCCGCGCTTTCGAGGTCGTCGTGGATCTGGCCGACCGAAGAGGAAATGGCGCGGAACCCTTGCGGCGTGAAGCGCGCCAGGAAGGCAATGACGAGGATCGCGATCGAGCCGTAGACCGGCAGCGGCAAGGCGACCCAGGTCCACAGGATGCCGAGCGCCAGCACGATCGCGGGCAGGGCGAGCGGCACCATGGCGATGTATTCGAGGCCCTGGCGGCCGGGCAGATCGGTGCGGTTGACGGCATAGGCCATCAGGAAAAAGAACACGCAGCCGAAGATCGCGGTCGCCGCCGCCGCCTCGAGACTGTTGATCAGCCCCTGCTGCACGGCGGTCGAGGTCGCCGCTTCGGCAAGATGCTTGAGGCTGAAGGAGGAGACGTCGAAGAACGCGGCCGCGTTCGGCACGAACAGGTTGGCGCGCAGCGAGCCTTGCAGCAGTGCCCACAGCGGCAGGCCGATGGCGATGACGGCATAGAGCGCCACGAACGCGGCGGCCGGCCAGCGCCAGCGGCCGAGCTCTATCACGCGCTGCTGCAGGCCCTTGCCGGTGACGGTGCGGTAGTCGCCGGCGGCGAGCACGCGCCGCTGCGTATAGACCAGCACCCATACCGCGACGGTGAGGATGAGGGACAGCGCGCTCGCCTGGTTGGGATGGTTAGGGATGCGCGTCATCAGATTGTAGATGCGCATCGACAGCGTCTCGATGCCGACCGGCCCGCCGAGGATCTGCGGCACCGGAAAATCCTCGGCGATCAGTACGAACACGAGCAGTGCGGAGCCGATCAGCGCCGGCTTGACCAGCGGGAAGCTCACCAGGCGCAGGGTCTGCGCAAAGCGCCCGCCGTGCACGGCGGCGGATTCCTCGAGGTCGGGGTGGATGAGCGCGAGCGCCGCGTGCAGGAAGATATAGGCGTAAGGCGCGTAGTAGATCCCCTCGACCAGTGCGATGCCGGCAAGCGAGCGCATCTCGATGCCGAACGGCAGGCCGAGGCTCCTGAAGATGATGTTGAGGTAACCCGAATAGCCGGCGCCGAGCAGCGACCAGGTCACCGCCGCGACGAGCAGCGACAGGAACAGCGGCATCACGCCCGAGAGATGCACCAGCGCCTTCCACGGCACGTCGGTGCGCGCGCCGAGCCAGGCGAGGCCGCAGCCGAAGGCCATGGCGATGGCCGTGCCGCCGAGCGAGACGATCAGGGTGTTGAGCGTGGCGGCGCCAAGCTCGGGCGTCCACACGGCGCGGAAATTGTCCAGCGTCCATTGCGCCGGGCGCGCGCCGGAGAACGGCAGCACGTCGATGAAGGCGGTGTAGACGACCATCGCCAGCGGCACGACGATCAGCACGCCGAGCACGGCGTAGAGCGCGGCCGACAGCGCGGCGCGGAGCGCGAGGGGCGCGGCGCTCTGCGCGCTCATGGCTCGGAACTCGGCAACAGCCGCACCGACTGCGGCGGGATCGCGAGCACCACCCGGTCGCCGATGCGAATCCCCCGATGGATGTCGGCCGAGGTGATCTCGAAGGTTTCGCCCGCGTCGATGCGCACACGGTACTGCATGAACGAACCCATGAAGCTCGCCAGGATCACGTCGCCGCCGAAGGTGTTCGGATGCCCGGGCACGGCGTTGCCCGGCGCGATAGCAATGTCCTCGGGGCGGATGCAGGCGAAGAGTTTGTCTTTCACGTCGCGGACTGCACTCGGCGACGCGGCGGGAGGGGAGGCTGCGGCAAGCACCGCGCCGCCGCCGGCGAGCACCGCGGCCACGCCGCCTTCCTGCGGCTTCGTTGCCTCGACGCGGAAGATGTTGCTGTAGCCGATGAAGTCGGCGACGGTCGAGGACACCGGGTGCGTGTAGACCGTCACCGGATCGGACCGCTGCAGCAGGCGTCC
>Ga0105245_10001707_pt1 | contig 20008 bp, 14 predicted proteins | sample KBSM54metaG_FD_81523 | JGI IMG/M metagenome (GOLD analysis project Ga0105245, IMG submission 81523) | Miscanthus rhizosphere microbial communities from Kellogg Biological Station, Michigan, USA - KBS M5-4 metaG | ecosystem: Host-associated > Plants > Roots > Rhizosphere > Soil | place...
AAGTCGGTTGCTTTGGGTCTGTTCGCTCAAGGATTGCTCGACAAGAATTAGGAGATTGCACTGTTCATAGGAATGGCCACTCGCGATAAAGCGATATTGTTTCGACTTCAGCAATGCCTGGAGGTCCAGATTTGCTTCGAGCGCATAGCCCTCATGATGTGGACCGACGGTGGCCATGTCGTTTGTGCCGAGTTCGTGGCATAGCAAGAGCGGGCCGAGAGGAGTCTCGAGCTACGAGTCTTGGGCAACATTTGCAGCCATTGGCGAGTCTCCTGGGTAAGAATTCCTTCCGCGGTTGCGCCTGGCAAAGTGCGCATTGACTCGGTCAAACACCACCGGTCGTGATTTCCGCAAACGGCAAGCACCTCGTACTTACGCATCAGGCACAAGCCTGGTTCGCATCACCGAAACCGTCCACTACGTCGCCGACCGCGAGAATGGTATCCAGTTGAAGGGTCATGAAGTGCCGCAGCACGAAGTCGAGTAATTCATCCTCGGCATGAATGTCTCCGATGACACCGACACGGCGCAGGCAGTGATCATTTTTTGAATTAAAGGCCAAGTTACTCAGGATGATAGTCGCCTGGCGGGGGCTGGCAAGGGTTTTGGCGCCTGCAGGATTCGGCGAGCCTGCAATCTACTTGGAAAACGCCCGCACGCTGTATGCGATCGGCAAGGCAATCAGAATCATGTGCACCAACAGGCCTTCAATCAAGTCACCGCGGGCAATCGGGCCGTGGGCATGGATGGCGGACAGGGGCACCACCACCAGATTCATCACCAGGTACAAGCCCATCCCATAAAACAAGCCGCAGACCAGAGGGTACTCAATCAGAAAAGAAAGCTTGCGGCTGGCCGCGTAGTAGACCGCGGCCATGGAGAGGGCGATGAAAAAGTGCAGCGCGAGACCGAGGATCCAGGTGGCCGCGCCGCCCTGGAAGGCGCTCCGGCCGATCAGTGCGCTGGCGATCCCCTGGGGCATTCTGGATCCAAAAGTATAGAAGGCCAGAGAGGCATCGATGGTCCCGGCAATCAGACCTCCGACAAGAATTGCCGGAACCGGCCGTGCCGAGAGGTTGGCTGTTACCACAGTGGAAGAAGCGTTCATAGACCCTCGCTCGCGCAGCGCACTGAGATCCTTGATCGAGATTCGCCAAGGAGTCTACGCGAGGTTAGACGGCGGTGTGCGGCCGACGATAGCGCACCAACCATCGATTTCGACCTCTACAATATTTTCGCCAGCCATCCGTCTACAGGAATGGATGGTTGTGTCGCCGAGCGTCGCCTTGATGGACGAGCAGGATCGCCGAATCTCCGAAGTGGTTGCGGCAGAGCGACCCCGGCTGCGCAATTTCATCCGCAGGCGCGTGCCCGATCCCTCAGATGTTGAGGACATCGTGCAGGAAGTTTTCTACGAACTGGTGGAAGCCAACCGCCTGTTAATGCCGATTGAGCACCTAACCGGCTGGCTGTTTCGGGTGGCGCGCAACCGCATCACCGACCTCTTCCGCAAGAAGCGGCCGGAGAACTTCAGCGACGCGGCGCGGGAAGACGAAGACGGTGAGCTGTTGCGGATCGAAGATCTCTTGCCCTCGCCCGACGCCGGGCCGGATGCGCTTTACGTCCGCAACCTGCTGTTGGACGAGCTGGAGTATGCAATTCATGAATTGCCCGATGAGCAGCGCGAAGTATTTATCGCCCACGAGTTGGAAGGGCGCAGTTTCAAGGAGCTTTCGGCTGAAACCGGAGTAAAAGTGAACACCCTGCTCGCGCGCAAGCGTTATGCAGTGCTGCACCTGCGCGAGCAGTTACAGAACATCTACGACGAATTCCTGAAGAAATGAGGAACTGATATGAGGAAGAAATGGTTTTTTCTAATCCCGGTGCTGATTGCGCTTTTCATCGTGATCGGCGGCGAAGTGGTCATGCACCTGTGGAACTGGTTACTGCCCGCGTTGTTCGGGTGGCGGCAGATTAGCTTCTGGCAAGCGGTCGGTGTTCTGGCGCTCTGCCGGATCCTGTTCGGAGGCGTGAGTGGCCGTGGCGGTCACCGTCCAAATTTCCGCCGCCGGATGTGGCAGCGATGGGAGCGTATGTCTCCCGAAGAGCGTGAAAAGTTTCGCCAGGGCATGGGCGGACGTTGTGGCAGCTTCGGCACGGCACCGGGCGCAAGCAAGGAGCCGGCGTAAGATTGGTCTCCGGCGATTTGTGGCAAGAAACCAAAAGCCCTCCGGATTCCCAGAGGGCTTTGGCATACCTAAAATTGCAGATTACGGTGTCGACGGGCTGGCCGGTTCCGAACCTTGCGCTAATATCAAAGTCACCAAACCAGCAACTGCAGCCACGCCAATTCCGATCACGATCGGAGAATCAAATACTCCGCCGCCGGCGGCCGGCGCTGCTCCGCCACCTTATTTGTTGATAGGAAGCATAGCGAGTGGTCTGCTTGCCTTCCGATAAAGTCCGCGTACCTGCGGAATCTTGATGGTCAGGTCGCCTTTGTGGGCCATGATGAACCCGTCGCCGTTGGTGTTTTTCAACTCATAGGCCGTCTAGGCGCGCCAGTTGCCGGAGTGAGGGAAACTTCCCCGGCCTTTGTTGCCATGCTCTTTGAAGTAGTCACTGCTACCGCACCGTGATCGACCGAAGGACTGTTGCTGTCGAATTTGACTAACGAATCCGAACCGACGGAAACCACTGGAACCGGAAATCATTGATTTTGGCTACTGAATCCGGCTTGGTTTGAACCAAGTCTCCGGGAAACACGGCTGACGAATGGGCCACTGCACTCCCATTCACCCAAGCCGCGATTGGTATACATCATGGCTGCCGTCGAATCCGCGGCCATCAGAGCGCCCGGCAGACTCCCAGCAGCAAGCACCCGAACAAATTTCCGGAACATATTCGCACCTTTCCCGTGAAACGGAGTTTGCAGTAGAGCCTTTGCAATGCTAGCTTGCATGCTGTGGCGTCAACGACTTTCTGACTTTTCGCCTCAAGCTGATACTTCGGTAACGCCCATTTGGAGACACGCTGATTACTACTTAGGTGCGGCTCCCCCTAAAAACTCGGCTGCTTTACTGAGCACTACCCCAAGGTCATGCGACCCCGGGCAAAAATCCAAGCCGTAAAGCTTCGGTGTGGCATACTGAAACCACAATTCCGTGATGACGACACAAGTGACAGCCTCCAGCCAGTTTTCTGAGTCCAAGAGCAAAATTGATTCCCGCCAGGCACGGGTGGCCGTGATCGGATTGGGCTATGTTGGTCTGCCTTTGGCCCTGCTTTTTTCCGGACAGAAGTTTCCCGTAACGGGATTGGATGTCGATCCCAGCAAGGTGGCCAAGCTGGCGAAAGGGGAAACCTACATATACCGAATTCCTTCCCCTGAAATTCAAGCCGCCCGCAAGGCAGGCTTTGAGGCTACCGCGGATTTTTCCACCCTGAAAACGGCGGACGCCATCATCATCTGTGTGCCAACCCCGCTCGATGAGTACCACGAACCTGACCTTAGCTACATCACGAGAACCGCGGAAGCGGTTGCGCCCCACCTGCGCGCCGGACAACTGGTGGTGCTCGAGAGCACAACTTATCCGGGTACGACCGAAGAAATTCTGGTGCCGATTCTCGAACGCGGCAACCGATTGGGATTGAAAGCAGCGCGCAACGGATCGGAAGCCGGCGATAGTTTTTATGTCGCGTTCTCGCCCGAACGCGAAGATCCGGGCAACCAGTCGGTCGCGCGAGCCGATATTCCGAAAGTGATCGGGGGCCTCGACACTCAGGCCTCCGCACTTGCTGCCAGCCTTTATGGCGCGGTGTTCCATCGCACCGTGCCGGTCTCTTCTCCGGCAGCAGCCGAGATGGCCAAGCTGCTCGAAAATATCTACCGCTGCGTAAACATTGCGCTGGTCAATGAACTGAAGTTGCTGTCTTTGAAGATGGGGCTGGATATCTGGGAGGTCATTGCTGCCGCCTCCACCAAACCTTTCGGGTTTCAACCGTTCTTTCCCGGTCCCGGACTTGGCGGCCACTGTATTCCGGTGGATCCGTTCTATCTTTCCTGGAAGGCCAAGGAATTCGACTTCCGCACGCGCTTCATCGAACTCGCGGGAGAAATCAACGTCTCGATGCCGTACCACGTCCTCGCATCCGTGGTCAGCGCGCTCAACCAACGCAAGAAGTCTTTGAACGGGGCGAAAGTCCTGATCCTAGGCGTGGCCTACAAAAAGGACATTGACGATCTGCGTGAATCGCCAGCCCTGACCATCATCGAACTCCTGCAAAAGGAGGGAGCCGAGGTCAGTTATCACGATCCCTTCATTCCCTTCATCGGGCGCGGCCGCCACTACGATCTGCAGATGGCGTCTTCTTCGCTCGACAATCTGGGGCAATACGACTGCGTTCTTATCATCACCGACCACTCCGAGTACGACTTTGCCGACATCGTGAAGCAATCGCAGTTGGTGGTCGATAGTCGTAATGCCACCCGGGGTATCCGCTCGCCGAAGATTGTCCCGTGCTGAAACGGTAACCTACCCGAAAGTGGAATACTTTTAGTTACGGAAGTTCCCCAAAATGGGCTAGGCTTGGGGATAAAGCTGAAGTTTTTTGTCGCCCCCGCCGATGTTTTTGGTACCATGAATTCTAAGTAAGCTAAATGATTACGGCATAAGTGCTTACCTCTGTTGTCTCTCGTGGAAGTGGTTCTCTGCGTGCTCCCAACGGAATGGAAGCGCTAATGTTTCTGGCCGAGTTTTGGGTACTTGGACAAGGGCCGGGCGACATGAGCCTTCGTCGCGGTTCATTCTGGCCAAAGGAAGCACCGATTCATGTCTTTCGCCGACGAGCACAATCTGTTTGCTGGCCTTCCCCAGCGACGACCACCGTGGAAGGAATTTGTGTTCAGCATGGGCACCCAGGCGGTGCTCACGGTTGCGGTCGCGTGGATAGCCATTCTGCATCCTGAAGTCATCGTCCAACCCATCCGGGAAATGCATGTTACCCAACTGGTGAACACGCCGCCACCAGTGAATCACACCCCTGCTCCGGTGAAGGTTTTCAAGACCGAGCCGATTCCCGTAGAACCCCGGGTGGAGGCTTTGCGCCTGCCCCCGGAAGTTCGTCGCCCGGTGCCGAAGGTGGAAGAAGTCCAGCCCGCGCCAAAAATTGAAGTGGCTGCGGCCAAGCCGATGCAGATTGCACCGACCACCGCCGTGATTCCCCGGCAACTGGTCAAGACGGAAGTTTTTTCTACCGGAAGTTCGGCAACGCCCACCATCGCGGCGGCTCCGAAGAATGTGCAGACCGGGGGTTTTGGCGATCCCAATGGAGTACCTGCGAAAGACAACAACAACGGGAAGCCCGCCACCATCGCAGCTAAGGGTTCCTTCGATTTGCCTTCCGGACCGGGGAATGGCAACGGAACCGGCGGCGCAAATGGCAAGCCCGGCGTAGTCGCCAGCGCAGGATTTGGAAACGGGGTAGCGACCGGCGACAACACCGGACGCAGCAACAACAGCCGTGGCAACGGCAATGTGCGACAGGCAGGTTTCGGCGATACCGAACCCACCGCGACTATGGCGAAGGCGAAAATCTCAGAGCCCTCCGCGGCGCCTCGTAATACACCCGCAGAAGTACTTTCCAAACCCAATCCCTTGTATACCGAAGAAGCCCGAAAAATGCGGATCGAGGGCGAGGTGTTACTCGAAGTGGTATTCGAGTCGGGTGGCAAGGTACACGTGAATCGCGTCATTCGTGGATTAGGCCATGGACTCGACGAAGCAGCCATCCATGCCGCCGAAGAAATCCATTTCAAACCGGCACTGCGGGACGGTCAGCCTTCCGATTCCACAGCCGTGCTTCATATTGTTTTCCAGTTAGCCTGAGGGTGGGAACGAACTCGAAGGGATTTTATGCTTAATCTGAAGGGTATCCTCGTATCTGCCGCTGTGGTTCTTGTTCTTCCTACCTGGGCCCTTGGTCAAAACGGTTCCGCCTCTACCTCTTCCACTAAACCGGCAACCGCTCCGACGGAGACTTCCAGTTCCACCCCCGGCTCGTTTGATCAGGTAGTAGACCGTATCGTGGCGCGGGAAAGAATTTTCAACGAACAGATGCATCAGGTCCATCCGCTGGTTGAAACCTACATCCAAACCATGCGAACTGACCATGAAGTTGGATTGGTGCCGGCCGGCGACCAGTACTTCCTTGGGCGCTTCGATCTTGAGGACCAGGTCAAAGACCGCGCCTTCCTGGATGAATCAGGAAAGAAGAAAAAGGGCATTTTCTCGAAGTTTACCGGAGTTTACACCACCCACTTTATTCCTCGCGGATTCGCACAAATGGCGGTTCTGGACGACAACATACAGCGTCAGAATTACGATTTCACCTTCATCCGCCGCGAGTTCCTGGGGGAGATTCGCTGCCTGGTGATCGACGTTCAACCACGCAAGGGCTCGGGTACCGGAAGGTTTATCGGACGCATCTGGGTGGAGGACCGCGACTACAACGTGGTGCGTTTTAACGGGACCTACGGCCCCGCTCCCCGTTTCGCGCACTACCTGCACTTCGACAGCTGGCGCCTGAATTTGCGCCCAGGAATGTGGATCCCTTCGTTCATCTACAGCGAAGAGTCGGGGATGAAGAGTGGTTTCAAGAATGACTATCAATTCAAGGCCCAGACGCGACTCTGGGGCTACGATTTGAAACGCCAGCATAATGAGGAATTCACCCAGATCCTGGTGGATGCTCCCGATTCCGTACATGACCAAACCGAAGCCAATCAGGATGCGACACCGGTCGAGAGCGAGCGGCTCTGGGAGCGGCAGGCAGAGGACAACGTAATGGAGCGACTGCAGAAAGTAGGACTGCTGGCGCCCGAAGGCGAGGTCGACAAGATTCTGCAAACCGTCGCCAACAACCTGATCGTCACCAACAATCTCAACATCGAACCAGAAGTTCGAACCAGAGTGTTGCTCACCTTGCCGCTCGAGTCCTTTACCATCGGGCATACCATCGTGCTCAGCCGCGGTCTACTCGACGTTCTGCCTGACGAGTCTTCACTCGCCATGGTGATTGCGCACGAGCTGAGCCACATTAATCTGGGACATCGCCTGGATACCAAGGTGGCCTTCAATGACCGCATGTTCTTTGCCGATGAAAATACCTTTGACCATCTTGATTTCACGCGTAATCCTGAGGACGAGGAAGCTGCTGATAAGCGAGCGCTCGAGTTACTCGACAATTCTCCTTACAAGAACAAGCTGCAGAGCGCTGCCCTGTTCCTGAAGGCATTGCAAATGAGAGCCCCGGATTTGAAGAATCTGATCCGCTCGCACCTAGGCAACAGCCTGGCGGATGCGAAGACAATCCGCATGAGCGCCCTGATGAACTCCGCCCCACAACTGGAAATGCGCCGCACCGATCAGGTGGCCGCGTTGCCGTTGGGTGGACGAATCAGGCTTGATCCGTGGACAACCAGAGTCGAACTGGTGAAGGCAAAGCCGGTAGCTCTAACCTCGGCGCGGGAAAAGATGCCATTCGAAGTTACGCCATTCTTTCCCTATCTAACGCGTTATTCGAATGCGGCTCCTGACAAGGTCGCGCTTACTGAACCGGCTAAGTAGTTTGCCTGGCAAGAAATACAAAAAGGGGTCCGATTCAATCGGACCCCTTTTTCTTTTAAGGCTACAGAGAAAGTGGACTAGGCGTACCAATCCCTGCGCTCAATACCGGTCCGGATCAGCCTAATGTTCGAGGATGATTTAAGGCGAGACTACTGAATCGCGCTGCCAACCGACGAGAACACATTGTTGGCGTTGGAACCGATAAGCCGGATGGTCCCGACGACAATCACCAGAATGACGGCCAACATGACCGCGTATTCTGCGATGTCCTGTCCCTGTTCGTCTTGCCAAAGTGTCTTTAAGAATTTAGCCACATTACCCTCCTGGGGTTTGCTACCCGCTTGGAGCGGGTGAGCACTGGGGGCAGTCCCCAAGCTTCCACGCAAACGATGGTACGCGAGTTGCACGCGGCCTCCAATAGCCCTTGTGTGTTAATTGCTGGCACCAAAGTGCTACGACCCTAGTGTTTTAGACGATTGTCTTGAGGGGCAAGGACTGGTTCACGGCAAACAAAGCCAGTTCCAACCGGGTAGAAACACCCAGCTTATCGAAGATATTACTGAGGTGGTGTTTCACGGTGTCTTCGCTGATCTTGAAATATTCAGCGATTTCCTTATTGGAGTATCCGGCAACCACAGCAGAGACGATTTCCAGTTCGCGAGGGGTAAGGCCGAATTTCCTTTGCCGGGCTTCTTCTCCGGAGGATTGCACCAGGGTGCGGAGATATTGCACCAGGTTCGAAACACTCTCCCGCCCGACCCAGTACTCGCCCGACATGACGGTATGAATCGCTTTCAATAACAACTGGGTGGCGGAGTCTTTGAGCACCACGCCACGAGCGCCCAACTGTAGGGCTTCGACGATTTGGGCCTTCTCGGCAGCCGCGGTCAGCAGGATCACGCGAACCGGGTGTGAGGTCGTATTTGTGCTTAGTTCACGCAAGGCTTCCAGGCCGGGATGGCGGGGCATCGCCAGATCGAGCAGAAGAATATCCGGCTTGAGTTGGTGGGCGAGGCGAACCGCCTCCGCTCCGTCCTGGGCTTCGCCAATCACTTTGAGGTTGGATTCGGCCTCGAGAAGACGCCGGAGGCCATCCCGAAAAATTGGATGGTCGTCAGCAATGACGATGTTGATCTGCTGTTTCTTGTTATCCATAGGCGACTTCGCGGGTTTGAGGAACGTCAATCTCCAGACGAGATCCCCGTCCGGGATTTGATTCTATCGTGAGTTTGCCCGCCAGCAAACGAACCCGTTCCTGAATGATCACGGGTGCCTTTCGTTGTTCTTCCAGTTCAGACTGCGTCAGCCGGCCTTCAAAAGGAAAGCCCCGGCCATCATCTTCGATTACGACCTGCCACTTTCCATCGTAAGCGCCAAGACGAACCAGAGCGTGTTGCGCCTTGCTGTGCTTACGAACATTCACCAGGCCTTCCTGAACGATGCGCGCCAGTTCGCGGCACATTTGCTGCGGCATTTCGACGTCTTCCAGGTCGGTAACGAAACGGGCAGCGATTCCGGTTTCGCGTTGGAAGCGCTCCACAGTGTCGCTGAGAAAGCCGAGCAACTTCCTGGAGTCGAGATCGAGCGACTTCATTTCCTGCATCAGCTCGCGCAGCTTAAGCACTTCTTCACGCAGCAGCGATTGAATTCGTGCCAGCTCGTCGGTAACAATATCGGGTTTTTCGGGCGCCTGGCGGCGAAGCACGTCCACTTGCATTTCGACCGCGATCAGGGACTGCACCGCGCCGTCGTGCAACTCGCGGGCAAATCGGGCGCGCTCCACCGCACCGGCCCGCAATCTCAGGCGGCGCAGCAGGTAGACGTTGTACACTGCGGGCCCAACCTGGCGGACGAATTCCTGCAAAAAGCGCAACTCTTCTTCGATATCCGCGGTTAGGACGGGATCGAACAGAAAGATGCGCCCCGACCATTCCTTTCCCATGAGAAACGAAACCGTCGTCAAGCTGTCAAAAGGCCGTTGTTTGACCAGTGCGTCTACGAAACTCGGGATGAAATCGGAGACGTCATTCCCCTCATGGTCCAGTCCGAGGGAATCAAACCCGGCGTGATTGCGTTTGACGTAACAGGTATCCACCGAAGATTCGTACAAGACTGCATCCCGATCATTGCCCGCCGACTCGCGCCAGTGCAGCACAGTTGGAGTTCCGTTCACCGCGGATATTTCCCCCACGAATACATGCTGGCTATTGGCTTCCTGGGAGGCGACCCAGGCCGCAGATGCCCCATAGATGGTAAGCAGGTCGCTGAGAATTTCCTGCAAGGTTCCGGTCAGCCCGGCTTCGAGCCGAACGCCGGCTAGAACCCGTGCGATGACCGCCTTTTCGGAACGAAGTTGCTTCTGCTGTTCCGCCAGGTACCCGAGCAACACGCCCATCACCAGCAGGTAAATGGATCGCATGAACAAGTCGCGAGGCTCGAAATTGACGATCTGAATGCGAAATAGTGGGAGGTGCAAGGACATCAACATTTGGTTTGCCCATGCGGCAAAACCAAAATGAACAACCAGGCTCTCAGCCCACAAGAAGAACAGTGAGGCGGCTGCGGTGCCGACCGTCTCCCACAGGCCCCAGCGGTAGGCGGCCGCAGCCAATACGAAGACGAAAAAGAGGAAGAACGGGTTCCCTTCTCCACTGGCAAACAGGGAAATTAAGGCCGGCCAGACGATGTCCCCACCGTGAACCAGCAGGCGAAAAGCCAGGGTGGACTGCTGCCGCCGGCGCAACAGCAGGATAATGATGACACCCTGCGCCAGATAGAACGCGAGCAAGCCTCCTGCCCATACTGAATAGCGGATCCCTCCTGCATTCATCAGCACCGCGACCAAGGCGCAGGCGGCGAGCAGGACGCGCGCAGTCGCGAGCCAGCGCTCGATACGCCGGATCTCTCCGGAGCTTACCGGGGCACGCCGGCGCCAGAGCGAACGGCGGCGCAATATTGGTGGGGTCAATGAAAACACAAGACAACTCACTACGATCCAGGAACCAGATAAGTTTAGCGTGGAGGGATGGGGCTTTGCTATGACAATGGATGTTCGGTAGGTTTGGTTCCGGTAGCGCTCAAGCGGATTGGTCCTCCTATTCGTCGCGCAAGGTCTGCGCGGGGTCGATCTGCGCAATTCGCATGGTTGGAACCACTATGGCAACCAGAGTCGTGCATGCCAGCATTAGAACGACGGTAAGGATTGTTGGCGCGTCATAGACGCCGACTCCATAGATCACGCTCTTTAGAACCCGCAATACTCCAGCTGATAGGATCAAACCCAGAACTAGTCCCAGCGCGGAGGCTCGTACCCCGGGCGTCCCGATATTCAGCATGGCTTGTCGAATGGTTGAGCCCAGAGCAATGCGGATGCCGATTTCGCGCGTCCTCTGGGCCACGATATTCGCCACCAGTGCGAAGATTCCGACCGTACTCAGGAGCAGGGCCAGTGTTGCCATCGTGCTCAAGAGCGCGACCTCCACACGCTGGATCGCCAGGGTCTTCGCCAACAGGTCCTTCATACGATAGAAGCCTGAAAACGGCAGGTTGGGATCGACACTTGCCAGGGCGCGTTGCATCTGCGCGGTCAATCCTTCGACCGGACCGCCGGTACGGACGATCCAACTGGGCTGAAACCAGATATGGAGCAACGCGAGCGCGCGGGCCTCGACTTGCGTGGCCGGGATGTACATTTCCTCTTCGTCGGCCAAAGGGGCGGTGGCCTCCAGGCCCGGAGGGATGGCCACATCTTCCACCATTCCGACGATCACCGTATCTTTGTCTACATGACGGCCAACCGGGTTTTCCCCGTGGAAAAACTTGCGCGCGAAGGTACGGTTGACGATGGCAACGTGTTGTGAGGTTGGGCCGTCCGCGCCGGTGAAAGCGCGTCCCGCCAGGATTGGGATCTGCAACGCGAAAAAATAATCCGGCGTGACATAGACCTCCCCGGTCATGACTTGTTTCCCCGCTTCTTTGCCATCGCTGAGTGCGACGCCACTATTCAGCGAACGCTCGTAGGGGAGGCTGAGGCCGACGGCGGCGTGCTCGACGCCGGGGATCTGGCGCATGGCCAGGATGCTATCGTCCAGCAACTTTTTGAAAGCAACCGGGTCGTGAAAGCGCGCGTCATCCAGGGATGCTTTGGCGGTCATCACTCCGGTTGCGTTAAACCCGGGCGGCAAGGTCTCCAGATGAACCAGCGTGCGGATGGTCAGACCCGCGCCCGCAAGTAAGACCACGGTGAGCGCGACCTCACCGGCGATCAATGCCTGCCGCAGGCGAAGGCGGTCGCCACGAGTGAATTCCCGGCTGGCGATAGCCGACTGGAGGTCGAACCGTCTCACCGAAAGAGCGGGAAGCATGCCAAACAGCACGCTGGTCAGCAAAGACGCGAGAAACGCAAACAGCAACACGCGAATATCAAGCGACACACTGGCTATAGGCAGGAAATATTCGGGGAGAAGCAAGAGCAAGCCGCGGAGGGCGGCAAAACCGACTGCCACACCAGCGGCTCCGCCCAGGAGCGCGAGCACCAGGTTCTCGGCCCACAGTTGCTTTTGAATTTGCCAGCGCGAGGCGCCGAGCGCCAATCGGGTAGCAACTTCTGGAGTGCGCCGCAACATGCGCACCAGGGTCAGGCCGGCAAGATTGGCACACGCGATCAGCAGGATGAGCCCGGCTGCCATCATTAAGGTCAAAACCTGCGGACGCAATTCGGCGGACTGCCCCTGCTGCAGCGGGACGGAATAGTAGCTGACGACCGCCCCGGGGCTGTTGCTTAGTTCATAGCGCTGAGTGCGAAGCGACCAGGCATGAGCGATCTCCGCGTCAGCTTGTTGCCAGTTGGCACCATCGCGCAGCCGGGTAATCGCGTCGAAGTTCGTTCCCCCGCCCTCCCCGTCACGGCTGGGCTGAAGCGCTATATATAGGTCAGCATTGAGGGGGGTGGTTGCGCCCTCGGGGAGCACTCCAATGACCGTGTAGGGTTCACCTTTTAATTGAACCGGCGCGCCTAAGATATCGGGATTCGAGCCTAGGGTAGATCGCCACAATCGGTAGCTCAGGAGAGCCACTTTTGGCCCATGCGGACGGTCGTCGTCCTCCGAGATGTTGCGCCCGATGACTGGGCGAATGGCCAGGACGTCGAAATAGTGGGCCGAGACTCTTCCCGCATGCAGGTACTGCACCCGCGACCCGGTTTGGAAATTGACCCCCGACGATCTGGGACCCGCAATCGCCGATATCAGCGAGGGGACATGGTCGCGCAGCAGCTCCCATTGCTCACCGTTCAGGTGGTGCCGCTCATCGGAGGGCGCAGGGCCGGTCACTCGGGTGTAGATGGTACCCATGCGCTCCGGTTGTGAGTAGGGCAGGCTCTTCAACATGAGCACATTCACTATGGAAAAGATGGCGGTGTTGGCCCCAATGGAAAGCGCAAGCGTAAGGACGACGGTGAAGGTGAAGCCAGGATTGAGCTGTAGTTGCCGGACGGCAGATCTAAGATTCTGGCGGAAGATGCCCATCGATGCTCCAGCCTTTCGAGTGCAATGGCGATACTGCGCCCTGCAATAGTTACGAACTCATTTAAGAATTGTTCCGCATAATGGGGGACGGCATCCCGGATGCCAAAGTTCTTTGGGCGCAAGGCTGGAAAAACGCGGATTTAGGTCTGCTGACGAGGAACTTCCTCCGCCAACGGTGTCCGCACTCGAACATGGGTGTACGCGAACGAACAGCACGGGTGCCGCTGCTTTGGATTTTGGGCTAGGCGATAGAAGTCAATTCCAGGGTGCGCTTCAATTGCCCGCAGGCTGCGTAAATGTCGCGCCCACGGGGACGCCGGATGAACGCAGGCATGCCGCTCTTGATTAGTATCTGGTGAAATTGCGACACTCGCTCAGGTGCGGGAGTGCCGAACGGAATGCCAGGGCCGGGATTGAGGGCAATCAGATTTACCTTGGCGTTCACGCCCTGGATCAATTTCACCAGTTCCCGCGCATTCTGCGGGGAATCATTCACCCGATCCAGGAGTACGTATTCAAAGGTGAGCTTTTCTCGCTTTCGCAGGGGAAATTCGCGCGCCGCAGCCACCAATCTTGCCAGATCCCACTTACGATTAATGGGCATCAGTTTAGATCGGTCTGCGTCGTTCGAGGCATTGAGAGATATGGCCAGTTTGGGACGGACCGCTTCCCTTCCCAAGTCGGAGATGCGTGGAACGATGCCGGCTGTTGATACCGTCATTCGAGTTTCGGGGATGCCGACTGCCTCTACGAGCAGCCGCACCGCCTTCATGAAGTTGTCGTAATTAAGAAGGGGCTCGCCCATTCCCATAAAGACGAGATTGACCCGGTCTTGTGGCGGAGAAACATTTCGATTTTTCAGAACTGCCACAACCTGACCAACAATCTCACCGGCCGAAAGATTGCGTTTCACCCCCAGCAAAGCTGTCAGGCAGAACTGGCAGTCAACGGCGCAGCCGACTTGGCTGGAAATACATATTGTGGCGCGATCCCAAGGGCGGGGCACCTCGCCGGATGCGGGTTCGGTGCCGTCGCCGGTTTCACCGCCATCCCCTTCGGGCATCCATACGGTTTCGACGGTTTGTGCGTCATCGAACCCTATCAGGTAGCGGATCGTTCCATCCGAGGAAACAAATGTCTTTTCGATCCGCGGCAATGCTAGTGAATAGTTTTCGTTTAGGGACGTCCTGAAGTTTTGTGGGAGGGTCGAGATTTGATCAATCGAATCTACCCGCTCGCGGTAGACGGCGTCCATTATTTGACGGCCACGAAATGACGGCTGGCCGGACTTTTCGGCAATCGATGTAAGCTCTTGAAGATCAAGGCCAAGTAGTGCGCTCTGTAGGCTAGGTTTCATGCATCCAACGCGGCGAAGGCTTCTTTACGAGCGATTGTAGAGGAAGCAGGGCGGCGACGGCCGGCAAATGAAGAATCTTGGAGTGGCTGGTTTAAACTACTGATAATAAAGGTTATTGCGTTCACCTTTCAGGGTTTCGATGTGTAACAATGGTTACGGGGTTGATGTCCGGACCCCTCCTCCCGCAGGCCGAAAATATCATGGTTGAAGAAGTGCGCAATATTCGACGCCAGGTGCTGCCGAACGGTTTGATGGTCATAACCGAGGAGATGCAGCATATTCGCTCGGTGTCGATTGGGATCTGGATCAAGACGGGATCGCGCGATGAAGACCCCCAGGTAAACGGGATTTCGCACTTTGTGGAACACATGGTGTTCAAAGGAACGAAGCATCGTTCCGCAGAGGACATCGCCCGCCAGGTGGATTCCATTGGCGGGAACATGGACGCATTCACAGCCAAGGAATGCATCTGCTTCAATGTGAAAGTATTAGATGAGCATTTGCCCATTGCCCTCGATGTTCTCAGTGATTTAGTGCTCAATCCGACGTTCGATGCACAAGACCTCAGCCGCGAGCGCGGGGTCATCCTCGAAGAAATCAAGATGGACGAGGATAACCCGGATTATCTGGTGCACGAGATTTTCACGCAGAATTTCTGGAAGGATCATCCTCTCGGTAAGCCGATTCTTGGCACAAAGGATACGGTCAAGCGGTTCGACCAAGGGCCAGTGCAGAACTTTTTTGCCGAGCGGTTCATCCCCGGAAACGTAATTGTCTGTGCCGCGGGCAGTCTGAAGCACGAGCAATTCGTGGAACTGGTGTCGAAGCATTTCGACCAGATGAAGCCGCGCAAGAATGGCTTTCATAGCCAAGCTCCCAAGATTGTTCCGCGCATCATTATGCGCAACAAGAAGTCCCTGGAGCAGGTGCAAATCTGCGTGGGGGTTCCTTCCTATGCCATCGCTCATGAAGGCCGCTATGCGTCTTACATTCTGAACACGATTCTCGGCGGCGGTATGAGTTCCCGGCTGTTCCAAAATATTCGGGAACGACAGGGATTGGCCTACGCGATCTATAGCGATTTGAATCCCTACCGAGACACGGGATGCCTGTCGGTCTATGCCGGCACCTCGCGCGAGTCTGCGGGCAAAGTGGTGAAGTCGGTAGTCTCAGAGTTCCGGAAGCTTAAGTCAGAATTGGTTTCACAAGAAGAATTGCGGCGCGCCAAAGACCAGTTAAAGGGCAGCTTGATGCTATCGCTGGAATCATCGACTGCCCGCATGTCTAACCTGGCGCGGCAGGAGATGTACTTTGACCGGTTTTATGGCATGGACGAATTGATTCAGAAGATCGAGGCGGTGACCGCGGAAGAGATCAAGACCTTCGCCGACCAGTTCTTCCGCACCGAATCGATCGCGGTAACGGTACTGGGAAATTTGAACGGCCTTCGTCTCACACGAGACGAATTGGTTTGCTAACGAGTTAGTTCACGAATACCTGCCCTCCCTTGAGTGTGGTAGCCACTGAGTAGTCACGCAGTAGCGCCCAAACGACACTGCTTCTTGCTAGCCTCAGCAAAGATTTAGGGGCATACTAAGCAGTCAATTGGGGAGGATAAGGGCAATGTCCAGACTTGAGGACAATCGAACTGAGGAATTTGATCAAGAAAATCTGATGGCTGTGGACCCCCGCACAGCAAATAAGCAACGCCGCCAGATGTTAATGGCGCTGGGGATTCTGTCCCTGGCCTTGGTGCTGGTGCTGGTGAAAGACTGGCAGTTCTGGTTCCCTCCCGATGTGGCGTCCGAGTCCTCTCCAACCACAGGGACCAGTTCAGCTTCCGTTTCCCCAAAACCTACAACGGAAACGCCACCGGTTACCTCACCTGTAACTTCGCGCACGAAACAAAAGGCACCCGTACAGCCTACGGCAAGCACGGAGTCTTTCCCTGAAGTCGCTGGACCATCGATCACGGCCAGCCAGCGCAAGGTGTTGCCTCCGCTCGAAGTCGAGGTGGTGGCGGGCGGCCAGCGCCGTACGCTGCAACCGAAAAACAACACGATCAAGGTCGACCTGCAGGATGACGCAGGCCAGCCGGCCACTCCCTCATCGGAAACTACCTTGGAGGCGACGGCGCGTCCTCCGGTCGATGCAACCGCATCGGTACGCATGTCTCCCGAGACCGCCCAAATTGTCACCCGACCAGTGGAACCGAGCTACCCCTTATTAGCAAAGCAGATGAAGGTACAGGGTGCGGTAGTGCTGCAAGCGCTGATCGGCAGAGAAGGAAACATCGAAGACCTGCGAGTCTTAAGCGGGCCTGCGATTCTTTCAAGTGCCGCCATGGAAGCGGTGAAGCAATGGCACTTTAAGCCATACTTCCAGGGGGGACGGCCGGTCGATACCGAGGCCCGCATTACAGTGAATTTCACTATTTCGACCTATTGAGGACGGCCGAATCAGTTTAGGGGACGCCGGTTTCAATCGGAATTGAAGCGGTGGGACTGGCTCGATCGTAACCAGCGCTATTTCAACCCCTCCACGATATAGAGATCGGATGTTATCCGCGTGTAGGAGTAGACGTAGCTCGAAAGGTCGCGGGAGAAATCGGGGGCTGAGCTGTCGATAAGTCCGGTAGGGTCGACCGCGGTGAGAGTTTTGAAAAGTTTTCGCGTACCACTGGGGAACTCGATACCGAACACCTGAGTAGGAGTACCGGGACGGCCTACTAATAAGACCTTTCCATCCGCGGTCCAGCACACCGGTTCGTCTCCTTCCTGACCTCCCGCAACTGCCTGAGGTGTTCCGTCAGCAACCGAATAAAGCATTAATTGCCCCTGAGGGTCTCTTGCTGCCACCCGGGTGCCGTCGGGCGAAATTGCGCCGCGATAGCGAAGGCTAATGCCTTCGGGACTGATGGCTTTGGGTGCTCCGCCTTGAGAGTCCTGGACCCAAAGGCGCAGACCATGACCAGCGGAGGTGCTACCAATCTCCAGGATGTGCCGGCCATCTGGAAAAAAGTATGCCTGGTGTACTTGAACGTCCCCCGTGGCGATGGTTCGAGACTCACCCGCACCGGTGGGAAGTTCGACCAGGTCGCGACGCCGGGGAAAATTGCTGGCCAACACTCGCTTTCCATCCGGGGAGAGGGTTGGTGTGCGACCATCGCCCAACCTCACTGCGGCAGAGCCGTCGCTGCCGCGCACATAGATCGCGCCAGTTTCGCCGCCGGCTTCCCCGGTCTCGTCGAAGGCCACAAGCTTGCCGTCGTCGCTCATGTCTCGCGGTATGGTCCAGTCGTGCCAGCTAAGGTCGCGTTCGGTTTTCTCGCCCGGAGCAAGTCCCGCCATACCAGCGCGCATGTCATCTCGCGAGAACATCACCCGGCCATCCTTGAAAATATCGTGGAGGGTCAAAGTGCCGGTGCCGAGATAGATGAGCCGCTCCCTGCCCGAAAGCGTGACCGCGCGTAGCTCCCGGCTGGAACCGGAAGTGGTGGCAGTGAACCAGATCTCATTCTTCCCGGGATGCCATGCCAACCCCTGCGCGCTGATGAAGCCTTCGCTCAACGTCTTTTTGTTACCGGCCTGGTCCACGGTCGCAATGCTACCGGCATCGTCGCGGGCCAAAGGATGGTCGATGAATGCGACCAGCTTGCCGTCAGGAGATACCCGCGGGTGACTTACCCATCCAGCGGTTTCATACACAACCTTTCCGAGGGGGTATTCCATTCTGACTTTTCCGGCCACGCGGCGAACTACGGCGATCGCGCTGCCATCGGGAGCCCAATCGGCATACTCCACGGCAGCGGCGATATCGCGCGGAGCACCGCCGCCTTGGGGGGCACGTGCCAGCATACCTCCGTACTCGAAACCTTCCACATAGTGGTAGTTAGTGGCGACCGCCAACTCTCCCGAGGAAGAGATTGCCAGGATATTGGCGCTCTTCAAGTCCAAAGACCGTGACTCTGTGCTTCCGCTTTGCGCGGCAAAAACTTCCGCGGGCTTACCCTCCCAGGCTGCGCTGTAGATAAGGTTCCCTTCCGGCGTGAACCGGGCGCCCCACAAGGTTCCCCTGCGGAAAGTTATTCGGTGGAGCTTGGGGTGGAATTCCTCGGCATTGGGACGCAGCCAAGCGCTTATGGCAGCAATCGAGGTCAGGATGATCAAGCCAGCCATTGCCGGGAACACCCATCGTTTTCGTGACGAGGTGATAACCGGAGTGGCCGCGGTTCCAGAAAGGCCCGAGATCGATTCCAGATCAAATGCAATGTCGTGTGCCGACTGGAAGCGCTGCGCGGGCTGCTTTTCCAGGCAATGGCGCACAATTCGCTCCAGTGCTGGAGTGACCTGGCCGCCGCGGCTGGAGAAGTCAGGTGGATCCTCATTGAGAATGGCGGTCATCGTCTCGGCGCCGGTGTCGTGCTTGAAAGCGCGCTGCCCGTTGAGCATTTCGTAGAGAATGCTGCCAAAGCTGAAAATATCGGAGCGATGGTCGGCGGGCTCGCCTCGCACCTGCTCAGGCGACATGTAGCCGACTGTGCCCAAAACCTGGCCGGCATTGGTTTCCGCCACAGTGGCGCCATCTGAGGATTCGAGCCCGGACAATGAACGCAACTTGGCGAGACCGAAGTCGAGGATTTTGACGCGTCCCTGACGGCTGACAAAAATGTTCTCGGGCTTCAGGTCGCGATGAACGATCCCTTTGTCGTGGGCGGCGGCCAGGCCATGGGCCAGTTGCACCGCAAGCTCAATCGCTTTGCGAGGCGGCATTCCAGCGTCGCTGATGCGGGCGCGCAGGGTTTCGCCCTCGAGTAGTTCCGAGACGATGTAATGAACGCCGCTGGCATTGCCAACATCGTGGACAGAAACAATATTGGGATGATTTAAAGCAGCGACAGCTCGCGCCTCCTGCTCGAAACGGCGCAAGCGATCCGGGTCAGCGGTGAAAGACGGAGGAAGAACCTTCAGTGCGATATCGCGCTGAAGTCGAGTATCGCGCGCGCGATACACCTCTCCCATGCCACCAGAACCGATTAAGGAGATGATTTTGTAAGGCCCCAGCTGGGTATCCGCTGCGAATGCCATGAGTGGCGGAATTATAACTGGAGCGAAGCGGTTTGCGGCCTCAACAAGACTGCCCGTGCCTTAGGATCCCGTCGACGGTCAAAGGAGTGTGGCGAAATAATAACGGGCGTCCCGACTCTTTCAAGTCAAGAGACGCCCGGGCAGCCCTCCCCCAGAACTGCTCGCCTAAGAATCTAGGAAATTCCTTTGCTTTCAGGAATAGCACGGGCGTGCTATTGGTAAGCTATTGTTATTAAATGGAATACAAAGAAATGTTCGAGTGATTGGCGAGCGGCCACGGCCAAGGATCCGCTCGACCCCTCAAACCGAAGAATCTCAGTGAAAGTTCAATACATCGAAAAAACGCCGGAGAAAATAAAAACGAAGCCGTGACCAAACCTTCATCCGAACACCACAAGGAAGAAGAACTCG
>Ga0105245_10001709_pt1 | contig 20004 bp, 24 predicted proteins | sample KBSM54metaG_FD_81523 | JGI IMG/M metagenome (GOLD analysis project Ga0105245, IMG submission 81523) | Miscanthus rhizosphere microbial communities from Kellogg Biological Station, Michigan, USA - KBS M5-4 metaG | ecosystem: Host-associated > Plants > Roots > Rhizosphere > Soil | place...
GCCCTGCCCCCGATATTCTCGAACGGCACCGCGCCGCCAAGTCCGTCGAGCTCGAGCGGTACCCGGCTGTCAGCGCTGTTGTCGCGATTGTCGCCGAGCAGGAACACATGGCCGGCCGGGACGGTGTAGGGCGGATAATCGTCCTCGTCCGTCCGGCCGAAATCGAGCGTGTCGTAGGAACGGCCGCCGGGCAGGGTTTCGCGAAAGACGTGGAGGCGGCAATAGGGCTTGCCGTCCTTGCCGATGACGCGGGCGCCGGCGAATCCCGGAAATGCCCGCTCGCGATCCGGATCTTGGGCGTCGCAACGGAAATTGCCGTCGATCGGCATCAGGCGATAGCCCATATCCTGTGTCCGGACCGGCTTGCCGTTGAGCCAGAGCCGGCCGCCGACCAGCTGGATCGTGTCGCCGGGGAGGCCCAGCACGCGCTTGATCAGATCCTTGCCGCCGTGATCCGCAGCCGACGGCGTCACGATCACCACATCGCCGCGCTCGGGCAGGCGGCCGAACAATCGTCCCCTCATGAAGGGCAGCATGTGGAAGGTCGCCGAGGCGTAGGACCAGCCATAGGGATATTTGCTGACGACGAGGCGGTCGCCCACCAGCAGCCCGGGCATCATGGATTCGGACGGGATGTAGAAGGGCTTGGCGACCAGGCTGTGGATACCGATCACCAGCAGAGCCAGGCCGAGGATATTGCGGATTTCAGCGAGCCAACGGGCCTTCTGGGTGCCAGGGTGCTGAGGCGGTGCGGTGGGGGCTGTGTCTGTCATGCCGACAGATGAAGCGGCCTGTGTCGGGGTGGTCCAGCGAGAGCGTGTCCGGACAGGGGGAATTCGTGTCCGGACAAGGTGCTCTGGGGGCGGCACACCCCCTCCCCCCTGTTCCTTCCCCGGCGAAGGCCGGGGCCTAGTCGGGATGGCGGATGTAAGAGCACGCAACGCGCATCACCAGCGTCCCCCACCTGGGCCCCGGCCTTCGCCGGGGAAGGAAAAGGGGGGAGGCAGCGAATATCTCCGACGCTTCAGATATGCGCGCCGTTCAGCGCGAGCGGAATTCCTGATAGTCCAGGACGCCGTCATGGTTGCGGTCGAGCTGGTCGAACGCAGGGCGCGTATTTTGCTTTTGCGCCGCCCAGGCGAAGGACGGCGCCGCCACGCCCAGGCCAAGGACAGCGCCGGCAACGCCCGCCGCGAGGATGCGCCACCGGGCGGCCCGCGGTCGCCGACGGTTTGGCTGATCGTCGATAAGCAGCCTTATGGCCTCGCTTGCGGTCCGTTGTTCCTGCCGGCACCGTTCCATGAAAGCAGCCTTTGCCTCATGGGAAAGCCTGATCTCGATCGTTTCGCTCTTCTTGGGCGGCTTGATGGACGCCATCGGAAACTCCCCGGACATTTCGTCGCTACGTATCGCATAACGGCGCAGGCTACCACTCGGATCAATAGGCGCCGGCTCTCCTCACATGCGCGCGCGTTTTTTTCCGTGAGCCACCGATACCGGACCGTGACGTTAACGAAATAAACCGAAAGCGGTTGATAGCGTAACGAACTCGGAGCGAACCGGCTCCCCGGAGAGGCATATCTATCGCTCTTGGGGGAAGACGACAGTGGCCGATGCCATCCTGAAGCTCGCATATGAGGTTTCGCGCGTTACCGAGGAAAAAGTCGGGCTTATCGAGGGCGTCATGCAGCGTACCGGCGTTCTCGCGCTCAACGCGCGGCTCGAGGCGGCGCGGGCGGGCGGGGCCGGCTCCGCCTTTTCGGTGGTGGCGCAGGAGATGGGCGCGGTCGCGGGCGATATCCGCGGCATCGCCAGCGCGCTGCGCGAGGCGGTCTCGACCAATATCGATATGCTGAAGCGCGCCGGTTCGGAAATGCAGTTCGAGTTTCGCGGCGAAAGGCTAACCGATCTTGCGCGCAACGCGATCGAAATCATGGATCGCAATCTGTATGAGCGCTCCTGCGACGTCCGCTGGTGGGCGACCGATGCCGCGATGCTCGAGGCGCTCGCCAATCCGGGGCCGGAAACCGCGGCCTATGCCCAGGAGCGGCTGGCGACGATCCTCAGATCCTATACAGTCTATCTCGATCTCTGGATTGCCGATCGCAACGGCAGGGTGATCGCGCATGGCCGCCCAGACACCTATCGCGGCGTGATCGGCGCCGATGTTTCGCAGTGCGAATGGTTCCAGCGCGGCATGTCGGCGCAGAGCGGGGATGATTTCGCGGTGTGCGACATTACCACCAAGCCGCTGCTCGGCGGGGCGGCGGTCGCCAGCTATTCGACCGCGATCCGTGCCGGCGGCCGGCGCGACGGCGAGCGGCTGGGGGCGATGGGCATCTTCTTCGACTGGGCACCGCAGGCAGCCGCGATCGTCAAGGGGGTGGGCCTGTCGGACGAGGAGCGTGGCGTGTGCCGGGTGATGCTGCTCGGCGCCGACCACCGAGTGCTGGCCGCGTCGGACGACCGGGGCCTGCTTCACGAGCGCTTTTCGCTCGATACGGACGGCAGCGAGCGTGGCTGGTATCGATCGGGCAACCGGATCATCGCCTTTGCGAAGACCCCGGGGTACGAAACCTACCAGGGGCTGGGCTGGTATGGCTGCATCGAATCCAGGATCGCTCCGGAGCGGGAGGGCGGCCTGGATTGAGGTCTGAGTTCCGTTTCCGGATGCACCCCTGATGACGCGATCGACATGCTGCTCCCGCCACGCCCGGCTTCCAATTCCCGCCCGGCACGCTATCCTTCTGTCCAACGATAGACAGGGAGGGATAACCATGCTCAATCGACGGGAGGTAGTTGGCGCCGGTGTCGCGCTGACAGTAGCTACGCCAACATTGGCCGCGAAAGGGCCCGACCGGTTCGTCCGCCGGGCCGGCACGCATTTCACGATCGGGGGCAAGCCCTATCATTATGCCGGGGCGAACATGTGGTATGGCGCATGGCTCGGCGCTGACGCGGCTTATGGGGACCGGGCGCGGTTGCGGCGCGAGCTCGATGCGCTGGCGGCGATGGGCGTCACCAATCTGCGCGTGCTCGCCTCTTCCGAGGACTCGCCCTTGCTCCATGCCGTTGCACCGGCGATGCATGACAAAGCGGGCCATTATAATCAGGCGCTGCTTGGCGGGCTCGATTATCTGCTTGCCGAGATGGCGAAGCGCAACATGCGCGCCGTGCTGTATCTGACCAATTTCTGGGAATGGTCGGGCGGCATGATGACCTATCTCAGCTATGTGAATGGCGGCCATTACATCAACAATGGCGACCCTGCGCATCCCTGGCCTGAATTCGCCGATGTGACCGCCGCTTTTTATCGGACGCCAGCCGCGATGGCGCTGTTCCGCAAGCATGTGCAGGTCATGGTCGGGCGGACCAACAGCGTGACCAAGATCGCTTATGCCAATGATCCGACGATCATGGCGTGGCAGCTCGGCAACGAGCCCCGGCCGGGCGGCAGCGACAAGATCGGCCTCCCCAACCTGCCCGCCTTCCATGCCTGGGTGCAGAGCAGCGCGAAGCTGATCAAGACGCTCGCGCCGCACCAGCTGGTCTGCACAGGGAGCGAGGGGTTGAAGGGCTCGCTGGAACGCGAGGAAATCGTCAAGGCGACCCACAGCATTCCTGAGATCGATTATCTCACCTGCCATGTCTGGCCGCTCAACTGGGATTGGGTCAATGCTGCCGACCTGGCTTCGACCGAGGCATCGGGCGCGGTGAAGATCGACAATTACGTCAACGCGCATATCCGGATCGCGGGCGATCTCGGCAAACCGCTGGTGATCGAGGAGTTCGGCTATCCGCGCGACGGCGGCAGCTATGATGTAAAGGCGACGACGGCGTTCAAGGACCGGTTCTACCGCCAGATCTATGGTGCGGTGGAAGCCAATGTGAAGATCGGGGGGCCGGTTGCGGGCACCAATTTCTGGGCGTGGAACGGCGAAGGGCGGCCGGCGCATAGCGATTATCGTTTCGTACCGGGGGACACGAGCTGGGTCGGCGACCCGCCGCATGAGCCGCAGGGCTGGTACGGGGTGTTCGACAGCGACGCGTCGAATAAGGCGATCATCCGCGAACACGCGGCGACTTTGGCGAAAATCGCGGTGGCCGGAACCATGGGGGCCAAGGCGGCGGCATAGATTCGCTACCGGCGCCCCAAGCAACCGTCGGTTGCGGATGGGGCGCCGCAGTCGCATCTGCCACGCATGGCAAGTCTCCTCGATCCCACCGCGCGCGGGCGCGTTATCCTTGTCGGTGCCGGCCCCGGTGATCCGGGCCTGCTGACCGTGCGTGCGGTCGAGGCGCTGAAGAATGCCGATATCGTCGTGCATGACGGGCTGATCGATCGGCGCGTACTCGAGATTGCGCCGGCGAGCGCCCAGCGGATCTCGGTTGCGAAGAGCCGGGCGCGGCACACTTTGTCGCAGGACGCGATCAACGCGCTGATCGTCGCGCATGTGAAGACCGGCGCGATCGTCGTGCGGCTGAAGGGCGGCGATCCGTTCATCTTCGGGCGCGGCGGCGAGGAAGTCGAGGCAGTGCGCGCGGCGGGATTGCCGGTCGAGGTGATCCCGGGCGTGTCCGCGGCTCTGGGCTGTGCGGCCGAGGCAATGCTCCCCCTCACCCACCGCGATCATTCTAGCGCGGTCAGCTTCGTCGCGGGCCAGTGCAAGGGCCTGACCGACCAGGACTGGTCCGGGCTTGCCGGCAAGGGCCGGACGCTGGTGATCTATATGGGCGTCGCGACTGCGGCGGACATTGCCGACAAGCTGATGCGGGACGGCGTCGCGCCGGACATGCCGGTTGCGGTGCTCGAGCGCGGCACGCTTTCGGGCAGCCGGGCGATCAAGACGCTGCTCGCCGATCTCGGACCGATGGTCGAGCGCGAGAAGGTGGCGAGCCCGGCGATCATCGTGGTGGGCGAAGTCGTCGAGCTGTCGGACGCCGAGGATAAATTGGGCCGCTGGGCCCGCGTCGTGGAAAGCATGGAAGCGTGAAATTACTGACCGGAAATGATCTGCCGACCGGCGATGTGACATGGTGGACCGGCCAGGGCTGGTCGCGCCATGTTCAGGACGCGGTCGATGTCGGCGACAAGGGTGAGGCAATCGCGAACGCCGAGGAAGGCGCACGCCGGGTCAACGCGCCTTATGTGATCGACGCGACGCTGACCGAGGAAGGCCCCCGCCCCGCGCATATCAAGGACCGGGTGCGCGCGCTCGGTCCGACCGTCCGGCTCGATTTGACGCTGAAGCCCGCCGATCCGGCAGCCGGAAACTGGGTGATCTGACATGTACAAATATGACCAATATGATCAGGCGATCGTCGATGCCCGTGTCGCGGAGTTCCGCGACCAGGTGACGCGCCGCCTCGCGGGCCAGATCACCGAAGACCAGTTCAAGCCGCTGCGGCTGATGAACGGCCTCTATCTGCAGCTCCACGCCTATATGCTGCGCGTCGCGGTGCCTTATGGCACGCTCGATGGCCGGCAGATGCGGATGCTTGGGCACATCGCGCGCAAATATGATCGCGGCTACGGGCATTTCACCACGCGGCAGAATATCCAGTATAACTGGATCAAACTCTCCGATGCGCCCGATATCCTTGCCGATCTCGCGACGGTCGAGATGCATGCGATCCAGACCAGCGGCAATTGCATCCGCAACATCTCGTCGGATCAATATGCCGGCGCGGCCGCCGATGAGGTGGCGGATCCCCGCCCCTGGGCTGAATTGCTACGGCAGTGGAGCACGTTCCATCCTGAATTCAGCTATCTGCCGCGGAAATTCAAGATCGCGGTGATCGCTGCGGACGAGGACCGCGCGGCGATGCGGCTGCACGATATCGGCATCCAGCTGGTCGAGCGGGACGGCAAGCTCGGCGGCAGGATCTTCGTCGGCGGCGGCATGGGCCGCACCCCGATGGTCGCGCCCGAAATCAAGGACTTTATCGGCGCCGAGGACCTGCTCAGCTATGTCGAGGCGTGCCTGCGCGTCTACAACCGCTACGGCCGGCGCGACAATATCTACAAGGCGCGGATCAAGATCCTGATCCATGAGCTTGGCGCGGACGAATATCGTCGTCAGGTCGAGGAAGAGTTCAAGCTCGTCAAGGCTTTGGGCATTGATCCGCCTCAGGCCGAGTTCGATCGGATTGCCGCCTATTTCGCGCCGCCCGCCTTCGAGGCTGGAGCAAGCGATGCAATCGATCGCAGCGATCCCGATTTCGCGGTTTGGCTCGACCAGAACGTCAAGGCGCACAAGCGGCCGGGCTATGCGATCGTCAATATCAGCCTCAAGCCCGCTGGCGGCATCCCGGGCGACGCCTCAGCGGAGCAGATCGACCTGATGGCCGATCTCGCCGGGCGCTATTCGTTCGACGAGCTGCGCGTGACTCATGCCCAGAACATCGTGCTGCCGCATGTCCGCAAGGCGGATCTCCACACCATCTGGCAGGCGCTGCACGGGGCGGGGCTGGCCGAGGCCAATCTCGACCTGATCACTGACATCATCGCCTGCCCGGGCCTCGATTATTGCAGCCTGGCCAATGCGCGCTCGATCCCGGTCGCGCAGAAGATCGCTGACCGCTTCGCCGATCCGGCGCGGCAGCGCGATCTGGGCGAGCTGAAGCTCAAGATCAGCGGCTGCATCAATGCCTGCGGCCACCATCATGCCGGGCATATCGGCATTCTCGGCGTCGACAAGAAAGGCACCGAGAATTACCAGCTGCTGCTCGGCGGATCGGGGGCTGAGGATGCGAGCCTCGGCAAGATCACCGGGCCCGGATTCGACGAAGATGGCATCGTCGATGCCGTCGAGCGCGTGACCGACCGCTATGTCGCGCTCCGCGAGGAGGGCGAACGTTTTCTCGACACCTATCGCCGTGTCGGCATCGACCCGTTCAAGGAGGCGATTTATGGGTGATCTGCTACGCTATCGCGACGATGCCGCGCATGACGAGCCCGCGGTGACGCTCGACGCGTTCCTCGGCCAGACCAACGCCACCGCCGTCCGGGTCGAATCCGGCGACGATGTCCGCGCGCTGATCCCGCATCTCGGGCAGATCGCGTTGATCGAGGTGAGCTTTCCCAAGTTCCGTGACGGGCGCGGCTATTCCTCGGCGCGGATCCTGCGCGAGGCGGGTTATGCCGGCGAGCTGCGCGCGGCGGGCGATGTGCTGGTCGATCAGGTGCCGCTGATGCGGCGCTGCGGCTTTGACAGCTTCGCGCCCGAGGCCGAAATCGACGCCGCGACGCTGGAGGCTTCGCTGTCGCGCTACGACCATGTCTATCAGGTCGCGGCCGATGGCGCCGTGCCGGTGTGGAAATTGCGTCATGGCTGAGGCAGCACGCAAGATCGACATTATCGACGCACGGCCGGCCTTCACCCAGGCCGATGCCGATGCGCTGAACGCGCGCTTCGCGGGCGTCGATACGCTGTCGATGCTGAAGACGCTGTTCGCCGAGGGGATTCTCGGCTCGACCGCGGTGGTCTCGTCGTTCGGCACTGAAAGCGCGGTGCTACTTCACCTCGTGGCGCAGGCCGACCCCAGCGTGCCGGTGATCTTCGTCGATACGCTCAAGATGTTTCCGGAGACGCTTGCCTATCGCGAGCGGCTGATTGCCGATTTCGGCATCGAGAACAGCTGGGTCGTGCAGCCCGATGCGGCCGTGCTGGCGGCCAAAGACGATAAGGGCCTGCGCTGGTCCTATGATCCGGATGGTTGTTGTGAGATCCGCAAGGTCGAGCCGCTGAAGCGCGCCAAGGCCGGGCTCGACAGCTGGATTTCGGGACGCAAAGCGTTCCAGTCGGTCACGCGCCAGAACCTGCCGCGGTTCGAGGTCGAGGACGGCCGGCTCAAGCTCAACGCGCTTGGCGACTGGGTGAAGGCCGACCTCGAAGCCTATTTCACAGAGCATGACCTGCCACGGCATCCGCTCGAGGCGGAGGGCTATCTCTCGATCGGCTGCCAGCCATGCACAAGCAAGGTGCAGCCGGGGGAAGACCCCCGCGCGGGCCGCTGGCGCGGTTGGGACAAGGTCGAGTGCGGAATCCATGTGGCGGAGAAGCCGGGCGAAGAGCCGGTTTTCTGAGCTTCCAAGCCCCTCGGGGGAGAAGGATACGGAGACTTGGAAGCGCAGCGACCTAGTCGAAGTTGGATGAGGGGGCTGTGACTCGAGACACACGCCCTCACCCTCCCGTCGCTTCGCTCCTCCTTCCCTCTCCCCAAGTGGGAGAGGGAAAAGTTAGTACCCTACGAAATCCGAGAAGCGCGTCACGCTTGGCTCGAACTTCAGGATGACCTTGCCGGTGGCGCCATGGCGCTGCTTGGCGATGATCAGCTCAGCGAGACCGAACACCCGCTCCATGTCGGTGGCCCATTGCGCATGGTCCTCGAAGACCTTGGCATTGTCGCCCTCGACCGGGCGCTTGGGTTCCTTGGCCGCGACATAATAGTCCTCGCGGTACACGAACATCACGATGTCGGCGTCCTGTTCGATCGATCCCGATTCACGCAGATCCGATAGCTGCGGGCGCTTGTCCTCGCGCTGCTCGACTGCGCGGCTGAGCTGCGACAGCGCCATCACCGGCACGTTCATGTCCTTGGCGAGCGTCTTCAGGCCGCGGCTGATCTCGGAGATTTCCTGCACGCGGCCGTCGCTCGATGATCTTGCCGAACCGGTGAGGAGCTGAAGGTAATCCACCACCACCAGGCCGATCTGGTTATTGTGGCGCCGCTGCAGCCGCCGCATCCGGGTGTGGAGCGCGCCGATCGTCAGGCCAGCGGTATCGTCGATGAAGAGCGGCAGATTCTCCAGATCGGCAGCTGCGGCCGCAAGCTGGTTGAATTCTGCACGGCTGATCTTGCCCATGCGCAACGCCTCGGAGCTGATCCGCGCCTGTTCCGAGAGAATACGCGTCGCGAGCTGGTCGGCCGACATTTCGAGGCTGAAAAAGGCGACCTTGGCGCCTACCGATTCCTCGGGCGCAATGCCGTCATTCATGTCGCGCATCCAGCGCTGCGCCGCGTTGAAGGCGATATTGGTGGCAAGCGAGGTCTTGCCCATGCCGGGGCGGCCGGCGAGGATCATCAAATCCGAATGATGCATGCCGCCCATCTTGGCATTGACCGAATCGAGCCCAGTGGTGACGCCCGACAGATTGCCGCCCGAATTGAGCGCGCGCTGCGCCATCTTGACCGCCATGGTCGTCGCCTGGGCGAAGGTCTTGACCTGGCTTTCGCTGCCGCCGTCGGCCGCGACCTTGAACAATTCCTCCTCGGCCAGTTCGATCTGGGCGCGCGGATTCACCTCTTCCGAGGTGTCGAGAGCGCGGTCGACAAGGGTCCGCCCGACCGATACCAGGGTGCGGAGCATCGCGAGATCGTAGATCTGCTTGGCGAATTGCCGCGCGCCGATGAGGCCCGCGCCCGATCCGGTCAACTGGGCGAGATAGGCAGGCCCGCCCAGCTCCTTCATCCCCTCATCCGCTTCGAACATCGGACGCAGCGTCACGGGCGTCGCGAGCATATCATTGCCCCGCGCGCTCTTGATCGCGGCGAAGATGCGGCCGTGCACCGGCTCGAAGAAATGATCGGGCTCGAGCATGTCGACGAGATCGTCGGCCAGCCGGTTGTCGATCATCATAGCGCCGAGCATCGCCGCCTCGGCCTCCACATTCTGGGGCAGAGCGGGCGGTGCTGGGAGATTCGGCGTCGAGACGAGTGCAGTGGCCATCAGCGCCTCATTCCAGAGCTGACGCCCCGGCTCAAGCATGTTGCGTCGAGCGCGCCTGTGGATAAGGGCGATATCTGGCGATTGTCGTGGTTAAGCTTCCCCTTTACGGCAACCTCATGCCCGATCCCCGGATCATCGATGTCAGTCTCGACGAACGCACCATCCTGTGGCGATCGGCCGATATCGAGCAGGAACGCCGGATCGCGATCTTCGATCTGATAGAAGGCAATTATTTCAAGCCGGAACGCACCTATCCCGATGGTTATGCAGGCCCGTTCAAGATCGAGCTCGCGGTCGAGGAAGGGCGGCTAGCCATCGCCATCCACCGTGAGGATGGATCCCATCTGGAGACATTCGTGCTGGCCATGGGCCGGTTGCGCCGCCCAATCCGGGATTATTTCGCGATCTGCGACAGCTATTATCAGGCGATTCGCAACGCCACGCCGGCCCAGATCGAGACGGTGGATATGGCGCGGCGCGGCATCCATAACGAGGCCGCCGAGCTGCTCAAGGAAAGGCTGGAGGGCAAGATCGAGATCGATTTCGACACTGCCCGAAGGCTTTTCACATTGATCTGCGTCCTGCACATCAAGGCATAGGACGTGCGCTTACGCATCTGGAGCCGCCGGATCGGGCTGACGGGCGCGCTCGGCATCGTCATCGCACTCTGTGCGGTCGTCGCCTGGACTTTCACGCTCAGCTGGCGGCCAACCGACAAATACCGGTTCCAGGGCATCGACGTCTCCGAAGAACAGGGGCCGATCGAATGGTGGACGGTGAAGGCCGGCGGCGCCGATTTCGCATATCTGCGCGCCACCCGCGGCGCCGATGAGCGCGACACGCGCTTCGCCGGCAATTGGGCAGAAGTCTATGAGACGGGCATGCGGCGCGGCGCGCTGCATGTCTATTCGCTGTGCCGGCTCGCGGTGGACCAGGCGAATAATTTCAACACTACCGTGCCCCGTACCAGCGACGCGCTGCCCGCCGCGGTCGAGATCGATTTCTCGGAGGATTGCCCTTCTCGCCCCGTGCGCAATGTTGTGCTGGACGAGCTGCGGCGCTTCCTCTCGATGGTAGAAGCGCATACCGGCAAGCCCGTTTTGCTCAAGATCAGCAAGCGATTCGAGGCGGCCTATCAGGTGACCGCCGCCATCCCGCGCCCGGTCTGGGCGGTCCACGATTTCTTTCCGCCCGATTATGCGGCAAGGCCGTGGCGGATGTGGCAGGCGAATGACATGCGGCGGATCGACGGAGTGAACGGAGCGGTGAACTGGGACGTGGTCGCGCCATGACCGAGGACGCAACTGCTCGTCGGCTCATCGCAGCCGCGCGCGACGCGGCGTTGAACGCGCATGCCCCCTATTCCAGATTTGGCGTCGGCGCGGCGGTGCTGCTGAGTGACGATAGCGTGGTGACCGGTACGAATTTCGAGAATGCGAGCTACGGCCTGTCGCTCTGCGCCGAGACAGTCGCGCTGGCGACGGCAAATGCCCAGGGGCGGCTGCGCGACGTGGTAGCGATTGCCGTGATCGGCGGGCCGATCGGGGCGGATGGCAGGCCCAAAGGTGACTCGCCAGTCGGACCCTGTGGCCGTTGTCGTCAGGTGATCAACGAAGCCGCGCAGATGAGCAAGCGCGACGTAATCGTCTGGTGTGCCGGGGCCGAGGGCGACGCGGTCGAGCGCCATATGCTCTCGGAATTATTGCCCCACGCCTTCGGGCCGGGCGATCTCGGCATCGATTGAGACCATTGCACGCGATTTAGACGCAGCACCTCTTGCTCGCGCCAGCCAATCCCGCGAAAGCGTACAACCAAAGCGCAGCAGGGGAACCGCATATGTCGATCATGTCAGACCGGTGGATTCGCGAACAGGCACTCGCCACCGGCATGATCGAGCCCTTTGTCGACGGCCAGAAGCGCGATGGCTGCATCTCCTACGGCCTGTCCTCCTATGGCTATGACGCGCGGGTCTCGGACGAATTCAAGGTTTTCACCAATATCGACAGTGTGATCGTCGATCCCAAGAATTTTGCGTCGAACAGCTTCGTCGACCGGAAGACCGATGTCTGCATCATTCCGCCCAACAGCTTCGCGCTGGCGCGGACAGTCGAATATTTCCGGGTGCCGCGCGACATATTGGTGATCTGCCTCGGCAAATCGACCTATGCGCGGTGCGGAATCATCGTCAACGTCACACCGCTCGAGCCCGGCTGGGAGGGACATGTGACGCTTGAGTTCTCGAACACCACGCCTTTGCCCGCCAAGATCTACGCCAATGAGGGGGCGTGCCAGTTCCTGTTCCTCGAGGGCAACGAGCCCTGCGAAACCAGCTATGCCGACCGTGCAGGCAAATATATGGGCCAGCGCGGAGTCACCCTCCCCAGGCTATAGATCGGCTTCACGCGTGCGCCGCTAACCGACGTTCCCGTTTCTCGGGTCGCATCTGCAGGCATGCGACTGGAAATGGCGCAAAAAAAGGGCGGCCCCTTCGAGCCGCCCCCGCAATCTCGATCTGACGGTTAAATCAGAACTTGCCGTAATATTGTTCGTTGCCGATGAAGCCCAGCTTCGAGATGTTCGAGCGCTTGATCACCGCCAGCACCTGATCGACTCGCTCATACTTCGCCTGCGGATCGGGCTGGAAGTGCAGCTCGGGCTCCGGATTGATCGTCTTCGACTGCTCCAGATATTGCTGGAGCGTGACGAGATCGACCGGCACACCGTTCCAGGCAACCGTTCCCGCTGGATCGATCGAGAGCTGGTTCTTGACCGGATCGACAACCGGTGCCTTCGCATTCGGATCGTTGACCGGAAGGTCGACCTTCACCGCATGCGTCTGGATCGGGATGGTGATGATGAACATGATGAGGAGCACAAGCATGACGTCGATGAGCGGCGTCGTGTTGATTTCCATCATCGGTTCGCCGTCATCGCGGCCACCGCTCATTGCCATTTCATATTACTCCTGATGCTTTGGCCGTTCATGCTCAACCGCCGTTGGGCGGCGGCTGGGAAATGAAGCCGACCTTGGCGAAACCGGCCATCTGCATCGTGTAGATCGCGCCACCGATGCACTGATAGGGCGTGTTGACGTCGCCGCGGATATGCGCCTCGGGAAGTTCGAGACCAGCGGCATTGGGGCCACCCTGACGTGCGATTTCCGCCCGCAGCTTCTCGACCGCCCTCCTAAGCAGCTCCTCGTGCCCGACGCGGGTCATGCCCCAATAGATGGCGCATTTACCATCGGCATCGGTATTGATCGAAAGCGAGACATTCTCCGGCTTCGTCGTCGTCGGATCATAGACGACGTCGGGAAGCGTGAGCTTCACCGTCTGAAGCACGGCCGGAATCGCGATCATGAAAACGATGAGGAGCACCAGCATGACGTCCACCAGTGGCGTCGTATTGATGTCCGACATCGGCTTTTCGGTGGAATTTCCACCTGCGCTCATTGCCATTTGAGGACTATCCTAACCTTGTAACCGCACCGCCGGACCAAATCCCGGTGGCGAAGGACGGGGCAGCGCCGAAGCGCCGCCCCTTTCTGTCATCAGCGGGTCTGCGCGCCACCGGCCTGGCCAGCCGTCGTCGTAGCAGCCGCAGGCTTCGCCGCCGCAGCGGGGCCCTTGCGAGCGGTTACCGGACGAACCGCACCGTCGGATGCGAGATAGCCGAGCACGTCGTTCGAGAAGGCGCTGAGGTCTTCCTGGATCGACTTGTTGCGGCGCTGCAGCCAGTTATAGGCGAGCACTGCCGGGACGGCGACGACGAGGCCGAGCGCGGTCATGATGAGCGCCTCACCGACCGGACCGGCGACCTTGTCGATCGACGCCTGACCGGCGGCGCTGATCGCGATCAGCGCGCGGTAAATACCGAGCACGGTACCGAACAGACCGATGAACGGCGCGGTGGCGCCGACGGTTGCGAGGAAAGCGAGACCGCCACCGAGCTGCGAGTTGATCGTCGCTTCCGAACGGGCGAGCGAGCCATGCAGCCAATCATGCGCTTCGACCGGATCGGTCAGGCGAGCATGCTGCTCCTGGGCAGCCAGGCCGTCATCGACGATCTGCTTGTAGGCCGAGTTCTTCTCGAGCTTGGCCGAACCCTCGCGCAGGCTGTTGGAGTTCCAGAAACTCGCACGAACGCGCTTTGCCTGGTTGATGATCTTCTGCTGTTCGAACAGCTTGGTGAACATGATGTAGAAGGAGAAGAACAGGAACAGCGTCAGGATGACGGCGACCGTCCAGGAGATGACGCCGCCCTGGTTGAGCGCATTGAAAAAGCCGTACTGGTCGGCTGCGACTTTGGCATTGGCTGCGCCAGCCGCGAGAATGGTGGTGAACATGCGGTTACTTCCCTCTCAAATCATTCAAAAGCTAAATAAAACTGGCTGGTGCCCCGGGGGCGACCCCGGGACACCGGCCAGACAAGATCGTTATTCGTCGTTCAACGCCCACCGGACGCCCGGAATGGTCGTCGTCGATGGTTGCGGCGTGCCACTGGCGTCCTTGGCGGGCGTGAACCTGCCGCGGCGCGTTGCGAGGCGACACGTCGTGTCATCGAGAGACGAATTTCCGCTCGAAGACGTCACGCGGCAGCCTGAGACACGGCCAGCCGTGTCGATGTTCAGCACGACCGTGACGCGCCCGGTCGCACCCGCACGGCGAGCGTCGGCCGGATAGTCGTCCTGGCTGAACCACGACGCCGGATTGCCCTTGGGCGCAACCTTGGTCGCGATTGCGGGCGGCGCCGGAGGTGCCGGTGGTGCCGGAGGCCTAGGCGGCGCCAGCGGTGCAGGCGGCGGCGGAGTCGCCGTTGTCGCTATCTGCGGCGGCGGCGGATTCGGATTCTGCACGATCGGCGGCGGCGACACCACGGGTGGCGGCGGCAGCGGCTGGTCTGGCGGCGGTGGGGGGGGCGGCTCGTCAGGCGGCGGGGGTGGCGGCTCCTGGACGTCGAACGCCTTGAGCTTCTCCTGCATCTTCTTCACGTAATTATACGTGAGTCCGGTTACGAACGCATACCCCATTGCGAAAACGAGCACCGACACGACAATGATCGCGACGATGCGGCTGCCGCTTTGATTACGATCAGCATAAGCCATTCAGAAACGAAACTCCTCTATCCCGACCCGACCCTGGCCGACCGATCCGTGCATCCGTATCGTCGACCCGGACCTGCCATGGGCTAATGTATCCTTGGGCAGCGCCGATCCTATATGACCGCCCAAACCGTGACGCAAACGCTTTGTCTCGCGCAACAAACGTACAACCCGTAGGTGGCAGAATTATTTCTGTATAAAATACGCACTATGACGTAACGCCGCGTCGATGAATCCTGTTCCGAGACTCGTCTTCGCGGCCCTCTCCGGCGCCATCTTGGTCACGCCTGGTGCGCTATCTGCCCGGCCTGACACGTTTTCTGCTCAGCAACGCGTGGCTCCGCCGCCCGAATCGGCCCTGCCCACGCCACCTTATGCGGAGTATGCCGACCTAATTCTTGCAGCGCCAGTCATTGTCGATGCGAATATTCACGGCACCGCCCGGCTGAAGGGCCCGGACGCGGCTGGCGTCGCTCCCGGCATGGCGCGCCTCTATGTCGAAGCCGATGTGATGGCCCTGATTCGCGGCGACACGCCGTTGCCGCCGCGAATCGCCTATGTGCTCGATGTACCGGTCGACGCGCAGGGCCGGGTGCCCAAGCTGCGCAAGCAACGCGTCCTGTTATTCGCACGCCCGGTCGCCGACAACCCGGGCCTGCTCCAGCTGGTGCGCCCCGATGCGCAGCGATATTGGACCGCAGGCGGCGATTCGCTGACGCGGCGAATCACCCAGGAAATCCTCGCCGCCGACGCACCGCCCCGGATAACCGGGGTCGGCAACGCCTTTCATGTCCCGGGCGATTTGCCGGGCAATGGCGAGACCCAGATCTTCCTCACGACCGCCGATAACCGGCCGGTCTCGCTCGCCATCCAGCACCGCCAGGGCGAGCAGCCCTCCTGGACGCTGGCGTTGAGCGACGTCGTCGGCGAGGGCACGCCGCCGCCCGCCCCCAACACGTTATTATGGTATCGCCTGGCCTGCTCGCTGCCCGCCGCGCTGCCCGATTCGAGCGTCGCCGCGCTGGAGGCATCCGACGCGCAGACCGCGCGCGAAGATTATCGCCTGGTGATTCGCACGCTTGGCCCCTGCGATCGGGGCGGGGCGCTCTAGCCTGTCGTGACCTTCAGAATCTGACCGGTCGTCGATCGCGCCGAGACAAGGTAGACGGCGGCGGCCGCCACGTCGGCGGTCAACGCGGCGGCGCCAATCTCGATGGCCCCGATTCGCGCCCGCGGCGCACATTCGATCGCAAGCGGGCCGATCGCCGCGGACAACATCGCGCGATCCATCGCCGGAACCGACGAATCGATCAGCAACAGGGCGAATCCGGCACTCGACCTTTGCAACCGGCAAACAATGTCAGCGACATCATCGCCCGATTCGGCGCTCACGATCTCGAGGTCCGCAATCGCCGCCAGCGCCGCGCGAACGTCGGCCAGGGCGCTCATCGCCGGTGGCGCACCAGAGTCATGCCGATCGATTCGCCCGCCTCCGCTATCGCCAGCTTGACGATCTTGACCTGGACGCGTGCGACCCGCCTGTCCTGCAGGAACAGGGTTTCGGCGATATGGTCGGCAACCCCCTCGATCAGCGTGAAATGCACGCCTTCGGGCAATGCCCTGGTGGCGGCATGTTTGAGATCGAGATAATTTTTCGATGTGCGCAGCGGTGAATCCGGGGCGAATCGCTCAGGGCAATCGATATCGACCGAGATCGAAATCCGCAGCGGCTGCGGCAGATGCGTTTCCTCGGAATAGATGCCGGTGAGCACCAGCACCTCGAGATCATGCACTTCCAGCGTGAGACGGTCGTCCAAGCGCGGCCTTTCCATTGACAGGCGCGCGCCATAGCAGATGGCCGGGCCGACGAAAGACAGGTTGGGCGAAAGACGGGCGAAAGACGCCTCTCAGCGCCGCTTCAGGCTGCCGCGCTCGGCCGTGCGGATGCCGCCTCGTGCCACCGCAGGATGTTGCGCGATTTTTCCGGGATGAGAAGCTTCGCCGCCTTGGCGAAATCGATCGTTACCAGGGCGGAGATGTCGGCAAAGCTATAGGCCTCAGTGGCGATCCACGTCCGTCCCTTCAGCCAGACATCGAGCGCGTCGGTAAACGCTTCCCACATGATGACGCCACGCGCCGAAAGCTCGGGAATCTGCGGCATCGCCGGCCATTTGCCGGGCATGCCGCGCCCTTCAAAAGCGGGACGGGCGTTGCGCAGCGCATATACGGCGGCGGCATAGCCGTCCGATTCGATGCGGCGCGTCCAGGACTCGATCCGGCCGATATCGAGCGCGGTCTTCCCGAACAGCGACGGATCGGGCTGCAAGGCCTCGAAATAGCGGCAGATCGCGGCCGATTCGCAGATCACCTCGCCATCGTCGAGCTGGAGCGCCGGGACCGCGCCGCGCGGATTGACCGCAAGATAAGGATCGGAAAGCTGCTCATTCTCGCGAAGATCGACCATCACACGCTCAATCTCTATCCCCTTTTCGGCGAGGAAGATTCGCACCCGGCGCGGGCTCGGAGCCCAGGCGGCATCATAGAGCTTCATGGCAATTCTCAATTCGGCTTGCGTTCAGCCGCATCAACGCTAGGGCCTGCCGCCGTCTCCCGCAACGGCCGGGACGGAGCGAATTTTGGCGCAAGGGCAGGAGCAAGGAGGGAGCGATGGCATTTCATCGTGACCCCAAAGGATTCTTGGCGCGCGACGCCGCCTTGCGCCAAAAGCCGCCCGCCGCGAAGCGGTCGCCCGGAGAGAGCCGCTGGACTGCGTCCCGCTGCTTGCGCGGGCCACCAGCCCGCGACTGCGCAACGCTCCTTGCCAGCGGCTCTCTCCGGGCGATCACGGCCATTGCGGGAGACGGCGGCAGGCCCTAGAGCGCCCGGCCCCGTGCGTCCATGCCCGGATTGGGGCCCGGGCCAGGAGGAAAGCGTGATCAGGATCGTGCCGATAGCTCAGGTTGAACCGCAGGCGGTGGAGCAGTTGCTCGACCGCGCGTTCGGCACTGACCGGCACAGCCGAACCGCCTACCGGATTCGCGAGACCGTGTCCGCGATCCCCGGTCTCAGCTTCGCAGCGCTCGATGATGGCGATCTGGTCGGTACGATTCAGTGCTGGCCGGTGCTGTTCGACGCCGATGACGGCCGCGACGCGCCGCTTGTGATGGTCGGCCCGGTCGCGGTCGAACCGGCACGGCAGCGCGACGGCATTGGCCGCGAGCTCACGCACCATGCGCTCGATGCCGCGGCCGCATCCGGGGCGGGCGACGCGCTGATGCTGATCGGCGACCCCGAATATTATGGCCGTTTCTTCGGCTTCACCGCGGAACGCACCGCCGCCTGGCGCGTCCCCGGCCCGGTCGAACGACACCGGCTGCTCGCGCGCGGCAAGGCGGTGCCGGACGGCGCCGGCCTGCTCGGCCCGCGAATCACCGTGCCCGCCTGACGCTTTACGCACCGGTGGGCCTGCCCTACCGCGATCGCATGCCGATGGATCCGCTTCCCGATCTCGCCAACCTCTCGCTCGCCGACATCGCGCGGCTGGTAGAGGAGCGGAAGCTGCCGCCGGTCGAGCGCTGGAACCCGACCCATTGCGGCGACAGCGAGATGCGGATCGCGCGCGACGGCACCTGGTATCATCAGGGGTCGCCGATCGGGCGCCAGGCAATGGTCCGGTTATTCTCGACGATCCTCCGTCGCGAGCCGGACGGGGCCCATGTCCTGGTCACGCCAGTCGAAAAGCTCGATATCGCGGTGGAGGATGCGCCCTTCGTCGCGGTCGAGATGAAGATGGAGGGGCATGGCCGCGAGGCCAGCTTCGCCTTCCGCCTCAACACCGGCGATCTGGTGACGGCCGGGCCCGAGCATGGACTGCGCTTCGAGGAACGCGAGGACGGCCTCCGTCCCTATCTCCATGTCCGTGGCGGGCTCGAGGCACTGGTCGCGCGGCCGGTCTATTACGAGCTCGCGACGATCGCGCTGGCCGGAGACGATGTGCCGCCCGGCGTGTGGAGCAACGGCACCTTCTTCGCGCTGGAGCCGGGCGCATGACGCTCGCGGAGCGATTGCGCCACGCACTCGAGACGGGGCATGGCGTGGAGACCGTGCTGCTCACCGGCGACCATCTCGACCTCGATCTAGAGCCGGTCGCGCCGCCGATGCGTGCGGCCGTGCTGATCGCGGTCACCGATCGCGCCGAACCGGGCGTGATTCTCACCCAGCGCACTGAAACCCTGTCGCGCCACCCCGGCCAGGTCGCCTTTCCCGGTGGCCGGATCGATCCCGGCGATGCCGGCCCGATCGCGGCCGCGTTGCGCGAGGCGGAGGAAGAGATCGCGCTGCCGCGTGACAGCGTTACGGTGATCGGCGAATCGGATCGCTACCGCACGATCACAGGGTTCGAGGTAACCCCGGTGATCGGCGTGGTGCCGCCCGACCTGGTGCTGGTGCCGAGCGCCGGCGAAGTGTCACAAGTATTCGAAGTGCCGCTGGGCTTCGTGCTCGACACCGCCAATCATGTCGAGGCGACCGTCGAATTTCAGGGGCATAACCGGCATTATTACGAGATCAGCTGGGACGGCCACCGCATCTGGGGTGCAACCGCGGCAATGATCGTCAACCTGTCACGGCGGCTGCGATGGAACGGGTGATCTTGCCCCAGACAGGCTGGCGCGAACGCGAAGGCCTCGCCCGGCTCTGCACGGTGCTGGGCAGCGCCGAGGGCGAAGCGCGCTTCGTCGGCGGTGCGGTGCGCGATACCTTGCTCGGCTTCGATGTCGCCGATGTCGATCTCGCGACGGTCCATTCGCCCGAGCGCGTGATCGCCTTGCTCAAGGCAGACGGCATCAAAGTGGTGCCGACCGGGCTCGCCCATGGCACGGTGACGGCCGTCCTCCCCGACGGCAGCCCGGTCGAGGTCACGACCTTGCGCTGCGACGTCGCGACCGACGGCCGGCACGCAACGGTCGAATTCACCGACAATTGGCGCGAGGATGCGGCGCGGCGCGATTTCACGATCAATGCGCTCTATGCCGATCCGGCGACCGGCGAGATCTTCGATTATTTCGGCGGTCTCGACGATCTCGAGGCGGGGCGGGTGCGCTTCATCGGCGATCCGCTCAAGCGAATCGCCGAGGATCATTTGCGCATCCTGCGCTTCTTCCGCTTCCAC
>Ga0105245_10001712_pt1 | contig 19983 bp, 4 predicted proteins | sample KBSM54metaG_FD_81523 | JGI IMG/M metagenome (GOLD analysis project Ga0105245, IMG submission 81523) | Miscanthus rhizosphere microbial communities from Kellogg Biological Station, Michigan, USA - KBS M5-4 metaG | ecosystem: Host-associated > Plants > Roots > Rhizosphere > Soil | place: Michigan...
ATCGCCGCACACCACGAAGCCCGCGCGGTGCGCGGTCGCCTCGACGGCGTGGCCCCACTTCGCCAGGTTGATCTCCGGCGCGGCCTGGATGAAGCGGTTCACCACCGCGCCCAGCTGCTCGAGCATGTGCGGCGGCATGCGCTTCTGCATCTCGGGCAGGTACTGCTGCACGAGCTGGACGGTATCCGGCGGCACCGGGAACCGCGGCTGCAGCATCACGATCGCGGCGAGCACGACGACCTTCAGCTCGGTGTTCGTCGGCAGCAGCATCTTCAAGTAGTACTCGGGCCGCATGAACGTCAGGCGGCGAGCCGACAAGAAGGCCACTTCGCGCTCGTTCTTGCCTTGGAGCAAGTGCGGGCGCACGACGAACGACGGCGTCAGCTCGTTCTTCTCGATCGCGTTCGCGAGCTGGATGTCCGCGGCCTTGTTGTCCTCGACGAGGTACACCTCGGGCAGCGGCACGTTCAGCACCTGCGCGACGTAATAGAACAGCTTCGAGAACATCAGCGGGTCGCCCTGGAGCTGGCGCTTGTCCTTGCGCTTGATGCCGAAATCCTTGTGCGGGAACGCCTTCATCGCGGCGACGCCCTGCCAGCACGCGGCGAAGATCGCCGAGATGTAGCGGTTCTCGTCGGGATGAACGAGCTTGGCCCAGGTCTCGCCGCTCATCATGTTCTTGGCTTTCACCAAGCCACGCGGCTTGTACTGCTCGTAGAACTGGAGCTCGTCCGGGTCTGCCTTCTTGAGGAAGGCGAGCGTGTTACAGACGCACCAGGTCTTATCGTACTGGTGGCTGTCCATGTAGATCTTGCGGAGCGCCTTGTACGAGTCGTACTTGAACGGCTCGTTGCGGAGCATGCGCATGTGCTGCTCGACCGCCTTGTCCGTGTAGTCCGGACCGGCGACGAGATACAGCTCGGCCAAGATCTCGGCGCGGTCGGTTCCATCCGGCCGTAGCTCGTTCTTGGGATCCATCTGCTGCGCGACCTCGTAGGCCTGGGTCGCCGACTGGTAGTGCTTGAGGCGCGAGCGATAGATCTCGCCGAGGCCGTCGAACAGGCCGACTCGCAGCTTGTGGAACGTCGCGTTCTGACCGACCGGGGTGTTCGGCGCCGGGAGGCGCTTCACCATGTCGCGGTACGCGCGCTCCTGCGCCTTCCAGTCGCGCTTCGTCGTCAGCACCTTGTCGATCGCTTCGAACGACTTCAACGCGCGCGGAATCGCCTGATCGCTCAGCTTCTCCGGGTTCGCGAAGAAGCTATCGAGCGCGCGGTTGTAGTAGTCGACCGCTTCGTCGAGCGACTTCAGCTCGTCGCGGCACAGGGTCGCCGCGGCGTGGTAGTAGGCGCCCTTGCGCGGGCCGTCGCTCTCGAGGGCGACGAACCGCTCGATCGTCTCGACTGCTTTCTTCCACTGCTTGGTCTCCGAGTAGAGCTCGAGCAGCTTCTGGAGCAGCTGGTGATCTTCGGGCGCGACCTCGAGGGCTTCGACGTACGCCGCCGTCGCCTTCTGCGGGTTCTGCAGCTTCTCGTGGTAGATGCCGCCGATCTGATCGAGCAGCGTGACCTTGTCCTTGTCGGACGCGGTCTGCATCAGGCCGCGCTTCGCATGGACGACGGCCTCCCAGTCACCCTGCTGGGTCTGGAGGTCGACGACGGCCTGCAACGTGTCGCGATGCGTCGGATCGATCTCCAACGCCTTCTCGAACATGTTGAGCGCCTTCTTGCGCTCGCCGAGGGCCTGGCGAACCATGCCGAGCCGGTTGTAGATGCGGACGACATCCGCCTCGTCCTGCCCGTCGCGGTGCTGGACCAGGATCGTCTGGTAGATCTTTCCAGCCTGATCCCAGTCCTGCATCTTGAACAGCAGGTCTGCGCGGCCGATCAGCGTCGGCAGGTAGCCCGGTTCGGTGTCCTGCGCCTGCTTGTAGTAAGCGAGCGCCTTGTTGTAGTCGCCGAGCTCGTCCGCGGTCTTCGCAGCGCGGTAGTAGATCTCGTTGAGCTCCTTCGGGTCGACGCGCAGGCCGACGACCTTGCGAGCGAGCATGTCGATCACCGGCGACAGCTCGGCCCACTGCTTGTCGTTGAAGTAGAGGTCCGCGAGCGGACGGCCTGCTTCGACGTGCTCCGGGTCGAGCGAGATCACGGCGGCGTACAGCTGCTTCGCCTGGTCGTCCTGGCGAATCTTGTACATGTAGATGTTCGCCGCTTCGAACAGGAGGCGAACCTTGTCGATCGCGACCGGCGTGTAGCTCTCCGCGCGGACCATCATCTGCGCGGCCTTCAGCCAGTCACCGCGATCCGAGTACTGCTTGGTCAACGCCTCCATCGTCGGCACGTGGCCGTTGTCGAGGGCGAGGCCGCGGAGCAAGTTGCTCTCCGCACCCTCGGCGTCACCTTGCTGGGTGTACTGGATCCGGCCCATCCGCGAGTACAGGTCGACCTGCTTGCGGACGTCCTCGGTGATCGTCACGAGGTGCGACATGATGTCGACCGCGCGATCCCACTCGCTGATCTTCTCGTAGAGGCGGCCGAGGGCGTCTAGCGCGCGCGGCTCGTTGTCGTCGATGCCGAGGACGTCGTTGTACGCCTCGATCGCACGGTCGACCTCGTTGAGCTGGGTCTCGTAGACCTGGCCCATCGCCACGAACAGCTCGACGCGCGTCGCGACATCCGACGTGGCGGCGATGTGGTTGCGATAGGTCTCGACGAGCGCTTCGTACTTGCCGGCCTGCTGGTACAGGCGAGCGAGCTCGCGATAGGCGCTGTAGTTGCGGCTATCGATCGCGACGATCTTCTCGAGCGCTTCCGCCGCGCGGTCGAGCTTGCCGAAGCGCTCTTCCCACGCCGCGGCCATGCGCTCGTACAGCGAGACCCGCTCCTGATCGGACGGCGTCGCATCGAGCTGTGCCTCGAGGACATCGAGGTACTTCTCGGTCTGCTCCGTCTTCTCGTAGAGCGCTTCGAGGGCGCGCAGGGCCGTCAGGTTCGACGGATCGAGATCGAGGACCTTCTGGTACGCGGCGATCGACTGACCGGCGTCGTACAGGCGGAGGTCCCAGATCGAACCGATCTCGAGCCGGAACCGGATGATCTCCTGATCGTCCGTCGACAGATCCGCGCGCTTCGACATCACCTCGATCAGCGGCTCCCACTGCTCGGTGCGGCGGTAGAGCCGCTCGAGCGCGACGAGCGCCGTGCGCGAGGCATGGTCGTGCACCAGCGCCTGCTGGTACGCGTGGATCGCTCCACCGACGTCTTGCATCTGACGCTCGAGGAGCTCGGCCAAGCTGATGTAGAGCTCGGTCTTCTTCTCGGGCGCCGGCTCGACGGCCGCGTGGCGCTGCAGCGTCTCGATCAGCTCGCTCCAGCTACCGCGCTTGCGCTGGAGATCCGCGATGCCGGCGAGAGCGCCGGTGTGCGCGGGATCGATGCGCAGTGCTTGCTGGACCGAGTGGATCGCGTACTCGAGGTGGCTGAGGTGCTCCGAGTACCAGCGGCCGATCTTGACCCAGAGGTCCGCAGCCGCGCCGCGGTCCTCTCGCTCGAGCTCGTTGACGCGGTTCGTGTACTCGTCGAGCAACTCCTGCCAGCGGTTCGTCGCCGTGGCGAGGCGCTCGAGCTCGTTCGCGGTCTGGTCGTGCGAGTAGTCGCGCTTGAACGCGGCCTGGAGCACGTAGAACGCGGACTCCTGATCGCCGATCTCGGTCTCGTAGATCTTCGCGACCTGATTCAGCATCTGAATCTGGGCCTCGACGTCCGGAACGATTTCGGAGCGCTCGAGGAGGATCTCGACGAGCTCGGTCCACTTGTACTGCTGGCGATAGATCGCCTCGAGGCGTTCGCTCGCGACCTGGTTCGCGTTGTCGCTCGCGCGGACGCGCTCGTAGATCTGCGCGGCGCGGGTGAGGTCTTCGACCTTCTCTTCCCACGTCGACGCGGCCTGGAGCAGCGTCTCGCGGCGCTGGGCTTCGTCGTCGAGGACGAGCGCGCGCTTCTCGAGCACGTCGATCGACTCCTCCCACCGGCCTTCGCGCACGAACAAGTTCTCGAGGGCCTGGAGCGCGCGGAAGTCCGACGGATCGATCGCGATCACGCGGCGCCATGCATCGACGGCTTCGTCGACGCGGCCGAGCACTTCACCCTCGAGCTGACCGAGCTGTGCGTACAGCTCGATCGTCTCGTTCTCGTCGACATCGCCAGAGATGCCACCGACATCGATGATCCGGCGGATCGTCTGGCTGAGCTCGTCCCACGCCTGGGTGGAGCGATACAGCCGGGCGAGCGAGCGCAGGGTCTCGAGGTCGTTGCCATCGATCCGGTCGGCGGCGAGCCACGCATCGAGCGCATTGCGCTCGCGGCCTAGCTTCTCCTCCCAGATCTTGCCGAGCTTCTTGTAGAGCACGATCTGATCGTGGTCGCCGGGGGCCACCGCGATCTGACGCTCGACGATCTCGACGAGCTCTTCCCACTTCTCGCGCCGCGTCGTGAGGTCGGCGAGCGCTGCGAGCGCTTGCGGTTCCTCGCCGCGGATGTCGAGCACGCGGGACAACAGCTCGATCGCCTTGTCCTCTTCATTGAGCGCGTCGGAGCTGATCCGCGCCATCCGCGCGTAGATGTCCGCCATCTCCGTATCGGTGTCGGCGGTATCGATCAGCTTCTCGTAGGTCTCGAACAGCTTCTTCCAGTCCTCGCGGCGGAAGTGGATGTTCTCGATCGCCTCGAGCGCACGGCGGTTGCGCGACTCGTGGTCGAGCACCGACGAGTAGCACTTGAGCGCCTGCTCGAGGTCGCCGAGCGCGTCCGCGAAGATCGCGCCGCGCCGGAAGAACAGCTCGAGCTGCTCGTCGGGATCCTGCGTCACTTCGATGCGACGGCGGAGGATCTCGGCGAGGTCGTCGTACATGCCGGCGTTGAGGTACAGCCGGTCGAGTGCGGCGAGCGCGTCCGCGTCCTTCGGATCGAGCTCGAGTGCCTTCAGGTGCGTGCCGACGGCGTTCGCCGGATCGTGAAGCTCGAACTCGTAGACGCGGGCGAGCCGCAGCAACGTGACCTTCTTGACGTCCTTGTCGGGCGTGCGCTCGAGCGCCGAGGAGTACGCGGCGACCATGTCGTTCCACGCACCCGTCTCGCCGGCGAGCCGCTCACCCTCTTCGAGCGCGCGGTCCCAACGCGGGTCTTCGACCAACGCGGCCGCCCACCAATCGAGCGCCTTGTTCTGATCGAAGAGGCGGTGCTCCGCGAGCTCCGCGAGGCGCTGGTACATGCTCTGGCGATCCGGGCCGGTCAGCTTCTGGAGCTGGACCTCGTGGATCGCGTGGAGCTTGCCGAACTCGCCCGCCGCGTCGTACAGCGGCTCCAGCACGTTGCCGATCTCCAGCTGGAGATGGCCCGCGTGGAACATGTTCTCGAGCGAGGCCATCGCCTGCTCGTGCGTCGGGTGGTTCGTCAGGATCTCGCGATAGGTCTCGACGGCCGCCTTGCGGTCGCCGAGCTGGCTCTCGAGGATCTGACCGAGTCGCGCCTGGAGGTTCGCGACCTCGCCGTCGTTCTCGGCGAGCTGGATCTCGCGGCGGAGCACGTCGGTGAGCTCCGGGTACGCGCCGGTCGACGAGTACAGCCGATCGAGTGCGAGCACCGCCGGCTTGTTGTCGAACTCGACTTCCAAGAGCTTCTTGTAGGTCGCGATCGCCTTGCTCACGTCGGCGAGCTCTTGCTCGTAGACGCGCGCGAGCCGCGAGTAGAGGTCGACCTGACGCGGAACGTCCATCGACTTCGCCGCTTCCGCGCCGTACAGCTGCGCGAGCGGTTCCCACGTGCCGGTGATCTCCGCGAGCCGCTCGATGTGACCGAGCGTGAGCGCGTTGCCCGAGTCATCGCGCAGCGCGCGCGCGTAGGCGTCGAACGCCGCGTGCGAGTTGCCGATCATCTGCTCGTGCAGCGTCGCGATCCGGTGCAACAGCTCGACCCGCGCGTGCGGATCTTCGTTGTGCGCGACCATCACTTCGAGCACGTCGACGAGCTTCGCGAACTCGCCGGTGGTCTCGTAGATCGGCTCGAGCACGCGAGCGGCCATGACCGGTTCGGTCTTGCCATGGACGAGGCCGTCCAACGCGTGGAGCGTCTCGGCGTGCGACGGATCGAGATCCAACGCCTCGCGATAGCTCTCGATCGCGCGCGCCATGTCGCCGAGGCGGAGCTGCCACAGGTTACCGATGCGGTACTTGAGGCCGACCGTCTCGCCGGTGTTGTCGGCGAGCTCGACCTGGCGCTCGAGGTTCGCGAGCAGGTCGTACCAGCGCTCGGCCTGGCCGTAGAGCCGGTCGAGGGACTGGATCGCCGGTAGCTCGTCCGCGTCGAGATCGAGGATGCCCTGGTAGGTCTCGATCGCCTTCGCGACGTCACCGAGCTCGCGGTCGTAGACCTGCGCGAGCACGTAGAGCATCCGCTTCTTGTCGTCCGGATCCTCGGCGAGGTCGGCCTTCTTTGCGTAGACGTCCTTCAGCGGCTCCCACCGCGCGAGGCGCACGTACATGCGCTCGAGGGCATCCATCGCGACCATGTCGACGTCGTCGATCGACAGGACCTGGCGGAACGTCGCGATCGCGGCGTCCGAGTTGCCGAGTACCTCCTCTTCGATCTGGGCAGCGCGGTAGAGCAGCTGCTTGCGATCGTCGAGGTTCGGGAGGAGCTCGCTCTTGCGCTTCAGGATATCGACGAGCTTCGGCCAATCGCCGGTGCGCTCGTGGATCGTCTGGATCGCGGTCGCGGCTTCGACCGTCGAGGGCGATGCCTTCAGCACGCGCTCGTAGGTCTCGACCGCGCCCTTGTCGTCGCGCAGCTCGTGCTCCTGGATCTGCGCGCGGCGGAACAGGAGGGCGACCTTGAGGTCATCCTCGTGTGCGCTGCTCGCGACCTCGTCGTAGAGCGCTGCGACCTCGGGCCACTTGTCGAGGCCACGGGCCAAGCGATCGATCTGCGCGTGCGTCGTCTCGTTGCGCGGATCCTCGCGGAGCGCGCGAGAGAACGTGCCGAACGCAGCGTCGGCGTTGTCGCCGCCGATTTCGTGGAGCTCGGAGATCTGGTGGAGCAGCTCGATCTTGCGGGCGGGATCGAAGGCGTGCTTCGCCATGATCTCGTAGATCCCGATCTGCTTCGTCCACTCGCCTCGCGCCTTGTAGATCGGCTCGAGGATGTTCGCGATCGTGAGCTCGTGCTCGCCGCCTTGCGCGGAGATCAAGCGCTCGAGCGCCTGCACCGCGTCGCGGTTCTCGTGCTCGTGATCGAGCACCTGGCGATACGTCTCGACGGCCGCGGCGGTCTCGTTGAGGTGGGTCTCGCGCAACTGCGCGAGGCGGACCAACAGCGCGACCTGTTCGTAGGGCTGCTCGACGAGCGTCAGCTGGCGGCTGATGTTGTCGCCGAGGTCGCGCCACGCCTGGCGCTGGACGTAGAGCCGATCCAACGCGCGGAGCGCCTTGAGGTCATCCGGCGCTTGGCCGAGGATCTCGTTGTAGATCGCGATCGCCTCGTCCGGCGCGTTCAGCATCTCCTCGTGGATCGAGGCGGTGCGGTACAGGAAGTCGAGTCGCTCGTCGGGCTCGTTCGCGATGTCGATCCGGCGGCGATAGATCTCGAGCAACTCGCCGTACTTCTCGTCGCGCGTGAAGATCGACTCGAGTGCCGCGAGCGCCGATAGATCGTCGGGCTCGAGCGCGAGGGCGCGCTTGAAGAACTCGATCGACTTCTGGCTATCGTTGAGCCGGTCTTCGTAGTTGCGCGCGACCTTCGTCGCGAGCTCGTGCGCGAGCTTGCCGTCGAGGTCGGGCTTCGCGAGCGCGCCTTCGAACAGCTTGCCCAACCGGGTCCAGCCGTCTTCGATCAGCGGAGCGAGGGCCTCGAGCTGGTCCTTGGCCGCTTCGGTCGACGGGTCCTCTTTGAACGCACGCGCGTACGCGTCGAACGCCTTCTCGGCATCGAGGATCTTGGTCCGCTGCAATTCGCCGATGCGGAGCAACAGCGACGTGCGGCGGAGGCCATCCTTCTCGGCCTGCAGCTGGATCTCGTGGATGCCGACGAGCGGGACCCACTCCTGGAGCTGCTCGTAGACCGGCTCGAGGATGCCGGCGACGACGAGCTTCTGCTTGTCGTCCCCGCGCAGATGGATCTCGAGCGCCTCGCGCGCCTTCGGATGACCGACGTCGATATCGAGGATGTCGCGGTACGCGTCGATCGCGCCCGGGACATCGCTCAGGTGCTGTTCCTTCAGCTGGCCGAGCCGGTACTTCAGCTCGACGTGGCCCGGCTTGTCGTCCTCCGGACCGATGATCGTGATCTGGCGACCGAGGACGTCCGCCAGCTCCTTCCACATCCCGTTGCGGAGGTAGATCCGATCGAGCGAGCGCAGCGCGCCCGGTTGATCGCCGGCGGCATCGAGGATCGCCGTGTAAGCGGCGACGGCCTTCTTGTCGTCCTTGACCTCGTCTTCGTAGAGCTGGCCGATCTTCTCCTGGATCGCGATGCGTTCATCGCCATCGTTCGAGAGGTCGAGCTTCTTCTCGTAGACCTTGAGGAGATCTTCGAACCGGCCCTTGCCGAGGTACAGCCGCTCGAGTGCGTCGAGCGCCTGCTCGTTGCGCTCGTCGAGCGCGAGGATCTGGCGGTTCATGTCGAGCGCGCGATCGACATCGCCCTGCTCGCTCTCGATCACGCTCGCCATCACGCTCATCAGGCGCAGCGCGTCGCGCTTGTCGCCGAACTTCGGCAGCGCGGCGGCATAGGCGTCGACGAGCACGTTCCAGCCTTGGGTCTCTTTCGCGAGACGCTCGACTTCGCTGTGGATCGCGTCGGAGCCGTGGTCCTCCGACAGCGCCTTGATCCACCAGCCGAACGCCGCGCCCTTATCGCGCAGGCGCTCTTCGTTGTACTGCGCGAGCCGCATCATGCGCTCCTGGCGCGTGATCTGGTCGTCGGGCGGCGTCGCGCGCAGCTGGATCTCCAGCACGCGGACGAGCGCCTTCGGATCGCGGCCCGCCTCGTAGAGCGGGATCAGTGCTTCGGCCGCGGCGAGGTTGTTCTCGTCGAGCTGCAACACCTTCTCGAACGCGCGCATCGCGCGGTCGGCCTTCTGGAGCTCGTCGCGGTAGAGCACCGCGATCTTCATCGCGAGCGCGAGCCGCTGCGACTCGGCGCCGGATTCGACCTCGCGCTCGAGCACGCGGATGTACTCGTCGATCTTGCCGCGCGAGCGGTAGAACTCTTCGAGGTCGGCCCAGCGGTTCTCGGTGACGTAGAGCTTCTTCAGCGCGTCCTGCGCGCGCCGGTTGTTCTCGTCGATCGCGAGCAGCTTCTGCCACGCGTCGATCGCCTTCGCGCTGTTCTCGACCTTCTCGGTGTAGAGGAGGCCGAGGCGCTGGAGCGCATCACCGCGGGTCTTCGCGTCGGGCGCCGCATCGGCCTGGCGCTGGCAGATGTCCGCCAGCTTGTCCCATTCCTTGTTGCGCTCGTACAGCTTGTAGAGCTCGGTCAGCGCCTCTTCGTGGGTCGGTTCGTACTGGACGACCTTCTCCCACCAATAGGTGCAGATGTCCGGCTTCTTGACCTTGGTCTGCGCCATCCGCGCGACCTCGATCACCTTGGCGGCGCGCTCGCTCTCGGGCGTGCGCTCGACCTCGGCTTCCTTGAGCTTGATCAGCTTCTCCCAGTCGCGGCGCTTCTCGTAGACCGCGAGCAGGTGATCGATCGCCTGTGCGTTGTTCGGATCGAGCTCGAGGACTTTCTCGAACGCCTTGATCGCTTCGGCCTGGTTCGAGAACCGCTCGAGGTAGAGGTTCGCGACCTGGAGGTTGATCGCGACCTTCTGGTTGCCGTCGAGCGTGCGCTCCGCCTTGTCCTGGAGGACCTTGACGAGATCGGGCCAGCGCTTCTTACCTTCGTAGAGTGCGACGAGCCGATCGAACGCGTCCGGACGCGTCGGATCTTGCTGGATCGCGTTGTTGAGCGCCGCGATCACCTGGTTGTCGTTGTTGAGCTTGCCGTACGTGTCGGCGAGCTCGAGGTAGACGGTCGCCTTGTCGGCACCGGAGTGCGCGGCCTTCGCCTCTTCGTCCTTCAGCGCGTCGGCGAGCTGGGCCCACGACTGGGCCTGACGCAGCACGCGAGCGAGCTCGCGGCGCGGCGCGCGCTCGGCCGGGAACTTCGAGACGACATCCTTCCAACCGAGGACGCCCTTGTCGGCGCCACCTTCGGCGTTCTTCGCCTTGTCCATCGCCGCGCCGAGATCGGCGGGGACTTCCTTGGCGGCCGCGGCATCGGCAGCGGCCTTCGCAGCAGCATCGGCCGCGGCCTTGTCGGTGGCGGCTTTCGCGGCTTGATCCGCAGCGGCTTGATCCGCGGCGGCCTTCGCAGCTTGCTCGGCCGCAGCGTGATCCGCGGCCTTGCGATCGGCATCGGCCTTCGCGGCGGCATCCGCTTCCGCCTGCGCCTTCGCGGCGGCTTCGGCTTCGGCCTTCGCAGCGGCCTCTTCGGCCTTGCGCTCCTTCTTCGACTTCTTGCCCGATTGGCCGGACGGAGCTTGGGCCTCGGCGTCGGCTTGAGGCGCGACATCCGCCGGCTTCACGACCGGCATCGCCGGCAGCGAGCCCGACGCGAGCGGCGCGTCATCGAGCGGACCCGCGATCGACGCGAAGTCCTGAACGCTCGGGTTGTCCTTCTCGATCGACGCGGCGACCGAGAAGTAGCGCTTCGCGCGATCGACGTCGTTGAGCTTGTCGAACGCGATGTGACCGGCTTGGATCGCGACGAACAGCTTGTCTTCGGCGTTCGCGCTCTTCGCGATCACGGCGTCGGCGATGTCGAGCAGCGGCTGCCACTCGCCCTTGTCGCCTTGGACCTGACGGAGCAGCGAGAACGCGGCGACGACCGAGCGCATCGGCGCTTCGCCGTTGCTCGTGTTCACGCGCAGTGCGGCGTCGAAGAACTTCGCGCCGCGATCCTTGTCCTTGAACCGCTGCACCCACTCGAGTGCGAACGTGCGAAGTGACTCGACCTTCTTGCCGTGGTCACTCGCGCGCTCCGCGCGGCGGAGTTGATGCTTCTCGAGCTCGTCCCAGCGATTGCCGGTCTGGAGCACGGTCTCGTAGATGAAGTTCGCGGACGGCTCGTCGATATCGAGCACGAAGATCCGCTTCAGCAGCTCTTCGAGTCGCGAATCATCCGCACTCTCGATGCGGAGGATGCGCGCGGCGCGCAGCAGCATGCGAACTGCTTGCGCGCCTTCGAAGCGCTCCGCGTCGTCGGAGAGGCGATCGACTTCGTCGGTCCAGAACTCTTGGTCGTACGTGACGGCCGCGAGCGCGTCCTTGACGCGAACCGAGTCGGGCTGCGCACCGAGCGCGCGCTGCAGGATAGGCAGCGCCTTGTCCTTTTGTCCCGAGTCGAGCAGCGCCTCGCCGACGATCGCCGGCAAGTTCACCGCGGCGTGCGGCGAGCGCAGCTCCATCTCGCCGAGCTTGGCGACCATCTCGAAGCGGCCGATCTCACCGTAGACCTCGCGCGCTCGCGAGAGCGCTTTGAGATTATCCGGGTGGAGCTTCCACGCGCGTTGATAAAGTCCGAGGGCGCGCTCGCGTTCGGGAATAACATCCTCGACGAGAGCGGCGAGCTCGAATAGGCGCTCGGACTGCTCGGGCTTTGTTCCCGAGCCTTCCAGCTCCTTCTCCAGCTCGTCGATGGTTTGCGTCCAATCTCTCGACCGACGCAGGCGTTCCCGAAGCAGCGTACGCGTATCCATCTGCGGTCTATCCTCCCGCAATTCCGAAAGAAACCTCGACCCACACTCCGACGATATTTTTTAACACGACGACGTATGCCCGTGTGGGGCTGCTACCGCCGAAAAATCGCGAGCTTTGGCGACGAGGCAGACGACGAATTCTCACCCGGTGGTCTTGCGTAGCATCCGAATCTCCATCGGAGAAGTCAGCTCGCGAAGATCGCTTGGTCTCCGAAAACAAATGAGGCCGCTCGTCGGCGGCCTCGAGTCTCCATGTAGGTGCGGAAGCCTAGTGCTTCTTGCCGCCCTTGGCGCCCTTCTTCACGAGGTCGGCCGGTGACTCCTTCGGCGTCGGCGGCGCGCTATCCGCGGCCGACTTCGCGGCGATGTCCATCAGCATCTTCGACGCCTGCTGCTTCGCGAACTCGAGCGACGCGCCGCCCGACTTCGAGAAGTCCTCGAGGTCGCGCTTCGCGTGCAGGAAGTCGCCCTTGCGGAAGTACGCCTGGCCGCGCTGGAACTTCGCCTTGTGGTTGTCCTTCTTCGATTCGATCGCCTTGTCGAACGCCTCGATCGCCTTGTCGTCCATCCGCTTGTCGTCGTAGCCCATGCCGAGCACGAACCAGATGTCCGAGACCTCGTTCGAGCCGGGGACGTTGACGACGCCCTGCGACGTCACCTTGATCGCCTCGTCGGTGTAGTCCCACTTGCGGTAGAGTTCGCCGAGCGCGATGTACGGACCCGACTCGCGCGGGTTCGACTTGATCGCGGCCGAGAACTCGTTCGCCGCGTCCTTCGGCTTGTCCTGCTCGCGATAGACGCGACCGAGGAAGTAGTGCGCGCGCCACATATCGGCGTTGAGCTTCACCGCCTCCTGCAGGTGCTGCATCGGCTTCTCGAAGTTCACCGTCGAGAGATCCGGCTGCACTTCTTCAGGCTTCTTGTTCTCTTTCTTCGCCTGATCTTCGCGCGCCGTCTCGACGGCTTTGTTGTAGAGCGAGACGCCGTACCACATCTGATACATCGGCTGCTTGTCGTCGAGCTGGACGGCGACGGCGAACGCATCCGACGCCTTCGACCAGTCGCCCTTGCCGGCTTCCGCGCCACCCATGCCGTACCAGGCAAGGTGGTTGTCGTGATACTTGTCGACGGCCTTCTGGAACTCGGTGATCGCAGTCTCGTACTGCTTCGCACCGTTCGCCTTGTTGCCCGCCGCGAGCGCGGTCTTCGAATCGTTCAACGCTTGGTTCGGACAACCCGTAGCGAGGACGGCGAGCAGCAATGCACCCCAGAGCTTCATGCTGTGAAACGTAGACCGGTTCATGTGGCACCTCAAGGCAAAGCGTTGACGTTGTCGTTGACTTGAACTTGAACCTGAACAGGAAACGTAAACGTCGAGAAGCAGATCGTCTGGGAGCACCGCGTCGAACGAAACGACGATCTGATGAAGGAACGGCCGGACGAACGAACGACCTGACGAAGAAACGTCCCTGAGGAACGAACGACCTGACGAATGAACAAGATATCGGGCTGACGAACCGTCAGGCGCGCCCGAAAACGGAAACGGCCCGTCGAGATGACGAGCCGTCTGGGTCAAACGTCGACGGTGGAGCTCAGGTTCAGGTTCAGGTCGACGTCGAGGTCAACGGACTTACTGACCAGCCGGGCGGAACGTGAACGGGTAGTTGACCTGCACGCCACCGCCGCCTTTCGGCTTCGGGAACTCGATGCCGCGGATGACGTCGGCGACGCAGCTCGACACTTCGGGATCGACGCCCGAGCCGTTCGATGCGGTCACGTTGCCGTTCGGCGAGATGAAGAACTGGGTCGACACCGTGCCCGACAGGCCCGGCTTCGCGAGCAGCTGCTTCTCGTAGCAGTACGTGATCTTCTGGATGTTGCGCTTGATGTAGCGACGGATGATCGCCTTATCGAGATCGCCCTGGGCGTTCGGCTGACCGATCGACACCGTCGGAACCGCCGAGGTGCGACCGCGCATACCGCCGCGACCACCGCCGACGCCGTAGCCCGAGCCCGTGCCCGAGCCGTGACCGATCGTGCCGTAGCGGCCGGTACCGATCGTGCCCCAGCCCGTGCCACCGCCGCCCGGACCGAAGCCCGACCGACCGAAGCCGAAGCCGCCGTTCATCTCGCCGGCCTCGTTACCGAGGAGACCGCCGTAGATGTTCGTGTCGTCGAATCCGCTGGAGATGTCGCCGGTGCCGGTCAGCGAGGCGAACGCGCCACCCTGAACGAGAGCGGTGTTACCGAGGATACCGGCGGTCCGCGCCTGCTCGATCGCCTGCTGGCGCGCGAGCTGCGGGTCCTCCTGGTTCTTCTGCATCTTGTACTGGCCCTCGGCGCGATCCGAGTCCTTCTTGCCCATCTTGCCTTCGTCGAGCGCCATGGCCGTGCCGGTACCACCCGACTCGTCCTTGCCGTCGTCCGGCTGATCTTCGGGCGGCGGCGGCGGCGGGTCATCCTGCGACGCGCTGTTCGTGCGAGTGGAGGTGTCCTCGAGCGACGCGAGGTCGATGTTCGTCGTCGAATCCTCGACGGGAATCTGGAACAGCAGCAGCATGATGATCGCGAAGGCCGCCGCGGTGCCGCCGAGCGACATCAGGAACGGGGTCTCCCACTGCATCAGCGGCGCGGCGTGGCGGCGCGGGCGCGGCACCGACGACACGAGGAACGTGGTCTTGCCGGTGCGGACGCGGATCTTCGCGTTCGCCGGGATCGGCGAGATCGTCGTCCGCCCTTGCTGCGCGAGCTCGGCGAGCGACGTCGACTGACCGCCGACGATCATCTCGCCTTCCATGCCGTGCGCGAAGTGGAACGCGAAGTCGTCGCCGTGCGGCTCGACGAGCGCGAAGTCCGGCGACGGCGCGCCCTCGACCGGGAACTCGACGCCCGGCGCGGTGCCGATGCGAACGAACGGGCTCTCCTTCTCCTTGCGCATGCGCGCGACCGCCGACGTCATCGTGACGATCGCGGCGAGGAGGCCGCCGAACGCGATGAAGTCGAAGCTCGTCGACAGCATGCGCGGACGAACCGAGTAGCCCGGCTTCTTGAGGACCTGGGTCTCGTAGTCGTAGCGGCCCTTGTTGTAGGCCGCGTTATCGACCGCGGTGTAGAACGCGAACACGAACGCGATCAGCGACGCGGCGCCGATGGCGAACAGCGCCCACGTCGTGCTCTGGACCTTGCCGCCCTTCGGGTCGATGCAGTGCTTCACACCGACGACGGAGTCGCCGAGCATCGCGGCAACCTCGACGGCGCGAGCGGCACCGAAGTCATCGGCTTCGCCGGCCATCGCCTGCTGGAAGCCGGCGACCGGCGCGGTCGCGGTGCCGTAAAGCGCGGGGCCCGCAGCGGCGTGGCCCGGCGGCGGACGAATCGCAGGAGCGACCGGCGGCGGCGCCATCGTCGCGGCGAACGCGGCGGGCGGCGCGGCAACGGGAGCCTGCGGCCTCGGCGGCGGCGCGGCGGCAAATGCCGGAGCCGGCGGTGCGATCGGTGCGGGCGCCGGGCGCGGCGTCGAAGCGACGATGTCGGCCGGAGCGGCCGGCTGCACGCGCGTCGGCTCGTCCGCGGCTTCATCGCCGGGCGCGCCGATCGCGAGCTCGATACGGGTCTCGCCGACGACGATCGTGTCGCCGGACTGGAGCTTGGCCTTGTTGACCTTCTGACCGTTGACGAACGTACCCTTCGTCGAGCCGAGGTCGATGATGCTCACGTCACCGGGGCCGTTGACCTCGATGATCGCGTGCATGCGCGACACCGTCTCGTCATCGAGCTTCAGGTGGGCCGAGGGCACCTTGCCGAGCTTGATGACCGAAAGGCTGAGCTTCTCCTCGCGGACAAGCTGGTCGCCTTTGAAGATGCGGAACGTGAGGGGTACTTTTGCGCCGGCCATGGGTGTCTCCAGTTGGAGCTACGACAGAACAAGGCCGACGACGTCAGAGCGCGGCGAACGCCGCCTCTGACTACAAGTCTTCGGCCGACTTGATGATCTCGGGGATGAAGTCCTTGCGGATCGTGATCAGAGACGAGTGCTTCGCGAAGTCACGAGCGTCGACGGTCGAGCCCTCCGGCTTCACGAGGTCACCTTCGATGGTGTCGCCCGAGAAATCGTAGGTCTTGACCTTGCCGCCACCACCGCCAGCCGCAGGAGCCGGCTTCTTGTCGTCGGCAGCAGCAATGCCCGTGAGCATGGCGAGGGACAGGAGAGTGAGCGCGAGCTTCCGCATGGTCGATCCTTCGGTACGAAGGGTCTTGGTGCAGAGTCCCGTCTTCACGAGCCCTCCGACACCAGGACCTGGTTACTGGTTCCCAAGAACTGAGGTGATTCTTTACAAAAAGTTCGACGATCGCCAGACACAACAAACGGGGCCGAGTTGCGCACCCGACCCCGTTTGATTTTAGTTACTTACCAGGCTTGGCCGGAGCCGCTGGAGCCGGGGCGGCCGGAGGCGCTGCACCAGATCCCGCCCCATCACCAGCCGCGGGGGCGGCGGGCGGCGGGGACGCTGGCATCTTCGGGGCGTTCTGGAGGCTCGTGATCGCCGAGTCCAGCTGCTTCACGACCTTGTCGCAGTCGGCGATGTTGTTCTTCGCTTCCTGCTTGTCGGCCGCGTCGCCGTCCTTATCCAGCGCCTGCTGGAAGAAGTCCTTCGCCTTGCGATACAGGTCCTGCGACTGGCGGAGCGCCTTGATCGGGTCCGGGTCGTTGACCTTGTTCGCGCGGAACGCCTTGTAGAGCACGCCGAGGTTGAAGTAGGCGTCGTCGCGGCGCGGGTCGAGCTGCTTGGCGAGGTTGTATTCCTTCTCCGCGCCATCGAAGTCGTTGAGGCCGCGCATCGCGATGCCGAGGCCGATCGTCGCGTCGTAGCTCTTCGGCGCGACTTCGAGCGCCTTGCCGAACATCTCCTTCGCGACGTCGTACTTGCGGAAGTTCAGCGTCAGCTGGCCCGCGTTGATCCGCGCCTCGGCGAACTTCGGGTCGCCTTCGACAGCGCTCGAGAACGACGCGAGCGCCTCGTTCAGCGCGCCGCGGTGCATGTAGTACAGGCCGTACGCGTTGAGGAGCGGCGGGAACTTCTCGTTGCGCTTCTTGCCCTCGTCGAGCAGCAGCTTCGCGAGGAGCAGCCGGTTCTTGTTCGACTGCCAGCCCTCCATGTAGAGCAGGCCGTAGGCCGTGTACGCCTCGACGTTATCGGACTCGACGCCGAGCGCGTTCGACAGGTTGATCCGCGCGTCCTCTTCGGCCGCCTTCCACTTCGCATCTTTCGGGGTGAGGTGGCGCAGCTGCTCGAGCTGCATCGACGCCATGTTGATGCGCGCGGCGACGAGCTTGCCGTTCGCCTTGATCGCGGAGTCCCAGTACTGCTTCGCGCCGTCGAGCTTGCCCTGCTTCCAGTAGATGGTGCCGAGGTTCGACAGCGCCATCGCCTGCTTCGTCGGGTCGCCCTTCATGCTCGTCGCCTGCTGGTACGCCTTGGTGGCGTCGTCGAGCAGGTTGCAGCGGTGGTAGCTGAGGCCGACCATGAACTGCGCCGCGACGAGATCCGAGTGCTCGCGGACGACCCCCTGGAACTTCTCGGCCGACTGGCGGCACGACGACTCGTTCCACTTGCCGCTCTTGTCGTTCTCCGTGAAGAACTGGACCGCGGCTTGGTAGTCGTTGCGCGCGTCCTTCGAGATCTCGGCCTTCGGCGCGACCTTCTGCGGGCCGGTCTTGTCGAGCTCGTTGGTCGAGGCGCCGATGTGCGGCGGAGGCGGCGTACCGCCACCACCGCCACCGCTGGTCTTCTGGCCACCGCCGCAAGCAGCGGCGAGCATGAGCGTGAGGAGAGTGAGGTTCTTCATGACTAGTCCACCTTCGTCGGGGGCTCGACCGCGATGACCGGAGCGACTTGATCGGAGTCGCCGCGGAGCTCGGAGGCCGTGGGGAATTCTTCGGGCTTGATCTGGCCGAGCTCGCGCTCGCACAGCTTCGACCAGTCGCTGAACCAGCCGAGCTCGGTCGACTTCGAGAGGCACGCACCGAACGCTTCGAGCGACTTCTGCGCGAGCGGCTCTGCAGCCGTCGTCAGGGCATCGCAGTACGCGTCGACCTTGTCCTGCGCGAGGTCGTAACCGTCGATCATCTGGGTCGCGCGGACCTCCTTCGGAATCTCAGCCGTGAACAGCTGATCCGAGAAGTCCTGCGAGATCTGGCCGATCCGGGCGGCCGCGGCGATCGAGTTCGCCGCGTCCTTGATCTCGAGCACCTTGGCGTACTTCGTCGCGGCCGCGACCGACGACTTGGTCTTGCCCTCGAGCCAATCGCTGAACCGCTTCTGCGCCTTGGCCGCCTGCGCCTTGTGCTCCGGCAGACCGTCGCCGAAGTTCAGGTTCGCCGGGAAGTGGATGTCGAGATACTTCTCGAACTCGACGTCCGCCTCGGCGAACTTCGCGAGGCCGTAGTAGTACTTCGCGCCGCCTTCGTCGCCGCCGACCTTGCCGGACTTGCCCTCGAAGATCTTCTCGGCCGCCGAGAACGCCTGCATCGCCTCGCGCAGCTTGCGATCGTCGCGCTTCACGACGGTGAGCTTGATGTGGGTATCCGGGCCGCACTGCATCGGCGCGACGTACGCTTCCTTCTTCTTCTTCGAGCTCGAGCGCTTCGCTTCCTTCGCGACGGCGCGTTCGCGCGAGATCTTCACGCACGAACCGTCGACCTGCTTCACGGGGCACGACTGCTCGAACAAGATCTGGCCGATCTTGACGTTCGCGATGATCGCCTTGTCGGGGCTGACGCTGCCGAACTCGTGGAGGTACTCGTGGAGGTGCTTGACGACCGCGTCCTTGTCGGCCGGCGTCGTGCCCTTCTCGTAGATCGAGGTCAACGAGAAGCTCGCGTTCGCGGCGTCTTCCTTGTTCTTCGGGCCGAACGTCTTGATGAAGTACTTGGTGTCGTCGATCGCCTTCTGGTCGTCGCCGAGACCCTTGCGGTAGAGCACCGCATCGTTCATCGCGTCGTGCGCGTCCTTCTCGCCGGCGTACTTCTTCGCGTACTCCTCGAGCTTGTCGGACGCCTTGTCGTAGAACGCGATGTCGCCGAACGCCTTGCCGAGGCGGGCGACGGCCTTCGCCGTGATCTTCGAGTTCGGGTAGTACTTCTGCAGCGTGTTGAACATGCCGATCGCGGCGCCGACCGACTTGCCCTCTTCGAAGCAAACGCCGGCGTTGTAGAGGACCTCGTCGTTGTTCGGGTCTTCCGGGTTGCGGTTGTAGATGTCCTGGAACGCGAGACCGCACAGGACGTAGTTGCCGTAGTCCTTGGTCTCCTTCGCCTTGGTCTCGAGGGCCATCGCCTTGTCGCGGAGCGACTTCGCCTTGATCTGGGCGAGGCGCTGCTTCAGGTCGTCCTTGCCTTCGAGGAACGCCTTGTCGCCGTCGAGCTTGTCGGCCAGCGCGACGAGGTCGTCGAAGCGCTCGAGCCGGCGGTAGCTATCGAGCAGGAGGTTCGCGGAGTACTCCGCGGTCTCGTGCTGGCGATGGTGATCGAGGATGTCTTGGAAGATCGGCAGCGCTTCGTCGTAGTGGCCATAACGGCGATAGATGTTCGCCTTCATGAACTTCATGCCGACGAGCTCGTCGTCCTTCGGGTCCTTGATGTAGTTGATGTAGATGTCGAACGCGCCGAGCATCTTGAGCTCGCGCGGCGGAATCTCCTGCTTCGCGATCGCCTTGTCGACGGTCTTGGGGTCCTCGTCGGCGACCTGCTGCTTGACGCGCGGGTCGACGTTGAGCGCGTTCTTCCAGCCGAGGACGGCGGCGTACGCCGACTCCTTCATCAGCTTCGCGTCGACCTTGCCGGTCTTGACGACGTCGGTGAACGCGACGGCCGCGTTCTCCCACAGCTCGGTCTGGAGGCGCGGCTGCTTCTCGCTCTCCGCGCGGCTCCACAGCAGCTCGGCGTAGAAGTACTGGGTCTGCGCGTAGTCCTCGGCGTCGGGGAACACCTCGAGGTAGACCTTGTAGAGCTTCTCGGCGTACGCGAGCGTCTCGGAGTTCTTGGTCTTCGCCGATTCGGAGTGGTACGCGCGCGCGAGCTCGCCCGACATCGCCGCGGCGTTGTCATGGCACTCCTGCTCTTCGGCGGCGGGCATGATCTTCTTGCCCTTCAGCGCGCCGTACAGCTTCACGAGGTTCTCGATCTCTTGC
>Ga0105245_10001713_pt1 | contig 19982 bp, 19 predicted proteins | sample KBSM54metaG_FD_81523 | JGI IMG/M metagenome (GOLD analysis project Ga0105245, IMG submission 81523) | Miscanthus rhizosphere microbial communities from Kellogg Biological Station, Michigan, USA - KBS M5-4 metaG | ecosystem: Host-associated > Plants > Roots > Rhizosphere > Soil | place...
ACCGGACCATTCTCTGGAACGGCTTCCCGGTGGCGGGCCCGCCGTTCCCGCACCGGTCGCACGCGGAGTACGAGAGGACGGTCCAGGTCCTCCTCGACACCGGCTCGATGCTGGACCGGCGCAGCGTGTACTGGGACGCCCGCCTCGGCGTGGGGTTGCCGACCCTGGAGCTCCGGGTCGCCGACGGGTGCACGACGATCGACGAGGCCGTGCTCCAGGTGGCCCTGAGCCGCGCCCTCGCCCTGACCTGCCGACGGGAGGTGGAGCGAGGGGAGCCCCTGCCCGAGGTCGGGCCCGAGCTCCTCCTCTCGGCCCGGTGGCGAGCCGCTCGATCAGGCCTCGAGGATCGGCTGATCGACGTCGCCGCGGCCGAGTTCCTCCCGGCAGACGAGGTGGTGGACCGTTTCCTGGCCTACCTACGGGATGCCCTGGACGAGCTGGGCGATTGGGATGAGGTCTCGGGCCTCGTCGAGCAGACCCGGCGACGGGGCACCTCGGCCCGGCGACAACACGCCGTGCTCGCCCGCACCGGGCGGCTGATTTATGTCGGCGAAGCGATGGCGGCGGAGACGCTCGCGACCGGTCCGACGTAAAGGAGGGGCGGGGGTGCCGGTTTCGGTGGCGACGCTTCAGGATTACGGTCTCGGGGACGGGGAGGGGGCCATCATCGCGGTCGTACTGCTGGACGAACTGCGCAAGCTCCAGGCGATCATCTCGGCGCTCTCGGCGGCCGATTCGGAGGACGCCATCGCCGACACCGCCATCGACCGGCTCCTCCACCTGGTGGGCGCCGACGCCGGCGTCCTGGCCCTGCGGGAGGACGACATCCTGGTCGTGCGGCGGGCCGTCGGCTACGGCGACGGTGCCGACGAGTGGAGCCGGATTCCGCTCGACGCGGGCCTGCCGCTGAGCGAAGCGGCACGGCTGGGCGAGCCCGTCTTCCTCTCCACGGGGGAGGCCCGCCGCACCCTCTACCCGGCCTCGGCCTCCACCCCGGTGCAGTACGAGGGTCTGGTGGCCCTTCCTCTCGTCGTCGGCCGCCGGTGCCTCGGTGCCCTCGGGCTGAGCTTCCGAGGCCCCCGCCACATCGATCTCGACGAGCAGGCGATGCTCACCACCATCGCCCAGCTGTGCGCCCTCACCATCGACCGCTTCCACCGGGGCGAGCGCCTCGGTCGGCTCCAGACGCTCACCGGCCGCCTGTCCCGCGCCTTCACCGTCAAGGACGTGGTCCGGGTGATCCGGGACGAGCCCATCCCCGAGCGGGAGGTGCTCAGCCGGGCTCTCTGGCTGCTCGACGACGACACCGGGACGCTGCGCCTGGTGCTCCCCGAGTCGACCGACGGCGAGCCCGCCCTCGTCCCCCTCGACTCCATCCTCCCCGCGGCCCAGGCGGCCCGCACCGGCGAGTCGGTGTGGGTGGGCGGGTTGCAGAACCCGTCGCAGGGGGGCCTGTTCCCGGCCCTCGCGGGGAGCGCGATCGGCAGCGCGGCCGCCATCCCCCTGGCCGCCGAGGACCGGGTGGTGGGCGTCCTCGCCGTCGGGTTCGAGGGCGACGGCCCGGCGGGCGACGACGACCGGCGCTTCCTCGTGGCCATGGCCGAGCAGGCGGCGGTGGCGCTGGAGCGGGCCCGCCTCTACGACCGCGAGCGGAGATCCCGCCGCCGGGCGGAGCAGGACCGCCAGCGGTCGCTTGAGCTGGCCCGGGCCCTGCAGACCAGCCTCCTCCCACCCCGACTGCCCGAAGTCCCCGGACTCGACCTGGGCGCCCGCTACCACCCGGCGTTGGCCGGCCTGGAGGTGGGCGGCGACTTCTACGACGTGTTCGACACCGGTGGCGACTGGGCGGTCGTGATCGGCGACGTGTGTGGCAAGGGCCCGGAGGCGGCCGCCCTCACCGCGCTGGCCCGCTACACGATCCGCTCGGTGGCCATGGACCTCCGCCACCCGGCCCAGGTGCTGCGCAAACTCAACGACACCCTTCTGCACCACCAGCTCGGCGAGCGCTTCTGCACCGTCGTCTACGGGCGGGTCGTGGCCAGCGTGGGTGGGCTGCGGGTGACGGTGTGCCGGGGCGGCCACCCGCCGCCCATCGTGGTCCGGTCGGGCGGCGACCTGGAGCCGATGGGACCCGACGGCGGGCTCCTCGGGCTCTTTCCCGAGATCCGACTGTGGGAGGAGACGGCCCAGCTCAACCCGGGGGACAGCCTCGTCTTCTACACCGACGGCGTCACCGAGGCCGCCCGCGGGCGCGAGCAGTTCGGCGACACTCGGCTGGAGGAGGTCTTGCGGGCCTGCGCCGGCCAGACCGCAGCCGAGGTGGCCGAGAACGTCGAGGCGGCCGTCATCGACTTCGGCGGCCCCCAGCCCCGGGACGACATCGCCGTCCTCGTCCTCCACGTCCCCGTCGCCGACACGGCCGGCCGGCTGACCTGACCTTGCTCGACGACGACCTCCGAGTCGCCTAGCGGGTCGAGGTCGTGGTCGGTGCCCCGGTCGTCGTGGCGGCGGCCGGGCCGGTGGACGTGGCCGGAGTGCTGCTGGCAGCCAACGGATGGCCCTCCTCGTCACACGGCAGCGCGCCGTAGTCCTCGAGGTAGTCGGCACTGTTGTCCTCGGCCGTCGTCTGCATCGCCGTCGGCTTGAGGGCCAGGACGCCGCTGAACGGCCGATCGAGGTTGTAGATCAGGGCCATGGCGGTGACGAAGGTGAGTATGACCACGCCGAGGGCCGCCAGATGGCCCACGTTCTTGGTCCGTGGGATCGAGTAGGCCAAACCGGCGAGGGACAGGGAGATGAGGACCACCATGAACCAGACGAGGGCGGTCGGGACGGTCGGGTTGGCCTGGGTCACCCGCTCGGTGCGCAGACTTCCCCGTTGGGCATCGGCCGATTGGACGAGCGAGAACCCCTGGGCCTTGGGTGTCATCTCGAGGAACGCGGCCCGCAGGCCCGTGGGCTTCGTGCCCGTCCAGTTGCTGGGGACGGGCGACGTCTTGCCCTTGGCCAGCGTCTTCCATTCCGGACCCACGACGGCACGGGCATAGCAGACGGCAGCCGCCTGAATCCGCTGTCGGAAAGGCATGTCGACGTAATTGGCCGACTCGTACAGCGTGTCGATCACGTCGGCCTCCTGCTTGGTCGCCCTCTGCGCCGAGGAGTAGGACGTGCTGGCGCCGGACAGCACGATCGCCAGGAGGAAGGCGGCGATGAGAGCGGTGGCGCTCAGCACCTGTTGGACGGTCGAGCCCTCGTCGTCGGCCTTGTTGAGACTGAAGTAGTTGGTGCAGAGACCGGCGATGACCGCGACCGCGATCACCAGGATTATGAAGACAAGCAACATCTCACGCCTCTCGCCCTGTGAAATATGCCCACCGAGTGCCGGGAGCGTACATGGGTGGCGCGTATCGCGCCGAGGCGCCGACGAGCGTGTCAGTTCGTTTCGGGCGGTCCGAACCACCGGGCCTGGAGCTCGGCGTACCTACCGTCCTCGATGATCGACAGGATCGTGGCGTTGATCTCCTTCCGCAACGGGCTTCCGTTGGGCAGGGCGATTCCGTAGTCCTGACGAGCGAAGACCGGTCCCACCACCTCCACGCTCCCTTTCCCCGCAGAGGCTGCGTGGTAGAGGAGGACGGGCGAGTCGAACACGACCGCGTCCACCTTGTCATCGTCCAGGAGCCGGTACGCATCCTTGATCGTCGGTACCGGAACCAGGTCCAGCGACAGTTTCGACAGATAGTCGGCGGAGGCGGTCACCAGCGGCTCGAACTCCTTGATGACGACTCTGATCGGCGGTGGGGGAGACGAGGCCTCCTGCGCCGAGGCGGACGCGGCAGTGGTCAGGACCAACGTCGCCACGAGGACGAGAAATGTCGAACACGCGCCGACGACGCCGCTCGGCCTCACCCGCCGACCGGGAAGGCTGCCCGCGCGCGCCCCTTGGGCACGGTCGTGGTTGGAGCAGGGCGTCCATGCCATCCGCTCCGCCGTCAGACGGGCTCGACGCCTTCGTCGAAGGTCTCGCCCACCACGATGCCTTCGCCCGTGATCTTGTACTCCCGGATCTCGGGCTCGTGCAGGCTGGCCCGGGTCTTGAGCACGGTGAGGGCCCGCTTGACCCTGGACTGGCTGCGGAGGAACTGCAGCAGGATGACGTTGTCGGACATGTTCGAGATCCCCGACTCCGACAGCCGGGACAGGTGGAACAGGTCGGGCACCTCCATGGTCATCAGCACGCTGATCCCCTTCCGCGAGCAGCGCTGGATGAGCGAGTAGATGTACTCGCGGAGGCGGATCTGGTCGGGCGAGGCGAACGCGAGGTCGCCCAGGCTGTCGATGACGAGCCGGGTCACGTTCTGCGCCTCGAGCGCCTCCAGCACCGCGTACACCCACTCGTCGACGTAGAGGTCGACGGTCGACCGGTACAGCAGCGAGACGTTCGGGTCCTCGAGCGACCAGCCGAAGCCCCGGGCCGTGCGCTGGAGCTGGCTGGGGTTCTCCTGGAGGTTGGCGATCAGGCCCCGCTCACCCCGGGCCGCGCCGCCGAAGACGAAGCTCAGGCCCATCACCGTCTTGCCCGAGCCCGACGGCCCCGCCACCAGGGTGCAGGCGCCGGGCCAGTAGCCGTCGCCCAGCATCTGGTCGAGGGCGGGGATGCCGGACGAGATGCGCTCGTCGGACAGCTCGTAGCCGGTGGAGTCGCCGACGTCGGCCAACCGGGGGAAGACATCGAGGCCCCTCTCCGACAGGCGGTAGGCGTGCTGGCCGGACAGGAAGCCGCTGCCCCGCAGCTTGAGCACCTGCAGCACGCGGTTCTCCCGCTCGTTGACCATGGTCGACGAGAGCTGGATGATGGCGTCGGCCACCGCGAACTCCGGCTCCCGGGCGATGTCGTCGAGCCCGTACTCGCCCACCCAGAACGACGACGCTCCCGACGCCGACAACCGGGCGGCGAAGTCGTGCAGGAACCACCGGAAGTCGCTCGCCTCCCGGGCGAAGGCGTGGAGGGCCTTGAAGCTGTCGACGACGATCATCGCCGGCTCCCGCTCGACGATGAGGGCTTGGAGGCGGTCGACGAAGGCGGGCAGGCCCCGCTCGTCGAGGAGGCTGCCGAGGTCCTCGTAGAACACGGCCTGGCCGACCAAGGAGTCGTCGAAGAACGACAGGCTGCGGCCGTACCGGAGGATCTTGTCGCGCGGCTCCGACACCGTCGAGACGTAGAGGGCAGGCCGGTCGACGGAGGCGTTGGAGAAGACGAACTGCTGGGCCAGCAGCGTCTTGCCGGTGCCGGGCGCGCCGGTGATGAGGGTGAGGGCGCCCGACGACAGGCCGCCCCCGAGGACGAGGTCCAGCCGGGGATGCCCGCTCTTCAGACGGGAGGTCACTCGCGTCGCCGCTCCATACGGTGCCGGCACCCTAGGCGCGCCGGCGCGGCGGCGCCCGGCTTGCCCGTCACACCCGGCGATGGGTGATGCGGGCGGCGACGTCGGCGACCGACGTCGTCACCTGGTAGCCGTCCCGCCGCAGCCATTCGCGGTTGCGACGGTGCAGGTCGGTGGCTTCCCACCGGTTGAGCACGACCAGCACCGGGGCGCAGCCGGTGAGGAGCACCTCCACCGACAGCCGCACCGAGTTGATGGCCCCCAGGCCGGCGTCGGCCACCAGCACGACCACGTCGGGGGACAGGGCGGTGCACAGGTCGACGCTGTCGCCATCGGCGGCGATGGGCGACCGGGGGCCGCCGGCCGTCTCGACCAGGCCGAGGGTGGTGTCCGGGGGCCATGCCAGCTCCTCGACCAGGTCGTCCACGCTGAACGCGGGCCGGCCCAGGACGGCCGCCGCCATCGGCGGAGCGACCGCCACCTCGTACCACCGGTGCCGGGGGCACACGTCCTCCGGCCGCTCACCGCCGGCGGCCGCCAGCAGGTGGGCGTCGGTGGCGGACGCGTCCGCCTCGGCCGGGTCGTACGACTGCACCGGCTTGCGGGCGACGACCCGGACGCCGTCGCCCGAGAGCGCCCGCAGGATGCCCGCCGTCACCCACGTCTTGCCCACGCCGGTGTGGGTGCCGAGGACGACGACGAGGCGGTCAGGGCGCCAGGGCACGGAGGGCCTCGGTGAGACGGGCGACCTGGTCGTCGGTGTGGGCGGCCGACAGGCTCACCCGCAGGCGGGAGGTCCCCGGCGCCACCGTGGGCGGGCGGATGGCGGGCACGACCAGGCCCCGGGCGGCGAGGGAGGCGGAGGCGTCGAGGGCGGCCTGCTCGTCCCCCAGGATGACGGGGACGATCGGGGACGGGTGGGACGGGCCCGCCACCGCGGTCACGTGCCGGCGCAGCCGGGCGAGCAGGAGGTCGCCTTCGGCCGAGCGCAGGACGCGGAGGGCGGCGAGGGCGGCGGCCGCGTCGGCGGGGGCGGGGGCGGTGGTGAAGATGAAGGTCCGGGCCCGGTTCACCAGCAGGTCGACGAAGCGGCGGCTGCCGGCCGCGAACCCGCCGACCGAGCCGAGGGTCTTCGACAGTGTGCCCACGCGGAGGTGCTCGACGCCGTCGAGCTCGCCCGGCGCGGGCGTCGGCCCGAGGACGGCGTGGGCCTCGTCGAGCACGAGCAGGGCGCCGTGATCGGCGCACAGCCGGGCCAGCTTGTCGACAGGCGCCAGGTCGCCGTCCATGGAGAACACGGTGTCGGTGACGACGACGGTGGGTCGGCGGGGGGCGTGATCCCCGGCGGCCAGGAGGGCGGCCAGGTGGGAGAGGTCGGCGTGGTCGTAGACCTCGACGTCGGCCCGGGCCAGGCGGCAGCCGTCGACGATCGAGGCGTGGTTGCGCTCGTCGCTCAGGATGCGGGCGCCCCCCGGCCCGAAGCTGGTGAGCACGCCCAGGTTGGCGGCGTAGCCGGTGGGGAAGAGGAGGGCGGCCTCGGCGCCCTTCCAGTCGGCCAGCTCGGCCTCCAGCTCGGAGTGGACGGTGCGGGACCCGGCCACCAGGCGGGCCGAACCCGCCCCCGCCCCGTAGCGGTCGAGGGCGGCGTGGGCCGCGGCCACCACCGCCGGGTGCTGCGAGAGCCCGAGGTAGTCGTTGGACGCGAACGTCGCCGACGGGACCACGTCGTGGTCGCGCACGGCCCGCCACCGGCCCGCGTCGGCCACCCGCCGGCACTCGTCGTCGGCCCAGTCCGTCCAGTCACCCATGGGCGGCGGCGGCGGCGAGGGCGTCCACGATGCGCTCGACCTCGGCCGCGGTGACGGTCAGCGGGGGCATGAGCACGACAGTCTCGCCCAGCGGCCGCAGGAGCACACCGGCCCGGGTGGCGGCGGCGCAGACCTGGCGCCCGCGCTCGGCGCCGCCGGCCACGTCGACCCCGCCCATCAGCCCGCACAGGCGGATGTCGAGGACGCCGGCGAGGGGTCGGACGCGCTCCTCGAGGAGGCGTCGGAGCTGGCCCGAGCGAGCGGCCACGTTGTCGAGGACGCGCCACTCGTCGAGCAGGCGCAGGTGGCGGACGGCCACCGCCGCGGCCAGGGCGTTGCCGCCGTAGGAGTGGCCGTGGGCCAGGTGCCGGCCCCGGGGCCCGAAGGTGGCGGCCACCCGGCCGGTGACGACCGTGGCCGCCATGGCCAGGTAACCGGCGGTGAGCCCCTTGCCCAGGCACAGCAGGTCGGGGCGGTCGGGGCCGCACTGGTCGGCGGCGAAGAGCGTCCCCGTGCGGCCGAAGCCGGTGGCCACCTCGTCGTAGACCAGCAGCACGCCTGTCTCCCGGCAGGCGGCGGCCAGGCGGGCGAACGAGGCCGCCGGCGCCATGCGCATCCCGGCCGCCCCCTGCACCAGCGGCTCCACGACCACCGCCGCAAGTTCGCCGGCGTGCTCGTGGACGAGGTCGACGGCCACCTTGAAATCGGAATCGTCGTCGAAGCCCGGCGCCCGCCGCACGGGAAAGCGCAGGGGGTCGAACACGTCGGCCCCCAGTCCTCCGTCACCGAGGGACAGAGCGCCGACGGTGTCGCCGTGGTAGGCGCCGCCGAAGGCGAGGAACCGGTTGCGCTCGGGGCGGCCGACGTTGACCCAGTACTGGAAGGCGATCTTGAGGGCCTGCTCCACCGCCGACGCCCCGTCGCCGGCGAAGAGGAAGCGGGCGTCGTCGACCGGCACCACCGCGGCCAGGGCCTCGGCCAGCTCCACCACCACCCGGTTGCCGTGGCCCAGGAGGGTGGAGTGGGCCACCCGGTCGAGCTGATCCCGGACGGCGTCGTCCAGCTCGGGCACGTGGTGACCGAGGGTGTTCACCCACAGCGACGAGATGGCGTCGAGGTGCCGTCGGCCGTCGACGCCGACCAGTTCGTGGCCCTCGGCCCGCTCGACGACGATCGGCTCGCCCGCCAGGTACTCGTCCATGGGGGTGAACCCGTGCCACACGACCGCCGCGTCCCGACGGGCCCAGTCGCGGTTGTCAGCCACGGGCCCATGCTCGCACGGCCGGCCCGTCGTTAGGGTGGGCGGATGGTCTGCTGGCGGTGGGCGCTCATGGTGCCGGTGCTGATGCTGCTCGGTGCCTGTTCGAGCGGCGGCGGCGGTGACGTGGCCACGGTCACGACGCCGACCACCGCTGCCATCACCTCGACCACAGTCACGGCGGGCGCCGGCACCGGCACGTCGAAATGCGCCGACCAGAACTTCACGCCCAACAGCGAGGACATCGCCGGCGACGTCGTCGCCACCGGCCTCTCCTGCGCCGAGGCGGAGGCGTTCCTGCGCAAGGTCGGGCCCCTGGTGGGCGCCACCGGCGGTCCCGCCAACATCACCGTCGACGGCTTCGCGTGCGTCCGCACGCGGGAGAACGACGGCGCCTACGGCATCCCGTCGTCCGACTACGAGTGCACCAGCGGGGCGAGGACCGTCACCTTCCACCGGACGTGACCGGGGCCCGGTTCGACCCGGAACCACGGCCCCTCGGTATCATCGACTCCGCAACCATGCTCGACGATCGCAAGGCCGCCATCCTCCGGGCCGTCGTCCAGGAGTACATCCACACCGCGCAGCCGGTCGGCTCCGCCCATCTGGCGCGCGCCCACAACCTGGGCGTGTCGCCGGCCACGGTCCGCAACGAGATGGCCGCCCTCGAGCGGGAGGGCTTCCTCGCCCATCCCCACACCAGCGCCGGGCGCATCCCCACCGACAAGGGCTACCGCTTCTTCGTCGACACCATCAGCATCAGCACCCCCCAGGGCGTCCTTGAGCCGGCCAAGAAACAGCAGGTCCAGACCTTCTTCGCCCGGGCCCACGGCCAGCTGGAGGAGATGCTGCACGACACCAGCTGCCTGCTGTCGAGCCTCACCCACTACGCGGCCATGGTCGTGGCCCCCCAGCACGAGGACGCCACCGTGCGGTCGGTGCAGATCGTGGGCCTCGGGGCGCGGGTGGCTCTGGTGGTGGCGGTGCTGTCCACCGGCGCCGTCGAGAAGGCCACCCTCGAGCTCGACGAGGGCGTCGGCGAGGAGCACCTGGGCGCGGCCACGGCCCTCCTCAACCGTCACCTGGTCGGCCACCCGATCGCCGACGACCGCAGCATCGTCCCCACCGGCAATCCGTCGGCCGACCGACTGGTGGAGGCGGCCCGGGCCGGCCTCGTCGACCACCACAAGAGGGAGGCGGAGCACGTCTTCGTCGACGGGGCGTCGCACATGGCGGCCACGTTCGAGGCGGTGGCCACCGTCCGCCAGGTCCTCACCATCCTCGAGCAGCAGTACGTGGTGGTCAGCCTGCTGCGGGAGGCCCTCCACGACGACCGCCTCAACGTGGTCATCGGCACCGAGCATCGGGTGGAGTCGCTGGCCGAGTGCTCCATCATCGTCGCCCCCTACGAGGTCGACGGGGGGCGGGCCGGCACCATCGGCGTGCTCGGGCCCACCCGCATGAACTACCCCCAGGCCATGGCCGCGGTGGCGGCCGTGAGCAAGCGCCTGGGTCGGGCCCTGAGCGAGAGCTGAGTCGGTCGTGTCTGCGCAACCGGAGGACTTCTACGCCCTGCTCGGCGTGAGCCGCAACGCGTCGGAGGACGAGCTCAAGAAGGCGTACCGGGCCCGGGCCCGGGAGCTGCACCCCGACGCCAACCCGGGCGATCCCGAGGCCGAGAACCGGTTCAAGCTGGTCACCGTCGCCTACGAGACGCTGCGCGACCCCGAGCGCCGTCGCCGCTACGACACCTTCGGCCCCGAGGGGCTGCGGGGGACGGGCGCGCCCGGCGGTCAGGGCGGGTTCGACGACATCTTCGGGGCCAACCTGGGCGACATCTTCCAGTCGTTCTTCGGCGGCGGCTCCCCGTTCGGCGGCGGTCGGCGCCAGACGGGACCGCCCCGGGGCAACGACATGGAGACGGCCGTCCAGCTCGACTTCCGGGAGGCCGTGTTCGGCGTGTCCCACGAGGTCCGGCTGCGGGTGCCGGTGACGTGCGAGACGTGCGCGGGGTCCGGGGCCCGGGCCGGCACCGGTCCCGTCACCTGCTCCCAGTGCGAGGGGACGGGCGAGATCCGCCGCACCCGCCAGTCGATCCTCGGACAGATGATCACGTCCAGCCCCTGCCCCCGGTGCGGGGGCGTGGGCGAGATGGTGACGTCGCCCTGCCCTGACTGCCGGGGCGAGGGTCGCCGCACCGAGGAGCGCTCCTACACCGTCGACGTGCCCGCCGGCGTCGACGACGGGAGCACCCTCAAGGTGTCGGGCCGCGGCGCGGCCGGTCCCCGGGGCGGCCCTCCCGGCGACCTCTACGTCCACCTGCGGGTGCGGCCCGACGAGCGCTTCGTCCGCCAGGGCAACGACCTCGTCCACGTCCTTCACGTCCCCATGGCCCAGGCCGCGTTGGGGGCCGTCATCCACTACGAGACGCTCGACGGCATCGAGGACCTGGTCATCCCCAAGGGCACCCAGCCGGGCCGGGTGTTCCGCCTGCGGGGACGGGGCGTGCCCCGCGTCGGCGGCGGCGGCAGCCGGGGCGACCTGCTGGTGCAGGTGGCGGTGGACACGCCCACCGACCTGTCCAAGGAGCAGGAGGAGCTGCTGCGGCTGCTGGCCACGGCCCGGGGCGAGGACGTGGCCCCGCCCGACACCGGCTTCCTGGCCCGGGTCCGCTCGGCCTTCAAGTAAGCCGCGGGCCGGGTTGGTCGCCGCGGCCCACGTGTTCGTGGCCGACCTGTCGGCGCCCGTCCTGGAGGCGGGCGACCGCCACCACCTGGAGCGGGTGCTGCGGCTGCGGGTGGGCGAGGCGGTGACCGCGTCCGACGGGGTCGGGCGGTGGCTGGCGTGCCGCTGGGCGGGCGGTTCGGTGTTGGAGGTCGACGGGGAGGTGGTGGCGGAGCCGGCGCCGGCGCCCGAGGTGACGGTGGCGTTCGCGCCGGTGAAGGGCGACCGTCCGGAGTGGGCGGTGCAGAAGCTCACCGAGCTGGGCGTCGATCGGATCGTGCCCCTGGTGGCGGCCCGGTCGGTGGTGCGGTGGACGGGCGCGCGGGCGGATGGCGCGGTCGAGCGGTGGCGGCGGGTGGCGCGGGAGGCGGCCATGCAGAGCCGGCGGTCGTGGCTGCCGGTGCTGGAGCCGCCGGCGACCTTCGGCGACCTCGCCGGTCGGGCGGGGGCGGCGCTGACGGTGGCCGGGGGCGACCCGCCGTCGTTGGACCATCCGGTGGTGCTGGTGGGACCGGAGGGCGGATGGGACGCGGAGGAGTTGGGGGCCGGGCTCCCCTCGGTGGGGCTGGGGCCGAACACGCTGCGGACGGAGACGGCGGCGGTGGCCGCGGGGGCGCTGCTGGTGGCCCTGCGCAGCGGGTTGCTCGCCCCCCACGGGTGAGGCGCACGCCTCGGCCGACTGGGGGGAGGACGAAACCCGCCCGCCCCCCATGCTCCCCGTGTGGTGCCTCCGGTGGGCCGAGGGTGCTGTGCCGAGGCGACCGAGGGTCACGGTCGGAGAGGCGATGGTCACGGAGGGAGATTGCCGTGGTGACGGAGAGCGAGATAACGTGGCGCGGCCGGCGACAGGAGAGGGGGCTCGGTCGTGGACGAGGACACCGAGCTGGCAGGTCCGGCGCAGACCTACGCCCGACGTGTCGGCCAACGGCTGCGGGCCATCCGCCGGCAGAAGCGGTTGTCGCTGCAAGAGGTCGAGGCCGCGTCCGACCAGGAGTTCAAGGCATCGGTGCTGGGCGCCTACGAGCGCGGTGAGCGGGTCATCTCCGTCCCCCGGTTGCAGCGCCTGGCCGACTTCTACAGCGTGCCCGTCGACCAGCTGCTGCCCCGGGAGGGCGAGGCGCCCGTGGCCGCCGCCACCGGCGACGGCGCCGGCGAGGCGGCCGACGGCGGGCGCTCGGCCCCGTCGACGGGCTCACCCCGCAAGATCACCTTCGACCTGTCCCGGTTCGAGGCCATCGACCACGACCCCGAGGTGGAGATGGTGCACAAGTACCTGTCGAGCATCCAGGTGTTGCGGCAGGACTTCAACGGCCGGGTGCTCACCATCCGCCACGACGACATCCGGGCCATCGCCGGCCTCTTCGGCACCGACGCCGACGCGTTGGTGCGCCGTCTCGACGACCTCCAACTCCGCCTGACTCCCGCGTAAATACCTGTAGTTGGGGTATGTAACTAGCGCCAGGTCGCATCCCCTGTTCGCGAATAGCCCGAGAGACAAATGAGAATGTTTGCGCGGAGAAAGCGACCCTTTGGATTACCGCCTCCACCGCTATCCCCGAAGAAGCCGGCAGGTTCCGTTGGTAGGGAGCTTTGGAAGACACCGCTGATCTGGCTGTTCCTCTGTTTCCTGGCTGCTATCGTCTATGCGTTCGTCGGCCAGATACAAACACTCGCCCTCGGTGTGGCGGGAAGTGTGCTAGCGGCCATGGTCGTGGCGTTAGCAACCTCGCCAATGAATCGAGCGCGGCAGCGGTCAATAGCCATTCTCTGCGTTTTCTGTACGGTAGGCGTGATCGGACGGGACATCTTCTTCGGCAGCCGACCAGACACTGCCACCGAGCCTGACCGTGCCCCTGTGATTGGCTATGCAAAAGGTGAGTCTCCACCGGAGATTCCCAGTTCCATAGGAACCTTGAATTCGCCAGGAGATATTCGCGCAGACTTGGAGCACGCCGACACGCTCCGGCAGTTGAAGCGTCTCGACGACGCGTTGGCTTTATGCTGAAGCTCTGAGAAAGCACCCGACAAACGGGACTGCGCACGCCGGCCGCGCACTCACCCTCTCACAACGGGGCAAGCCACGCGACGCTCGACGAGAGATCGAACTGGCAATCGCTGAGGAGCCGGAGAATCCGCAGTTTTACAGGATCCGGGCCACGATTCTCTTGCAGGAAGGCCATCCCGACGAAGCGCTTCGGTCGGCAGAGGCGGCGCTCGACGGGGATCCCTCGGTGGCATCATACGACCACAAGGCATATGTTCTCAACGTACTCGGGGAGCATGACCGTGCAATCGAGACTGCCGATCTGGCTCTCAAGATCAGCGAACATGACGTAGCGGCACTGGTCGAGATCTCGATCGCTCATCGAAAGTCGCAGCGCCTCACGGACGCCATTGATGCCGGTCAGCGGGCAGTCTCGTTTGCATCGACGGATCCGAGGGCCCACAACGCGCTTGGATTGGCATTTCTTGCCAACGGAAATTCAGCGGATGCCCTGAAGGAGTTCACCAGCGCTGCCGGCTACGACAGCGGGTGGTACGGCTACGAAACGAACAAGGGAGATGCTGCTTACCAGTTGGACGACCTTCCCCTTGCGATCGGAAGCTATCTCGCGGCACTCGATCTCCAGCCGAAGGACATTTTTGCGCTGAATGGGCTTGGATGGTCATACCTGGGCAAAGCCGAATATTCATCCGCACTGACGGCGTTCGACTCGGCACTGCGGGAAGAGCCGGTAAGCGAGAGGGCCATGCGTGGCAGAGGAGAGGCGTTAAACGGACTGGCGAAGTATTCACTGGCGCTAGAACAATACCAGGAACTAGTGGAATTGTACCCCGGGCCACAAGCCTTCCGGGGCATGGCTACCGTCTACATCAATCAGGGCGAGCTGGATGATGCGTTGAATCGACTCAATCGAGCGATTGATCTCGATGGTTCGTGGTCGCTGTTGTATGCCGATAAGGCGAATCTGTTACGTCGGATGGGCCACAGGAAGGAGGCGTTCGATGCCGCTCAGCGCGGTGTCCGGGTTGAACAGCCGTCAGCCTCCTCATTTGTTGCGCTTGGAATGGCTAACTACGACCTTGGCAAGAAGGAGTCGGCCCTCGAGGCCTTCCAGACGGCAGTGTCCTTGGCGCCGGAGTGGCCATACGCGCACGCCACCCTGGCATATTTCGGCTTGGATGAGGCTGGTCGTACGGAGGACGCATTGAAGGAGCTGGAGGTCGCCCTTTCACTCGACGACGATTATGCGCCGGCGTGGTTTTATCGCGCTTGGATTGTCGACGTTCGATTCAAGAAGTACGCCGAGGCGGTGAAGCTCTATCGGCGTGCGGGGGACCTCTATCGCTCGTTCGAGGCCGCAGCCTCGGTGCGCGCCAATGATGATAAGAATGCAGTCGGTGTCTATCGCGAAATGCTGAAGGAAAAGTCATCCGCACCTCGCACGATGCTGCAGGTCGCCGACACGCTGTCGGAGATGCGATGTTCATCTCTCGCCCTGTCGGCGTACGATCGGAGCATCTCGCTGGATACGAGCGGTTCCTTGTATCTCGCGCTGGTAGGAAAGGCGAATGTCCTGGCATCCACCGGCGAGGTTGGCCCATCCCAGGAGCAGTTGCGCAGAGCTCTTGAGATGCTTGATGGTCGACCGATCGAGACCTCCCGGGTGGCAAGCGACAAGTCGGTCATTCTCGAACGACTCGGCCGCCATCGCGATGCGGTGAACGCCCTGACTGTTGCAGTCGAACTGGGCTTTGACCAGAGGCAGGGACTTCTGCGCCAGGCGGGATTATTGATCTATGGCCTAGATAGCGATGAGGAGGCCATGAGCGTGTTGACGGCGATCGAGGATGGCGGTCTTCTCGACGGGCTGAACCAACCGGACTCGGCTCAATACCACTGGCTGCGGGCAATGGCGTTGAAAGGGGAAGGCAATTTTGAAGGCGCCGTGCAGGAGCTGGCTCTGGCCGCCGGTGCGGGATACGACCCGTTGAGTTATTACGCAGAGAAGGCGTCCATCGAGCATTATCAGATTCATGATGAGGACCAGGCACTCGAGGATATTGAGCGCGCACTTGCGGATCCACGGAGCACCTCGTTCCATAGCGGCCTCAAAGCAGACATCGTCGAGTCGCTTCAAGGAGCCGCAGCCGCTGCGGCAATCGTCGAGGAGGCACTACGGAGGGACCCCGCGAATGTAGCGGCGCGCCGTCATTTGTCCTCGCTATATTTTACAATGGGTGATCCGGGTCGCGGTGAGAGTGAAGACCGGATCGCCGATGAATTTGATGCTGCGAACAAGGTCGTGACGTCGACGACGACCGTGGCCGGCGGCAACAACGGTGAGCCTTCGAGATGCCGAGAGTATGAGGGCTTAGTTAGATCGTCAGGTGGTTTCGGGCGGTGGTATCTCATGGCGGCGTTGGCAGTGGTGGCTCTGGCGGTGGGCGCCGGCCTGTGGAGACGTTACTACTGGTAACTCTGGACTTGCTTGCTCCGCAATTGTTTCTTCAACTCGTCCATGTCTGCGCGACAGGGCGTAGTCAATTGATCGCAGTGGGGGGTGGCACGGCGAAAACCTGGCCCGGGTAGATCAAGTCGGCGTTTCCCGGATCGGCGAGTTCGGCTCGGTTGGCCTCGATGAGCCGGAGCCAGTAGGGGACGATCTCGGCGTCGGACGGGGCCCGGCCCCAGGCCTGACGCAGCACGTCGTCGGCGATGGTCCAGAAGCAGTCGCCGGGCACGACGGTGTAGCTGTCGGCGACACGGATTTCCGGCGGGGTCGGTAGGGCCGGCGGACTGGGCTCGGGCCCCGCCTGCGGCAGGCGGCGCATGGTGATCGTGGCCGGCGCCGTCGTGGCGGTCGAGGCGGAGTTGGCGCTGGTGCTGGTGGTGGTGGGGGCGGGCTGGGCGGCCGCGGTCAACACTCCCATGGGGCCGAGGCCGGCCAGGGTGAGGGTGAGCGAACCGGCCAGGAGATGGCGGACGGGCGCGACCGTGACCCGGTCGACCAGCGCCACCAGCCCGTCGGCCCGGAACAGGCGCAGCAGGGCGCCGACGGCGGTCGTGGCGGCCAGGTACCAGCAGCCGCCGACCGCCGCCAGGCGCAGGATGGCGAAGGCGGCCTCGGCCGGCTCCCGCTGCTCGAACCACACCGGCCACCGCCCCGGATCGCCGAGGGGCGGCGGTGACAGGGCGCCGTGCCCCGAGGTGGCGAGTGCCGACATGGCCAGGGCGCCGCCGACCCAGGCGGCGAGGCACAGGAGTCGACCGGTGCCGTCGGCGGCGACTGGACGACCTTCGGCGGCAGTTCGCCCCACTCGGCCGGTCATGGCCCGGGCCGCGGCATCCGCACGACCTGCGGCGACAGTCGCCCCACTCGGCCGGTCACGGACCGGGCCGGGGCAGCCGGACGACCTGCGGCGGGAGCTCGCCCCGCTCGACGACGATCTCGTGGCAGCCGTCGCGGTCGACGTCGGCCGCCCGCAGGGCCTGCCCGCCGGGAACGGTCGCCACCACCGAGCCCGTCACCGACTCCCGGTTCCCGACCGCCCACCCGTCGAAGCGGAAGACCTCACCGGTGGACGGCCGCAGCAGCGCCACCGTGCGGGGGCCCCGGCACGACCAGTCGCCGGTGGCCACCTGGTCGCCGGCGACACCCAAGGCCCACCGCAGTCCGACCGCCTCGAGGACACCGTCGGCGTAGCGCACGGCGTCGAGGCAGCCGTCGCCGTCGACGTCGGCCGTCAGCACCGAGACCGGCGCCGGGCAGTCGGGCCTGGTTGGCGGCATCGTGCTGGGCGGCGGGGCGATCGTGGTGGACGGCGCCGCCCGCGGGGTCGTGGGCGGCGCGGGGAGGGCCGCCGGCGGCTCGGTGCGCCGGACGTCGGTCGCCGGCGACGACCACGGCGCGACCAGGAGCAGGCCGGCGCCGGCGACCGTCACCAGCCCGGCCACCACCGCGATCGTCCGAAGGGGTGGCCGGGGCCGCCGCTGGCGGTGCCCAACGTGGCGACCGCGGGCTTCGGCGACCAGGGCCCGCAGGTTGCGCTCCGGCACCCCGCCGCCCGCCGGCGTCGGCAGGCGGGCGTCGGCGACCGCGGCCATCACCTCGGCGGCCATGGTGCGGGCCGACGGACGGGTGTCGGGGTCGTCGGCGGTGGCCGTGTCCGCGATCCGGCGCAGGGCTCGGGCCTCGGGCCCGGTGGCGAGCCGGCGCAACAGCCGGCCGAGGGCGGCCACGTCGCGGGACGGCTGCAACTCGTCGCCGACGAGCCCGGCCGAGCCGAAGCCGCACAGGATCGGCCTGCCGTCGGGCGCCAGGAGGACGTGCTCCGGCAGCACCGACCCGTGCACGATGCCGAGGTCGTGGAGGTCGGCGAGGGTGCTGGCCACGGCCCCGACGACACCGGCGACCTCGTCCGCGGTGAGCGGCATCGAGACGGCCAACGTGGGACCGTCGACGAGCACCGTCACCAGGGTCGGTCGGTCGGCGGCGCCCTCCAGTCCCACCAGCTCGACCACCCCCGGGTGGCGCGCCGCCGTGAGCAGCTCGGCCTGACGGCGAATCCGCTCGCCTCCCCCGGGACCCTTCGCCTGCTTGCGGTGAACTTCCATATCCTTTCACTATATACCACATTCGACAGCAGTGGCCGCCTGCTCCGGCCCGGCGACGGAGGTCGCCCGTACGGACGCCTGGTGGGGCCCGCCCGGGATGACCTTGGCGAACACGTACGACACCCGCGACGAAGCCGATACGCGGACCGTCCACGGGCAACCGGCCCGCGCCGGCGGGCGGGCCGTGGCCCGCACCTCGAGGTCGCGGTGGCGGGTCTCGTCGATCGCCCCCCGCACCCGGTCGATCGCCACCGCCTCGACGGCGGACGGGTCGAGCTCGATGCGGTCGCCCCGGTAGAAGGCCCGGCCGTCGAGGGCCTCGGTGGCGGCGTCGTTGGCGGCGGCCGCGGTGGCGTTGGCCAGCTCCCGTTGGGCGAGGAATGCGATCGACGCGTCGACGGTGATGGCGGACAGGACGATCACGATCAGGACCGCGGCCGGGAACAGGAGGAGCGCGCTGCCCCGCTGCTGGGCCCGGTCAGGGGCGCGGGCGGGGCCCCGCTCCTCAGCCACGGTCGCACCGGGCGGTGGCCGTGGGCACGCCGTCGCGGTACGGGTCGACCACCTCCGCGTGGCGGGCGGCGGCGGTGAAGCCGGCGCCCCCGCCACCGATGAACGGCAGGCCGACGGCCGCCACCCGGTAGCGGGCCTCGAAGCGCACGGTCTGGCACCGGGTGAAGCCGGATTCGAGCGCCTGCAGCTCCATCCGATCCGGGTCGCGTCCATGTCCCCGCACCGCCTCCCGGGCCGCGGCCTCGGCCAGGGCCATCGGGTCGGACCCTTCCGGAGCTTCGACGTAGGCCCGGGTGGCCTCCCTGGCCGCGGCCGACATCGTCATCTTGGCGTCGACGACGGCCCACGCGTTGGCGGCCAGGAGCACTCCCACCACGAAGGTGAGGAGCCCGAAGCAGATCGCCTCCAGCCCCGCCACCTGCCCCGACTGGCCCCACTCGCGGCGGCGCGTCACCGGAACGCCTCCACCCGCACCCGCACCGTCCGGTCGATCTCGTCGAAGGCCAACGGCCCGGCCATGCTCGGCAGCAGCCGCGTCGGGTTCCGGGCCCGCACCGAGAGCACGACCACCTCGCCGTCGGACGCGCTCCAGTCGAAGGTCATACGGGCGCCGTACCGCCCCAACGCTCGCCGCGCATCCGCCTCCGCCTGGGCCACGTTCGCCGGCCCCCCGTCCGCCACCGCCACCCGCCGCGCCGCGTCGTAGGCGACGCCGGTCACGACCGATGTCGCGTAGAGGTTGAACAACGCCTGGATGGCGAACAGCAGCAACCCGAGAAAGACGATCAGCGCGAGGCACGCCGAGATCGGCCCCCCACCGACCTGCGAGCGCGAGGAAGCCTTTTCGAGCCGGCCGCGCCCGCCGCCGCAGGCAGCCGCCCCGGCCGGCCCCCCGCCGGGCGCAGCCCGGCACGCCGTTGGGGGGAGGTTCGGAGGGGGGCCCGCCCCCCTCCGAGAGGGCCCGCCCCCCTCCGAGTCAGCGACCGATGGCGTCGATCTGGGTCGACGTCTGGCTGCTGGCATTGCCCCAGATGCTCTTGAACCCCACCCACATCAGGGCGCCGAGGGCGGCGAAGATCAGCACCGCGATGGCCGAGGACACGACCCCCTCGCCCCGCTCGTCACGAACGGTGAGCGTGAGCAACAGGCACCGAATGCAGACATAGGTTCGCAAGAGATGCTCTTGCAAGGTGGAACTCCTTTCGCGCTACGACGACGAGAAGAGGCTGAGCGCCTCGAGGAAGGGGATGGCGATGAAGACCACCCCGGGCAGCAGGGCGGCGATGGTGACCGGGATCCACACCTGTTGGCCCCGGCGCTCGGCGGTTTCGATCAGGCGCCGCTGCAGGTCGCGGCGGATGGCGCGGGCTTCCTCCGACAGCAGGCGGCCGAGGTCGCTCGACTCCCGGTTGAGGGCCAGCACCGGCAGCAGGCGGTGGAGCGCCTCCACGTCGGCCACCGCCGCCCACTCCCGCAGGGCCTCGGTCTCGGTGAGGCCCTGGCGCAGTCGGGCGCACACCCGCACCAGGTCGGTGGCGGCGGCACCCCGTCCCCGGGACGCCAGCCGGTTGAGGGCGGCGCCCAGCGAGTAGCCGGCGGAGAGGAGCATGGCCAGCTGTTCGGCCACCACCGGCAGCTCCACCACCAGCCGCCGCTTCCACCGGTCGGACGCGGAC
>Ga0105245_10001715_pt1 | contig 19977 bp, 16 predicted proteins | sample KBSM54metaG_FD_81523 | JGI IMG/M metagenome (GOLD analysis project Ga0105245, IMG submission 81523) | Miscanthus rhizosphere microbial communities from Kellogg Biological Station, Michigan, USA - KBS M5-4 metaG | ecosystem: Host-associated > Plants > Roots > Rhizosphere > Soil | place...
CCACGGGCTTCACCGGCTACATCATTGCGCAAGCCCGCTTCCAGTACTGCCACGGCTTTGCCTTCATCAGCAAGCAGGGCGCTGGATTCCAAGCGGATAACATGGCGATGGGCTACCTAGCCATCGTGCTGGATTCTCCGGGGCTGCCGCGCACCTCGTCCACGGGCGAGAACGACGGCCACTAAGAAGTACCTTTTGTACGAACAGGAAGGGAGGAGCTTCGGCTCCTCCCTTTTTGCGTTTAAGTAAACCCTCACTCCAGAACGTTTTGATCACACTTTGTTTTTGGCTTTAACGCTCCTGAATGCTATACTCATCTGTGTTCCCGCCCGCGTCCTTCCGATCTATCCATAGAGGTTTGTCCATGGTGAAACCACGTTTTGTTCCTGTCGTCTGCCTGTATCTGGCCCTCGCGGTCGCTACATTTGCTCAGACGAGCTATGTCTTTCAATTGCCAGGCTTGGCACAGAGTGGACAGGCCCCGCAAGTAGCTGCCGTCGGCGATAACGATTTCAGCCGGAAACTAGGGCCGGGCAACAATTCAAGTTACGGGGGAGCGACCAAAGTCGTTGCGACACCTGATGGGTCGAAGTTTTACTTCGCCACTCCCAAGGGTATGTTCGAAGCGAAGGTCACGACTAGCGACCGCACGCTGAACAATCCCACTCCACTCAGCGCGATCTCCGGAACTGTCAACGACGCCGTAATCACAGCGGATGGCAAGTACCTTTTCGTGGTTGGCACTCACCTGTATACCGTTGCGACGGCGACGGACGCCCTTGCCTTGGAGGCCGACACCGGTGTTCCAGCCGGTAACAGTCCGGTCGCTGTGGCCGTGAGTCATGACGGCACAACTGCGTGGATTCTTTCCACCTCGGGCACCGGCAGCACGATCACGGCTATGAATCTAGCCGCTACGGGCGGCCCGCAGGTGAGCGGCACACAACTGGCCCTGATCTCCGGAGCGACCTCCATGGTTCTTTCGCCGGGCAATCTGCTATACGTTACAACCGGTGCGAATAAGTTGCTCGAGATTGATCCGGTGACTTTGACGGTTACTCCGCTCGGTCAGATTACGGTCTCGGGACTCGCCGGGCCGGTTCAATTCACCCCCGACGGAACCACCGCCTATTTCGTGAACCAGACGGCCTGCGGGACTTGCGCAGCCGCGTTCAAGCTGTCGGTTCAGACTCACGCCATCACGACGTTGGCGTTACCGACAGATAGCAGCGCCCCGCCGACGATCGACCAGATTCTGGTGGCCGGCAATAACCGCGTATTCGGTTTATCCTCGGTGACCCACATTCTGTACGACCTAACCCCCTCGCCCTTCGCCATGACGCCCACCGCGATTGGCCAGTTGCCAACCGCCACTGTAATGGCCGCGGCAGTATCTAACGAAAACCCTTCCTCGCGATTTCTATATTTGTTGTTCGCCGATCACAACTTCGACCGAATAAGCCTTGCCACCAACGGCGTCGATCAGCAGACTACTCTGGATCCCATCAATGGACAGATTTTGTCGTTCGTGTCGATCCCGGCACACTCCGGCGGAGCGAATCTGTCGTTGATTAACTCGAGCCAGAACCTTACTCCCGGTGCTACAGCCATTCTCATCGGGCAACTGCTCGATCCGGTCGGCCGTCCGGTCATGGGTGCGAACGCTTCTTTTTCGGCCGATCCCGCGTCGGGAATTGCGATCACCAATCCGACGCTGGTTACGACCGCCGGAGGCTGGGCGCAAACTACAGTCACCGCGCCTTTGACACCCGCCATTTATACTGTCACGTTAACCTCCGGAAACCTTACCGGCAATTTCACCTTGAACGTGAATGCGTCCAACTCCGGAGGAAATACCGGAGGAAACGGCACGCCCCAGATGTCGATCTACGCAGGCGATGGACAACTGCTCAAACAAAGTGACTTGGCGCGGTTGCCTTTGACGGTGAAGGTCGTCGACGGGAGTGGCAATCCTTTACCGGGCGTTTCTGTTGCGTTTCAAGTCACCGAGGGTATAGGTGCGCTCTCCCTCCGTAATCAGGGCCTCACCGATCAGGATGGTTTGGCAAGAGCGGACTATTCATCTGCTAGCATCCCCCAAAATGCTTCCATCAAGCTCAGCAAAATTTCAGCTACCTCGGTCTATGGCACGCTGGAATTCTTCGAAACTACTCACAATGCCGGGCCCAACGACTTGCAGCCTGGATATAATTTCCTGACCCCTCAAAATCGCCGGATCTCGATTCCACAGGGAGGGTTTCTACCCGCGGCGATCACCATCCAAACGTTTACGGAAAAACAACCCTCGGTGCTTGTTCCCAACATTGGCCTGAGACTCGTCGATAACGCGCAAAATCCCACCGCTAATTCTCAGATTGCCGTCTGCCAGGGTCTTTCTCGCGGAGATGCTTCTGGAATCTCTCATTGCGACTTACAAATGCTGCCGGGTGCCTGCCAACTCGGTATACAGGATGTCGGTATATTCATCGTGCCAGGCGAATCTCCGGTCACGGCCTTTGCCTTGACTCTTTCGATCACCCAGGGAAGTGCAACGGCACTCATCCCGCTTTCCCCACTCAACCAAACCGGGACCCCGGGAAAGGCTTTTACGCTGACGGCACGCGTGAACGATGGTTGCGGAAAGGCGATAAGTACCGGCGGTCTGGCCTGGGGCTTTATCCAAGGTTCGGCTCCGGCAAATTTTGCCTCTGCGCAAACGTCGTCCGACGCGGGTGGTTCCGTGTCAGCGAGCGTTGTGCTCGGCTCCACGGCTGGCCTTGTCCAGGTCCAGCTTACGGGTCCGGGCGTGACCCCCATCATCTTCAAAATCACGAATCAAATCTCCATCTCCGGGATCTCGGTAGTGCAGCCGCTTCCGCCAGCCGTGGCCGTCGGACAGCAATTCCAGCCGTTAACCTTTGTGGTCCGCGATGCCAACAATAACCCGGTATCGGGGACTCAGGTCAACTTCTCCGTGTCGGGTGGCGCGTCGCTGAATACGGGCAGCGCGACGACGAACGCGCAAGGCCAGGTGCAGGTTATTGTCACAGCGGGCAGTACTGCCGGGAACATCGTGGTCACTGCTTCGGCAGGCAGTGCCTCTACGACGGCGACTCTGTCGTCTCATCCTGCCGCGCCCTCAGTCACCAGCGCCAGCTTCACGAACGCTGCCACAGGCGCTCCGGGGATGACCCCTTGCGGATTTGTCACTGTAACCGGAGCTGGAGTCGCTCCCGGCGTCACGGGCGTAGTCGCCCCCGTCAGCTTCTTCGGGGCCTACCCCTATAGCGTGGCAGGTCTGTCCATAACCGTGAACGGCACCTTGGTCCCGATCCAAGCTGTCGCTAATGACCAGTTCGGCCAGCGTGCTAACTTCCAGGCTCCTTGCGAGCTCACCGGTACCAGCGCCAGCGTCGTGGTCACTGTGAACGGCGGCACCGCCACGGTCACGGGCGTACCGGTATTGCAGGTGCAGCCCGGGATTTTCACCTACACCGGGCCAAACAACAAGCTCTACGGCGCGTTGATTCGTGAAGTGGACGGCACGTATGTAACGGCTACCAACCCGGCGCGTCCGGGCGAGAAGGTTTACGTCGTGACCACCGGTCTTGGCCAGGCCACGCCCACGCTGGTTACGAACTCGGCCGGTACGGGAAACCAAAATGTAATCCTGCCGACCGCCGTATTCTTAAGCGGGCGCGGCATTCCTGCCCTCTCCGCACGATATTTATTTGGATGGGTGGGTGCCTATCTGGTCGAATTTCAGATTCCGGCGGATGCTGTCACGGGACCCGACCAAAGTCTGATCGTGATTGAAACCAGCGCTGACGGCAACAGCTTCCTAGGAGTCAGTAATACAGTGTTGGTGCCGGCTGTGGGCACCAGTGATACAAACACAGGCGGCGGTGGCACAGGCACAGGCGGCGGTGGCACAGGCACAGGCGGCGGTGGCACAGGCACAGGCGGCGGTGGTACAGGCACAGGCGGCGGTGGTACAGGCACAGGCGGGGGCGGTACAGGCACAGGCGGGGGCGGTACAGGCACAAGCGGCTCCACAACTCCGACTCAAGACGAGATCAACAGTTGGGTCGCGCGAGGTAATTACGTCTCGGGCCAGCTCAGCCTCACCAGGAGCACCACCTTCACTACCACCGACAATCTCACTGGTGGGTCTCCCACGACATCCACTGCGAAAACCGACTCTTTTTCCGGCCAGTTCACCAAGACCAGCGGCGCGGATCTTTCCAAGTCACTGAACAACCAGTTGCCGGCGGGATTTCCGAACTTGTCTCCGGCCGTAGGAACCTGCACCGTTTACACTCTGTCCTCGCTCACGAATCCGTTTCCAAACTTAACGACGGTAGGTCTGGAGGCGGGGGCGCAGCTGACTTCCAATGGCCCCAATGGCACGCAACTCGCGTTGCGGCAGAACACTCAAGGTTTTGGATTCACCTACAACGCGACCGGCGTGCCGAACACCTACCTAGCCGCAGGGCATTACACGCTCAGCGGTCCTGGCGGCGCCGACGTTGGACTCTTTAACGGGGGCCTGGACACGGTGGCAGATCTGGTTGTGACCAACCCGGATAATTTCAAATTGATCAACCGCAGCGGCGGAATTACGGTGACCTGGACTGGCGGCGAACAGTCCGGCGTCGTGTTTATTTCAGGCTTTAGCTCCACCTCCACTCTCAATATCAATGGCCCGGCGGTAACCATAACCGCATTTGTCTGCGCCCAAAACGTCTCGGCCGGTCAATTTACAGTGCCGGCCAGCATCCTGACACAGCTCCCGGCAAGCCAGGTAACCTCTGCCGGCGGCGTTAACCTGATTACTCGAGGCTCGCTCTCCGTAACGGCGAGCGGCAAGGGAGCTCGCTTAACGGCTCCGTCGGGTGTGGATATCCTGACCGCCAATAACTCCTGGGTCTGGACCTTCACACCGCAGTATCAATAGGTAAGGTTGGGGCAGGTTCCCGGGACCCGCCCCTAGTTCAACGCTACAGCTTGCCGAGCGCCAAGTAGATCATGCGCAGCATCGCGCGGTCGTCCGCGGTGAACATGCCGCTGGCCTCATCAGCGGTCTTCTTAAGATCCGTCCGGACCACTCCCAGGATCCCCATCATGCCTGTGTAGAGCTGCTCGTTCGGTAGAAGATCGCGAACCGGCATGGCCCGCGGAGGGCGCGTGTCGTTCTCTCCGGTGGGAGCCGGAGGGTCGGGAATCCACACCGGCTGAGGCGAAGAGACGTCCCAATGCCCGGGAGCGCCCACTCCTTGTGCATTGCGGGTAAGTAGTAGCGCGCCCACGTTCACCGGCTGGCCCTGCGACAGGAAATACCATTGCCTGCGAGGCTCGTCATTCGGATAACTCGCAGGATATGACGGCAACTCCTCCTGCCGAAGGCCTGTGCCGCCCAGTTGCGTCATCAGAACCTGAGCGTCAGCCTCGAGGCTGAGGTAAATCGCATTCAGAGTGGAACCGCCGCGCGACGCGAGCGTGGGCGGTACAACGTAGGGAGAGTACTGTATCGCTCCCGGCAGATTTACGGTGGCGGCTTCTTGCGCCGGCATAACCATTTGCCGCAGGATCCCGTTGCCGTTCTGATCCTGGGCTACGAAGCGGTACACTGCCACGTTACCCGGATCAGAGACATCCACGGTGGAGTCGAACCAGCTCTTCAGCACACGAGTTGGATCGTACGCCGCGGCGTCCACTCCGAACGCGGAGCGGTAGCTGTCTCGTGAATACGCCTTGAACAGCGTCAGATCCAGAATGTTATAAAACTCGGTGTTTGGCTGGGCCGGAACGACCGGTGGGCTCACTAAGTTGTTGGGCATGGGCAGTCTCCTGATGCCATCAGGCTGGCTCCAGGCCGTCCAGTCCGGATTAGAGATGAAGCTGCAACCGCTTCACCGGGGAATGTTTAGAAACGATCCCATGCTGTGATCAAACCCGTAGCTATCAAACCCAAGGATTGGTGACTCCGGGTTTTTTGGCAAAATCCGTATTCACCGCGATCGAGCCGGCCGGCGCATGATTCGGGTCGTAAGCTATCTGATCACCAATTGTGATTCCGGGGGTAGATACGTTTCCCTGGTTCCAGCTGGGCGCCCAAGTGTAGCCGTACATCTGGCGCGTCTGCATCGTTTTCATGGGATCCCAGCCCCAAACCATGATGGCTTTGTCGATGGTATATCCCTGGTCGGCGAGCTGTTGCGCCATGGCGCTTCGGCCGGCGATATCCGGGATGTTCCGCAATTGTTGAACCGGAGGCGGCTGAGCGGCCCAATAGGCATCGACCTCGGTCATCGTGGCGGCAGGCGGTGTTGCGTTCGCGGACGTGCTGCTTGTGGTATCGGCCGGGGCGCTCGTGGAGGCCGTCGCCGCGGGAGCGCTGGTTGGAATAGAAACGAAACCCGGGAAGGTAGCCGTCGGCCCGTTGGATGCAGAGGCGGCGGCAGGCGCAGTGCTATCGAGAGGCGTACTGTTTTGGCCCGGCGCACTAGCCGCGTCCTTCGCGGCGGCAAGAAACTGACGAACGCCGGAATCCTGACTTGGCGCAGGCTGAACATCGCTCTGCGTGCCCGAGTGGTTGCCCGCACGTGCCGAGTGTCCATCCAGGGCTGAAGTCAGTTGCGCAGTGAAGGAATCCGTTGATCCTGAAGGAGTTGCCTGCTGGGGCGAGAGATCCGCAAAAATGCTCGCCGAGTGCGAATCCGTGATGGAAGTGACCATGTGCCGTGTTGCCTCCGCTCAGGTAAAAGCAACTCGGTGACCAACTTTCGGTCGCTTATTTTTGTGTGACCGGCCCCGCCGCGGAAAAGTTCACTTGGATCTCAAAAGCTTGGTTCAGGGGCTGCACCACCAGCTGCACGGTGATCGGATCTCTGCGCGAGGCTGTATCCCCCGGCTCGTAGCGAAACACTATGGGGACGTCTCCACCCGCTCTCGCGTTGGCTTGTTCCAGCTTCGCGCTAAAGCCCGGAACGTCGGAGCCGCTCAACTCCAGGTGCACTGAGCCAGGCATGCCGTTGTGAAAAACAACCTTGTCCTCGGACACTTTATTTGCCGCTAGCGTGACTTGTCGCTTGTCCACGCCCACTTGTTGCAGGATGTTTTGAGCCGCCGCCGCGATGGCGTTCGCGTCGGGCAAGCCTCCATTTGCGGCATTGTTGCCGGGCGAAGCGGAGGGCAGCGAAGTTCGGCCTGGATCCATAAGCGTGCCCGGCTTCGCGTCGTTGTACCAAACCCACTTGCCGTTCTCGATCTTCCATGTGGTCGTCGAGAGCGTGGTCATGGGAATTTCCTGACCGACGATCATGACCAGTTTCGATATCGACGCGCTCACCGTGGCTTTGGTTAAATTGTCCGTGAGCTTGACTTCGTTGATGCGGAAGCTGGTCAGCTGGGCTTTACCGGAGGCGAAGTATTCGTCTTTGGTGTCTTCGGCCACCATATCGTAGGCTTTACGAAAATTCCCATCGACGTGGTACTGCAGGAACTCGGTGACACGGGCGCGCACCGCCACCTCCGCTTGCTCCGCTGGAGTCTGCAGCTGACCCAGCACGATCCCAGGAGCCAGGATTAAAAAGAGCGCGATCAGTCGACTGATGGACATGCCTCTAATAGACGCATACAGCGTCAATTCGTCCCCTTGGGGGATTATGGATATGGCTGGGACGCAGGGATTCGAACCCCGATACACAGCTCCAGAGGCTGCAGTCTTACCGTTAGACGACGTCCCAAGACAGACTTTACTCAGTTTATCACTGCTCGAGTCTATTCCTGCCAGATCTATTCCTGGCGAAGGGCCGAAGAGGGATCGATCCGGGTGGCCCGCCGCGCCGGTATATAGCAGGCAATGAGCGCTACAACCGCCAGCAAGCCCGCCGAGCCGAGCAGGGTTACGGGATTCATTCCTGCGACGCCGACCAGTACGCTGCGAAACAGCGAGCTCAACGCGAAGGCGCCCGCCAGGCCCACGGCGATCCCCACCGCGGACAGCTTCAACCCCTCGCCCAGCGTTGCCCGCAGCACGTCACCAGGCTGGGCACCGAGAGCGATCCGGACCCCCAACTCCCGCCGTCTCTGTGTGACTGCGTAAGCATTGACGCCGTAGATTCCCACCACTGCCAGCAGCAGGGCGAGCGCCGCGAAAGCTCCCATCAATCGCGACTGGAAGCGCGGCTCCGCGAACTGATCCGAGAAGGCCTGCTCCAGGCTTCCAATTTGTTCGACCGGCTGCTCCTTATCGAGATTTGCCATTTCGCTGCGAATGGCCGGAGCCAGGCGGGTGGCGTTGCCGTGGGCCCTCACGGTGAGATACGTAACGGTGGACCAGATGCCCTGCGCCAAGGGGACGTACAGAATCGGCTCCGGCGGCGCGCTCAGATCGGCCAGCTTAACGTCGCCGGTGACACCCACGATTTCAGCTCGAATCGTATCCGCGAATCCGTTTTGTCCTAGCATCGGCGGGTTGATCAGAATCCTGCGGCCCACGGGATCCTGATTGGGAAAATGCAGCGCAGCGAAAGCCTGGTTGATCAGGGCCACGCGCGGAGCACCGGCGTTGTCGTGATCCGTAAAGTCGCGTCCGCGCTTGAGGGCGATTCCGAGGGTATGCAAAAACCCTGGACTGATGCTCGCATAGCCCACGTCGGGCCGCTCGGCAGGGCCCCGTGGGGGCGCCGTTTCCAGATCGAAGGGCGCATACATACTCAGCCGCGCCAAGGGCAGGTTGGTTCCCATGCTCACGCTCTCGACACCTGGTAGTGCCGCGATCTTCTCCATTGCGCGCGTTTGGAACTGAGATGCCTGAGTTGCGTTATAGCGGGCTACCGGGAGAAACACGCGCAGCGTGAGGACTTGATGGAGATCGAAACCCAAGTCGATCTCGGTCATGTGCCGCAGGCTTTCCGTCATCAGCGCCGCGCCTGCGAGCAGCACCAGAGCGACCGCGACTTCGATCACCACCATGGCTTGCCGGAAGCGTTGGCGGCCGCGTCCGCCGGTGGACCCGCGGCTGGCGTCATTGAGCGTGTCCCGCACATCGTAACGCGCCAGCGAAAGGGCCGGAGCCAAGCCGAAGAGCACACCGGTCAGGACCGCGATCCCTATGGTGAAGAGCAGGACCAGAATATTCAATTGGATCGGCGCCGTGGTCGGAATCGCGTTGACCGGCACAAAGCCAGGAGCCAGATCGATCAACAGCGCCGCGAGTCCCAGGCCTAGCGCTGCTCCGAGCAGTGCGAGCATTATGCTCTCCGTCAGGAGCTGCCGCATCACGCGCCCCGGCGTCGCGCCCATCGAAACGCGTACCGCAATCTCCCGGCTTCGTGCGGCCGATCGCGCCAGCAGCAGGCTCGCAACGTTAGTGCATGCCAGTAACAGCACCGCGCCCACCGCTCCGAATAGCACCAGCAAGCGCGTCCGTAGATGACCGTTGACCAGAAAATCCTGAAAATCCTGTACCTGAATGGCCCAACCGCCATTATTCTTGGGATACGCTTCCGCCAGGGACCGCCCCAGGGCGGTCATTTCCGATGTGGCCGCGCCGCGCGAAGTATTCAGCCGCGCCACTACTGTCAGATATCGGTAATCGCGATTGGCCGGATCGATCACCGCCGGAACCCAAACTTGATGCCGCCTCGATAAGAATTGGAAGTCGGGCCCCATCACGCCGATGATGGCGTAGGAAGTCTGATTGAGCCGGATGGTGCGACCCAGCACGTTCGGATCGCCGTTCAGCGTGCTCTGCCAGGTGTCATAGCCGATCACCGCAACTTTGCTTGTGCCAGCCGCACCGTCCAGGCCATCCTCACCTTGCAGGAAGGTTCTGCCCAGAACCGGTTTCACCCCGAGAGTCTTGAAAAACTCTGCCGTGACTCGCGCACCGTAAATCTGCACTGGACGATCCAGTCCAGTAAGCGTATAGGTGGAAGCCGCCCAGCCGGCGAAGGAGGAAAAAGACTTGGCCTTGCGCCAGTCCAGGAAATTCCCCGACGACGAACCGCGAAGCTGGCCTTGCGGATCCGTGTCCCACACCACAACCAGCTCCGACGGATTCTGATAGCGTAGCGGATGCAGAATCAGCGCATCCACCACGCTGAACATCGCCGTGTTGGCTCCGATGCCCAGCGCAAGCGCCAAAATCACCGCCAGGGTCATGCCCGGCGAGCGCAATAGCACTCGCGCGCCGTAGCGAATGTCCTGAAACAGCGTTTGCATTACTCCTCAGCGATTGTCGGATTCCTCAGTTCGCCGATACCGGAGATGCGCACAATCACTTCTTCGCCGGGTTTCAGCCAGCGCGGAGGTCTTCGGCCGAAGCCTACGCCTGCCGGCGTGCCGGTGATGAAGACGTCGCCCGGCTCGAGCGTTACCGCGGTCGAGACGAACTCTATCAGTTCTGGAACGCGGAACACCATTTCGCGGGTGTTAGAGCGTTGCAGCGTTTCACCTCCGATTTCGAGTGAAATATCCAGCGCGTGCGGGTCCGGAATCTCATCCTTGGTCACGATCCAGGGTCCTAAAGGCGCGAATGTATCGAACGTCTTGCCCATCAGCCACTGTGTTGTGGCGGTCTGAAAATCGCGAGCGCTGACGTCGTTGGCGATAGTGTAACCGAGTACGTGATCCAAAGCCTTCGCGGCTGGAATATGGCGGCCGCCCCGGCCGATAACGAAAGCGAATTCCGCTTCGTAATCGGGCTTGCGCGAGGCCTTGGGCAGCACGATCGGATCGCCCGGGCCAATCACCACATTCGAAAACTTGCTGAAGATGGTCGGGACTTTGGGGATTTCAGACTTCGATTCCGCGGCGTGATCGCGGTAATTCAATCCCACGCAGATGAGTTTGGGCGGACGCGGCACGGGAGCCATTAGCTTGACCGCCGCCAGATCAAAAGACGGCCCGCGCGCGTCCGGAACGCGTCCCGCGGCGCATACCGAAATCATGTCGACGCCCAGGCCCTGAACTCGATTACCCTCCACAATGCCGGCCTCTGGAACAGACCCCGGCTGTTGAAATGTCACCAGTCGCATAGACGATCCAGGGTACCTCATAATGAAAGATCCATGCCTCGTAACACGCGTATTGAACGTGCTCTCCTCAGCGTCACCGATAAGACCGGGATCGTCGAATTTGCCCGGGCGCTGACCGCTCTGGGCGTTGAGATTCTCTCCACCGGTGGGACTTTCCGCGTGCTGAAGGAAGGGGGCATAACCCCCCTCCGCGAGGTCGCTGAAGTCACCCAGTTTCCCGAGATGCTCGATGGCCGGGTCAAGACCATTCACCCGCGCATTGCCGGCGGTATTCTCGCGATCCGGTCCAAACCGGAACACATGAAGGCGATTGCCGAGTACGGCATCCCGCGCATCGATCTGGTGGCTGTGAGCCTCTACGAATTTGAAAAAGTAGCCGCGAAGAAGGACGCTTCGCTTGAAGAGCTGATCGAGAATATCGATATCGGCGGCCCGACGATGATTCGAGCCGCGGCCAAGAATTGGCCGGATGTGGCGGTGATTACTTCGATCGCAGACTACGCCGCGATCATCGACGAACTGCGCTCGGGCGGCGGATCCCTTTCAGAAGCGACTCACTGGCGGCTCGCCAAGCAAGCGTTTGCGTTAACCGCTGCCTACGACCGGGCGGTCAGTACACGACTGGCTGAGATTCCGCCCACGGGAGACCCGCTGCCGGCGACGCTCGACATCCGCGCGCCTCGGACTCTGGCGCTGCGATACGGCGAGAATCCGCACCAGTCGGCTGGGTTGTACGCGAGTAGTAAGGGCGGAATCGCCGGAGCAGAGCAGCTTCACGGCAAGGAACTCTCTTATAACAATCTGGTTGATCTCGACGCCGCGTGGCAGTTGGTTCTCGAATTTGACCAGCCTGCATCGGCGATCATCAAGCACACCAATCCGTGCGGCTGCGCGCAGGGTTCCACGCTAGCTGACGCGTATCGTCGGGCGTTCGAGGCCGATCCCATCTCGGCATTCGGCGGCGTGCTCGCGTTCAATCGTGCGCTTGACAGTGAGACCGCTACGGAGATTGCCAAGACGTTTGTGGAAGCGATCGCTGCCCCGGATTTCTCAGGTGACGCACTCAATATTCTTACCTCCAAGAGGAATCTTCGGTTGCTGCGAGTGACTGCGGAGCTGCCCACGCTGGTCGTGAAATCCATCAGCGGGGGATACCTTGCGCAGACTCCGGATGTGCATGTTCTATCGCGTGAGGAGACCCGCGTGGTGACCGCTCGCGTACCGACAGAAGACGAGTGGGTAGCGCTCGAGTTCGGCTGGAAAGTGTCGAAGCACGTCAAATCGAACGCGATCGTGTATGCGCGTGCCGGCCAGACCATCAGCGCCGGCGCCGGTCAAATGAGCCGCGTGGATTCCGTTAAAGTCGGCGCGATGAAGGCAGTGCTGCCGCTCAAGGGTTCGATCGTGGCCTCTGACGCCTTCTTCCCGTTCCCCGACGGCGTCGAGGAAGCGGCCAGGCATGGGATTACGGCGGTGATCCAGCCCGGAGGGTCAGTCAACGATAACGACGTAATCGCTGCCGCTGATCGCTTAGGATTGGCGATGGTCTTCACCGGCGTGCGGCATTTCCGGCACTAGCGCCTATTTGTCGCTATACAGCTTGAGCTGATTGTCCACGTTGACTACGCCCTTCACCTTCTTGGTGATCTCGGTGGCCTTCCTGCGGCCCTTCTCAGTGTGGACCCGGCCTTTGATGGTGACGACGCCCTCTTTCACGATGACTTCGAGCGCCGCGCCACGAACGTCGGCATCGCTCGCGAGCCGCTGGCGCACGTTGTCCCAAATCATATCATCGGACACCGCCGGTTTCTGTGCGACCAGCATCGGCGTGGCCAGCGTCACTAGAAGCAACAGAGCTATGAGCCTCGGCAGCATTCTCTTATTCTACTCTTACGTGCCCGCCATTCCGCGCCAATCGGTGGCGGCCAGGAATTCCGGATCCTGGCGCCAGTTCGGCCGGACCTTCACAAAAGTTTGCAGAAAAACCTTTTTGCCCACGAGTGTTTCGATCTCCCGCCGCGCCAGCGTGCCGATTTTCTTGAGCAGCGCGCCGCCCGCGCCGATAAGAATGGCTTTCTGCCCCGGGCGTTCGACATAGATCGTTGCAGCGATACGCACGAGACCGGGAGTATCCTCCCAGTTTTCGATCATCACCGCCACGGCATGGGGCACTTCCTGGCGCGTCAGATGCAGAACCTTCTCGCGAACGATTTCCGCTGCCAAAAAACGCTCCGGCTGATCGGTCAAGTGATCCTTGGGATAAAGCGCCGGGCCTTCTGGTATTCGTGCGAGGATTTCCTTACGCAGCAGATCCACACCGTCGCCCTTGAGCGCGGAGATCGGAATGTATGCCGCGAAATCGTGCATCGCCTGGTACCGTTCGATCAGCGCCAGCACTTTGGCTTTTTCGCGGAGCTTGTCAATTTTATTGAACACCGCGATGGCCGGAGCTCCGGTTTTCTTCACCAGGTCGACGGCCCCGGCGTCGTCATCGTTGAAGCGAGCCGTTGCGTCCACCAGAAACAGCACCACATCCGCATCCGCGGAGGCTCGGACCTGATCCATCATCCGCTTGTTGAGTAATGTGGATGACTCGTGTATTCCCGGCGTATCCGCAAATACGATCTGCGCGCCGGGGAGTCTCAGCACGCCCTGTATCGACGTACGTGTGGTCTGTGGACGCGGCGCGACAATGGCCAGCTTGGTTCCCATCAGCGCGTTCAACAGCGTCGATTTCCCAGCGTTAGGACGCCCCAAAATCGCAACGAACCCAGCTCTATGCTTCACTTTTAGCTGCTTTCACGACCCGCACCTGGTCGACACGTAGGTTGTTCGAGGCGAGTACTCTGATTTGAATCCCATCGCGCTCGGCCTCCTCGCCGACCGCGGGGACGTGCCCCAGCCATTCGGTGACGAGTCCGCCGACCGTAGTCGACTCAGTTCCTTCCCTCGGGCGAAATCCTACCAGATCCTCGAGGCGGCCTAAGTCGAAGCTGCCGGACACTACGTAGCTGCCGTCGGGCTCCTCATGAAAATCACGTTCCGGCTCGTGCTCGTCGTGAATCTCGCCGACGATCTCCTCCACCATATCTTCCAAGGTGACGATACCGGCGGTCGAACCGTACTCATCCACAACTACGACCATGTGTACGCCTTCTTCCTGCATCTCGCGCAACAGATCGTTGACCGGTTTGGTTTCCGGAACCATACGGATCGGCCGCAGAATGTCGCGAACCTTGCGCTTGGCGCGCTCCTCTTCATCCAGCTCGAACATGTCGCGGACATGCACGAAACCGGTGATCGAATCGATATCGCCATCGAACGCGGGGATACGGGAATACTGCTCGTTGATCGCCAGCTCGCGCAATTGGTCGAGCGTGGCATCCTGACTGATGGCCACGACGCGCGGCCTGGGCGTAAGCACTTCGCGCACCGTCTTGTCGCCGAATGCCACCACGGACTGGATCAATTCGCGGTCGCCTTCCTCGATGATGCCCTCCTCCTCACCGGCGCTTATCAAAGCCTCGATGTGCTCTTCGGCGGCTGTCTCTTCGCCGGGCGCCGGGCGGCCGAGTTCGAACAGCGATTGTAGAAATTCCACACTCCAGGTCAGTGGGCGGGCGATCAAAGCCAATATGCGAAATAAGGGAACTAGGACAGCCAGACCTTGCCCGCTAGTCTTTCGATAAACGATCTGGGGAATCAGGTGCGCTCCCAGCACCGTGGCGATACCTGTCAGGAGAAAAGCTCCCGCCAGCGCCTCCCACAATGGAGAGCTCTCGATAGTGATGGCCACGATCAGGCAGCCCAGAATCCCTAGACCGATGTGTTTGACCAGGGAAAAGGTAAGCGACCCCCGCTCCGTCTCGAGTCCGATACGCGGTTCGAGCGCTTCCCGGAAGAACAGCAACGCGGGTAGCTCACGCGTGCGGATGCGCAGGCTTTCGAGGTACAGCAACTGGATGCAAGTGACCAGTGTGACGAGTAGCGCGACGGCAGCAGCTGCCAATGTCAGCAGGAGCGTCATGCCGTAACCCGCTCGATGAGTCCGGCAGGCAGTCCCAGCTTCTTGCGCCAGCGAGCCTCCGTACGTTTCATGGCGCCACCATCGATCTCGTGATCCATTCCGGCCAGGTGGAGCAGACCGTGCAGCATCAGAATGCGCAGTTCCTTCTCGATGCTGTGTCCGAGTTCGGCAGCTTGGGCGGCAGCGCGGTCGAAGGAAATCGCAATATCGTCAGGTGGAAATGACAATACGTCCGTGGCGTGATTTTTGCCGCGAAATTTTCGATTCAGTGCGCTCAGATCCGCATCCGGCGCGATCAAACAGGTCACGCTTTGCCCCGGCGCAATTTCCCGCGCGAGGTCTTTCAGAAATCGGCGGAGTTCGCTGCGCCGCACCTTGGGCGATGGGTGCTGAAAGATCACGGACGTAGGGTTATCGGGCATGGCGCGGTCCTTAAGCGACCGGGAACTGCGAGGTTGGGTCCACGGGGACCTCTGCGGTTTGATCTGCCAGCCTTAGAGACAACTGGCGATTCGCGCCGATGGCTTCGTTATAGCGCTCGTACGCCTTCACGATTTTCTGTACCAGGCTGTGGCGCACTACGTCGCGGTCATCAAACTGGATGAACTGGATACCTTCCACGCCGCGGAGAATATCGGCGACTTCGATCAATCCGCTGCGCTGCCCCATAGCCAGATCGATCTGCGTGACATCGCCCGTCACCACCATCTTCGAATTGAAGCCCTGGCGGGTGAGGATCATTTTCATCTGCTCGGGCGTGGTGTTCTGAGCCTCGTCCATGATCACGAAACTGTCATTGAGCGTGCGTCCGCGCATGAAAGCGATGGGCGCCACTTCGATGACGTTGCGCTCTAGAAGCTTTTCAACCTTTTCCACTTCCAACATGTCGAACAAAGCGTCGTACAGCGGGCGCAAATACGGATCCACTTTTTCCTGGAACGTTCCGGGCAGGAAGCCCAGACGCTCGCCGGCTTCGACGGCCGGCCGCGTCAGAATAATACGGCTGACACGTTTCGAGAGCAGCGCTGCCACCGCCATGGCCACGGCCAGATAGGTTTTGCCGGTGCCTGCAGGGCCAATGCCGAACACCAGGTCGAAGCGCTCAATCGCGTCGATGTAGCGGCGCTGCGTCATGCTCTTCGGCGTGATGACTTTCTTGCCGAAGGTGCGCTGTTTGCCGCTCTCCACCAAGTTACGCAGGGATGTGTCGGCGTCCGCGGTCACTACGCGCAAAAAGCTGTTGAGATCGCCATTGTTGAAAACGTGCCCCTCGCGAACTAGGGCAACATAGTCGTTCAGGATTTGCGCGGTGCGGGCTACGCTGGCCTCGTCGCCTTCGAGTTCGAGCGAGTCGTTCAGCAGACGGGTGCGGACATTCAGGCTGCTTTCGATCAGGCGGATGTTCTCGTCCCTGGTCCCGAACAGGGACTCAATGCCGCGGCTGATCTGGACGATGGACTTCATTCGAGGCGAGATTTAGGCAGGTCCAGGCGAGCAGACATCCGCGGGCGCGGAGGCAGGAACAACATCCAATACAAGGATATCAGAACTGAAAACGCCTACGGTGGAGGCGTCCAGTGGATGTTGGGAGCATGTGTTATCCTGGAAATCGCCGACCTGGCGTGCGCCGCGGATTCGCGCGGCGTCAAAATAGCGGGGACGTAGTTCAGTTGGTTAGAACGCCGGCCTGTCACGTCGGAGGTCGCGGGTTCGAGCCCCGTCGTCCCCGCCAACAATTTTCCTTAAGATTGATCGAGTTAGCTTTTTCGCAGCAGGCTTCCTGCAAACATTTGCTAACCTCCCGGGAACTGCGGGGTTTCTGCTCGCAGAAATGACCTCCGCCATCGCATTGCTCCAAACCTTCGTCGCTGCTCGCTTGTCGGCCGGCAGCGCGTGGCTGTAAATCGAGAGTGTAATGTTCTGATCCGCGTGGCCAAGCCGTTCTGAGACGGCCGGAATCGGGACACCGTTGCTGATGGCGACACTGGCGTAGCTGTGCCGAAGTGAGGGAAGGCTGACGCCTTCGAGGCCAGCTTTGCGCATCGGCTCTACGACACGCGCGCCGATGCGATCGGGCGAGTAACGGTCTCCGCCCGGCTGGCAGAAGATGAGATCGTGCGGTTTGTAATCTGGCCCGAATAGTTCGCGATCGCGCGTCTGGTCGACGCGGTGTTGGGCCAGTACTTCCAAGGCCCAGTCGGATATACCGATCGTTCGAGCTTCCCCTGACTTTGTACTCTTTACGCGTAGCCCGGCCTTCGTCTGCTCCACCGATTTCGAAACCGTGAGCTCGCCGGTCGAAGTCTCGAGTTCCGGCCACGTCAAGGCCAACAGCTCGCCGCGAGGGCATCCTGTATCGGCAGCCATAACCAAGAACGGGTAGAGTCGAGTCCCGCGGGCGCGTTCGAAGAGCGAGCCGAGCTTCTCCGGATCCAGCACAGCGGGTTTGCGCTTCTGCAGCTTCGGCAATTTCACCCGTTTGATTGCCATTGGGTGCGGAATCTTCAGGAACCCCAGGCGGTCAGCTTCCGCGAGTGCCGTGTACAACAGAGTTCCGACATGGCGGACTGTCTTCGCGACAGCGGCCGCCCCACTGGATGCTGCTTGCTCTTCGCGCCTCCGTGATCTTCGAGGTTGCGCACCGCCTTCTGAATTTGTGACGTGCTGAGTTCGTTCAAAGGCGTCATGCCGATTTCGCGGGTTAGGTATTGGCCGAGTTCCGTGTAGCGTTCGAGCGTCTTTGGCGCGCAGCGTCTCGCGGCGTGTTCCTCGATCCACAACGCGAAATATTTCGCGAGCCGTCAGCTCAGCTTCTTTCGTTGCCACAGCTTGACCCCTGGCTTCATCGGCGGAGCGTTTCTCAATCGCGGTCTGGAGAGCGGCCTCGGCCGCTTCCTTGGTCATAAACCCTGATTGCTTGAAATCGCCGAGAGCGATCGTAAAGATGCGGCGCCCGCGTTCCTACTTCCCGGCTGATCCGTCCAGGCCAGCGCTCGTGTTCTTCGATCGCGTTCTTGCACGCCCTCTCCGCAGCGACCTTGGTGGGGAAAGCCGATCTGAAGATCCGGATCCGCTTGCCGTTCTCATCGCGGCCGGCGAAGAACGAATAGCCCCAGGCGATGCCAGAGCTGAGTTTGCGCTTAAAGATGCAGCCGGTCATTTCGTCGGTTTACAATCCGCAAAGGCCCTGGCGAAGGCATTCTGCATCTGGTCCACGACTGGATTCCCGTTGATGCGCTAGCCGCCGTGAGTAGCGAATTGAGAGCATCATTCGCTGTCTTCTTGATTTCAGGATCAGCCGAATTTACGGCCGACACTACGCTTAAGAAGCTCTCAGCGCCACATGAGTCGGCAGGAATCGGCGCACGAAGAGGCAGCAGTGAGGTTTATGAGCGAATGAAACCTAACAAACGGCAAATCGTCGACGCGGTTGCTGCCTTCCCGTGCCTCGCGATGTTCCCTAGCGCGCCTGCCGCACACGAGGCAGTTATGCGATTGCTGGTTCGCACGATAAACAACGTCGCAGAGCTCAGTTGTGAGAACACGCTGGGATGACCTGCATCACCAGGGCCGGATCGTCTTGGTGGACAAAATGCTCATATGATTTGCAATGACCACGAAGCTATTCTGTGAGGAGAGCGCCCACTCCTGTTCATGGCGAATCTGGAGCCGCACCATGCCAGCAGAGATCTGTGGCGGTAGCGGCTTCTCAAACCGATCGTATTTCCCTGCGGAAATGAGCACACCAGTCGGCACACCTTTCGGGGGGCGAACGGCGTGCAATCCCGCCATGTCGTTCGCGAGGAGCTTGCGAAGGTTGTCGATCTCAGTCTTCATTCCCATAGGCAGGTCTGGTGGAAACACGTCAAGTTCACTCATGACCAGTCGCCTTGTCTTCGGTGAAATTGCGTCAAGATCAGCGTAGGACATATCTGGATCCGAGGCGTCCAAATACACCAATGCTGCCACTTCTCATGGGTAACGATTGGCGAAAGTCATGATCAGAAGACCTCCGTAGGAGTGGCCTACCAGCACACAAGGTGGGCTGGCTTTAATCTGAGATAGCAGCTCGTGGAGGGTTTGGGAAACGTGATCCAGCGTTTGCGGTTGTCCGTCGAATTCGGACCTGCCGATGCCAGGCCGATCATACGCCACCACTGGGGCGAATGCTGCGATCTGGTTAAAGATCGGATCCCAATTCTCGATCTGCTGTACGGAACCAGATTCCATCACAACAACCGGTTGACTCTAGTTCCGATTCTCCAGATTCGCAGTTCGCACACGAATGGCTCGTCCGTTCACTTGAACCATCGAAACACCTGGCATTTTGGCGGGCTGCTGTGCCGAAAGAGACTGAAGCAAAAGGCCTGCCGCGAACGTTCCTCGGCTGAAACTTTTCATAATAGTTTCCTACGAGACTGCCCCAGACTTTGTTCCGACCTCAGCGAATCTGCTCGAAAGTCGCTCAGGGTAGGGCCATCTTTTTGGTTCCGCCTGGATTACCGCGTATCCATCCCTTACTTTTTCAAATCCTTCATTTGGCGTAGAGTTGACCATGCGCCAAACCTAGCTTCCAGTTAGCCGACAATCCGGACAGAACTCAAGTCTGATGCTTCCCACAAGGGCGTTATGGGGGAGTAACAGCAAAGTAACCATCTGGTCGAGTCCTGAGCACGGTGCGGTCTGACGTTACGCTCCTGAAACATTGCCAGTTGCTTTCGCAGGAACAGGTTCTCAGCCATCAGTGCGCTGCGGGACGTGGTGGCCAACCTGCAGAGGAATCGAGTTTTTGTGGAGCACAGCGGTACTGAGATCAACGATCAGAGCGCGGCGGCGTAAGTGAGTTCTAAATTAAGGCCCCGCCAGGAGAGCCAGGGATTCGGCTGGAATTATGCAGCCGCACCA
>Ga0105245_10001716_pt1 | contig 19977 bp, 16 predicted proteins | sample KBSM54metaG_FD_81523 | JGI IMG/M metagenome (GOLD analysis project Ga0105245, IMG submission 81523) | Miscanthus rhizosphere microbial communities from Kellogg Biological Station, Michigan, USA - KBS M5-4 metaG | ecosystem: Host-associated > Plants > Roots > Rhizosphere > Soil | place...
ACGATGCCGAGCATCATCGTGATCGCGAAGCCCTTGACCGGGCCCGAGCCGAAGAAGAACAGCACGAAGCCGGCGATGAACGTCGTCACGTTCGCGTCGACGATCGTCGAATACGCGCGGTCGAAGCCGGCGCGGATGCTCGACTGCGGCGTGTTGCCGTTACGTAACTCTTCTCGTATGCGCTCGAAGATCAGCACGTTCGCGTCGACGGCCATGCCGACCGTGAGCACGATACCGGCGATGCCGGGCAGCGACAGCTGGAACTGGAATATCGACATCAGCGCGATCAGCATCAGCACGTTCGCGAGCAACGCGAGATCCGCGATGATTCCGAACACGCGATACCAAACGGCGATAAAGAGCACGACGATCACGTAGCCCGCGATCGTCGCCCGCACGCCGCGGTCGATGTTGTCCTGTCCCAAGCTCGGGCCGATCGTCTTCTCCTCGACGGGCACGATAGGCGCAGCGAGCGAGCCGGCGCGCAGAAACAGCGCGAGATCCTTCCCCTCGAACGGCGTGAGCCCCGAGATCTGGAAGCGGTTCGAAAACACGCCTTGGATGGTCGCGACGTTGATCACCGTCTCGGTGCGATCGGGCTCGCCCATCACCATCTTGCCGTCTTTCTCGACGAGCTTCGGTTTCTCCTCGATGTACAGAACGGCCATCGGCTTGCCGACGTTCGCCGAGGTCGTGTCGAGCATCTTGCGCGCGCCCTGCGCGTTCAGCCGCACGGCGACGACGGGCTCGCCGTTGCTGTACTGCGAGGTCGCGTCGACGAGCTGATCGCCCGACACGATGATGTCGCGGCGCAGCAGGTACGGCCGGCCGTCCTTCATCTTCTTGAGCTCGAGCCCGAGCGGCGCGCGGCCGCGGCGCTCCGCTTCGGCCGCGTCTTGAGTATTGTCGACGAGGTGGAACTCGAGAGTCGCAGTCGAGCCGAGCACGCGCTTCGCCTGCGTCGGGTCCTGCACGCCCGGCAATTGGACCAGAATGCGATCGAGCCCCTGGCGCTGCACGACGGCTTCGGCGACGCCGAGCTCGTTCACGCGGTTGCGCAGCGTGAGTGTGTTCTGCGAGATCGCAAAGTCTTGGCGCTCGCGAATCGCCGCCTCGGATAGGCGAATCCTGAAACCGGGGCGGCCGTCGACGTCGCCTTGATCGATGATCAGGCGCTGCGCGGTCTTGCCGAGCTGGATCAGCTGATCGTTGCTGTCGAGCCTGCGGATGATCGGCTCGGCCTTGGCCACATCGCCGGGCTCGAGGATCGCCACTTGGAGCATGTCGCCGACGACGCGCGTGTCGTTGCGGATCTTCGCCTCGCGCAGCTGCGTGCGGACGTCCGACTCGTACGTCGTGAGGTACTGGCGGATCGCTGCGTTCAAATCGACCTGATAGAGGAAGTGCACGCCGCCGCGCAGGTCCAGGCCGAGCGCCATCGGCTTCAAGCCGATCACGCGCAGCCACTCGGGCGTGCGCGAGGTGAGCGTGAGCGCGACGACGTTGTTCGGCATCGCTTTCTCGAGCACCGTGTTGCCGCGCAACTGGTCGGTGACGGTCGGGAAGCGGATCAGCGCCGCGCTCTTCTCGATCATCGCGGACTTGTACGGGACGTCCGCGGCTTTCAGCGCATCGGTGGCTTGCGCGAGCGCACCGGCGTCCATTGCGACGCCGTCCGGGCGCGACACCTGCACGGCCTCGTCCTCGCCGAACAGGTTCGGCAGCGACAGCACGGCTGAGACGAACACGACCACAAACACGAGGATGTTCTTCCAAAGCGGGAAGCGATTCATAGAAGTGTCGGCTTACGCGTTCTTGATGGTGTCTTTCGGCACGATGGCCGTGATCGTGTGCTTCTGCACCTTGACCGTGACGCCGTCGGCTACCTCGACGGTCACGAACTGGTCGCCGACCGCGGTGATCTTGCCGAGCACCCCGCCGCCGGTCAGCACCTCGTTGCCCGCGACGAGCGCGTCCATCATCGCGCGATGATCCTTCTGCTTCTTCTGCTGCGGCCGAATCATCAAGAAATAGATGAGTCCGACGAAGACGATCGGCAGCAGCAGGCTGAATTGGCTCGCGGCCCCGCCGCCGCCCGCGGCCTGCGCGTGCGCGTCAGAGATGAAGAAGCTCAATAAAGATTCCATGTCGATCCAAACCTTAGATGTAGGCGGCCGCGGCCTCGCCGCAGCGCGACATTATGGCACAGGCCCTCAGGTGTGGGGGCGGGACTGGCGTCAAGCCGGCGGCTCCGAGTCGGCTACGCGTAAGGCCGCTTCCGCGAAGGTCCCGGCCTCGATCGCGGCGCGCAGCCTTCGCATGAGGTCGAGATAGAAGTACAGATTGTGGTGCGTCGCGAGCCGCGCGCCGAGGATCTCGTTGCACTGCTGGAGATGGCGGAGATACGAACGCGAGTAGTTGCGGCACGCGTAGCACGCGCAGTTGGGATCGATGGGCCCCGTGTCGTTCTGAAAGCGCGCGTTGCGGATGTTGACCGTGCCCACGCTCGTGAAGAGCTGACCGTTGCGTGCGTGGCGCGTCGGAATCACGCAGTCGAACATGTCGACGCCCCGCGCGACGGACTTCACGAGATCGGACGGCGTGCCGACGCCCATGAGGTAGCGCGGCCGAACGGCCGGCAGCCGCGGCTCGAGGCCTTCGAGCACCGCGAGTCGCTCCGCCTCGTGCTCGCCGACCGCGAGCCCGCCGATTGCGTAGCCTTCGAATCCGATGTCGCTCAGGCGCGCGAGCGACTCTGCGCGCAAGTCGGCATAAACGCCGCCCTGCACGATTCCGAACAGCGCTGCGTCGCTGCCCGTGCCGGCCTTGGCCGCGTCGAACGCTGCGCGGCTGCGCGCTGCCCAGCGCGCCGAGCGCTCCATCGAGTCGCGAGCGACCCCGTGCTCCGCCGGATAGTCCGTGCATTCGTCGAACACCATCACGACGTCGGCGCCGAGCGCGTGCTGCATCTCGATCGAACGCTCGGGCGTGAGGTCGACGAGATCGCCATTGAGCGGCGAGCGAAACTCGACGCCGCGCTCGGTGATCTTGCGCAGCGTCTGGAGGCTCCAAACCTGGAAGCCGCCCGAGTCGGTAAGGATCGGCCGACGCCAGTGCATGAAGCCGTGCAGCCCCCCGTGCATGCGGATTACGTCGATGCCCGGCCGGAGCAGCAGATGAAAGGTGTTGCCGAGAATGATCTCGGCGCCGAGCTCCACGAGTTCCTCCGGGGTCATCGCCTTCACGCTGCCGTACGTGCCGACCGGCATGAACGCGGGCGTCTCGATCGTGCCGCGCGCGAAAGTCACGCGTCCGCGCCGCGCCGCGCCGTCGCGGCCGAGCAGCTCAAAGCGCATCGCGGTCCCCTCTCGCGTCATGTGCCGGCGTCACGAGCATCGCGTCACCGTAGCTGAAGAAGCGGTAGCGCTCCGCGACCGCGTGCCGGTACGCGGCGAGCGTCACGTCGCGCCCGGCGAACGCGGCCACGAGCATCAGCAGTGACGACTCGGGCAAGTGGAAGTTCGTCACGAGCGCGTCGACCACGCGAAAGCGAAACCCGGGGTAGATGAAGAGCGCGCTCTCGCCCGCGAACGGCACGAGAGCGCCGCTCCGGGCCGCGGTCTCGAGCGCGCGCACGGTCGTGGTGCCGACCGCGACGACTCGCCCGCCGCGCGCGCGGCAGCGCTCGATCGTCGCGCAGAGCTCGGCGGAAACGCTGAGCCACTCCGCGTGAAGCTCGTGGTCCTCGACACGCTCGGCGCGCACCGGCGCGAAGGTGCCCGCGCCGACGTGCAGCGTGAGGAACGCGCGCTCGACGCCGCGCGCTTCGAGCGCTGCCAACAGAGCCGCGTCGAAGTGCAAGCCCGCCGTCGGTGCCGCGACAGCGCCCGGCGTGCGCGCAAACACCGTTTGGTAACGTTCGCGATCGCTCGCGTCCGGTGCGCGCTCGATGTATGGCGGTAGCGGCATCTCGCCGTGCTCGCGCCACAGCGGCGCGGCGTCGCGATCGAGCGTGAGCTCGACGAAACCGTCGTCGCGCGAATCGACGCGTGCGTATGCGCCGCCCGCAAGCTCGATCTCGGCACCGGGCTTCGGCATGTGGCTCGCGCGCAGTTGCACGAGCACTCGGCGAGCGGCCAGCACGCGCTCGAGCAGCAGCTCGACGCGCCCGCCGCTCGGCGTTCGCTTGCCTGCGAGTCGGGCGGGCAGGACTCGGGTGTCGTTACAGACGAGCAGGTCGCCCTCTCGGAGCAGCTCGGGCAAATCCGCGAAACGCCGATCTTGGATAGCGCCCGTAGCGCCGTCGAGCACGAGCAGCCGGCTCGCGCTGCGCTCGGCGAGCGGCATCTGCGCGATAAGGTCGCGCGGGAGGTCGTACTGGAAGTCGCTCCGCAGCATGCGGGGCGAAATTCTACGCGACGGGCTGCGAGGGCGAGCCGGCGCCCGCTCGCGCCGGATTCGGGCGACGCGCCGCGGCGCGTTGGTCATGCGCGTTCGCGGCGCGCGCCCGGAGTGCGCCCGAGGCACCTTGGGGGCAATCGCTAGGCCGGCAGCTTTACGTCGAGCGTTTGCTTGCTCTTGTTCCGCATGATCGTGATCTTCAGCGGCTCGCCCTTTTGGAAGCTGCCGAGGATCCGCATCGCGTGCTCGGGCGACGTCGGCTCGCGGCCGCCGATGTCGAGGATCACGTCGCCGTCCTTGAGCTGTAGCGTCGAGTCTTCGGGCGCGCGGAGGACGAGCAGCCCCTTGGTCGTGCCGAAGTAGCTGCCAAGACCCGCCGTCACCGCGACGAGCTGCATCTGCGACCACGGATTCGGCGAGAAGAACCAGAAGTTGCCCGGACCGTTGGAGGAGTACGAACCCGGTGCGCCCGGCGGCGCCGGCATCGGCGGGTTGATCCAGACGTTCGTCGCCATCGGGCGCGCCTTGACCGTGACGTCGCGCTCGGCCCCCGCCTCGTTGACGACGTGCAGCTTCACGGACTGGCCGGGATCGACGTTTGCCATCTGCGCGAGCAAGAGCTCGGTCGGGGACTGTTTGCCGACTCCCGTCTGGCGCGTGTCGGTGAGACGTGCGCCGTCGATCTCGGTCACTGTCTCGCCGACCTTGAGACCGGCCTCGGCGGCCGGGCCGTTCGGCGTCACGCTCGCGACGCGCACTCCGCGCTCGACGTCCTCGGTCACGAAGCCGAGCATCGAGCGCTGACCTCGGTAACGGAATTGGTGTTGCACGTCGCGGACGATCGGCGCCGCGAGCTCACCGGACAAGCGCGCGACTTCGCGCGCGGCTTGCTGAAGCTCCTCGCGAGCCCGCTCGAGGTCGCTCTGGAGCGACGCCTGCTCGCGCTGCTGCTCCTGCTGCTGTTTCTGCGCTTGCTTCTGTGCTTGCTGCTGCTCCTTCTGAGCCTGTTGCTGCGCTTGCTGCTGTTGCTTCTGAGCCTGCTGTTGCGTCTTCTGGTCTTGTTGCTGTGGGTTGTCGGACTGCCCGACAGCGGTGGTGCTCGCAAAACCGAGCACGAGCGCCGTCAAGCCGAGAATCTGGATAGTGTTTCGCATCGTCGTTCCTCTAAGCATGTCTTGCGGCCAAGCCGCGTTGGTCGAGAGTCCTCACGGCTGTGCCTGCGCGTAGCGCACGTGCACGAGCGCGTTCATGAGATCGACACGCTCTCCCCAAAGCGCGACGCGCTGCGGCTGGGGCACGCCGCGCGCGTTGCTGTACGTGATCTGCTCGTCGATCAGAGCGATCCGGTCCTCGAGGCCCGCGATCGTCGTCGCGGTCTCCGCCGACATCATCGGCCGTTGATACGGCACGCGACGCAATGCGCGGTCCAGCCGGGCGGACTCCTGCACGAGCTCGGGATACGACGCAGGCACGACGCGCCCATAGAAAAGGGGGCTATCGGGGTCGAACGGCGCCTCGCCGCCGACCACGGTCGACGGCGAATCGGCGGGCGCGGTCGTCGTAATTCGATCGCCTGGAATCGCGTGCGGCGCGACGCCCCCGGTCGGACGCGAGGGCGAGCTGACGATGAAGATCGCAAGCGCCGCGACCGCGGCCGCGATGCCCGCTCCGGCCGCGAGCCGCCGGAAATTGCTCCGCGGGCGCGTCTCGTGCTCCACCGCCACGATTCGCTGCCACATGTCGTCCGCCGGCGATAACTCGGGGAGTCGACCCAACGCGTGCCGCACTTGCCGCATGCGTTCGATCTCGCGCTCGAGCTTGGCGTCCTCGGCGATCACGTTGCTCGTGACCGCGTCGAGCGGCTCGCCGTCGCGGACGCTCAGCAAGTCTTCAGTACTGGGGTGCATAACTCCGTCGGCCCATCATTGACGGGCTGTCCTCCTAACAAGAGCCGGAGACGTTCATGCGCGCGCGCGAGCTGCGACTTCGAGAAGCTCGCGGTGCGCCCCATCATCCGGCCGATTTCTCCGTGCGTGTGACCCTCGACGTCGTGCAGCCAAACCACGACGCGCGCGGTGTCCGAAAGCTCGTCGAGCGCTCGCTCGAGCGCGATCTGATCGTCGATGCCGGCGGCGCGAGTCGGCAACAGGCCGACCAACTCGTCGCCTTCGCTGTCGCGTCGCGACACCCAGCTCGACCGTAAATGCATCAGACACTTGTTGATCGCGATCCGTTTCACCCAGAAGCCGAACTCGGCTTCGCCGCGGTAAGTGCCGACCTTGCGGATCACCTCGACGAACGTGTCCTGGAGCACGTCCTCCGCAAGCGGCTTCGACGCGAGCATCCGACGCGCCAGCGTGAACACGCTCGTCGCGAAGAGCCCGTAGATCTCGGCGTGCGCAGTCCGGTCGCCGTGCTGCGCGCGGGCAAGCACGGCGGAATCAAGTTGTGGAAGCGGTTTCGGCATGGCGCTACTAATCAGTTTAGATGCCCCGGCAGCAAGAACGGTCGCGGAGAGACTCCTACGCGAGCGACAGCGTCTTCCGCGCCCCTAGTCAAGACCTCTATACTCTTCAGCCCACTGTGCCCGAGTGGCGGAATTGGTAGACGCAGTGGACTCAGGCTGAATTTGAGCCCTTCGGGGGAAACCCTGAAGGTGACGCCCGTCAAAGTCGGTGAAGGCCCTGGACGTAAGTCCGAGCTCACGCCGAGCCAAGCCCCGGGATCCGGGGAAGGTGTAGAGAGCAGACGGCGGGCACCTACGGCCGCAAGGCTATGGTGAAGGCGTGCTCCAGACTACAAACGTCGCTCGATGAGCGCCGGCGGCGAAAGCCGTAGTGGGAAGAAAATCCACCGCCTAAACAGCGTGTCGGTTCGACTCCGACCTCGGGCACCACTATCCGCGGTATGACGGCAGGGCTCTTGAACCCCGAGTAGACTGCACCCGTCCGGCGGGGTAACGCATGGTCGCGCCGCGCGACGCCATCGCCAGAGTACTCGCGAAAAACAACCTGGAAGGGCGCACAAATGATCGACCGAACGCGTGGCATTGCCGTTCTCGCTGCCGCAGCCTCAATGATGACTGCCGGCCTTCTGAACGCCGACGAGGAGCATCATTGGAGCTATCAAGGTTCGACGGGCCCCGCGAAGTGGGCCACGCTCGAGCATGAATATGAGACCTGCGGCACCGGCAAGGCGCAGTCGCCGATCGACATCCAAGACGCAGTCGCAAAGAAGAGCGACCTTCCGCCCATCGTTTTCGACTACAAGCCGTCGCCGCTGAAGATCATCGACAACGGCCACACGATCCAAGTGAATTACGCTCCGGGCAGCTCGATCACCGTGGAAGGCAAGCGGTACGAGCTCGTGCAGTTTCACTTCCACAAGCCTAGCGAGGAGAGGATCAACGGCAGGAGCTTCGACATGGTGGCTCACCTCGTGCACAGGGATCAGGACGGGCATCTCGCCGTCGTTGCGGTGCTCCTCAAGAAGGGCGGAGCGAACCGGCTGATCCAGACGCTCTGGGACGCGCTGCCGCGCAAGAAGGACGAAGAAGAAGTGAAGAGCGTCGAGGTGAACGCGGCCGATCTGCTACCTTCCGACAAGTCCGCGTACTACACGTTCACGGGATCATTGACGACGCCGCCGTGCAGCGAAGACGTCACGTGGTTCGTGCTCAAGTCACCGATGGTCATTTCCGAGGACGAAATTATCCGCTTCGGACACTCGTACTCGATGAACGCTCGTCCGACGCAACCGCTGAACGGACGGGAGATTCGCGCAACGAAGTAGACCGTCGCGCGCGACGCAGCGAGCACTTCACGCCGCCGGGGGCGAGCGGCCCCGCGTTGCGCCGCGCTTGCGCCTCAGGCCTGCACAGCGACGACGAAGCAGCAGATCGCCCAGAACAGCGGGTACTCGGCGCCGCCGAAGTTCCACATCCACTTGCCCGCGGATACGCGCCAGCTCGCCCACGCAGCCACGAGCAAGAACACGCCGGTGATGACGGCGACGTAGCGCGTGTGGACGTCGAAGATCAGCCCGATCGACGCCACGATCTCGACCGCGAACGACGCGTAGAGCCACGCAAGCGGCGGCCGCAAGCCCGCCTTGTCCATGAACCCTTTGACGAAGTCCTGGTTGCGGAACTTCACGACGAGGTGCGGCAGCAAGAACACGCCGCAGAGGATCCTCAGGATGTTCGCGCCGTTGCTGAGGTCGAACGCTGTGGCGCTCATCGTCAGAGCTGATCTTTTTTGTGCAGCTGCACGGGATGGCGTTTGCCGCGGATGCGCAGATTCAGCATCTCCACGCCGACCGAGAACGCCATGGCGAAGTAAACGTAGCCCTTCGGAATGTGCACGTCGACGCCATCCGCCACGAGCGCGAGGCCGATCATCACGAGGAAGCTCAGCGCAAGCATCTTGATCGTTGGATGCTCGTCGACGAACTTTCCGATCGCCGCGGCAGCGAACATCATCACGGCGACCGCTGCCATTATCGCCAGGATCATCACCGCCAAGTCGTTCGCGAGCCCGACCGCAGTGATCACCGAGTCGAGCGAGAACACGATGTCTATGATCGCGATTTGAATCAGCACGGCGATGAAGTTCGCGTGCTTGACCGGGCGCCCGTCCTCGCCTTCCGCGCCCTCGAGGCTATTGTGAATCTCGAGCGTCGCCTTCGCGATCAAGAAGAGTCCGCCGCCGATCAATATGAGGTCGCGACCCGTGATGTCCGCGCGATAGACCGTGAACAGCGTGCCCTGGAGCCGCATGATCCACGTCAGCAGCAACAGCAGCAGGATTCGCGTGCCCATCGCGAGCATGAGTCCGAGCGTGCGCCCGCGCGCACGCTGCGACGGCGGCAACCGCCCGACGAGGACGCTGATGAAGATGATGTTGTCGACGCCGAGAACGATCTCGAGCAGCGTGAGCGTCGCGAGCGCGGCCCACGCCTCAGGGGAGCTAATCCACTCCATCGGGTGGAGCGCGGTGCGGGCGGCTTAGTTCGGCTTTGCGGCGTCTGCCGCCGACTCGTCGAGCACCTTGGCCAGAGTCGCGGGCGGCAGATAGCCGCCGATCAGCTCGCCGCTCTCGGAGAACATCGACGGCGTGCCGCGCACACCGATCTTGCGCCCGAGCGACCATTGCGACTCGACCGGCGTATTGCCGCAGGTCGCCTTCGGCAAGTCGCCCCCGAGCTTGGCCTTCGTGAGAGCCGCGTTGCGATCGGGCGCGCACCAGACGCGCTCCGCTTTCTCCCACGACTCGGTATTCGGACCGGTGCGCGGGAAGAAGAGATAGTGAACCTCGATGCCGAGCGCCGTAACCTTGTCGATCTCGCGATGGAACTGGCGGCAATAGCCGCAGTCGACGTCGGTGAAGACGGTAACGACGTGCTTCACCTTACCGTCCTTGGGCTTGAAAACGATCATGCTCTTCTGATCGACGCTCGCGAGCATCGCGACGCGGGCATGCGAGCGCGTCTCCTCGGTGATGTTCGCGCTCGTGTCCGCGTCGTAGATGTCGCCGCGGAAGAGGTAGTGACCGTCCTGGGTAATGTAAGCGACGTTGCCGCCGAGAGAGATCTGATAAAGGCCCTTGACCGGAGAGTCGCTGATGTCGGTCGGCTCGACGCCGTTGAGCTTGCCGGCGAGCTCTTCCTTGCTCAGCGACTTGTCGTCGGCCGATTTGTCATTGGCGAGGGCGGTCGCGAGCACGACGGCGAGCGGCAAGGCGAGCAATGCTTTGACGTTCCAGACTGTTCGCACGGCGGTCTCCTAGAGGAGGCTCGAGCGTTGGCTCGACCTAAGAGCCAGATTCTACCAATAAAGACCAGGCCGGGAAGAACGAGTTCAGTTCGTGCCTAGCCGCGCGGATGGTGCCGGCTATGCAGCTCTTTCATGCGCTCGCGCGCGACGTGCGTGTAGATTTGCGTGGTGGAGACGTCGCTATGTCCGAGCAACAGCTGCACGACCCGCAGATCGGCGCCGTTGTTGAGCAGGTGGGTCGCGAACGCGTGCCGGACGGTATGCGGGGAGAGCTTCTTCTTGACGCCCGCCTTCTTCGCGTAGCGCTTGATGATGTGCCAGAACGCCTGGCGCGTCATACGATCGCCGCGCCGCGTCGGGAACAAGTACTCCGTCTGCCGCTCGAGCAAGATCTCGATGCGCGGTCCGTCGACGAACTCCTTGACCCAATCCTGCGCCTCGTCGCCGAGCGGAATCAGCCGCTCGCGGTCGCCCTTGCCGATGATGCGCAGAACGCCCTGGTTCAGGTTGATCTGCGCCATCTTCAAATTGATCAGCTCGGAAACGCGCACGCCGGTCGCGTACAGCACCTCGAGCATCGCGCGGTCGCGGTGGCCGAGCGGCTCGGCGACGACCGGCGCCGCGAGCAACGACTCGACTTCCTCTTCGGTCAGCGACTGCGGCAGCGCGCGGCCGATCTTCGGCATCGCGATCTGGGCCGTCGGATCCTCGCTGAGCACCCCTTCGCGGAGCAGGTAACGGTAGAAGCGGCGGAAGCTCGACAGCTGGCGCGCCGTCGAGCGCGGCTTAGCGCCGGATTCGACTCGCCAGGCGATATAGTCCAGCACGTCGGCGCGGCTCGCTCGGGCGAGCTCGACGCCGCGCGTCGCAAGACGTTGATTCAGAGCGACCAGATCGGCCCGATAGGCACCGAGCGTATTCTCCGACAAGCCGCGCTCCATCCAGATCGCGTCGAGAAAGCGATCGATGAGCGCCTTGGGCTCGCCGGGCAAATTCGGGCTCGCTTGCGGCGGGGTGCCATGCAAAAAGTTGTGCGCCATTCGCTCGGAGCTTTTATGTCAGAGAAGCCAAAACTCGATATGGTTCAGAGCGTTGCGTATCCAAACCCCGGCCATCGCCGGACGTCGAAGCGAACCGAGTATGCGCGACGGGGTAGACCGGCTACGTGACCCGCTTCACAAAAGCCCCGAGGCATTAACATAAAGAGAAACGTGTCACAGAAAACCCGCACGAAAGCGAATCGAATGTCGCCCGTCCGCGACGCCCGCTTTGACATAAACGACGCCCTCGCGGCGGATGCGCGCGGACCGCGCGTAAGCGCCACTGCGTGAGTGCCTCAAACCGCCAAGCCCCGTTCATCGTGCGGCTAGCCTACGGTTCTTATGCGTGGGTCATGTTGCTGGCGATCTCACTTCCGATGAGCCTATTGCTAGCGGTGACGCCGCAGCTCCACCGGCGTCGGGAGGTCGCCCGTCGAGCCGCCCGCCTCTTTCTGCTCTCGATCGGTAGTCCGTTGCGGATAGCCGGCGCCGCGGCCGATGCCCACTACCCCTGCGTCGTGGTCGCGAACCATGCGAGCTACCTCGACGGCATCATCCTGACCGCCGCGCTGCCGGCCGGGTTCACCTACCTCGTCAAGCGCGAGATGGCGTCGGTGCCGGTCGCGGGCTTCATCCTGCGGAGGCTCGGTACCGCGTTCGTGAGCCGCGACGATCTGCTCGACCGCAAGCGAATCGCCCGCTCGCTCGTCGGTCTCGCGGTCACCGGCGGAGCGCTCGGGTTCTTCCCGGAGGGCACGTTCGACGAGATACCCGGCCTAAAGGCCTTTCAGCTCGGCGCGTTCAGCGCCGCCTCGCGCGCGAGCTTGCCCGTGGTGCCGATCGTGATCCGCGGCTCGCGCCACAAGCTGCCGGCATACCACTTCCTGCCGTCGCCGGGGCCGATCAGCGTCTGGATCTGCGCGCCGCTCGACTCGCGAAGCCACGAGTCCTCCCGGGAGCTCATGCACGCTACGCGGCGCGTCATGCTCGAGCATCTCGACGAGCCCGACCTCGCCGCGCACGGCCACGGGCGGCGCGGAGTCGCGGAGATGGCTGCGAACGCGCGTTCGGCCCGCGAGCCCTAGTCCGCGACGGCTCAGGCCCGGTTGGGCCGCGCTACATCCCGCCGTAGTTCGGTCCGCCCCCGCCCTCCGGTGGCACCCAGGTGATGTTCTGCGCCGGATCCTTGATGTCGCAGGTCTTGCAGTGGACGCAATTCTGCGCGTGAACGCGAAAGTCGGGCGCGTGGCCCGGCGCGGTGACGACTTCGTATACGCCCGCGGGGCAATACCGCTGCGCCGGCTCGTCGTAGAGAGGCAGGTTGCTCGCGATCGGCACTCGGCTGTCGGCGAGCTTCAGGTGGCTCGGCTGATCTTCCTCGTGCGCCGTGCTCGACTCGAACACGGAGCTCGGCCGGTCGAACGCGAGGACGCCGTCGGGCTTCGGATAGGCGATCTTCGGTGCGGCGTCCGCTCGCGCGAGCCGCGCGTGATCCGGCACGCGGTTGCGCAGCGTGTACGGCGCGTGCCCGCGCAGGAGGTTCTGCTCGACGAACGCAAGCGCGCCGCCGAGCTTCGTGCCGAGCTTCGCGATGCCCGGGCCAAAGTTGCGCGCCGCATGCAGCTCGCTCCAGACCCACGATTCGCGCACGCGCTTTGGATACAGCGCGAGCTCGGCATCGCGCTGGTCTGGCGATTCGAGCCGCAACGCAGCATGGATCGTTTCGGCCGCGAGCGACCCGGTCTTCATCGCGAGATGCGAGCCTTTGATCTTCGCGCCGTTCAAGAAGCCGGCGTCGCAGCCGACGAGCACGGCGCCCGGCCCGACGAGCTTCGGCAGAGACTGCAAACCGCCCTTCGCGATCGCACGCGCGCCGTACGCGACCCGTTTGCCGCGCGCGAGCACGTGGCGGATCCGCGGATGCGTCTTCCAGCGTTGAAACTCCGCGAACGGATCGAGATGCGGATTCGCGTAACCGAGCGAAACCACGAAGCCGACGTAAACGCGCGGCTCCGCCGCGTGGTAGAGAAAGCCGCCGCCCTCGGTCGCGGCGTCGAGCGGCCAGCCGAACGTGTGCACGACGGCGCCCGGCCGGTGCAGCTTGGGATCGATCTCCCAAATCTCCTTGAAGCCGAGCCCGTAGTGAGGAGGATCGGAATCGGCGCGCAGCCCGAAACGCTGCTCGAAACGGCGGCCGAGAGATCCACGGCAACCCTCCGCGAGCACTACGCAACGCGCGCGCAGCTCGTTACCGAGCTGGAATCCGGGCTTGTGCGAACCGTCGCGCGCGACACCGAAGTCGCCCGTCACCACGCCGGCCACGCGGCCGTCGTCGATCAGAAGGTCCGTCGCAGCGTAGCCCGGCAGCACGCTGACGCCGAGCGCCTCGGCCTGTGCGGCAAGCCAGACGCAGAGATCGCCGAGGCTCAAGACGCGGTTGCCGTGGTTGCGCAGCAGCCGCGGCACGAGCATGGGGGGCACCGCGAATCCCGAGTCCGCGCTGCGCAGCCAATCGAGACGCTCGGCCGCGACCGGCGCGCCGAGCGGAGCGCCGCGCGCGACGTAATCGGGGAAGAGCTCCGCGAGCGCGCGAGGCTCGAGCACGGCGCCCGAGACGATGTGCGCACCGACAGCGGCACCTTTCTCGACGACGCAAACCGAGGGCTCGCGGTTTTCGGCGCGAGCGAGTTGGCCGAGCCGGCACGCGGCCGCGAGACCCGCCGGCCCCGCGCCGACGATCACGACGTCGAACTCGACACTCTCGCGCGACACGAAGTGAGGACCTGCGGGCGGACGCGAAGCGGAGCCGCATTGTAACATCGCGCCCCGTGACCGAACCGATCTGGCAACCGTCGCCGCAGCGCATAGCCGAGAGCAATCTGCAGCGCTTCATCGCCGCACAGCACTCTCGCCTGCCGGATGCGGACTACGCGTCGCTATACGAGTGGAGCATCGCGAAGCCGGCGGAGTTTTGGGAAGCGGTCTGGAGATTTTGCGGCATCCGGTCGAGCGCGGATTACACGTCCGTGCTCGAGGACGGCGACAAGATGCCCGGCGCACGCTGGTTCGAAGGCGCGACGCTTAGCTTCACCGCGAACCTGCTGCAACCGCATCGCTCCGGCATCGCGATCGTGTCCGCGAACGAGCGGGGCGAGCGCAGCGAGCTCACGTGGAGCGACCTCGCGAGGCAAGTTGCCGGCGTCGCCGCGGGTTTGCGCGCGCTCGGCGTCGGGCGCGGCGATCGAGTCGCAGGCTTCGTCGCGAATCGGCCCGAGGCCGTCGTCGCGATGCTCGCGGCCGCCAGCGTCGGCGCCGTCTGGTCGTCGTGCTCTCCGGACTTCGGCACGGACGCGGTGCTCGATCGCTTCGGGCAGATCGAGCCGAAGGTGCTGTTCGCGACGGACGGCTATTTTTACAACGGCAAGAGCATCGACTCGCTGCCGCTCGTCCGCGCGATCGCCGCGCGGCTGCCCGAGCTGCGAGCGATCGTCGTGATCCCGTATCGCGACGGCATGCCGGAGCTGCGCGGGCTGCCGAACGGGATGCTCCTCGCCGACCTCATAGAAGCCGACGCGAAGCTCGAGCCCGAGGCCGTGCCGTTCGCGCATCCGCTCTGCATTCTGTATTCCTCCGGCACCACGGGCGTGCCGAAATGCATCGTGCACGGCACGGGCGGCACCCTACTTCAGCACCGCAAGGAGCACGTGCTGCACACGGACATTCGGCCCGGAGACGTCGTGTTCTATTTCACGACGACCGGTTGGATGATGTGGAACTGGCTCGTCTCGGCGCTCGCGTCGGGCGCGACGATCGTGCTCTACGACGGCGCGCCGCTGCATCCCGATCCCGGCATTCTCTGGCGCATCGCGGAACGCGAGCGGATCGCTGTGTTCGGGACGAGCGCGCGCTATCTCGCTGCGCTCGAGAAGTCCGGCTACGAGCCGCACGCGAATTTCGAGCTCGGCGCGCTGCGCAGCGTGCTCTCGACCGGCTCGCCGCTCGCACCTTCGAGCTTCGACTTCGTCTACAGGAGCATCAAGCCCGACGTGCAGCTGTCGTCGATCGCGGGCGGCACGGATCTGATCTCCTGCTTCGCGCTCGGCAATCCGCTGCTGCCCGTCTACCGCGGCGAGCTGCAGTGCCGCGGGCTCGGCATGAGGGTCGAGATCTTCGACGCTCGAGGGCGCTCGCTACGCGGCGCGAAGGGCGAGCTCGTCTGCACGGCGCCGTTTCCGTCGATGCCGGTCGGCTTCTGGGACGACCCCGACGGGCGGCTCTATCGGAAAGCCTACTTCGCTCGCTTCCCGAATGTCTGGTGTCACGGCGACTACGCCGAGCTCACCGAGCATGGCGGCCTCGTGATCTACGGCCGCTCGGACGCGGTGTTGAACCCGGGCGGCGTGCGAATCGGCACCGCGGAGATTTATCGGATCGTCGAGCAGCTCGAGGAAATCGCCGAGAGCGTGGTCGTTGGACAGGATTGGCAAGGCGACACGCGCATCGTTCTGTTCGTGAAGCTGCAGCCGGACCACACGCTCGACACCGCGCTCGAGAGCAAGATTCGCGATGCGATCCGAACGAAGGCGAGCCCGCGGCACGTCCCGGCGAGGATCCTCGTCGTCACCGACATCCCACGAACGATGAACGGCAAGGTCGTCGAGCTCGCGGTACGCGACGTGATCCACGGACGCGAGGTCGTGAACGTCGAGGCACTTGCGAACCCGGCCGCGCTCGATCAGTTCCGCGACCGCGTCGAGCTCACCGAGTGACCCGTCGTTGATGGGACCACTCGAACTCTATCGCGCTCGTGTTGCGAGCGGAGCGCTCGCGGCGGATCCGGCGCAGGAAAAGATGGTTGCGGCGCTGCAGAGGTTGCATGACGATCTCGTGCGCGCGCCCGAGCCCGCCCGCGGATGGCGCCGGGGAGTCGCGAAGCTGCTCGGGCAGCGCGCTCACCCCAAGCGCGGGCTGTATCTCTGGGGCGGCGTCGGGCGCGGCAAGACGCTGATGATGGATCTTTTCTTCGGGTCGCTGCCGTTCCGCGACAAGCTGCGACGACACTTCCACCGGTTCATGGCGGACGTGCACGAGCATCTGAAGGAGCTCGGCGAGCGCGAGGACCCGCTCGAGCTCGTTGCCGACCGCATCGCGGCCGAAGCGCGGATCATTTGCTTCGACGAGCTCGTGGTCACCGACATCGCGGACGCGATGATTCTCGGCACGCTGTTCGCGGCGCTGTTCGAGCGCGGCGTCACGCTCGCGGCGACATCGAACATCGAGCCCGGCCAGCTCTATCGAGACGGCCTGCAACGCCAGCGCTTCTTGCCGACCATCGAGCTGCTGTGCAAGCACTGCGAGGTGCTGCACGTCGACGGCGCGATTGACTATCGCTTGCGGGTGCTCGAGCGCGCGGACGTCTACCAGATGCCGAGCGGCCCGGCTGCAGACGCGCATCTCACCGAGTACTTCGATGCGATCGCGCCGGATGAGGGCGATCACGGCGGCGCTCTCGAAGTGCTCGGCCGGCCCATCGACTACGTTCGCGCCGCCGACGGCGTGATCTGGTTCGACTTCGCGGCGATCTGCGACGGCCCGCGCAGCCAGGACGACTACATCGAGCTGTCGCGGCTGTACCAGACGGTGCTCGTGTCGAACGTGCCGCGCTTCGACGCGCTGCTCGAGAATCAGGCGCGTCGTTTCATCGCGCTCGTCGACGAGTTCTACGACCGGCGCGTCAAGCTGATCCTGTCCGCCGCCGCGCGGGTAGTCGAGCTCTACTCAGGCGAGAAGCTACGGCAAGACTTCGAGCGCACGCGGAGCCGGCTCATCGAGATGCAGACGCACGACTATCTCGCGTCGCCGCACAGGCCATGATCGTGGGTGCAGGCGCGAGTCTAGCCCCGCTACGGCGCTACCCGAGTCCGATCGTCATTCGTCGCGAGATACGCGCGGTCATTCGTCGCGCAAAACCCGCGCCGGAATCAATCGCGAAGTCCTGACCGCCTGACCGCCGACGCCTAGCCAGGCGAGCCCGAGCGCTAGTCCTAGGCTCGCGAGGTACGGCCACGGCGTGAACGACATCCGCGCGACGAACCACGCGATGTACACGTTGGCCAGGAAGTAGCCGATCGGCCACGCGATCACGTTGCCGATCACGACAGGGCGACCGAATTCGATCAGCAGCTGGCGCAGGATCGTGTTCGAGCTCGCGCCGAGACACTTGCGGATGCCGATCTCGTAGCGACGGCGGTTCGCGACGAACAGCGCCATGCCGAAGATCCCGGCGAGCGCAACGGAGAAGCCGAAGGCGACTACCGTGAGCATCGCCGTCGTGATCCCGTTCATGGTTTCCAGCGCCGCATCGCGTGCGTCGTCGAGGAACATGGGCCGCATCGTTCCTGAGGGAGTGCCCGTGAGCGCTTGCCAGACGGTCTGCACGTGCGCGAGGCCACGCTGCACGCCGTCGGCCGCGAGGCGGACGATCGGCAGCGTGTCGTACGAGTCGAGATGGTACGCGTGGCCCTTCGCCCCCAGCGAGATGACCGTCAGCGGCGCACGGTCGACTACGCCGATGATCTCAAGAGCTCGCATGTTTGCCCCCGCCGACTGGCTATCGGCGCGTTGATAGACGACTTGACCGATCGCTTGCTGCGGTTCCGACCAGCCGAGCGAGCGGACCGCCTCGCGATCGATGACGATGCCGAGGGCTCCGGCCTGGCTCGCGGGCCGGTCACCGGGCTCCCCCGCCTCCTCGAGATCGCGCCCGCGAACGAATTCGCGCCCGGCCGCAAGGCGAACGCCGAGCGTCGCAAAGAAGTCGTACCCGATGAAAAACGTCTGTAGCTCGACCGGCAGGTCCGAATCGGACGCGGTGTGCGCGTAGCGACCAAGGTCCGCGCTGCCGACCCAAGCTAGGATGCGTAACCCCGTAACGGCTTTCACTTGCGGCGCGCTCGTAAGCTCCGCGGCGAGCACCTCGGGCTCGACGCCCACTTGCGCGAGGCTCACAGGGAGCTGGACGAGCGGCTCCGTCCCGATCCCCGCGACTCGATCGCGCATGGCGGAGTTCTGCGCGAACATCACCATCACGGCCGTGAGCAACACGCTTGCGACGGCGAATTGCACCCCGATGAACACACTCTTGCGCCATCCAGTGCCGGAGCGTTTCGAGCCTTTGCGCAGCGCCTCGATCGGCTTGAATCGAGACATCGCGTAGGCGGGGAACGCTCCCGCGGCGAGGCTCGTGGCGACGGCGACCGTCAGCATCACGAGCGCGAACGTGGGGCTTGCGAGGTTCGCGATACCCACTCTCAAATCTGTCAGCTTTCGAATCGCGTCGATTCCTAGTGCCGCGACGAGCAGCGCGAGCCCGAGACTGATCAGCACGGCCGTGACCGTTTCCAAGAGATAGCGCGCGATCACGTGGCGCCGCTCCGCCCCGAGCACTCGGCTCAGGCCGACGTCCTTGGCGCGCGTCGAAGCAATAGCCGTCGCGAGATTCACGTAGTTGAAGCAGGCCATCGCGAGAATCAACAGGCCCGGCAAGAAGAAAAGCTGAATCGCAGGGACGCCGGGAGCGATCCCCAACGTGCCGAAACCGGCCGTGAGGACATCACCGAGATGGTCGTTCAGCGGCCGCACCCGGAACGAGACCGTTTCGTCGTTCGGCAGCACGATCCGATCGGACACGGCGCGCAAGCGCCGTTCGACCTCAGCGGGGCCGATCGATCCGTCGGCCGGCAACAGCACGAATGTGCCGGTCGGCGCGCTCAGCGCCTGCCGCGTCCAATCGTCGCGATCTGCCGCCGTTGCGGCGCTGAGCCGAGGGACGAGCGCGTTACGCAGCGCGAAGTTGAGCAGGATCTCGAACCGGCCGCTCGACATTCGATCCGGCGCCTCCACGACGCCGCGCACGACGACATCGACGCGGCGGTTGATCGTGAAGGTCTTACCGACCGCGTCGCGCGTGCCGAACAGCTTTTCGGCGATCGGAACGGCGAGCACCGCGCTGTTGGTGCCCGCCAGCGCTTCGCGCCGATCGCCGTCGACGAAACGGTAGTCGAAGATTCGGAGCAGCTCGGGATCCGCGAGGTTTACGGGCAGACTGAAACGCTTGTCGCCGACGTCGATTTGCACCGGCGGCAGTGCGGTCTTGCGAGCGACGGCGTCGACCTCCGGCACCTCCACGGCCAAGTACTTCGCAAGACTCAGCGACGCGGACGGAGAGAAGAGCGCCGCGGTGTCGTCGCCCGGCGCAACGTTGCGCTGCTCGAGCACGTAGATTCGGTCGGCGTTCGTGAACTCCCGGTTCACGTGCTCGAAGTAGTCGGAGATCGCGAACGCGATCACGAAGCAGGCCATGCCGAGTGTAAGCCCGGAGATGTTGATCAGCGCGATCGCCTTGTGCAGGCGCAGGTGGGCAAGCGCGGAGCGAAGGTAGAGCGCAAGCATGGCGTAGACACGAAATCGAGGGTGTGTGTTCGCTGCGATACAGGGCGTCGAACCCTATCGAGGAACAATACGGTCGGAGCCAGCGAGTATCACAGCCCGACGCCGTCAGCGCCCCGCCGGGTTCGTCCCTAACGAGCAAAGGCCGCGCGTCTCGGGCTCCGACAGCTTGCCGCAAGACGCAACTCTTACCCGATCTTCGAGCGAACCTCGATCAGCTCGGGGAAGAACACGATGTCGAGCGCGCGCTGCAAGAACTTCACGCCCGACGTGCCGCCGGTGCCGGCCTTGGCGCCGATGATGCGCTCCACCGTC
>Ga0105245_10001717_pt1 | contig 19974 bp, 18 predicted proteins | sample KBSM54metaG_FD_81523 | JGI IMG/M metagenome (GOLD analysis project Ga0105245, IMG submission 81523) | Miscanthus rhizosphere microbial communities from Kellogg Biological Station, Michigan, USA - KBS M5-4 metaG | ecosystem: Host-associated > Plants > Roots > Rhizosphere > Soil | place...
ATCACGGTGCCGTTCACAGTGACGTGCCCGGCCTGGATCAGCTCTTCGGCTTTTCTGCGGCTGGCGATGCCTGCCTGCGAGAGGATCTTTTGTAATCGCTCCTCAGGCATTATCGACCGGGGGATTCTCTGCGACGCTCTCGGACTCAGTCTCGGTCTGCGATTCTTCCACCAGTTCCATGCGTCCCAGTTCCTCGAATTCCTTCAGCGTCGGCAATTCCTTCAAATCTTTCAATCCGAACTGGACCAGGAATTCCTTGGTGGTTTTGTAGGTGAGCGGCCGGCCCACCACATCTTTGCGGCCCGCTTCCGCGATCAGCTTGCGATCCAGCAGCGTCTTGAGCACGCCCGCGCCTTGCACCCCGCGGATGTCCATGATCTCGGGCGTCGTCACCGGCTGCTTGTAGGCGATCACCGCCAAAGTTTCCAGCGCCGGAAGAGACAGCTTCAAAGGCGGCGTAAGTTTCTTAACGAACGCGCGGACGGCTTCATGATGCTCGGCCTTGGTGGCCATCTTATATCCGCCGGCGATCTCGCGTATACTCAGACCCCGCTCGGGCTTGGCGTACTCTGCCACCAGTTGATCCAGCGCGTGCTTAACCTTATCGATAGGCTGGCCGATCGCGGCGGCAATCTGCTGGGCGGTTAGAGGCTCGTCGGTGATGTAGACGATGGCTTCCAGAATCGCCTGCAGCTGTTCCTCTTCGTTACCCGAACTCCGGTCTTCCGTCAATTGGGGGTCCAGTTGGACCGCATCCATTTCTTGCATCAGTTATATCCTTGCTCGATGGCTGTCAGGGTTTCTCCGCCCGCAAACGCCGCCTCGAATCCCTTCAACCGCTTCAGTCCGATTTCTGAGAACGCATCCTTCTGGGTAAGGCCTACGGCCTGCAATTTCACCAGTTCCAGCAGCGCCAGAAACAGGCAGATCATGGCGCGCCGGCTACCCTGGCGTTCAAACAATTCGCGTGCGGAAATCGGCCCGCTTTCCCGTTCGAACACGCTCTTTAGATAGCGAATCATATCAGGAACGGAAACTTCCTCATTCCCGATCTCATACACTGGACGATTCTTGGCCCGATCCAGAACCGTTTGGAACGTCTTCACCAGGTCGAATAAAGTGACTGCCAGACCGGGATCGTCATCCTCGGCGCGAAACTGCGCGATCTGCGGATTGGACCACACGGCTTCTTCCACCACGCGCTTCTGTTGCAGCATTTCCGCGGCGGACTTGAAGCGTTCGTGCTCCAACAGGCGATCCACCAGCTCCTGGCGCGGATCTTCTTCGGGCAGCAGCTTGTCCAGCTCGGGGTCGCGCGGCAATAGCATCCGCGACTTGATGTGGATGAGTGTCGCCGCCATGTAGACGAATTCGGCGCTTAGCTCGATATCCATCTCCGCGGCCTTCTGCATGTACTCCAGATACTGCTGGGTAATTCGCGCGATGGGGATGTCGTAGATATTGATTTCCTGCTTCCGGATCAGGTCCAGAAGCAGGTCCAGCGGACCGTCGTATTGTTCCAGGTGAAAATTGAGCGGGGACGACACTGCACTTCAGGATATCGCAGTAGCTCCGGCCTTCAGGCCGGACGAATCAGCGGCGCTTGCCGGCTTTGTCTTTGGCCGGAGTTCCCGCGCCCGCGAAGAACAGCGTCACATCCACGGTATGCGAATCTTCGTGGATGTTGGTCTCGGCCCGGGTCTTACCCAGATTGTCGAAGATTCCCTCATCGCGCACACGATTCAGAAACGCCTCGGGATAGCCGTCCTGGTAGGGCTGTCCCGGCTCGATCTTCCACATCTTGCGGACGGCCGGCTCGCCGATCAGATCCAACCCCTGGATGTCGAGCTTGCCCAACGCGAACTGCGGACCGCGATCGATATTGATAACCAGATTCACGGTATGATCCTGATCGCGAATCTCGCGGACCACGCGCGTATCGGCACGCAGATAGCCTTGGGCACGCTGGCGCTGCCTGATCTTGTTGAGACCCTGCTCAATGTGGTCGAAATTCGCCATTTCGCCCTTGCGCCAGTCGGCCGACTTTTCCAGTGTGGCGATTTCGGCCGCCGGCACGCCCGCCAGCGCTACCGTGCCCAGGTTGTAGACCGGACCTTCATTGATCGCGATGGTCACCACCACACCGTCGTTGGTTTCGGCTTTCTTGGCGGTGATCTCGGGGAACGATATCTTGATCCGGCCCACCTCTTCGTACAGCGGGCGAAGGGCGGAATCGAGCACGCGCCGCAGCAGAGGCTCGCTATACGGAATGCCGACCGCCGCGGGAGACAGCTTGCCCAGCAGCAGGGGTGTCAAGAGCGCCTGGTTGCCCGTGAACTTCACTTCGGCGATCCGCGCGCGATCTCCAGCCGGACGGAATACAATCTCCAGCGTTCCGGAATCGGTGTTGACTTCACCCTTGGTTTCCACCTTACCGTCGAAAAACTTGCTGATGGCGGATGTGTAGCGATTCAGGACCTGCGGCGTCGCCGGAATGCGATCCGCCAGCAGCGGCTCCTGCTTGCGGAGCGCGGCCCGCAAAGCCTCGTCCGAACCAGGCAGCGCTTCGAAGCGGTAGGGATACAGTGTACCGATTTCCACCACTTGGAACGTCGCTTCATACCCGTTCGCGTTGGCGGGCTTGAAGGTGAAGCCGACGCTGTCGAACGCTCCGGATTCGAGCAACCGGTCCCGCGCCGCGTCGAAATCGGCCTTGTTGACGGGAACCCCCATCCTGAGTCCCGAGGCGCTCAGGATCCGCTCCGCCGGGATATGCTGATTCCCCTCGACATGAAATGCTTCCAGCGGATACTTTTCCGGGCCTTGGGCGTGAACCAACCCGGCGAGAAACAGTAGCAGACAGGCGCGCATACCTGTCCCCATCATGCCACGCCGCAGCCTGGCCGTTACTTCCTAAGTTCGAGGACGGCGCCGCGTCCGCCGCGCCCGCCGCCGGCGGTGTTTACCGTGTAGTCGGAAGGAACTTCGAACAAGTTCGGGGGCGGGCTGGAGCGATTGATGTTCTTCAACTGGAAGTTGGTTTCGCCGCTGCGGGGATCGCTGTGCTTCGTCATGACTGTCATTTGCAGGTCGGGCGAGTACCAGCGCTCGTCCACGATGTTGATGGGGCGTTCATTGCCGATATCGCCGGCCGGAATCGTCGTGGTCGTACGGGTTCCCTGGGCCTGGACGCCTTCGATGAACATGTTTCCGAGCTGTTCCGTCTTCGCATCGCCTGTACCACCGATCATACCGACGGCCAGGCGGCCACCTGCAGCGATCGTGAACTCCTGCGTGCCTGGGCCGCCGCGGCCACCTCGTCCGTTAATGGAGACGGTGACAGGTTCCCCCACACGTGCGATCGCGATGCCCGCGGGTCCCTCTGTTCGCGCCGCCAGGGTGGTCCCGTCCGATGTAACGACCGAGGTTGCCACGCACGTGTTCTCTCCGTCCGCGCGCAGTCCATTGACGGTGACCGTGTCACCCGTCTTGATAGAACTTCTCGTCCAGCCCAGCTTCGTGAGCGTGTTGGGCGACGCGGTCGCGCACCTCCAATTCACGTTTCCCACATTCAGCGTGATCCAGGCGGTCGGATTGACCCACTCCATTTGTGAAACTGCACCTCTGAGCTTGAGAGACTCGCTGTTTGAATACGCGAAAACGTTGCCTGCAACGCTGGGGCTCACAATAGACCGGAACGCCGCTAACGGACCCTTTTCCGCCGACCGGGATTCCGGATGCAACGTAAAGCGCGCGCCGGCTACCGGATCGGTAATGAAGACGGCTCCCATCGCCGAGGTTTCTTCGCGGCGCTCGCGCCCTTCGGCGTCGCGATACTGCATAGCCGTGGTGCGCTGTACGATGCGATTGCCGTCCGCCAGCATCTGGATGGTTTCGTTCACGGCTTCCGCCGAATAGGGCGCGCCTTTCACCGGCGGTCCGGAAATCAGCTGGCCGGAAACAAATTCAAATGTCTGAGAATTAAAGATGACGTTCTTCTTGGTCTCGTCCAACTGAACTTGCAGCTTTTTCTGGGCCCGCAGGACGTCATCACTCGGAGCCACAGCCTGGGCCAGAGCGGCGGCGGCAAGTCCAGTTGCCAGCAAAACTCTAAGCATCGTTTTCATTTCAGCGTCTCCTATTGCTCGTAACTCACGAATCGAATGGCTCGCGCCAGACCTTCGTTTCCTACTAATACGTCGGCATAGACCCGGTCTGCGAGTCGATTTTCATTTACGGGTAGCCCTACTCTGCGCATGGTGGACGCAGGTACTGTTACGCGCAGCAGCTCGCCGCGCTCGAAGGGCGGCGCCACATCCAGTAACGGAAAAAACTCGGTCACCACTTCCCGGGGTTGTGGATTACTCTTGGGCGCCATCCGGCGAACCTGGCGAGCAGGTACGGAGGCGGGAGGTATCTTCACTAGTTCAGGATCTGCCACCGCAAGCTGCGGCGGTCGGGTCGCGACTTCCTTCGCCCTGGGCGGCGCCGGATGCTGCTTGTCGCGCATTCCCACGAAAATCACGACAATCAGCGCGGCCGCCAGCGCCAGAGACCAGGACAGGCCGTTGCGCCACTTGCGCGCGGCGTGTCTCCGCCTGAAAGCCTTCCGTACCCGATCTTCCACGCGCAGCGGTGCTTCCAGTTCGGCGTCTTCCTCCGCCAAAGCCCGCAACGCAGCAACTATAGACTCTTCTGATTGCATTCGATACTCCTTCCGGTGCAGACTGCCCCCCGCAGTTTCCGCACCAGCATGGCCCGGCCCCGGCTCAGTCTGGAACGCACCGTTCCGACGGGACAATCCAGGGCTGCCGCGGCATCTTCATAACTCGAATCCTGCAAGTCACATAAGACAACAGCTTCACGAAATACCGGAGGTAAACTCAGGACCGCCTGCCGAACCTGTTCGATCGATTCCCGCCGAGTGAGGTTCTCCAGCAGATCTTCCGGCCCCGCGTAATCCTCGGTTACTTCAAGTTCCACAACGGGATGGCGGTCTAGCCGCCGAAGCACCAGATTCCTTGCGATGCCGTACAGGAACGCGCCCACTGTGCCGCGAGCTTCGTCGTAACGGCCGCCGTGCAGAATCAGCGCCAGGAAAGTCTCCTGCGTCACGTCTTCCGCGACGGCCGTGCTGCCGGTCATCTGCAGTGCGAAACGGTACACGGCTCCCTGCCGCCGCCGGTACAGCGCCGTGAAGGCATCTTCAATGCCCTCCAGGGCTTGCTCCAGCAACGCTTGATCGGTGGCGATCATCTAATGGCCTAGGGACGCTTGGGTCGTCCGTTCGTTAGTATTTCGCGAAACGCGTGTCAAAAGTTCCTGAAATAGCAGCCTCCCTGTTAAAATAGAGAGTTACCCCATGACATACGACGTGATCATCATCGGGAGCGGTCCCGGTGGTTACTCGGCGGCTGTTCGCGCCGGCCAATATGGCCTGAAAACCGCAATGATTGAGAAAGATCCCAGGCTGGGAGGCTGCTGCCTGCTGGTGGGCTGCATCCCGACCAAGGCTTTTCTGCATACAGCCGAGGTTTGGGAGCGCTTCCAGCATCCCGAAGCAGACGGCATTCATTGCGACAATCCGCGCCTGGATTTTCCCATGGTGCTCGATCGCAAGAACAAGATCGTCGCCAAGCATTCCAAAGGCATCGAGTACCTGATGAAGAAGAACAAGGTCGAATGGATCAAGGGCTACGCTCGTCTGGCAGGCGCCGGCAAGGTCGAAGTAACCTCCGAGTCAGGCAAACAGGTCCTGGAAGCCAAGAACATTGTTCTGGCCACCGGTTCGGAAGCGCGCATGCTTACCGGCTTGAAGCCGGATGCGAAGCGAATTCTGACCAACATCGAGATTCTGGACCTGCCTGAGGTTCCTAAGACGCTGGCGATTCTAGGCGCGGGAGCCGTCGGAGTCGAATTTGCGTCGGCGTTTTCCCGCTTTGGAAGCAAGGTTTCGATCTTCGAGATGCTGCCCCGGCTGGTACCGGTCGAAGATGAGGAAGTCTCGAAGGAACTCGGGCGCGTGTTCAGGAAGCAAGGCATCCGTGTGGAAACCGGCGCGCGCGTGGATAACGTCGAGAACCTCGGAACCGGGGTTCGATTTCAAGCAACGCTGGCCGACGGCAAAGTGGAGGCCGTGACCGCCGACGCTCTTCTGGTGGCGATCGGCCGCAAACCCAACACCGATAATCTGGGTCTCGAGGGCACGAAAGTAGAACTGGACCGCGGATTCATCAAAGTGGATCCCTACCAGCGTACGGGCGAGCCCGGCGTCTACGCGATCGGCGACGTTGTCGCGGGCACTCCGCAGCTTGCGCACGTGGCTACAGCCGAAGGCATGGTCGCGATCGGACACATTGCGGGCAAACCGGTCGTGCCGGTAAACAAGAACCGGATTCCGGGTGCAACCTACACCGAGCCGGGCATCGGCAGCGTGGGACTCACCGAAGCGCAGGCGCGCGCTGCCGGGCATAAGGTAAAGATCGGCAAGTTCCCGTTCACGGCCAACAGCAAGGCGTCGATCCTGGGGCAGCACGACGGCTTCGTGAAGATCGTCGCCGATGAGCAATACGGCGAGATCCTGGGGGTCCACATTATTGGGCCGCAAGCGTTCGAGCTGATCAGTGAGGGCGTGCTGGCGATGGAGGCCGAGGCCACCGTCGAGACGCTGCTGCACACCATCCATGCGCATCCCACGCTCTACGAAGCCCTGGGCGAGGCGTTCAACGCCGTCTACGGAATGGCGATCAATGCCTAGTGTTGTCGAAGCCCTGGCGACCTGCGAGGTAGTGGACCTTGGCCGGATGGGATATTCAAGCGCGATGGAACGGCAGCAAGTTGTGGTCGAGCAGCGTAAGCGCGGTGAAATTCCTGATCAGCTTCTGATTGTCGAGCATCCCCACGTGATCACCATGGGACGCAACGGGCACTCCGAGAATCTTCTGGCTTCGCCGGAACTGCTGGAGCGCGCCGGGATCGACTTCCACCATACCGACCGCGGCGGAGACGTCACCTATCACGGCCCCGGCCAGATCGTCGGCTATCCGATCGTCGATTTGCGCGAATGGAAGCGCGATGTGGGCGCGTATTTGCGCGCTCTGGAACAAGTTTTGATTGAGACCCTGGATGAATTCGGGATCGCTGCCGGCCGCATGCAGGGCGCCACCGGAGTCTGGGTAGATGGCGCGAAAGTCGCCGCCATGGGCGTGCATATCAGCCGCTGGGTAACGTCCCACGGCTTCGCCCTCAATGTGGATCCCGACCTGGATTATTTCCGGTATATCGTTCCGTGCGGTTTGCGGCAGCCGGTGACATCCATGCGAGCTTTGGGATGTCCGGCCGGCCGCGAAGAAGTAACCGCTGCGATTGCCGGAGCATTCGCACGAGTGTTTGGCCGCGCGATAATGGAGAAAAGATGATTGACGTAGAAATGCCCCAGATGGGCGAAAGCATTGTCGAAGGAACCCTGACCAAGTGGCTGAAGAAGCCCGGCGATAAGGTCGAGCGCGATGAGCCGCTCTTTGAAATTTCCACCGACAAAGTAGATACCGAGATTCCTTCGCCCGCCGCGGGAACGCTGGCAGAGATTCTGGTGGAGGAAGGGAAGACCGTCGGGATTAACACCGTGGTCGGACGCATCAGCGATGGCGCGGGTGCATCGTCTGCGCCTGCGCCTGTTACTGCGACTGCTCCGGCGGCTCCTGTTGCCGCGCCGGCACCGCCCGCTGCCGCTCCTCCTGCGCCCGCTGCTCCTGCGCCTCCGGCTGCGGCTCCCACGCTCAATGTGTCCGATGGCGCGACCATTGTCGAAGAGACTGCCGGTCCGTTGTCACCTCTGGTGCGCAAGATGGCCCGCGAGAACAATATCGACTTGAGCAAGGTCAAGGGAACTGGAATCGGCGGACGCATCACCAAGATCGATCTGGAAACCTACCTGTCGTCCTCATCGTCCGGGCAGACCGCGGTGGCTCCGGCACCCGTCGCTCAGCCCGTAGTGCCGCCGCCTCCTCCACCGCCAGCGCAGCCCAAGGCTCCGGCGCAAATGGCGGTGGCCACGCAGCCCCCTCCTGCTCAGAGTTCCGCTCCGGCCCCCAGCTATGTTCCGGCGCCTATGGCCGGCGCTCCGGCCGCGATGCGCGTCGAGCCCATGAGCATGATGCGCCAGAAAATTGCCGAGCACATGGTGTTCAGCAGGAACACTTCGGTGCACGTGACCACGGTTCACAAGGCCGACATGACCAAGGTGGCCAAGCTGCGCGACAAGATCAAGGGATCGTTCCAGGCCCAATACGGCTTCAGCCTGACGTTCCTGCCGTTTGTGGCGCGCGCCGCCGTGGCCGCACTGCGCGAGTTTCCCATCGTGAACGCTTCCATCGAAGGCACCAATGTTATCTACCACCGGGACATCAACCTGGGGATCGCCGTCGCGCTCGAAAACGGTCTGATCGTTCCGGTCATCCGCAATGCCGACGAGAAGAACATCGTGGGTTTGCAGCGCTCCATTGTGGATTTGGCGGCGCGCGCCCGGTCGCGCCAGCTGCGTCCAGAAGAGGTCAGCGGAGGAACGTTCTCCATCACCAACTTCGGCAGCTTCGGCAGCATCTTCGCGACGCCTATGATCAATCAGCCGCAGGTGGCGATTCTCGGCGTGGGAGCCGTGCAGAAAGAGCCGGTAGTGGTTGAAGACGCGATCGCCATCCGCTCGACCGCGTTCCTGGCGCTGACCTTCGATCATCGCCTGATCGACGGCGCCCTGGCGGACCAATTCACCGCGAAGGTGAAATCGATCCTGGAGAACTGGACCGAAGAAGTAATGTAAAAGCCGGCCGGAAGGCCGGCTCTACCTCTATTGTTTGCCCGGGGTTGCGGCGGGCGGCTTGGCCGGGGTCGTTGCGGGCGGTTTCGCCGGAGTAGCCGCGGGCGGCTTCACGCCGGAAGCCGGCGGTTTGGGTGCCCCAGCCGATGGCTGAGCCTTATCGTACGCATCCACAATCTGACGCGTCACGTCGGCCGTATCCGCAATCCACATGATGCCCGAGTTCGGATTGGTTACGTCCAGAAACACCGCGCAGCCGTTTTCCTGCGCAAAGCGCGCGATCACGGACTGCATCTTCGAGGACAGATCGTCCAGAAGCTTGCGCTGTTCTTCGTCCTTGTCGAATTGGTAATCTTCCACTCCGCGCTTGTAGTCGGTGCTCTTCCGGTCGATGGTGCGCTTCATGTCGTCCTGGGCGGTCTGCGACATGGTGTTGGCGCCGCGCTGGAGTTTTTCGGTCAGGTCGTTGATCTCGGCCTGCTTCGCTTGAAGCTCCTTCTCCCTGGGCTCGGAGAACCTGGTCCGAAACGCATCCGCCGCTGCCTGACCCTCTTTGGTGCTGATCATGGCGCTCTGCAAATTGATGACGCAAATCTTGGTCGGCGCCGCCGCCGGCGTTTGTGCCAGGAGCGTTCCAGAGGCTAAAACCAGACCGGCAATGAACTGTTTCACGGGAGAGTTCCTCATTTCAACTGTTTGTAACATCGTATCATGCGCCATTCGGAGGATAACTAGAAGGTCCGGCCGATGGTGAAGCGGAATTGCGAGCGTTTCTCGAATAACGGCTGCGGCTGACCGAAGGTGAGTATCGAGTTTATGAAGGACGCCTGGTTCGGGAAATAGCTTCGGTCAGCCACGATGGGCGGCTGCAGAAACTCCTGAACTCGCGTCGGGTTGAAAGCCCAGTAGATCCGGAATGGCTGGTTGAAGACCGGCATCAGCACCTGCAGTTCGATTCCGGTGGAGGTACGGATGACCTGGGTTCCCGCGGCAACCACGGCCGAGTCGCCGAAGGCCGCTTCCGGGAACTGGCCGTTCAGATCGCTGATGCGGCTGGGATTCAGTTTCAGCTGGCTCTTGTTTGATATCCGGTTCATGCCCGCGTCGAAGAAGGGCGCCAGTGTCACGGTTTGCCCGACAATCGGGATCCGGTATTCGAAATTGGCGACGATGTTGGTATCGCCGCCGGGAAATACCATCTGATAGGACGGGATGGTTTGGCCGGCATTCACCAGGCTGACCGCACCCGTAGTCGGATTGATAAACTTCTGCTGCCGCGGAGATCCGTCCGTATTCAGGACGTTCACTTGGCCGGTATTCGGCACGAATGCCCACGGACCCGCGCCCCATAATTCGAATCCGCGGACATCGTTCTCTCCGCCCATATAGAAGCGATTGAAAGGCGGGGCAACCTTGCCGCCGTAGCCTGTCACATAGCGGGCCAGAAGGTGCATGGCGATAACGTGCCCCGGTCGCAGCCCTTTGCGGAAATGGCGGAAATCGAGCTGCGGCTCGATTTGATTTACGTTGCCTCCCAGGATGCTGCCGGCGAATTGCAGCGACGCCTGGAATCCCGTGCCCGCCGTAGGCGTCATGGGGTTATTGACGGAATTGTAGCTATACGTCGGCGTCACGCTCGATGTGCGGATTCCGTCCAGTGAGTTCTGCTGCGGGCCGTTGATGTTCTGGAAGTTGAGGTAATCGTAATATTGGGCCGCCGCCGATGTCAGAGTCCGCACGTTCTGGATGCTGTAGCCGTAGCTGACGCCCAAGCGCTGGAAACTTCGCTTGAGGGGATAGTTCAGGAACGTAGTGAACCCGCGCGAATTCGAAGTGTAGTTCAGCAGGTTCTGCGAGCCCAGCGAATTGTACAGAGGGATCAGGTCCGCCCCGGCCAGCACGGAAGCTTCGCGCGCCTGATCGAAATTGAAGCGGCTCATGAACACTGTGAAGCCGACCTGCATCGGACGATCCAGGAAGTAGGGCTCGGTGAAGCCGAAGCTCACGTCGGTGGTGCGGGTGCCCAGTTGGCTGGACAGACTCAGCGTTTCGCCCAGCCCCAGGAAGTTGTTGGTCGAATACGAGAAGCCCACGAAGCTGCCGGAGATTCCGGAGATACCGCCGCTGAACTGGATGGTGTTCTTGCCGCGCTCCCGGACCTTGAGCGTCAGATCGACGGTGTGATTATTGTTGTCCGTCTTCATATCCACGGACGTATCTTCTTTCAGCGTCTCGAAGTATCCCAGCTGGTTCAGACGCAGGATGCTGAGACGCCACAGGTCGGTGTTGTAGGGGTCGCCTTCGTCGATCAGCAGTTCGCGGCGGATCACCTTATCGCGCGTGGTGGTGTTGCCTGAGAAATCGATGCGGCGCACGAAAAACTGGTTGCCTTCGTCGAAACGCAACGTCAGGTTGATTTTGTCGGTGCCCGGCAGCGGCTCCGGCTCGGGTTCCACCAGGAAGTTGATGTAGCCGAAACGGCCATACAGCTTGCGCAGCTCGTCGAAACCCTTCTGCAGTTTTTCGGTGGAGAACGGATCGCCCTGCTTCATCCGGAAAATCTGCGGGAACAGCTCTTCCGGCGTGCGGAACAGCTTCACGCCCACGAAGCTAATGGTGTTCAGGTGATACAGGCGGCCCTCTTCGATGCTGACCGCGATGTTGGCGTTCTTTCCCGGCCGGTTGGGATGGATGAGCGGCAAGCGGAGCTTACCGCCGCCGACGTCCACGATGTTGACCGATTGCCCCGTTACGCGAGCCGTAAAATAGCCTTGAGACTGGTAGAACTGGACGATGCGCTGCTCATCTTCCTCGAGCTTGGTGGAGTCGTAGGTTCGGGCGAAGAGGTTCTCGGCGTAAATCGATCGGGGTATGCCGATGGGCCGCAAATTCCGCATGGCGCGCCGCACGACGCGATTGCCAAACGCAGTGTTGCCTTCGAAATTGATGGTGCCGACTTTCACCTTCGGCCCTTCATCTATCTTGAAGAGAATATTGAGGGACGAGGGAGGGAAGGGCTGCAGCTCCGGCATTACAGTTGCGAATTGCCGGCCGCGCTCGGCCAGGTAATCCTGCAGGACTACTTGAGCCCGCTGAACCTTGTTCCGATCGTAGGTAGACTCGGGAGTCAGTCCCACGCGCCGTTCTTTGAAGCGATCCAGCACTTCGGAAGTGGTAATGGACTTCAGGCCGTCATACTTAATGGTTCGCACGACGGGCCGTTCCACGACGACAAAGGTTACGATCCAGCCGGTTTGGCCGGGTTCCCTTTGGATGTCGATATTGTCGAAACGGTTGCTGTTCCACAACGTATTGAAATCGCGATGCAGTGTATCGGCGTCGTAGGGATCACCGCGCTTGCTGAAGATCATGGCGCGCAGAGTATCCTGCGGGACTTTCCGCGCTCCCCTGAAATTGATGGACTCGATGGTATCGGTGGGCGGACGGTCGGGATTTACAGCGGTCAGCGGTTTGGCCTGGTCGGGCTTGGGTGGCAGCGGCTTGGGTTCTTCGACAGCCTGCGGGACCTGTTCGAACGGATTTGGCGGCTTGGGCTGCTGCGGTGCGGGCTGCTGACTAAGAAGCGGAAGCGCTGCCAGCAGGCCGATAATACCTGCGCGCAGGCTTCGAGGCCTGGAAAACTGCATCTAGACCGGGTTCCTTTCCACTCTGCGTTTGATGTTGGACGTCCTGCCGCGGGCCAGGGTTTCGAACACTGGCGTTGCCGCCGCCTGGGCAGTGTAATTTGTTATTTTACCCCATCCCACTCGGGTTTCGCTTCTGCCAGCGTCAAATCCGGGGATGCCATTTGGGTAGGCGCAGGAAACGTCCGGGCCATGTATCCCAGGCAGGCTCCGAACAGGGCATGCGAGAGCAGGGTGACGGGTTGAGCGGAATATAGGGCCACCAGAGGGTTTATCCTGGCCCATAGCAAAGCGTCCACAAGTCCATGCGATATCAGACCGGCCAGCGTCCCCAGTAGAACCAGCCGATGCCGGCGCTGGATTCGCCCGCAGAGGAGTCCGAAAGCGGCTCCGATCAGTCCGGTGATGAAGATATGCAGTGCGCATCCGGCGAGGGTTGCCCGTCCCGGGCCGATGCTCAAGGCCCGCGCTCCGTAAAAGGTAGTGCCCAGGAGATTCGATGGCGCCCACCACGAACTGCCCCGCCATAACGAGCCGGAGACCAGCAGCGCCAGCATCGCGAGTCCGCCCAGTACTCCTGCCTCGATTCCATTGAGCAGGCACGGCACGGCCTGCTTGGGTTCCAACCAAATGTTTCTCCCCTGCACAACGTTCCCCTGCACGTTAGGAACCCTCTTATACTAACAGAGTCCCCTGCGGACTCCGTCGCGAACTGGACACACCTCCACACACTCAAATGACACGACGCGTAGTCATCACCGGAATGGGAGCCGTAAGTCCCAACGGTATTGGAACCGAGGCCTTCTGGTGCGCCACACGCAGAGGTTTGAGCGGTGTAGCGGCCATTACACGTTTCGATACTGCGGGGATGGCGGTCCGCGTGGCGGGAGAAGTTAAGGATTTTCGCGAAGAAGATTATGTGACAGCCAAGGATCGCCCGCACACTTCCCGTGCCACGCCCCTGGCCATCGCCGCCGTGACGGAAGCGCTACAGTGGGCCGGTCTGGATACAGCCGCGATGAATCGCGACCAGCTGCGCGGAATCGGAGTCATCGTCGGCTCCGGCGGGGGCAGCGTCGAATTCACGGAAGAGCAATATCGCCTGTACCATTCGGGTAACTGGCGTCAGTGCAGCGTCTACGTGGTTCCCAGTTCCACCATGGGCACGCTGGCGAGCGAGATTTCGATGAAGTTCGGGCTGCGCGGCGCGAGCCACGTGATCACCACCGGGTGCACGTCTTCGACGGATGCCCTGGGGTACGCGTTCCAGACGATTCGGGCCGGCGGCGGAATCGACACGATCGTTGCGGGAGGCGTGGACGCCCCCATCGCTCCGCTGATCATGCGCGGATTCATGGCCATGCGGATTATGTCGCAATCCTGGAACGACGAGCCGGAGCGGGCGTCGCGTCCCTTCTCGCGCGATCGCGGTGGATTCGTGATTGCCGAAGGGGCGTGGTTCTTCGTGCTTGAGGAACGCGAGAAAGCGCTGGCTCGGGGAGCTCCAATCTTAGGGGAAATCGCCGGCTATGGTTCCACATGCGAAGCCTATCATCGCGTGCGTTTGGAGGAATGCGGCGAAGAGCCCGCGCGCGCGATTTCTCTGGCGCTCGAGCAAGCCGAAGTTGCCCCCGAGGCGGTCAACTATCTGAGCTACCACGGCACGGCCACAGAGCTGAATGACCGCATCGAAACCCGCGCGGTTAAGCTGGCTTTTGGAAAACACGCGTATAAGCTGCCCGGATCGTCGCTCAAAAGCCTGATCGGGCATCCTCAGGGAGCCTGCGGTGCGGCCGGCGTGGCCGCTACGTTGATGGCGATGCGCGATGGAGTTCTACCGCCCACCGCAAATGTGGACGTTCCCGATCCGGAATGCGACTTGGATTACGTCACTGACGTAGGGCGCAGTGCGGGACTCGAATATGCGGTTGCGAACTGCATCGCGTTCGGAAGCAAGAATTCCGCGCTCGTGTTGAAGCACGCCTGATGTGCGGATGACAGGCGACAAGATCGCCTGTCCCACTACAGCAGTCACACCAGAGATTATTCCCGGGGCGTGTCGCTGGAAGATCCGACAGCGGCCATTTCCTCTTCCGCAACCTCGTGATCGCCCTCTTCCTTGGGAGTGTAGTAGGAGTGATAGTAGGTGTACTTGCTGTACAGCTCTCCCCGCCGCGCGCCATTCACCACGATACCCAGCACATTGTTGTTGCAGAGCGACTGCATTGCGCGCGTAACGGAATCGATAGTGGTGTGTCCGATACGGACCACCATCAGGATTCCGTCGGACATGGTGCCCAGCAGATTGGCATCGGCCGCGAACAGCAGAGGCGGGCTGTCCATGATCACCCATTGAAACAAAGAAGGCAGCCGGTCGAGCAGATGCTTGACCTCACGCAGGTTCAACAACTCCAGCGGATTCATCACCGCCTCGCCGGCGGGCATCACATATAGATTCGTTCCGGCGATCTTCTTGATCACCTTGTGCAGAGGCGCTTTCCCCAGCAGGTAATCCGTGATTCCGGGTCCGCGATCGATTCCAAACAGCGTGTGGACAATGGGCCGGCGGAAATCGAAATCCGCCAGCAAGGTAGTGTTGCCCGTAAGGTGCGCCTCGGCCAAAGCCAGATTCGAGGCTGTCAGCGACTTGCCTTCCGCGGGCGAAGCGCTGGTGACCACCACCGTGTGAATCGGCTGCAGGCTCTGCATGTGATTCAGCCGGGTTCTCAGCGTGCGGAACTCCTCCATAGGCGCTTCATGCGGCCTGGAGGCGTCGATCAGCAGGGAATCGGCGGCGATGCGGAACGGCACTTCCTCCACCAGTTCCAGTAAGCCGGATAGATCCGCGCTGGTCAGATCGGCCGCGCTGAAGCCCTGAACCGAGGGGGGTGCAAAAGCGGGCGTGCGTGTTTCACTCGGCGGGGTTGCCAGCGAGTTAGGCCGGGGTAACCGGTCGGTTGGGGCCGGCGCGTCAGGCCGTGCCGCAGGTGGATTTTGCGCGCCAGTTTTTTCGGCGCGGCGGAGTGCATCATGAACTCGGCTCATTTTTTATAGTCCTCCGAATGCCTAGACCTTGGTCGCGTAATAGAAGTAGTAATAGTAGACAACGGATCCCGCCATGGTGATCACTGCTAACAGACAGGCGGTGGTCCAAGCCAGCCAAGCCATGCGCCGGCGGCGGCGCACCACGAAATCGTTCTCTAGCAGGGGAACGCTTCCCAGGATCGCGATTTGCGTATAGGCTCGTACGTCTTTCAGATTCTTGAGCGAGGTGTCCTTCATTTCGCGTGCTCCGGCGATCACGACACCTAGCAACAATCCGAGGCCGGCGCCCATGCCGATTACCAGCGGCCTTTTCGGCTCGGTGGGAGTTTGCGGAACGGAGGGCGGATCCAGAAGTTCCAGCCGATCACCCTGGTTGCGCTGTTCCAGGTCCTGGCTGATCTCCGCCTGGTTGAGCTTCCCGCTCAGGCTCACGTATTTCTCTTTCGCCAGATCACGTTCCCGCAGAAGGTCGCTATATTGCTGCTCGCCCAGAGGGGCCGAGTTGATCTGGGATTCGATTCTGGCCATGTTGGCTTGAAGTTGTTTGATCTGGGAATCATACTGGGACATCTCCAGATCTTTCGCTGCGCCTTGCGATTCCAGCCGCTGGATGTTTCCGTCTATTTCAAGCACGTTCATCCGATCCTGACGATTCACGGCCGGCTGACCCGGCTGCGCGGCATTCTTTTTGGCTTCGGCGTCTTCCTGCACTACTTCATCGCGGCGCTTCTTGGCTATGTCCAGGCGATTCCGAAGACTCTTGACATCCGGAAACTCGTCCGTGAATCGCTGCCGGGCAGATGCGAGATTATCTTCCAGAGTGCGTACCTCGCGCTCCGCTTCCTGCAAGCGCTCGCTCTTGGGAGCTGCGGCGGTGGTCAAAACGGTTTGAGGAACTTCTCTCGTCAACTCGGCCCTACGGCCTTTCTCGATGCGCAGGTTGGCCTCAATCATTTGCTTGTCCATTTCCGCGCGGTTCCGGGAACTGGTCAGAAATGAGTAGCTGGATTGCAGGCCGGTAAGCTGCCTCACGTTCTGCTCCACCTGGTCGGGCAGCCGTCCGTTGTTGGCAGCACGAAATTGCGCCAGCTTCTGTTCCACGGCGTCCACTTCTTTCTTGGCCTGGTCGGCTTGCTCCTGAAAGAAGTCCTTGGACTGATTCGAGGCCAGGGACCGGTCGCTCTGGTTCGCCGAGATAAACCGCTGGTCCAGTTCCTGGACCACGCGGGTTGCCATCAGCCGATCCTCGTACTTGAAGCTCACGGTGAAGGCCGGAACATTGCGGCCATTCCCGCCTGCCATCACGGGAGTGATGTGGATATCTTTACGCATGATGTTCTCTACCACGTCCTCCATCGGCATCTTCTGCCGGTCGCGCTTGTAGAGGTCGAAGTTGTTGACGATGGTGATGAGGACGTTACGGCTAAGCACCGTAGTCGCCATCGAGGCGATGCGGTCGCTCATGTCCTGCGTGATGGAGGATTGCACCATGTTCTGGGGAATCTGCTGCGGCACGATCTTGATCAGCGCCACGGATTCGTAGCTGTCGGGCCACAAGTACACTCCCACCACGCTGGCGACCAGCGTCAATAGGAACGGTCCGAATATCCAGCCCTTATGGCGGCGCAGGATATCGATGTAGTCCTCAACGTCCAGTGCGCGCCGGGGGATGTTAAAGTTTTCTGTTGGTTGCATTCCGAATATTCCTCGGGGGGCCGCTATTTCACGACGATGGTGTCGCCGTTTTGCAGCAAGATATTTTGATCCAGGGCTTCCTTCTTGCCCTTCACATAGTCCCGGTAGTTGAACTTCAACCGTTGTGCTCCGCGCACGATCTGAACGTCCTTGTCGTTGGCGAATTCCTGGAAGCCCCCCGCCAACCCGATGGCATCGAACACCCGGACTGGCGTAACCAGTGGCCACCGCCCGACCTTGTTCACGCGCCCACTTACCGTGAAGGATTTGCTGTTCACCGCCAGGACCGAGACGATCACGTCCGGAGTCTTGATGTACTGAGAATAGGCATCCTTAACCTGGGCAGCCAGCCGTTCTGGCGTCAGGCCTTCCGCCTGCATGTCGCCCAGCAACTGAAGAGTGATCTTGCCGTCAGGCCGAACGTTGACCGCTCGCGATAAGGCATCCTCGCGGTAAACCTCAATTCGCAAAACATCTTCCGGCCCGATCAGATAACTCTTTGGATCGATAGGCTGTGCGGACGGATCGGTTCCTGCGGCAGTAACCCGAGGTGCGTCAAAGACTTGGGGGCCAGTCGGGGGTGTATTTTTGCCGGATTGGGCCCATGCAGGGACACAGGCAAATCCTAGTAATATAAATGAGTACAGCCTCGTGGTTGCCATTTTCACCTCCTCCGGCGGGCGCCGGGTGCTAAGTACTTTTTATTGTAAACTACTAGCCGTGCTAGACGCATACCGTCCGATACCATCGACCAGACTGATACCATTGATTAGACTGCGCCGTCCGGAACGTGTCTAGTAACCACCGTACCGGGACTATGGGACCCACAGCAATTACCATGCATTACTATTTGGCTAAAACCGACCCGGATACATATTCCATAGATGACCTGGAGAGGGAAAACCTTACAATTTGGGATGGAGTAACCAATCCTCAGGCTGTCCGGGCGCTTCTGGCCATGGAAAAGGGCGACCGGCTCTTCATCTACCATTCAGGTGGCGGATCGGCCTCGCAAATCTCAGGAATTGTCGGTTTGGCCGACATTCGAGGGGAAGGGCGGCCCGATCCTAAGAATCCAAGATCGGCCGTGGCGGACGTCCAGTTCAAGTTCCGTCTGGATCCCCCGACGTCTTTGGCCGAAATCAAGCAAAGCGGTAAGTTTAGCGATTGGGCTCTGGTCCGTCAGGGCCGTCTTTCCACCATGGCCGCCCCCGACAACTTCGTCGAATGGATGCGCTCCCGGTACCCCGGCAAGAAGATCTGAGCCATTGTCACCCCGCGGGGCACGGTAGACTAAGGATTCCGTATGCCCATGGTTGCCGGTTCAGTCGCTGATCTTGCCCGATCACCTGAGCTGCGCGGGCCGCTCGACTGGTTCCGTCGCGAGCGCGCCTGGATCAACGAACAACACTTGAAGCTCTGCCGGGTCGCCGCGCCAACCTTCTTGGAGCAAAAACGCGCCGAGTGGATGGCCGAACGTTTTCGGGAACTCGGTTGGGAATCGCGCCTGGATCGTTCCGGTAACGTTGTGGCATCGCTGCCGGGCCGCCGCGATTGTCCTACGGTGGCGGTGACGGCCCACCTGGATACGGTGCTCGCGCCGCGTTCCTCAGACGAAATCAAGCTCTCGGGAGATGGCCGGTTTCTGGGACCGGGCGTTTCCGATAATGGCGCCGGGTTGGCCGCGCTGCTGGCGATTGCCGCAGCCTGGAACTCCGCGCCTCCGCTGCCCGATGCGCAGCTGGCCCCGGTGTTGATCGCGAATGTAGGCGAGGAGGGCGAGGGGAATCTGTCGGGCATGCGCTTCCTGTGCCGCGACGCGAACGGCTCCCGGCCCAAGGCTTTCCTGGTGCTGGATGGACCGAACACCGACCATATCACCTGCCGGGCGTTAGCCAGCCGTCGCTTTGAAGTTACCGTGAACGGTCCGGGCGGACATAGCTGGAGCGACTACGGGGCCGGCAATCCGATCCACACCTTGAGCCGGGTGATTGCGGAATTCGCCGCGGCCGCGCCGGATGCGGCTCCACCGCGATCTTCTTTCAACTTCGGGCTGATCCAGGGCGGGACCAGCATCAACTGCATCCCCACGGAAGCGCGCGCCAAGGTCGATCTGCGCTCTGAGAAAGCCGAGCGGATCGAGGAGATGGCGTCCTTGCTGGCGGCCTCCGTGGTGCAGGCGGCCGAGATGGAAAACAGCCGCGCCACCGGCGGCCGTGTGATCGCCCGCCTGAAGGAGATCGGCTCCCGTCCTGGAGGGGAACTGCAGGAGGGCGCGCCCATACTTAGCTCGCTTCTGGCAGTGGATACGTTTCTCGGAATCAGGAGCCACCTGGATTGCTCCTCCACCGACGCGAACATCCCGCTGTCCCTGGGAATCCCGGCCGTGTCGATCGGCGCGGGAGGGCAGGGCGGCGGAGCGCACACCTCCGGCGAATGGTTCCACCCGGAAGGCCGGGAACTGGGGCTCCGGCGGGTTCTGCTGGCCCTGTGCCTCCTGCTCCTGGCCGAATAGCGGCCATTCCTTCGCTATCTGAGCCGCGAGAGTGATCGAGCGGTCCTGCGGCAGGGATACCGCCCCATCACTCTCGCGGCTCGGTAGACAGCTTTTTTGAGCCGCTTTGGGAAACCTTTAGACCCCGGTCGCGTCCATCCTTCTACGGTTCGTATAATAAAAGTTACAGTCCTGGACGAATGTAGTTAACGGGGGAAGAGACTGCCATGAAACTGTTCGAAAAGATTCGCGAGCAAAAATTGATGTCCATGGCCTTGATG
>Ga0105245_10001720_pt1 | contig 19955 bp, 25 predicted proteins | sample KBSM54metaG_FD_81523 | JGI IMG/M metagenome (GOLD analysis project Ga0105245, IMG submission 81523) | Miscanthus rhizosphere microbial communities from Kellogg Biological Station, Michigan, USA - KBS M5-4 metaG | ecosystem: Host-associated > Plants > Roots > Rhizosphere > Soil | place...
ACGATCGTCGGCGAGGACGGCGGCGACTCCACCGCGTGCCCAGTCTCGATCTCGACCCCAACACGGCGGGCCCGCATCTCGAGCGCCTCGATCAGCGAGCTCCAGCCACCGTGCAGGTAGCGAGCGGTCGGCGGCGGGCTGAGCAGGACGCGCACCGAGTGCTTCCAGACAAAGGCGGCGGAAAGCTCGCCGGGGTCGTGGTGAAAGGTGTAGACCCCGGCCGCGGCGGAGAGCATCGACGCGGTGCGCTCGTCGGAGTGACCGGTAACCCAGCTGCGGAAGTCCTGGTCGACCGGCGCTTCGCGACCGCGCAGACGCAGCACGGCCGGGATCGTCCCCAGCGGCGGCGTGCGGCGGATCTCCCCCTGCCAGCGAAAGCGAATCCCGGCCAGCGGCGGGCCGGAGTAGTGCGGCAACAGCTCGCGCTCAGCCAGCCACGACCAGAACGGCCCGTCCTTATAGATGACGTGCGGGCCGAAGTTCGCCTTGTAGGGACCGGCCATGCTGCGAGCACGCCCGCCGAGCTCCTGGTGCGCCTCGAGCAGCCGCACCGACGCTCCGCCTTCCGCCGCCGTGATCGCGGCGGTCAGCCCGGCGATTCCGCCTCCCACAACCGTGACCCCGCTCATCGCGTCCTCGCTTTCGTCGTCTGCTGACTTCGTCTTTTGGTGTCCACCTGGACCCAAAAACGCAAAGTCACCGTCTGGAGAGCGATGGTAGGGGGCTACTGGTTCGTTATACAGTGCCAGTAGTGGCGCACTCTGGTGGACCAGTTAGTCCAAATCTCTTGGTTGAGCTTGATCGCGAGTCGGATGTGCCGCTGCACGAGCAGATCGAGCGCTCGATTCGGGAGGGCGTCCGCAGCGGCCGGCTCGGCGCCGGATCGCAACTGCCCTCCTCCCGAAGCCTCGCGGGTGAGCTGGAGATCTCGCGCGGGGTCGTCAGCGAGGCCTACGGCCAGCTGGCGGCCGAGGGGTATCTAATCGCCCGCCAGGGCGCGCCGGTGCGGGTCGCCCCAACCGTGCGGGCGGCGGCGCGCCGAGCGCCCTCCCCCGCCCTGCTGCCCAGCTTCACCCACCGCCTCGATCCCGGCCTCCCCGACCTTGCCGGCTTCCCCCGCGATCGCTGGCTGCGCTCGCTGCGGGCGGCCTGGCGGCAGGCGCCGATCGACGCCGTCGACTACCCCGACCCGCGCGGGGTCCCAGCACTGCGCGAGACCCTCGCCGCCTACCTCGGGCGCGTGCGCGGTGCCGCCGCCGACCCCGAGCAGCTGCTCGTCTGCACTGGCTTCAGCCAGGGGCTCTCGCTGATCGCGCGTTGGCTGGCCGGCCGGGGCGTCACCAGCGTCGCGCTCGAGGACCCGGGCTGGCACAGCCACCGTCTGATCCTCGAGCAGGCGGGCCTGGCGGTCGACCCGATCCCGGTCGACGCCGACGGCCTGCGGGTTGACCTGCTCGAACGCACCGAGGCGGCGGCGGTCATCGTCACACCCGCCCACCAGTTCCCCACCGGCGCGGTGCTGAGCAGCGAGCGGCGCGCCGCCCTGATCGAGTGGGCGGAGCGGGGCGAGCGGCTCATCGTCGAGGACGACTTCGACGCCGAGCTGCGCTACGACCGCGCTGGCGTCGGCGCCCTGCAGGGGCTCGCTCCCGAGCGCGTCGCCTACATCGGCTCGGCGAGCAAGCGGCTGGTGCCGGGGATGCGGCTCGGCTGGATGCTGACCCCGTCCTGGCTGGGCTGGCCGCTGATCTCGGTCAAGGCGATCGAGGACCGCGGCTCGGAGGCGATCGGCCAGCTCGCCCTGCACGACTTCATTGAGCGCGGCGAGCTCGATCGCCACCTACGACGGATGCGGCTGCGCTACCAGCGGCGGCGCGAGGCGTTGATGGGGGCGCTCGACCGGCACTTGCCCCAGGCGCAGGTCAGGGAGGGCGCCGCCGGTCTATATGAGCTGGCCGAACTGCCAGTTGAGGTCGACGAGGCCGCCTTGGTCAGCGCCGCGGCCAAGCGCGGCGTCGGCATCGAGGGCCTGGCGCTACACCGCTTCCGGCCCGGCGGCCCTCCCGGCCTCGTCCTCGGCTTTGCCGCCATGCCCGAGCCGGCGATCGAGCAGAGCGTCCGCCTGTTGGCCGATGTACTTCAGCCCGCGTCTACCTAGGCCACCGCTGCCGGCGCGAGGCGCTCGGCCCAGGGTCGGGCCGCTTCGAGCTGGGCACCGAGCCGGATCAGCCGCACCTCTTCGAAGGGGCCGCCGGTGAGCATCGTGCCGACCGGGATGCCGTCCTCGTTCCAGTGCAGCGGCAGCGAGATCGCGGGCAGGCCGGTGATGTTGCCGAAGGCGGTGAAGCAAACGGAGCTGATCGTCTCGAAGACCGGCTGGTCGGGCGCAGCGTGCTGGGCGGTGAGGACATGACCGCTCGGCGGCGGCAGGATGCCCGAGGTCGGGGTCAACAGCAGGTCGAAGTCGCGGCCCCAGCGGGCGACTTCGCGGCGCGAGAGCCGCTCCAGCCGCTGCACGGCGACGACGTACTCGTAGGCGCTGATCCGATCGGTGGCGGCCTCATAGGCGTGGCGGTTGTGCGGCTCAACCTTGGACCAGTCGACGCCGTCGTAATCGGCGACGCCGCCGATCGTCATCGTCACGAAGTCCGGCGTCAGCTCCTCGGAGATAGTTCCCACCTCGACCTCGACCACCTCGTGGCCGAGCTCCTCGAGCAGGGCGGCGGCCTGGCGGGCGGCCTCGACGCAGTCCGGGTCGGTCGGCAGGCCGAGCGGCGCCTGGGCCATCAGGCCGATCCGCAGCTTCTCGACCGGCGCGCCAACCTCCTCGGCGAAGGGACGCTGCGGCGCCGGCGCGTTGAACCAGGCGAGCGGGTCGGGACCGGCCATCGCGTCGAGCGAGGCGGCGGCGTCGGCCATCGTGCGCGTGATCGCGCCCTCGACCACGGCGCCCATCCAGGTCTGGGCGCGGCGCGGGATGCGGCCGCGGCTGCTCTTCAGGCCGACCAGGCCGGTGTAGGCGGCGGGGATGCGGATCGAGCCGCCGCCGTCGTTGGCGTGCGCGATCGGGAACATCCCGCCGGCGACAGCCGCCGAGGCGCCGCCGGAGGAGCCGCCGGAGGCGCGGCCCGTATCCCAGGGGTTGACCGTGTTGCCGTAGCGCGAGTTCTCGGCCACGGTCAGCGGTCCGAACTCGGGCGTGTTAGTGCGGCCGCAGAGGACGAAGCCGGCGCGCTGCAGCGCCTCGACCACGAGCTCGCTCTCCTCGCTGGGCTCGTCATCGGCGCCACTCGATCCGTATGTCACCGGCCAGCCGGCAACCGCGGTCAGGTCCTTGACCGGGATCGGCACGCCGAGGAACGGCGCCTCCTCCCCAGCCGCGATCCGCGCGTCGGCCTCGCGGGCGGCCGCGCGTGCCGCCTCGTCGTCGCGCCAGACGATCGCGTTCAGCTCGGGGTTGCGCGCGTCGACGGCGGCAAGGCAATCCTCGAGCAGCTCGACCGCGCTGAGCTCACGCGCGCGCAGCGCTGCGGCCAGCTCAACCGCCGCGCTCGTCGGACCCAGATCCGACATCAGGCGTGCCGGGCGGCGCGCTCGCGCGCTTCGCCCTTCTGCTCGATCGTCATCGCGCCCGGATGGCCCTCGCCGGGCCACGGGCTGAGGACCAGCAAGAGGCGGGCGTCGGACCTTGCGGAGACCGTGTGGCGCTCGCCGGGGTCGAATTCGAAGAGATGGCCTGCGCTTGCCGAGACGGCCTCTCCGGCTGGGATCGTCACATCCACCTCGCCGCTGACGACGATGAGCCGGGCCCGCTCGTGCACCTCATGCTCCTGCAACTCCTCCCCGGCGGGAAGGTCGAGCACTATCGTCCGCGCATCCTCAGCCGAGGCGAGGATCTGCGGCTGGTGCGGCTCCGCCTCGACATTCTTGAGATCCCAGTTCTGCATCTCTCCCTTTCTCGATCCCACCGTGTCCCACTTGTAGAGAGCCAGCTTAAACTCGAACACCCCGCATGACCACCGCCTCCATCCTCTCCAACTTCTGGGACGGCCTCGAAGAAAACCACGAGCAGGCGGTCTTCCTCGTCCTCGTCGGCTTCCTCGGCTCGTTCGCCTTCATCCGCATGAGCACCCGGATCATCCGCAGCGAAAGCGTCTCCTGGTGGCCGGGCAACGTCGAAAGTGAGAGCGGCGTCCATGTGCACCACCTGGTCTTCGGGATCGTGACGATGATGGTCGCCGGAACGCTCGCCTTCGTCGCCGACGGCCGTACCCCCTACACCGAGCTCTGCGCGCTCGGCTTCGGCGTCGGGGTCGGGCTGACGATCGACGAGTTCGCACTCTGGGTGCACCTCGAGGACGTCTACTGGGCGAAAGAGGGACGCAGCTCGATCGACGCCACCGTGATCGCGGCGGCAGTGATGCTGCTGATCGTCCTTGGCGCCAACCCGCTGACGATCGACTCCGGCTCCCCCGCCGTGGTGATCACGAGCATCGTTGCCACCGCCCTCGTCTTCGTCATGGTCGCGATCTGCTTTCTCAAGGGGCGGATCATGCACGGCGTGGTCGGCTTCTTCGTCTTCCCGATCGCGATCTACGGCGCCTGCCGGATCGGCAAGCCGGGCTCGACCTGGGGACGGCGGCGCTACGGCGAGCGCCGGCCGAAGAAGCAGGTCAAGGCCGAAGAGCGCTTCCATCCCGGCCGCCGCACCGAGCGCTTCAAGGAAGCCTTCCGCGACATCGTCGGCGGCAAGCCGAGCGAGGGCCTGACCGCGGTCGGCGAAGAGACCGTCGCCGCGACTCGGGAGGCGGGAACCGAAATGCGCGAAGGAGCCGAACGGCTCGCCCACGCGGCCGACCCGAGCCGGCAGAAAAAAGGCGACGACTAGCGGCAGCTAGCGCGGAGCCAGCTGGACGATCGGGATCTCGCGATCCGCTTCGCGGCGATAGGCGGCATAAGGCGCGAAGACCCGATCTGCGAGGGCCCAGAGCCGCCGGCGCTCGGCCTCGTCGTCGACCACCGTCGCCCGCATCGGCACGCCGCCTAGCCTGACGTCGGGGTTGGCCCGCAGGTTGTGGAACCAGGCCGGGTGACTTGGGAGTCCGAGTTTCGAGGCGACGATCGTCACCCGCTCGCCATCGTGGAAGTAGATGACGACGTTGCGCCGCAGCTGCCCGCTCCTGGCGCCGCGGGTCTCCAGCAGCGCCGTCGGGATCATCAAGTCGAAGCCGAGGCGCCCGCCGGTCGCTCGCATCAGCGGCGGATCGAACCTCCAGACGACATGGATCGAGAGGAAGCGGCCCAGACGGGTGTTGGAGAAAGCCGCGTAGGCGCGGCTTAGCCGGCCGCGCTGCCGGTTAGGGTCGACGTACTTGAGCCGGCTGGACATCGTCAAACCTCCTGGCTGGAACGTATTCGACGAAGCGTCACTCCGCTCTCGAAAGGAGCTGCCAGTCGTGCAGAACAAGATCCGGTTCGCCATCGCCTTCCTCCTCGCCGGCCTCGCCGTCGCCGTGGCTGGCTGCGGCAGCTCGAGCTCCGATGGCGGTGGCTCCGGCAACTTTCGCGTCGGTCTCGAGGCGCCGCTCTCCGGCGAACAGTCGACCCTCGGCAAGGGGATGCTGAAGGGCGCCGAACTGGCTGCCACCAAGCTCAACGAGAAGAGCGGGATCGAGGGCAAGCAGGTCGAAGTCGTGCCGATCGACGACGCAGCCGACCCGGCGACGGGAGTGAAAGCGGCGAAGGCCGCGATCGCCGCCGGCCTCGACGGCATCGTCGGTCCCTACAACTCGGGCGTAGGCATCGAAACCCTGCCCCTCTACATCAAGGCGGGGCTGGTGCCGATCAGGCTGACCTCCGACAACTCGACCAATGGCCTGGGCTTCACCCTGCAGCCGATGACCTACCAGATCGCCCCGGTCGCCTCGAGGGCACTGACAGACTGGCAGCACGCCAGGACAGTCGCGATCGCCTACGACCCGACCCAGAACTACACCGTCTCGGTCTCGAAAGCGCTGAAGAGCTCACTGGAAAAGGCGGGCGTCACGGTGAGCGCTTACGAAAAGGTGCAACCCGGCAAGAAGGACTACACAGACGTGGTCGAAAAGCTCGCGGCGGCCAAGCCGGATGTCATCTACGCCGCCGTCTACTTCCCCGAGGGCGGCCTGATCGCCAAGGAGATGCGGGAAGCGAAAGTCGAATCGCAGTGCATCGCCGACTACGCCTCTTACGACACCGGTTTCGTCGAAACGGCCGGCATCGCCGCCGCGCGGGCCTGCCCGGTGGTCGGGGTCCCGGCTCCCGGCGACTTCGCCGACGCCGCGGCCAGGGTGGGCGAATACGAAGACGAATTCGGCGAGGAACCAGGCACCTGGAGCCCCTACACCTACGACTCGCTGAACTTCCTCGCCGACGGCGTCGAAAAGGCCGGCGGCAGCGACGCGACGAAGCTCACCAGCGCACTCAGCGGCATCAGCGGCTGGAAGGGGTGGACTGGCCCGGTCACGATCGACCCCCACACCGGCAACCGCCAACCCGCCACCGTGGTGATCGTCGACACCGACGCCAAGGGCCAGCTCCACGTCGACGAGGATTGGGCGAAAGCGGTCGGCGCGCCGTACTGAGGGTCAGGCGGCGACGCGTTCCAGCACTACGACCGGGATCTCGCGGTCGGTCTTGCGCTGGTACTCGTCGTAATCGGGCCACTCGCCGACCATCTTCTCCCAGAGCGCCGGCTTCTCCTCGGCGCTCGCCGTCCGCGCCCGAGCCTTGAAGCGGTCGGCCTTGACCTGGACCTCGACCTCCGGGTCCTCAGAGAGGTTGAGGTACCAGGCGGGCGGCGCATCAGAGCCGCCCTTGGAGGCGACGATCACGTAGGAGTCACCCTCAGGCGCGTAGATCAGCGGCGTCGTGCGGGGCTCACCTGACTTGCGCCCCGTCGTGGTCAGCAGGAGCGTCTGCGTGCCTCGCCACTCGTGCCCCTCGGCACCATCGGTTGCCCGGTAGCGCTCGACGTGTTCCTGACCGAAAAGCACCGTCGCTCATGCTACGCCGATAGCGTCACGCTGACCTTCGAGCCCGGGGCGAGAGCCTTTCCAGGTTTCGGCCGCTGCTTGGCGACCTTGCTGGTTTTCGCGCTGGCGCCTTTGAGCTTCGTCACCGCGCCGATCTTGCAGTGGGCCGCCCTGAGCTTCTTCTTGGCGCCTTTGAGCTTCCTGCCGGTGAGGTTGGGAACGATGCAGTGGACGGGCGTGGGCGGCGTCGTAACGACGGGAGGCCCACCCGCCGGGGGACTGGCCGGCACCGGGAGCCCGTCGGCGGCCAGGCCGGCCGGATTGTCGGCACCGGTAATGAAGCTCGCGCTGGCACTGGAGCCGTCGAGGTTGGCACGCCCGATCGTCCCGGCTTCCGCGTCGCTCCAGTAGAGGTGGGAGCCGTCGACCGCCATTCCGTACAGGGCGTGGCCAAGGCCACCACTGATGAAGCTCTGGTTGATACCGGTGCCGTTGAGATTGGCCCGGCCGATCGTGCTGTTCTGGTAGTTGGTCCAGTAGATATGGGAGCCGTCAACGGCCACGCCGCGGGGAAAGCTGGTGCCTGTGATGAAGCTCTGGTTGACGCCGGTGCCGTTGAGGTTGGCTCGGCCGATCGAGTTGGTGACGCTGAAGTTGACCCAGTAGATGTGGGCGCTGTCGACCGCCATGCCCAAGGGCACACTGAGGCCCGTGATGAAGCTCTGGTTGACGCCGGAGCCGTCCAGGTTGGCGCGCCCGATCGTGCTGTTTTCCCCATTGGTCCAGTAGAGGAAATTTCCATCGACCGCGATTGCGATCGGTTTTTTTGCACCGGTGATGAAGTTGGGCAGCCTGTCGGAGCCGTCGAGGTTGGCGCGGCCGATGGCGTTGGCGCCTTCGTTGGTCCAGTAGATGTGGGAGCCGTCGACCGCGACTCCACCCGGGCCGCTGGCACCGGTGAGGAAGCTCTGGTTGACGCCGGAGCCGTCGAGGGCGCTGCGGCCGATCGTGTCGCCTTCTTCGTTGGCCCAGTAGAGGTAGGCCCCAGCCGCGCTCGGCAAGGCCAGGGCCGTCATCACGACGACAAGCACGGCAAGCCAAGCGGCTCGCGCCGAGACGAAACGGCGGCATCTGTCGGTGGCGGCGCTCACGCTCGCGGCAGTCTTTCAGCCGCGGTCGGACTGTCAAGCAAACTCGACGCCCGTGCCCGGTCGGTGGAAAGCCCGACATCGTCGGGGTAGGCTCGAGTGGCCAGGGACTACGAAGGAGGAAGAGATGTACGCACGAGTAGCTCGCTGGGAAGGCGCCGAGGCCAAAGCGTTGGAAGACAGCGCCGCCGAGATCCGCTCACAGGCGGAGTCCGAGGGAGGCCCACCCCCCGGCGTGCCCGCCAAGAAGTTCCTGCTGCTCCACGACACGGCAGCCGGCAAGTCGATCGCGATCACGCTCTTCGAGAGCGAGGAGGACTACCGCCAGGGCGATGAGACGCTGAACTCGATGAGCCCTCCGGGCGAGGGGATGGGACAGCGAGTCTCGGTGGAGAAGCTCGAGCTGGCGGTGCGGGTCGAGGTCTGAGCGGCCCGCGGCCGCTCAGCTAGGTCGGCAGCTCTTCGCCGCCGCGCTCACGGACCATGTAGAGGGCGTACCAGTCGGGCCAGTTCGGGTCCTCCTCCCCTGTTCGCTCCTCGTGCTTGCCGTGTGCGGCGGCCGCGCGCCGCAGCGCCTCCGCCAGGTCCTCGGCGGACTCGTATGTCGTCGCCATCGCCTTCCTCCTTCAGCGGCCCGGGAGCCGGGTCTTGATCTCTTGCAGCAGCCAGCCGTTGCCGTCCGGATCGCTGAAGGAGACGAACGAGCCGTAGTCAGCATGCTCCGGCGCCGGGCCGTCGACTCGCCCGACCGCGCCAGCGTGGTGGAAGATCCCGGTCTCATCATGGAATGTCTCACTGACGTCGACCCCGCGCGAAACGAGGTCGGCGCGAGCCGCGTCGATGTCGTAGACCGAGAGCTGCAGGCCCTCGGACGAGCCGGGCGGAGCCGTCGTGACCCCTTCACCGAAGATGATCGAGCAGGCAGATCCCGGCGGCGTCAGCTGCACCACGCGGTAGCCGTCATCAACCGCAAGGTCGGCGTCGAGCCTCCACCCCAGGCCCTCGTAGAAGCTCTTCGCCCGATCCACATCCAGAACCGGCAGAACTACGACCTCGAGCTTCATCTCCCCCGCGCTCACCGGGGGCGTGCCCGCCGCGCCTTCGCCATGTGTCTCCGCGCTACCCACCACCCGACCCTCTCCCCTGCCGGGAATTAAGTCAAGCCTTGAATCACTCGTCCTGCGGCACTCCTTTGTGGATGAAGGCATGGACTCGCCGCCAGCCAGTTCCACCGGTTCCCACCGAGAACCGGAGCCATCAAGCCGCGATGACGAAGCGGCGGCGGAGCGGGGCACTCATGCCCGAGGGGCCGGCCGCACGGACCGCCAAGCGGTGCCTGCCGGGCTTGAGGTGGCGGTAGCGCTTGGGGGAGCGACAGCGATTCCATTTGCTTCGGTCGAGCCGGCACTGGAATCCGGTCGCCCCGCCGGTGGCGGCGAAGCGGAGCGTGACGGTCGACCCATGCTTTCGCAGGGACAGGATCTTTACTCCCACTCGGCCACCCGCAGGCGGGGTCGGAGCCTGGGTCTGGGTTTGTGTCTGTGTCGGCTCGGGACAGGAGGGGTTAGCAGGGACGAACTCGTAGGCGCCGATATCGGGTGCGCCCGGAGCGGGGTCGGCGCAGGAAATCGAGGACGGCAAAGCGCGGGGGTTGCCGTCCAGGTCGAGGATCCCGTTGGCGGGGCTCGGGAGGGCCGCATCAACGGTGGGCGAGGTGGCGAGCTCGTGGAGGTCGCCCGCAGCCGGATTCGCGAGCATCGGCGCCGTGGTCTGGTTCCCCTGAGTTCCTTCCGGCGTGACCGTCGCCCCGTTTTCTTCACTTGCGCTGGAGTAGCTGGAGTGCGTCGTGGCCACTTCGACCGTCGCCGATCCCAGGTTGTCGGCGCGAATATCGGGTCCCGGGCTGAGAAAGATCGTGTTGACGGCTTCGATCACGTAGGTGCCGCCGACCGCGGCGAACAGCCCGCCTTCGCTCGTCCCGTAGAAGGTGTCGTTCCTCAAGTTCGTGGAAGTGGGACCGCCGCCGATGTCGTCGAAGATCCCGATCGCACCCGAGCAGGCCGAGTCGAGGACGATCGATTCGAACGGGGCGGCGCAGCCGGCGCCGTTGTTGCTGGTCGCCAGGACACGTTCCAGTGTGTTCTGCGAGGTGCCAAGGATCGCGGTGGCGCTCGCCTTCTCGTCGTGCACGGCGAAGTCGACGATCTTCGCCGCGAACTTGAGTTCGACCCCCAGGCCGTTGGCTTCCGTGTAGAGGACCGGCATGGGCTGACCGGGTTCGCCTTCGAGCGTGACTTCCTGCCCCACCACGATGTTCGCCATCGTCGGGCTGTTCGGCAGGCCGTAGCTCCCTTGGTTGCCGGCCGCCTGCACCACATCAGCGGCTTTCGCCAATGAGGTCAGAGCACCGACGATGTTGCACGGTTCCGCGACCGTGCATTCGCTCCCGCTTCCACCCGGCGCGACATGGAAGACCGTCGGCGCGGCGACCGCGGACGAGGGCGCCAAGCCGAGGAGTCCGCTGAGGGAAACGCCACAGAGGGCGACCACGAGGGCAGGGCCACTCCTGGCGATCCCGAAAGCGCCGTAAGTTTCCCGCGCGGTCTTTACCGGTGGCTTCATCGCAGCGGACGAGACCAGCCGATTATCCGTCAGCGCGGCCAGGAAGTCGAGCGTTGGCTCGTAGGAGCGCAAACGGATGGTCGATATCACCGACGCGGCCTCCCAGCGCTCGTGCTCGGAGGGCCTCACCCATTGCGAGAGAAGCAACGGGAATCTCGGCCCTGGCTCCCATCGGCCCGCCAGCGCCACTCAGCTCTGGCGAATCGGGGAGACAGGATTTGAACCTGCGACCGCTCGGCCCCCAGCCGAGTGCGCTACCAGACTGCGCCACTCCCCGTGGCTGATTACATTCTTACGGATTCATCCGCGGCGGTAGCTCAACGGTAGAGCCTCAGCCTTCCAAGCTGATGACGCGAGTTCGATTCTCGTCCGCCGCTCTCTCGACCGAGGGCACTCAAGACTCGCACTGAGCGGCCGATGAAAGCGGGATGCGCTGCTCGTCGGGGAGACCTCTTGCCTTGCTTCTCGTGATTATCGGCTGCCTTGGCGCGCTCGCAGGATGTGGGGGTTCCGGCGGCAATGGGGCCTCGGCCTCCTCCCCATCTCAGGCCGCCTTGGTGTCCTGGCCGCTCTTCGGGCGGGTGCCGGAGCGGACGCACTACCTGCCGGCCAGGGAGCGCTTTCTCGATCCGCCACTGAAGGAAGCGTGGTCGATCAACACGCACGCGCTGATTGAGTTTCCGCCGGCGATCGCGAATGGGGTCGCCTACGTGGTCAACAAGTACGGCAACGCCAAGGCGGTGCGGCTGAGCGATCGCAAGGTCCTCTGGGAACGGAACACGAACCCAAAGGACTCGGGCAAGCCGACCGACGTGACCGGGCCGGTCTACCACGAAGGCAAGGTCTTCTTCGCCGACGTCGACGGCGATCTGGTCGCGGTAGACGCGCAAAGCGGCAAGGAAGTCTGGAAGCGCAAGCTGGCCGGCCACCTCGAATCCTCGCCGATGGCCGTCGGCGGCACGCTCTACCTCGGCACCGACAAGACCAACGTGGTCGCGGTGCGGGCCTCCGACGGCAAGGTGCTCTGGCAATTCAACTCGCCGGCGGCGATCAAAGCGAGCCCCAGCTTCCACGACGGTCGCCTCTTCGTCGCCGACTACGAGAGTGGCGTCTTCTGCCTAGACGCCAAGGACGGCAAGTTGATCTGGCGCACCAACACCTCGAAGGTGCCGCCCTTTGGCGAGGGCGGCTTCTACTCCTCGCCGGCGATCGCCTTCGGCCGCGTCTACGCCGCCCGCGACGACGGCACCGTCTTCGCCTTCGGCGAAAAGAGCGGCAAGGTCGACTGGGCCTTCCCGACCAACAACTTCGTCTACGGCTCGCCGGCCGTCGCCCGCGTGCCGGGCACGCCGCCGAGCGTCTACATCGGCTCCTACGACGAGCACCTCTACGCGCTCGACGCCCGCAGCGGCAAGCAGCGCTGGCGCTACGACGTCGGCGGCCCGATCCCCGGCACGTCGACAGTGATCGGCCACACCGTCTTCCTCCAGCTTCAAGACGCGGGAGGCGCTCGGCATCGACGTTCGCACCCACCGCAAGACCTTCGAGCTGAAGCAGGCGGGCTACACGCCGATGGTCTCCGACGGTCGCCGCCTCTACCTGATCAGCTACTTCGGGCTGGTCGGCCTGCAGCCGACCAAGCCCTGAACCCCCTACTGATTCAGTAGCCGGGCGGGTGGCGGGCGACGAAGCCGGCGGGTGGTGTGCCGGCGACGTGCCAGCGCGGTCCGCTGCCACGGGCGTCGCCCACGGTGTCCCAGCGCAGGCCGGCGATCACCGCGTAGGCGTGGGTAGCGCTGGCGTAGACGGTGATCCAGCGGCCGGGGCCGGGGGCGCCCCAGCTCTCGAGCGGGCCGGAGGCGAGCGGCGTGGAGAGGAAGCCGCCACCTGCGAGCGCGTAGCTGACCGCGCCCGAGCAGTCATAGCCGCGGGAATACCAGGAGCCGTGGCCGCCACCCCATACATAGGGCCGGCCGACGATCGTGTTGGCGGCGTTGATCACGCCGGCGACGCGTTCGGGCGCACCGGCCGGGGCGAGGGCGATGCCGCTGACGTAGGTCGCGGTCGGGTCGCCGTATTTGTTGGGGGTGGGGGGAATGCGGGCGACGAACGGTTCCCCACCGCTGCCGGGCGGCGGCGGGATCGGTGTGCCGTTGCTCCCGGCGGAGGCCGGTGGCAGCGGGTCCCCCGGTTTGTAGGTGCTGCCTGCCCCCGTGTACACCGAGCCTGAAGTGGTGGTCTCTGCCGCCACCTTCTTGGCGGTGGACGCGCCGTCGTACTTCGCGCCGAGGTAGACGAGGCTGCCTTCGATCGCGCCGAGCACGCCGCTCGCCTTGGCCGCGGTCATCAGCGTCTGGCCGAGCGGGCCGGCGCCTTCCCCGTCCTTGCCGGCAGCGGCCGCGCTTGCGGTGACCGTGAGCCACAAGCCGAAAACGAGCATCGTCACGGCCAAGAGTCGCGGTGCAGTCCCGTTTTGCAGCCTGCCCATTGCTCAGAACTGTACCCTCGCGCAATGCGCGCTTGGCGATCCACGCTCGCCCTTATCTGTCTCGCAACACTCGGCGCCTGCGCCTGGGCCGTGCCTCTGGCCGCCGCCGAACCGGCACCGTGGGGCGCCGGCTGTATGCCGACCCCCGAAGGCGCCGTCCGCACCAGCGCCAACTGCGGCGCCGAACTCGGCAACGGCCGCGCCGTCGCTCCCGTCGGCGCCCCGGACGCGGTCAAGCGCGCGATCGCGGCGGCCAACCAGATCGACGGCAGGCCCTATGTATGGGGCGGCGGGCACGCCAGCTTCCTCTCGCATGGCTACGACTGCTCCGGCGCGGCCAGCTACGTGCTGCACGCCGCCGGCCTGCTCGACCAGACGATGGTCTCCGGGCAGCTCGCCTACTGGGGCGAAGGCGGCCTCGGCCGCTGGATCACGGTCTACGCCAACAACGAGCACGTCTTCATGGTCATCGCCGGCCTGCGCTTCGACACCCGCGACGACCCGCCCGGCGTCAACGGGCCCCGCTGGCACCGCGCCAAGGCGGAACCGCCGGGCTTCGCCGCCCGGCACCCCACCGGCCTCTAACGCCTGACCTCGTAGCGGAGATAGACGAAGCCGCCGGTGAAGCGGCGTTGCTCCAGCAGCTCGAGCCGGGCGAAAATACCCTCGGGGAGTGAGCGCTTGCCGCCGCCGACCACGACCGGGGCGAGGAACACATGGCACTCGTCGACCAGGCCCGCCCGGAATGCCTCGGCCGCAAGCTCGGGTCCACCGATGGTGACGTCGCGGTCCGCTGAGGCGACCAGGGCGCGCACCGCGTCGGGATCGAACTCCCGCTCGAGCCTGGTCTTCGCGCTCGACACCTCCTCCAGCGTGCGCGAGTAGACGACCTTCTCAGCTGCTCGCCAGATCTCGGCGAAGTCGCCCATTACCGGCGGCTCGGGCCCGGTGTCGACCGTCTCCCAAAAGGTCATCACCTCGTACATCCGCCGCCCATAGAGGTAGGTCCCAACTGGTCGCTCGAGCTCGTTGACGAAGGCGTGCACCTCCTCGTCGGGCGCCGCCCAACCGAAGTCGCCGTCTTCGCCGGCGACGTAGCCGTCGAGCGAGGAGATCATCGAGTAGATCAGGCGCGCCATGGCGCGACACTACCCCGGCGCGGAGCTGCCTACTCGACCAAATAGCGGGTCGGTACGAAGGTCTGCGCCTCGACCGGCGGGCGCAAGTAGGCGCGCTCCTGGCGCGGCGGCAGCTCGATCTTCTCCGCCGGTAGGTGCTCGTAGGGGATCTGTTCGAGCAGGTGGCTGATCAGGTTGAGGCGGGCGGTGCGCTTGTCGTCGGCCTCGACCACGAACCAGGGCGAGTCCTTGGTGTCGGTGTAGGCGAACATCTCGTCCTTGGCCTCAGCGTAGTCAACCCAGCGGGCCCGGGCCTCGAGGTCGATCGGGCTCAGCTTCCACTGCTTGCTCGGGTCATCGATGCGGGCCTTGAAGCGGCGCTCCTGCTCCTCGTCGGAGATCGAGAGCCAGTACTTGATCAGGATCAGCCCCGAGCGCATCAGGATCCGCTCGAAGCTCGGGGCCGAGCGCATGAACTCCTGGTACTCCTCCTCGCTGCAGAAGCCCATCACCCGCTCGACGCCGGCGCGGTTGTACCAACTGCGGTCGAAGAGGGCCATCTCGCCGCCGGCCGGCAGGTGGGCAACGTAGCGCTGGAAGTACCACTCGGACTTCTCGCGCTCGGTCGGCACGCCGAGCGCCACCGTACGCACCACCCGCGAGCTGGTCCGCTCGGTGATCCGCTTGATCACCCCGCCCTTGCCGGCGGTGTCGCGACCCTCGAAGAGGACGGCGACCCGCAACCCGGCGTGGACGATCCATTCCTGCAGCCGCACCAGCTCCTCCTGCAGGCGGGCAAGCTCCTTTTCGTACTGCTTCTTGCTCAGGACCTGGGGCGAGTCGCCGCTGTGCGCCACGCCCCAAGCCTAAGCGGTGCTCCCGCTACTACTGGTGATTCGGGCCGTCGTTGCCGTTGTGATGGCGCCCGTTGTGATGGTGGTGCTTGCCCTGGTGATGATGGTGGCGGACGTGACCGGCCGGGTCATCGGCGCCGTGGCTTGCAACCGCCACGCCACTGCCTCCAACCGCCATAACGCCTGCAATCGCAAGTGCCGCTGACATTCGTTTCAGCATCGCTGCCTCCTCGAGGACGAGTTTTCGGTCGTGGCTTGCGCCCCGGGGCCGCGTGAATCCAGGGATACGGGCCGCCTCCGGCCGAGGTTCACCGGACAGGAGATCGACCACGGGACGACAGCCCGAGTCGCAACCAGGAAGGATGGGCAGATGCCAAACGCCCGCAATCCGAAGAAACGCGCCGAACGGGAGGACTTCGGCTGGATGATCTCCTTCGGCTGCAAAACCGAAGGCAAGCTGATGCGGCTCAAGGTCGACACCGACCCGGCCTCCGACACGAGCCCGATCGAGGTCCCCTGCCCCTGCGGCGAGACCCACCGCGTGATCGTCTCGCCGTATCGGCGCCGCCGCTCCGCCGACGAACCGTTCGACGTAGAGGTCAAGACGCTCGACGAGCTGCGCTGAACGCAGGCACGGGAACTCTCACTCTACGTTCAGATTATTGCGGGACGATCCCGCAATGCGACGAGTGCGGCGGGTCTTCCTCCTTGCCGCGATCGCCTGTCTGATCCCCACCGGGATCTCATACGTCAGCGCGATGAGCGAAAAGCACAACGTCGGTCTTGGTGTCTCCAGTGTCGAGTGGCTGCGCCAGAACGGCGGCAACTCCCTCGTCTCGGAAGTAGAGAATTGGTACTACACGCTCACCGCGCCCGAAAAGGGTGGAGCGCCGCTGCGTTCGCTGCCTCAAGTCGGGATCGCGAGCGCCGGCACGGCCCCCAAGAAGGCCTACAAGCCGCCGCGCGTAACCCCGATCATTCACCCCGCCCTTCCGGGTGAGGGAGTGTGGAAGCCGGCCGGCGCCGGCGCCGGCAGCGAACCGCCGGTCCTGCTGACGACCTTCCGCAGCGATCCCTCCTACCCACAGTTCGTCGCCGGGGTCGCCTGGATCGACTCCGCCCGCACCAGGCTCAAGTACGTACCGGGCCTGGCCGAGCCGCCCGAACCCCTGGCCCACCGCGGCTCGGGCGAAGTGCCGCCATCCGAACGCAAGCGGCTGGTCGCCACCTTTAACGGCGGCTTCCCTCTTGAAACCTCGAACGCGGGCCTGATCTATCGCGGCCAGGTCAAGGAAACGATGGTGAACGGGATCGCGACGATCGACGCCTACCGCAACGGGCAAGTGAACATCGTCCGCTGGCATCAGGGCCCGGACGCACCGGCCGGTGTCTGGTTCGCGAAGCAGAACCTGCCGCCGATCATCTACGAAGGCCGCCTCAACCCAAACCTCAGCGACGGCCCGGAATGGGGTGAAACCGTCAACAACGCGGTCCGCGTCTGGCGCTCGGGGCTCGGCATCGACCGACACGGCAACCTGCTCTACGCGGCGGCCAACTACCAGACGGTGGAATCGCTAGCGACGATCCTGCAGCGGGCCGGCGCCATCCGCGCCCTTGAGCTCGACATCAACGAAGACTGGACCAGTTTCATCACCTATCGCCATCCCGGCGCCCTGGAAGCGAGCAACCTACTGCCGGAAATGTTCCGCTCGCCCGAAAGGTATTTGGTGCCCGACGAACGTGACTTCTTCTCGGTTTCACTACGACGGGGACAGCACTGGTGAACCGGGGGCGGCGCATCTCAGCGGAGGCAGCGGCCCGGCGAGCGCTCCTCATCGACGTGCTCTGCGCGCTCGCCCTCGCCATTGCCGCCCTAACACTCTGCGCCGGCCTCGGCATCGTCGGTGTCATCGCTGTGCTGACCCTGATCGCGATCGGTCTCTGGTTCGCAATCGAGGCCTTGATTAATGCGCTGAAACGCCGCTGAGGCTTCACCTTCTCTTGGCATTCCCTTGGACCTGGCGTTGCCCCCCGCGGCGCATCATGGATCGACCGATTCAAAGGAGCGATTCATGAACAATCGAAGGGCAAAGCTCGCGGCCGGCACCACGGTCTTGGCACTTGGCGCCCTGGGTGGGGTTGCGCTTGGCACCAATCACGGCGTCCCGACGGCGCAGCCGCTCGCCAGTAACAGTGGCTCCGGGGCAATCGTCACCAGCGCCAGCGGCGCGACCGCCTCAAGTCAGCCGATCGCGGTGAGCACCAATCCGGGAACCCGCCCACCAATCGTGACCCGCGCCAGCGGCGCGCATTCCAGCGGGGAGGTCGATGACTGATGCCGTCCAACGTAAGCGTTCTGGTGGTGGCGAACCGAACCGCCGACTCGCCCGAGTTGATCGCCGCGTTGCGGCAGCGGGCAGAGCGACAGCCGGCTCGCTTCACGCTCCTTGTTCCGGCCGTGCCGCGGGGCCTCGCCTGGGCCGCCGACATGAAGGCCGGCGCCGGCGACGCGATTACGCGTGCGGAGGAAGGCTTGAAGCGACTGCGGCTCGCCGGCCTCGACCTACAGGGCGCGATCGTCGGCGACCCCGATCCGTTCGCGGCAGTCGGCGACGCGCTGCACAGTGGCGAGTTCGACGAGGTGATCGTCTCGACCTTGCCGCGCGGCGCATCCCGCTGGCTCCGGCTGAGCTTGCCCGATCGCCTCAGGCGGGCCACCGATCTGCCGGTCACCCACGTCGCGGCTCACACCGGTGGGCCGCGCCGGATTCGCTGGCAGCGGCAGCCGGCGCCCGTCACCAGCTGAGGTCCCTCAATCGTCTGCTCCACCACCACCGCCGCCGCCGTGATCGCCCTCGCCGCCCGGTGGGTTTGATTGCGCTGGCGGTTCCGGTTCGGTGACCGGTGGCTGCGCTTCGGTGGTTTCGGGCGAAGTCGTGGTGGCGGGAGGAGGGGTATGCGAGGTGGAAGTCGTTTTCGACGGTGTCTTGTGCCCGCTTCTCTGATGGCGCTTTGCTCCCGCCGCCACTTGCGGCGCCAGGGCGTCGCCGGCGGTTATCGGTTCGGAGGCGAGGCCGATCTGCTGGCTGACCAAGCCGCTGGCGGCGATTGATACACCCACCGCGACCGCCACGCCGAGCAAGGCCAGCCCCACCCATCGCATCGTGGTCGACATCCTCAGGCCGTCCTTTCCTCGCGGTCGAAGGCGATCGCAGCACGAGTGCCTCCGCCTAGCCTGTTCTCAAGGGTGACATCGCCGTTCCACTGGCGGGTCAGCTCGCGCGCGATCGGTAGCCCCAGGCCAGTGCCGCTCGGCCCGCGCCGACCGGCACTGCCTCGCCTGAAGCGGTCGAAGACCGCCTCCTCCTCGCCCGGCTCCAGCCCTGACCCGCGGTCGAGGACCTCGATCCGGTGGGCGCCGACCTCGACGCTCACGGTCGACTTCGCCGGCGAGTAGCGCAGCGCGTTCTCGATCAGGGCGTCGATCGAGCGGTCGAGATCGGGGGCGGCGCACCAGGCGGTGCCGGTCTCGCCGCCGTCGCACAGCTCCAGCTCGATCGCGTGCTCTCCCGCGGCGCCGCGCCAGCGCTCGATTGCCCTCCGCGCGGCGGCGACGAGGCTGACGTCCTCGCCAGGCAGCTCGTGCTCGCCGGCGCGGCTGAGGATCAGCAGCTCGTCGACGATCAACGAGAGCCGGTCGATCTCCCCCATCGCCGCCTCCAGCTCACCGGCGACGGGGCGATCGCCGCGGAAGCGATCGGCGAGGCCCTCTAGCCGCAGGCGCAGGCCGGTGAGGGGCGTGCGCAACTGGTGCGAGGCGTCGGCGACGAAGTCCTGCTGCACCCGCAGCAGGCGCTTGACCCGCTGGGTCATCTCGTTGAAGGTGCGGGCCAGCGAGCGCTGCTCTGTGCTGCCCTCGACCGCGACCGCGGCGTCGAGGTCACCGCCGGCGACGCTGCGGGCGGCCTGGTCGAGGCGGCGAATCGGGCGGGCGATCTGCTGGGCGATCAGGGCGGCGGCGATCATCGCCAGCAGCAGGACCACGCCGGCCAGGGCGGCGAGATCGAGGATCGAGGTCTTCACCGCGCGGTTGACCGCGGCGACACTCTGGGTTATCCGCACCGCACCGTGCGGCAGGCCGTGCTCGATCACCGGCACGGCCGTGGCAAGGATGTCGGCGCCCAGCGTCTTGCTGTTGCGGGTGATCTGCTCGGCCCGTCCGTTCAGCGCTTGCCGGATCTCCGGGCGGCTGGCGTAACTGCGGCCCGCGGGGCCACCAGCCGAATCGACGATCAGACGACCGCGGATGTCGACCACGATCACCCGGCCGCGCACGCTTTCGGCCGAGGCCTGGACCAGGCGGCTCAGCGCCGGCCGCTGCGCCGGGCGCAGCAGCTCTGACGAGGAGGCCGCGACCACGTCCGCCTGGCTGCGCGCCTGACCGCGCACCTCGGAGTCGACCCGATCGCGCAGGCTCGCCGCCAGCGGCACGCCGAGGGCGATCAGCGCCAGCAGCAGCACGTAGGCCAGGGCCAGCAGGAGGGCGGCTCGGAGGCTTACGGTCCCTCGACCTCCGGCGCGGCGAAGCGGAAGCCCACTCCCCGCACCGTCTCTATGTAGTGCGGCCGGCTCGGGTCGTCGCCGAGCTTGCGCCGCAGCCAGCCGATGTGGACGTCGAGCGTCTTGGTCGAGCCGAACCAGTTGACGTCCCA
>Ga0105245_10001725_pt1 | contig 19939 bp, 20 predicted proteins | sample KBSM54metaG_FD_81523 | JGI IMG/M metagenome (GOLD analysis project Ga0105245, IMG submission 81523) | Miscanthus rhizosphere microbial communities from Kellogg Biological Station, Michigan, USA - KBS M5-4 metaG | ecosystem: Host-associated > Plants > Roots > Rhizosphere > Soil | place...
GCCTGGACGTCGGGAAGCTGCTCGCGCAGCCGGGCCGCCAGCGCCGAGCGAACCTCCTGCGTCGATTCTGCCGTCGTCGCTTTACGCAAGTCCGAGCTCCTCGGCCCGCGGCTGCATCGCGGCGATCGTGAAGGCGACGTGCCGGTCGAAGTCCTCGCCCAGCTCCTCGGCGCCCTGCCGCAGCTCGTCGCGATCGACGGCCGCGGCGAAGCTCGGCTGCTTCATCTTCTTCTTCACCGATTTCGGCGTCAGCCCCTCCAGCTTGGTCGGCCGCACCAGAGCCACCGCGGCGATGAACCCCGTCAGCTCGTCGACCGCGAACAGCGCCTTCGCCATCCGCGTCTCCCGCGGCACGCCCAGGTACGGCGCATGCCCCGCCACCGCGTCGATCAGCTCCTGCGGATACCCCTTCTCCTCGAACAGCGCCAAAGCGATCCGCGGGTGCCCCGTCTCCAGATCCGGATGCCGCTCGTAGTCGAGGTCGTGCAATATCCCCGTAGCGGCCCACAGCTCCTCGTCCTCCCCGTACTTCTCCGCATAAGCCCGCATCGCCGCTTCCACCCCGAGCACGTGGCGGCGCAAAGACTCGCTCTCCGTCCACTCGCAGAAGAGCTCCCAGGCCTCGTCTCGCGTCGGCGCCGCCATGGCCCGAGGCTAACGGCTGGTGCCTAGAGCATCGTCAATTGGCTCGCCGGCCCCGGATCAGCGCCGCCCACCGTCCCCCGCTCGAGCTCGAGCAGCGCCCGCTTCCGCTCCAACCCGCCGCCGTAGCCGACCAGCGACCCATCGGCCCCGATCACCCGATGACAGGGAACGACAATCGAGATCGGATTGCGCCCATTGGCGGCGCCCACAACCCGAGCCCGCCGCCAAGGCTCGACATCGGCATCAAACAACTCAGGATCGATCCGCCCAGCCAGCTCCCCATAACTGATCGTCTCCCCATAAGGAATCTCCAACAGCCGCCTCCAGACCTCCCGCTCCAACGGCGTGCCCCCACGCACATCAAGCCGCAAATCAAACTCCCGCAGCTCACCGGCAAAGTAAGCAGCCAACTGCTCTTCGACCACCGGGATCGCCCCCTTCTCCCCCTCACTCGGCAACCGACTCCGACCCGGAAACCGGAGATCAGTGAGCCCATCCGGCCCCGCGACCAGCAAGAGCCCCCCAACCGGGCTCGCCCAAACGGTCCAACCAACGCCTTGTGGACTCTTCTCAGCCATCAGCTCGTCCCTTCTATAACGGCCAGCGCGGCGCTTTCGTGAGATCAGCCCCGGGAGAGCTTCGGCTTGAAAAGATGGCGGGCGGTGGCTTGGTGGAGCGTTCTACGGGCTCGATGTGACCGAGATGAGACCTTGCCGTTTGCGTGAACGGCTGAAGGTCAGCCGCTAGGCCGCTTTGAAGCCAAGGCTGACCTCAGCGGGAACATCAACTATCGGCGTGAGGATTGGATGAACTATGGGGTCTGCAAACCGTTTCATTCCAATCTTTTGAGCGCCATCTAGCCATCCCCTGATGTCAAGAAGCGAATACGGCCGGAATTTAAGGCTCGAATCGACTTCACGCAAAAGTGAAATGTGGTGGCTGCCCGTGGCGCTCTCGCCGACCGCCACAAACAGGATCGGGGTGCCCAACTTCGGGCTAACGACGGAGATGACCCGAAATGGCTCTCTCTCGTAGTCCAAAGCCTCATGTCGAAAAAGTCTCGCGACCGCCAGTTGTCCGTGGGATCGATCCGAATGGATCCACGCATACCGGCCCTCGCGGCCCAGCTCGTGATAATCGGCCGGAGGGTCGACATGCAGACCCTTTTTTGAAAGAACGGCAGCATGGACGGCTGCCTCGCGTCTTGCGGTCGGATAGTGATCCGTCACCAAAGCCTCTACACACCCGCCGCCGACGGTCCCGACGACGAAGTCGTTAGTTGCTCGACAAGAGAGCAGTTCGTAGAGGCGATGCGTCACCCGCAGAAGCTTGGCCAACTGACCGGACGGAACCTACGGGAGAGACACTGTCCCTAGCGGGAAGCGGGGGACCGCAAAGCTCGTGAAAACGAGAGAACAAGAGCCGCACCTGCTGAGCGCGCCGCGTCGGCTCGTCCCATCTCCTGCCTTCACCCGATGGCCATGACCCCGGAAGACGCAAGAGGTCTTCTTCGAGGAGAGGTCGGCTGAATCGCGTACTCACGATCGTTGCCTTCTTGTTGATCAGCCTCTCGTTCAGAATTAACGCTAAGCGCGAAAGATCTACATCGGTCATCCCTGGCCGATAGCTCTCCGCATCGAGCACCCGGCCTTGTCCCAACATTGCATCGGTCGGTTGATCCTCGGTGGTTTCAGGGGCGGCGACCTCAGGGAACCGAGCCGGCGCCGCTGCCTCGTCCAACCCATCGACCACCAACAAATCTATGGTGCTCAGTCGACCGAAGATCTCGTCATCAAGAGCGGCCGCCGAGTCCGCCGCCAACCGTCTTAGCCGGCCGATCAGCTCATCCCCTGGATAGAGCAACACCGGAATCGCACGCCGCAGTGCCTCTCCCGCTAAGAACGCGCACGGGGCTGAAACCTCGGTGCTCTCGCCGACGAACCAGAGGCCGTGGCCTTTACGAACGCTGGATGCCAGATCTGCGTTGAAGCAACGAAGTGCTGACTGGATCTCTAGAGCCAGATTTGAAAGAGGGGGGGCATCTAACCCGAGGGCTAAATGCCGTCGAAGGACTCGCTTGCTTTGGCGTCGCGCCTCCCGATCGCGCGGAAGCCGCTGGCACTCACAAGGGCTTGCGAGATCATCCTCATTGAGATGCCAGCCCGATCCGTCGCACCGGCCAAAGGCGCAGCGCCGTTCCCGTCGCTCGCTCGTGCCGGTGGCGCCTGGCGCACGACCAGGTCTTTCCTCCTGCGGACCTGGGATGTAGCGAATGGCTTCGATGCCAGGTGGTAAAGGGCGGTCGATCCTCCTCTCGAGATCGCGAATTTCTTGCTGGAGGGCAATTAGCTCATCGCGATCAACAACAGGCTGGGCCTTCATTTGCCTTGCATGCTCCAGAAGCTCTGCGTGCTGCGCGTGCCAGTCTCTACGCGTTCCCTTCTCCATCCCTGGAGTCCTAGAGGCTGTAGCGGTCGGAAAGCCGGGATTAGACCAACGGGACGGAGGTGAGAAGCACGCAGCCGGCACATGCCGGCAAATCAGGATTTCGCAATATCGACATACACTTAACTTCGTTCATGGCGCTCGACCCTTCTCTATTGAACGAGATCCGCACCAAGATGACTGCTTGGGACCCAAAGCAGCGCACGGCGGTGGAACACGCGCTTGACCATAGGCTGGAGGTTGAAAAACGTGCCATGAGTGAGGACGAGGTCGCCTCTTTACTGAGGGTCCATGGCGATGAACCAGACACTCTTCTCGAACTCATCAAGCTAAAAGCGCCCGAGGAGTTTGAAGTCCTTTGCCGAATGTCACAGATTGGGAGCCAGAAGGTCGTCTATGACGCCCGCTGGAAGAATGGGCGCCCGGTAGTTCTCAAGCGCTTCATAGAGGAAAGCGTGCAGGCTCAGGGGCATCTGTTGGAGCGTGAGCTGCAGCCGCATCCACTGCGCATGACGCATCCCCACATTATCGAGACCCACGTTTTCCGAAACGAAGACGGAGAGAAGTTTCTCGTTGAGAAGAAGCTCCCCGATGTCCTTGACGATGGATGGCGGGCCGGCGGGGTCGCAGAGGCATCGAACCTGTTGTTCGATATTGCACTGGCACTGCAGTATTTGCATGGGCGAGATCTTGTCCATGGAGACATCAAGCCCGACAACCTTGGCTTTGACGAAGAGCGCTATGTGCTGCTGGATTTTGGCGTTTGCCGCAAACAGGCTCAGTTCGATGCCGGGGCCACTGCTACCGGCAGCCTTAGAACTCGTGCGCCCGAGCTGCTCATAGGTTCGACCGGACACGGGTTCGCATCAGATGTCTTCGCGCTTGGCGCAGTCGTATTCAACAGCTTGGTCGGCGCATTTCCTCTCTTTAACCCAGGTGAGGACATCCCCCGGGTTTCCACGCTAGAGGAACGCAGAGAGAAGGAGAACGAAATAAGTAGCCGGGCAAAGGATGCTTATGGCCACTACGTGACTGAGCGCCTTCAGGCACATGTCGAACATGAAGGGATGCGCAAGCTGCTAAGTCGGATGCTTGCCGCCAACCCAGTAGAGCGACCCACCGCCAATGAGGTCGTCTCGAAGGCCCACTCTGCGCTTGTAGCTTTCATTCGCACGGTAGGGAAACACGAGAGCATTTCCATTGAGGAGCAGCTCAGTCAGCTTGATGCCTATTTGCCCGAGGGCGACCTTAAATCAGTCCTTTCCAAGCGAAGGTTGATGGCGTTACGCAGCACTCTTGAGGGATTCCGTGCAAGCGAACTAGAAGGCGAGAGAGAGAAGGAGATACTCGCTGGCTTGGAACGTCGCATCGGAGAAGAGAGCGCCTGATGGCTGTCCGGGGTTCTGTTCAGCGTGTTCAAGATGCAGTTCATGGATTGATGGAGTTCAGAGGTCTTGAGGCCAGCCTGATAGAGGTCATGAGTGCCAAGGAGCTGCAGCGACTAAGGCGCATCCGACAGCTCGGCCTCGTGCATCTGGTCTTCCCTTCTGCAGAGCACAGTCGTTTGGTCCACTCGCTTGGGGCCGCACATGTCGCCCTGCGTTTCGCTCGTCGCCTTGAGCATGTGAGCCAAGATTTTCTTGCTTTCCCGCTTCGCCCGGATGAAGAGACGCGCAGAGATCTCGCCCTCGCTGCTCTTTGCCACGACCTTGGACACGGCCCCCTCTCCCACGTTTGGGAGCAAGAGGTAGTGCGCAATTTTGATGTCCCTGCCTGGGTTGAGAAGTTGGGGTTGCCAAGCAGGCCGAACTGGGGCGAAAAGAAGTGGCACGAGCTCGTCGGCCAGGCGATCTTGCTCAACCCTGAAACCGATATTCATCGCAGCCTCAAGGGGCAAGAAGAGGATCTACCCAGCCGGATCGCAGGGATGCTGCGCGGCGCGTATCACTTGGAGTACCTTCCTGCGCTTCTATCTGGCGATGTGGATGTCGATCGATGCGACTACGTCCTTAGAGACGCCAATGCTGCTGGCGTGCAATATGGGCGCTACGACCTCGACTGGCTGATATCCATTTCTACGATTGGCTCACGAAATGACCAACTCGTTGTGGGTTTTGACGAACGCAAGGCACCGAGAATCATTGAGCAGTTCCTTGTCGCCAGGCGCGCCCTTTATGACACCGTTTTCTGGCACCGAACTGCCCGCTCAGCGGAGGGTATGGTCGGTGTCCTACTGCAGAGAGTTGGTGATCTACTGAGGGAAGGCTCATGGGTGCTAGCTGACAACAGCGAATTTGGGGTATATCGGGCAGCGTTGTCGGGCACTCCTATCAGCGTCGATCAGGTGCTTCAGCTCGACGATTACTCTCTCTGGGTGCTAATCATGGCAATTGCTGAGCGCTCCGATGATCCAATTGCTGCGGACCTCGCGAAAAGAATAGTCTCCCGTGATCTTTTCAAGTCGGTACCCATTGAGCCCAAGGCAATTCAGGATTTCACTGGTAGACGCGGTAGGGCGCCGCTGGAGGAACTCGTAGCTGACTGCTGTGGCGTAGAGGATGGCGCTTACTACTTGGTCTTCGACCAACGTGAGTTCGAAACCCTTAGTAAGGACGATGCCAACGCCGTGTACTTGGTCGGGGAGGCTGGTGATAGCCCCGGGGAGGCAACTTTGGCTCGGGATCATCACGAGCTAGAACAGCTGGGCGCTCCACATCAGTTAGAGCCAGCACTGTATGCGCCGGTGGAGGCCATTGAGAAGCTGGTTGAGGTTCTGAGAAGCTGAGGACGCGCCTTGGGAGCGTCCGAAGCATGCGCTATAAACGCGCGATATGGGCTCTCTTCGCTTACCAAAAGCAGGAACGGAATCGGCCATCAGTTGCTCAGAGCGAGCCGATGAAGCTCTACTAGACGAGATCGGTGATGTTGAGGTGTTGGTAGATGGTTTAGAAGCCTGTGCAGATCATCTGAGTCCTCAAGCTAGTAATGCAAACCGCATCCTAGGTGCAGCTTTAATTGTGTTCCTGGCCTCAGACACCGGATGCGAGTTTGGGGCAAACCTCCGTTTTTGCACCTACCAGCGCTTCCAGGCCACTCGTGAGCGTACTGAGGAGTTACGGAAGGAACTCCAAGAGCTGGAAGAACAGCTAAGCGCGCGTCGCAGCGTGTTCGCTTTCGTAGAGGCGCTTACTAGTCGGTTACAGCATCGAATATCGCTTGATCCCTGAGGCCCGGAAACTCTCACAGTCTTAGTGACTGGTCGGGCGCCATATGCTCTGCACCTTGTGATCCGGTATTAAGCGCAGACCCAACTATCCGATAGCGCGTCGGACGCGATCAAAGCTTTGTCGGTCGCATGGGTATACCGCGCCAGCATCGTGTCAATGCGATGCCCGCTCATCTTGGCGAGGTCAGCGTCGTTGACCCCGGCAGATCGCAGGTGGGTAACATACCTGTGGCGACACTCGTGGGGACGGATGTCTAGGCCCGAGACTTCCTGACTCGGCTTCCAAAGGTCGCGGTAGAAGGTGTGCTCGCGCCAGAGACGGCCTCTGGGCGTCGGAAAGAGCAGTTGGCACCCGGGGCCGTTGAGGTTGATCTGGGCTTCGAGCATCCAGGCGAGCGTTGCCGGCACCGGGACCACGCGGCCGGCGTCGGGCTCGCCGTGGTCGGTCTTCGTCCCCTCGAAGGTCTGGCCCTCGTGGGCGGTGCGGCGGACTTGGAGCGTCTCGCCGTCGAAGTCGTCGCGGCGCAGGGGCAACACCTCCCCCAGCCTCAGGCCGCAGTCGGTGAAGACTCGAACCATTGCCTGTAGCGGCCCGCGGCTTTCGCGAAGCGGTGCAATTCCTCGAAGGTGAAGACGCTGGATCGGCCTTGGCTTCTTCTGCGCTCTTGGATCGTCGTGCCCTAAACCTCAGGAACTGCGGCCACAGTGACGGGAAAGCCAAAAGCCCTCAGACGCTGAGCAGCAGCACGAAGGCTCACAACGCTAAAAAAGGGGAGCGTAAGAGGGGTTTCTCTTTCGCTGCGAGTAACGACCGCGAAGGTGACTTCGTGATCGGAGGCATTTTGTGGTCGCTCGAGTGGGATGACATCCTCGTAAGCGGGGTCAATGTCGGTGACCATCGCGCGGGCTTTCTGCCGAAATTCTGCATCGGTCAGGAACCGCTCAGCGCTATTGGTCCCCTGCGTGAAAAGGTGGCTGAGAGTGGAGGAGCTGCCTCGAAGCTTAACGTGGATGAATCGCCCATCTTGCGTGAGAACGTCGCAGACCTCCATCTTGTCGGGGCCACCGTCATAGATCAGCTTCTTATCTAGGCAGAGAGCCCCAAGGGCGTCAGCAGCCTTCTTGTTATAGGTGTCCTCGTCAGTGCCGAGGTCGGCATCAGGTAGGTCTTCGCACTTGGTCAATGCTTCGACCTCTGCTTCTACACGAGAGCGATAGTCACGGTCAACCCGGAACCACTCACCGGCGGAAAGTACGAAGAGGAATTCGTCAAGTTCGACTTGATAGACGAGACATTTGTAGATCGGCCAGTCATTGGCGATGCCTTCGTCTGAAGACCGCTTGGCGACTAAGCGGTCGCCCTTGAGTTGTTCTAAGGAGATCTCTGAATCGACGTATAGATCAAGGTAAGCGCTGATGCGAGGGTCTGCATCAAGACGGTCACTCTCGAAAGGGGTACGGTACCGGAAGCCGTCGATGTCGAGCCAGTCAAGCGTTTCGGGGGCTGCGAGGTGCACGTCGTCGATCTCGCGTTCCTGTAGAGCCTCCACCAAAGCCTCATTGAGTTCATGCCTGCGTGCCTGATTGCGCTCAGGACGGAGGTAATCGATGAAGTCGAAGTTCTCCTTGTAGGTGTCGTCTTCATATGCCTCGAGAAGCCGCTCAGCAAGTGCGGGCAGATCGGGAACTTGCTCGCGGGTCTGGATGCCGAGCGCATCGGAGCCAGTGAGACGATGAGCGAGGGTCGAGTCGCGTGGGGTTCCGGTGACCGCACGCAGGAGGTCGCGGCTGGGATCGAGTTCAAAAGCGGCAAAGCTGGAGTCACGGCTGACATCGCGGCGCGTGTGGACGGTCGTCTCGTCAATCGTCTTAGCGTCGACGCTCTTAAGCTGATCTGGAGCCACCGTGTTCAGAACAACCTTGAGACCAAAGTCCTGAACAAAGTTGTCGCTGGCCAACAAATGCCGGCCTTGACCAAAGGTGACAGCAAAGACTCGCCCTGAGGCTCCAAGCACGAGAACAGCAGACGCAGAAGCGCTGTAGAGGGCAGCTTTCAAGTCGCTGGGGGTATGGGGATCGAGGTAGTTCGCCCATTTCGGCGAGTGCGCCGGAACAGAGGTCGTGAAAAGTGAATCTCGCGTTTTGTCGATTGAACCGATGGGGTGCCCAGTCACCTTTCCCATTTCACGGAGGACGTCATCCCGGCCGTGCTCCTCCTTCAGGAGGGAGATCGTCAACTTCTGAAGGCGCTTCTTTTTCTTTGCCACTGCGATAGTCCTATCTGGGAACGCGTGATTATTGACAACGGCTGAGCATCTTATGCCTCGGAGGGTGCGGGAGACGAGATCGTGCTCTAGCCCCGCAGAAAGCGACCGAAAATGAGACAGAAATGAGACACAGAGGCCCCGGAGCCGCACGAAATCCACCGGAACGCCGATCAGGCGCTAGACCGAAGATCCCGCTCCACAATGCGAGACCCCGGCCCTCGCAGGAACACCAAGGAATGCGCCCGACGGGAGTCGAACCCGCGACCTTCGGCTTGAAAGACCGACGCTCTTTGGGCCCCCGAAAGGACCCGTTGACCACTGAGCTACGGGCGCTCGACTGGGAAGGTTACCCGCGCAGCGAGGTTTGAGCATCGTGGCTGGGGCTAGGGTTGGGGCATGGAGCTTGGACTGGAGGGGCGGGTGGCGCTTGTGATGGGCGCGAGCAGGGGAATCGGGCGCGGGATCGCTGGGGCTTTGGCGCGGGAGGGGGCGCGGGTCGCCATCGCCAGCCGCTCGGAAGAGCGCATCCACGAGGCGGCGGCGGAGATCGGGGAGGCCGCCACTCCCTTCGCCGCCGACGCCACCGACCTGGAGCGCCTGGCGAGGCTGCCGCTCGAGGTGGCCGAGGCGCTGGGCTCGGTCGACGTCCTCATCGCCAATACCGGCGGTCCGCCGCCCGGCGGCGCCCTCGACCATGGCTTCGAAGAATGGGAGCAGGCCTACGCCTCCCTGGTCCTGGCGCCGCGGATCCTCGCCGGTGCCGCCGTCCCCGGGATGCGCGGCCGTGGCTGGGGGCGGATCGTCAACGTCGGCTCGACGACGACGATCGAGGTCAACCCCGCCCTCAACCTCTCCAACTCGCACCGGATGGCGGCGGTCGGGTTCTTCAAGACCCTCGCCCGCGAGGTCGCCGGCGACGGGATCACCGTCAACACCGTCGCCACCGGCCGCTTCGCCACCGACCGCATGGCCGAGCTCGGCGGCTCGATGGAGCAGGTTGAGGCGGCCGCACGGGAAGAAGTTCCCGCCGGCCGCCTCGGCACCGTCGAGGAGTACGGCGACCTCGTCGCCTTCCTCTGCTCCGAGCGCGCCGCCTACATCACCGGGACCGTGATCCCGATCGACGGCGGCCTACTGCGCTCCGTCTAACTCGTCTCAACGTAGAGCCCTGTTCCTGACGGTGCTACCTGTGTGAATTCCTCGCTCCAGCTAAGGGAGGTCGGGCAGATGATGCTGCCTTCTTTCTTGGAAAACGTGGTGTTGATGTCAAGGACCGCGTTGCCCGTCCCGTTACCTGTGAGCACACCCATATCCGTGGTCGAGAGAAACCCGTAGGTGCAGCTGGAGCCGAATAGACTTGTTGTGAAGGTGAACCCCGTTGCTGTCACTGTGCCATTGCCGGTTCCTGCGATGGCATGTATTTCGAGGGTCCCGCCTTCCAGCGTTTTCGTGACGACGCCACTGCAGCCGCTGTTCCAGTTGAATTCCGATGCCGCCACAGACATTTTCACTGTTGCCGTTGCGCCCCCAGCACTCGGTCTTCCCTTGAGAAGCCCTTCGGTGCATTCGACGAGAGTTTCTCCGGCTGTACTTCCCCATTTACCTACAGTCCCAGGCTTTACATGGAATTCGAGCTGCGTTTCGGCCGCCCATTTTGCCGAGCATGGGTTGGTGTTCGTATCGCAGAACACGGTCGCCGAGGCCGTGCCGGCACCGACGAACGCCATCAGGGCCGCAGCCGCCACGGCCGCGAGACCGAGAATCTTCACGTATTTCATTTCTTCTCCCTTTGTTCCGGCGCAAGCACCGGCTTTGTCAACAGAGGAGAAGTAGCACCCCGGACGTGTTAGTCAAAAAAGGTTTAGTAATTAGACCGATAAACGGCTAGCGCTCGCCAGGCACCTCGCGCATCGCCGGGTAGATGATCACGTCGCGCAGGGTCTTCGCGCCGGTCATGATCATCAGCAGGCGGTCGATGCCGAGGCCGCAGCCGCTCGCCGGCGGCATTCCGTATTCGAGCGCGCGCACGAACTCTTCGTCGTTGGGATGCGGATCGGCCTCGGCCCCGCTCTCCTGCCGCTCGCGCTGCTTGATGAAGCGCTCGCGCTGCTCGACCGGGTCGTTGAGGTCGGTCCCGCCGCCGACGATCTCCATCCCTGCCACGATCCCGTCGAATGCCTCGCAGATGCGCGGGCTCTCCGGGTGCACCTTGACCAGCGGCCAGATGTCGATCGGCAAATCGATGATGTAGGTGGGCTGGATCAGCTTCGGCTCGACGAACTTGCCCTGCAGCGTGTCGACCACCCCGGCCCAGTCGTCGTTCTCGTCGACCGCGTCGCCCGCCGCCTCGGCCAGTTCGTCCCGGCTCGCCTCGTAGATGTCGAGGCCGATCTCGCGCAGCAGCTCGTCCCGCAGCCGCACCCGCGGCCAGGGCGCGGCGAAGTCGATCTCCACTCCGTCGCGCTCGACCTTGGTCGTCCCCATCACCTCGGCGACGACGCTCGACACCAGCCCCTCGATGAACTCCATGACGCCGTTGTAGTCGGCGCCGCCCACGAACATCTCTAGCATCGTGAACTCGGGGTTGTGCTGGGGCGACATCCCCTCGTTGCGGAAGAACTTGCCGAACTCGTAGACGTCCTCGAAGCCGCCGACGATCGCCCGCTTCAGATACAGCTCGGTCGCCGTGCGCAGGAACAGCTCGCGGTCGAGCGCGTTGTGGTGGGTGACGAACGGCCGCGCCGCCGCCCCCCCGGTCAGCCGCTGCAGGACCGGCGTTTCCAGCTCGATCCAGCCCCGCCCGTTCATGTAGTTGCGGATCCCCAGGGTCAGCTGCGAGCGCTTCTTGAAGATCTCGCGCGAATCGGCGTTCGCCATCAGGTCGAGTTCGCGCTGGCGGTAGCGCGTGTCGGGGTCGGAGATGCCGTGGAAGAGGTCGGGCGGGTCTTTCAGCGCCTTCGCCAGCAGGAAGCACTCGCGCACGCCGATCGCCAGCTGCCCGCGCTTGGTCACGTGCAGCGGCCCGACCACGCCGACCAGGTCGCCGATGTCGAGCTCCTCGACCCGGGCGAACGCCTCCTCGCCCAGGATGTCCTTGCGCGCGTAAACCTGAATCGTGCCGGTGACGTCGCGGACGTCGAGGAAGGCGGTCTTGCCGTGGCCGCGCTTGCCGGTGACGCGGCCCATCACCCTGTAGGCGAACTGCTCGTGCTCGCCCTCGCCCAGCTCGGACGGGTCGTGCTCGCGTTCGATCTCCTCGACGTGCGTGCGGTCGCGGAACGAGTGCGGGTAGGGATCGATCCCGGCCTCGCGCAGCCGCTCGACCTTGGCCCGGCGCTGCTCCTCGGTCGAGACCGCGACCGAGCGGTCGCCGGCCTTGACGGCCTCCTCGGCGGCCGGGCTATCGCTCATCGGCTCCGCCGCACTCAGGGCGCGTAGCCGACGGTGACCCGGTCGTTCCCCTCATAGTCCTGAAGGGTAGTCGCGTCGCGCAGCAGCTCGCGCATTGCCGGACCGTGATGGGTGTCGTGCTCCATCGCCATCTTCCAGCCCGACGGCGTTTCGGCGATCAGGCCGCGGATCACTCCGAGCCCGTCCTCGCCGCAATCGCCGGTCACCGCGACCCGCGGCTCTTTCTGGATCTCCGGCGAGCGCTCGAAGATGGTCTCGTCGGTCACGTAGGGAAGGTTGGCGATCACCAGGTCGACGTCCTCGAGGTCCTCCGGCAGGCCGACGCCGACACTGACGTCGAAGTCGAGTCCGAGCCGCTCGGCGTTCTCGCGGGCGGCTTCGACCGCCTCCGCCGAGAGGTCCGAGGCGGTGATCCGCAGGTCGGGCCGCTCCGAGAGCAGGGCCAGCGCGATCGCGCCGGAGCCGGTGCCGACCTCGTGGACGCGGGCGCCCTCGGGCAGCTGGGTGCCGACCTCGACCAGGAGCTCGGTCTCCCGGCGCGGCCAGAGGACGCGCTCGTCGACGTAGACCTCGAGGTTGCGGAAGGGGGCGCGGCCGAGGATGTAGGCCATCGGCTCGCGCTCGACCCGGCGCTGGACGTTGCGCTCGATCTTCACGGCGGCCTCGTCGCCGACCTCGCCGGCGCTCTCGACCGATAGCTCGCTGGGCGCGACGCCCAGCGCGTCGGCGACCAGGATTTCGGCCTCGGTGCGCGCGTCCTCGACACCGGCGGCGGCGATCCGCTCAGCCGCGTCGTCCAGAATCGCGCCCACGGTGCGGGCCGAAGGTCCCTCGCTTTTCACGTCAATTGCCGCCATGAATCCCCCATCCTCCCCCATCGAACCGCTCCAAAGATTTTGCGCAAGATAGCACCGATGGACGGGTCTTAGGGCCGATTTGAAGAGCTAGGCAGTCGCTCCGACTGCCTCGTTCGCCACCTGGCGCCAGATGCCTCCGTGGCGGCGGATCACGATAGCGACCCACACGATTCCGGCCACCATCATCCCCAGGCTCTCGAGCTGGGCGGCGGTCAGCCCCAGGGCGGCGTCGCTGTTGCGCCGCAGGAACTCGATCAGGAAGCGCTCGGCCCCCGCGTAGACGAGGTAGATCGCGAACAGCACCCCCGCCCGCACCCGGTCGCGCAGCTGCCAGAGGATCCAGGCGCCGAGCCCCATCGCCAGCGTCTCGTAAACGGGCGTCGGGTGGACGGCCTTGTCGGTCGGCACCGTCCCGTCCGGGTAGGCCATCGCCCAGGGCCCGTTCCAGGCCTTGCCGTAGTCGCCGTCGCCGGAGAGCTGGCAGCCGCAGCGGCCGATCGCGTAGCCGAGCGCCAGCGCCGGCGCCGCCAGGTCGAGCAGCGCCAGGCCGAGGAAGCCGCGGTACCAGGCCCAGAGGAAGACGGCGAGGGCGCCGCCGATCGCGCCGCCGTACCAGACCAGCCCCGAGCCGGAGAAGAGGTTGCCGAGCAGGTCGTTCTTGACCTGGTCGTAGTTCTGGACGAGGAAGTAGATGCGCGAGCCGACCACGCCGCCGACCAGCGCCGCGAAGCCCATCTCGTACGCCCAGTCGACCGGCTTGCCGATCTCCCCCAGCCGCTTCCAGATCAGCGCCCCGGCGGCGAGGAAGGCGAGGGCGAACATCAGGCCGAAGGTCTGCAGCGTCACCGGGCCGATGTGGATCTCGGGATACATCGCCGGAATCCTCTCAGTCCGCGATCGGGATCAGCCCGGGCTGGGCGGCGACTCGGCCGAGCCAGGCTCGCACCGCCGGCAGGGGCTCGAGGTCGAAGCCGCCCTCGGGCGCCACGTGGGTATAGGCGTAGAGCGCGATGTCGGCGATCGTGAACCGTTCGCCGACGACGTACTCGCGGTCGCGCAGGTGCCGCTCCATCGCCTTCAGCGCCTCGCGCCCGGACGCCCGCCGCACCTCGAGGTCGCCGGGCGGCGTGAGGTCATCGGTGGCGATCGTGTCCCAGAAGCGGGGCACCGCGATCCCCGGCTCGTGCTTGTACTGCTCGAAGAACATCCACTGCAGCACCTGCGCGCGCTCGTAGGCGTCGTCGGGGAGATATCGCGAGCCGTCGGCGAAGTACCAGAGGATCGCGTTCGACTCGGCCAGCGGCCGGCCGTCCTCGAGCACCGCCGTCGGCAGGTTCAGCGTCGGGCTGAGGCCGCCGAGCGTCTCCAGGCGCTCGGAATAGTCGACCACCGACAGTTCGCGGCGCTCGAACTCGATCCCGAGCAGGGTGAGGAGGAGGCGGACCTTGTAGCAGTTGCCGGAGACCGGGTTGTCGTAGAGGAGGACGCTCAAGATCGGTCGTCGAGCAGCATCTCCAGCAGCGCCTTCTGCGCGTGCAAACGGTTCTCGGCCTGGTCCCAGACGGCGGAGCTCTCGCCGTAGAGGACCTCGGCGGCGATCTCCTGCCCCGGGTGGGCGGGCAGGCAGTGGAGGACGATCGCCCGGTCCTTGGCGGCGGCGAGGAGGTCGGCGTCGAGCTGGTAGGGGCCGAGGTCGGCGAGCCGGCGCTGCGCTTCGGCCTCGTCGCCCATGCTGATCCAGACGTCGGTGTAGAGGGCGTCGGCTTCCGCCGCGGCGGCGCGTGGGTCGTCGGTCAGCTTCGCCCCATGCCCCTCCTCCAGCTGGTAGCCGGACGGCGCCGCGACCACGACTTCGACCCCGGCCAGCTCGCCGAGGACCACCAGCGACCGCGCCACGTTGTTGCCGTCGCCGACGTAGGCGAGGCGGAGGCCCTGCAGGTCGCCGAAGCGCTCGCGCATCGTCAGCAGGTCGGCGAGCGCCTGGCAGGGGTGGTGGAGCGGGGTGAGGCCGTTGACCACCGGCACCTCGGCCGCCTTGGCCAGCCCTTCGACGATCTCGTGGGAGCCGGAGCGGATCACGATCGCATCGACATAGCGCGAGAGCACCCGGGCGGTGTCGCCGACCGACTCGCCGCGCGTCAGCTGCAGTTCGTCGCCGCGCAAGGGGACCCCGTGGCCGCCGAGCTCGGCGACGCCGACGTCGAAGGAGATCCGCGTCCGCGTCGAGGGCCGTTCGAAGAAGAGGGCGACGCTGCGGCCGGCGAGCGAGTCGCGGCCGACGCCGTCGCGGCGCCCCGCTTTCAGCTCGGCCGCCCGGTCGAGCAGCTTGCCGAGCTCGAAGGCGCCGAGCTCTTCGCCGGTGAGGAAGTCTCGCTTAGCCATAAGGGTTCGTCGACTGTCGAGTTTGTCCGGGTATGCCGTACAAACTCGACACGCTCGCGGATACTACGGCCGCGATGGAGTTCACCGCACTCGCCTGGAACCTCTTCCACGGCCGCGACCACCCGCCCGACCCGGCGCTGCGGAGCTGGCGCTCGCGGCTGCTGCGCTTCGACGAGCGCAACGCGACCCACGTCCAGGTCAACCGCGACCTCACCGCCGAGTTCGCGCAGCTGCTGGCGGGCGCGCAATGGGACGTGGCGCTGCTGCAGGAGTGCCCGCCGCGCTTCGCCGAGCCGCTGGCGCGGGCCTGCGGGGCGGAGTGGCACCGGGCGCTGACCTCGCGCAACTCGCTCGGGGCGGTGCGGGCGCTGCTGGCGCGGCAGAATCCGGACCTGATGGCCTCCGGCGAGGGCGGCTCGAACCTGACCCTGGTGCGGGTGCCGGGCAAGCTCGGCGGGATCGCCGAGCGGCGCGAGATCGCGATCCACGAGGGCGAGCCCGAGCGCCGCTCGATGGCCTTCGTCGCCACGGCCTCCGGCGTCTGCGTCGCCAACCTGCACGCGACCAACGACTGGCCGCGGCTGGCGGAAGAGGACGTGCTGCGCGCGGCGCGGGCGGCGGACGAGTGGGCCGGCGGGCGGCCGCTCGTCTTCGGCGGCGATCTCAACCTCCGCCCCGGGAAGCAGCCGCGCGTCTTCGAGCGCCTGCGGGACGAGTTCGGGCTCGCCCCGACGACCGCCCCCGACGCGATCGACCACGTCATGTGCCGAGGGCTCGAGCTGGTCGACCCGCCGACGAAGTGGCCGGCGGAGAAACGCGAGCTGCCCTTCGAGGGACGGGCGCTGCGCCTCTCCGATCATGCCCCCGTGCAGGCAACTTTCGCTGCCGCCGAGCCACGCCTCCTGCGGAACTGAGATAGTCGGGACCCACCCGCGGGTCAACGACTACGGAGGCACACCTAGATGGCGGACAAAAAAGCGGCCGGCAAATCGAAAGCAAAAGCCAGCACCAAAAAAAGAGCCGCGAAATCGAAAGCGTCGAAAGCCAAAAAATCGACGAAATCGAAAGCCAAAAAAGCAGCGCCTAAAAAAGCGGCGAAAGCCTCGAAAAAAGCGACTTCGAAAGCGGGCGCTAAAAAAGGCGGGGCGAAAAAAAGCTCCAAAGGCAAAGCCTCCAGCAAAGCGACGAGCGGGCTCGACAAGAGCGTCGCGCAGTTCCGCGAAAGCCTCGAGCAGAGCGTGACCCTGAGCCGCGACCGCATCCAGGACGTCGTCGACGACGCCGTCAAACGCGGCCGCATGACCCGCAGCGACGCCGAGAAACTGCTCGGCGAGCTGGTCAAAAAAGGCAAAAAACAGCGCGACGCCCTGATCAAAGAACTAGAACGCCTGGCGAAACAGGCGCGCAAAGCGCTGCCGTAGGTGGAAGGGGCCGCCGGCATAAAGGGGGCGGCCCGTGCTCCGCGCCGCGGAGAGCAGATCGAGCTCGAGATCGACTCCCTCGCCTTCGGCGGGCGAGGGGTCGCTCGGGCCGACGGCTTCGTCGTCTTCGTCGCCGGGGCGCTGCCCGGCGACCGCGTCCGCGCCGAGGTGACGAAAGGCAAGAAGCGCTTCGCCGAGGCGCGGACGGTTGAGCTGCTCCGCGCCTCGCCCGACCGCCTGCCCGACCACTGCTCCCACGGCGGCGAGCCCTGCCCCGGCGCGCCCTGGCAGGGCCTCCCCTACGAGCAGCAGCTGCACTGCAAGCAGGAGCAGGTGGCCGAAGCGCTCGGCCGGATCGGCGGCCTCGAGGGCTTCGAACTGGAGGAGATCGTGCCGGCGGTGGAGCAGTGGCGCTACCGCAACAAGCTCGAGTACTCCTTCGGCGAAGAGGGCGACGAGCTGACGCTGGGGTTCCACGCCCGCGGCCGCTGGGACCTGATCGTCGACGTCGACGACTGCCACCTCGCCTCCGAACAGGGGAACGAGGCGCGCAACGCAGTGCGCGAGTGGGCGCGGGCCGAAGCGGTGCCGGCCTGGGACGGGCGCGGCCGCCGCGGCGTCCTGCGCAACCTCGCGGTGCGCGAGGGGCGGCGCACCGGCCAGGTGCAGACGCGGCTGGTGACGACCGAGGCGCGGTTCCCGCGACCACCCGTCGACCTCCACACGATGGTCGAGGACGACGCCGGCAGCACCGACGGCCCGACCGGCGTGCTCGGCGAGGAGCGATTGCGAGAGGAGCTCTGCGGCCTCGAGCTGGAGATGTCCCACGGCGCCTTCTTCCAGACCAACACCGAGATGGCCGAGCGCCTCTATGCGGTGGCCGGCGAGTTCGCCGGGCTCAGCGGCAGCGAGCGGGTCTTCGACCTCTTCTGCGGCATCGGCACGATCGGGCTGACGATGGCGCGGGCGGCGGGCGAGGTCTGGGGGCTGGAGATCGTCCCCGAGGCGATCGCCGACGCCGAGCGCAACGCCCGCGCCAACGGCATCGAGAACGCCCGCTTCATGGCGGCGAACGCGCGGACCGGCGTGCGGCCGCTGGTCGAGAAGGCGGGCAAGCCCGACGTCGTCGTCGTCGACCCGCCGCGGGCCGGGCTCTCGCAGAAGATCGTCCGGCGGCTGATCGAGTGCGAGGCGAAGAGGATCGTCTACGTCTCCTGCAACCCGACCACGCTGGCGCCCAACGCCGCCCAGCTCGGCGAGGCCGGCTATAGGCTGCGCCGCGTGAGGCCGGTCGACATGTTCCCCCAGACCCCGCACATCGAGTGCGTCGCGCTTTTCGAGCGGGTCGAGGAGACCTCCTGACGATGGGACGCGCCTTTGGAGTAGCGGCGGGACTGGACCCGGAGGTGGCGCGGCCGCTCGCGGCGCGCTGCGCCGAGCTGGGGTACGAGTCGACGTGGTCGAACGACCACCCGGGGGCGAAAGGACTGGCGACGCTGGCCGAGTTCGCCGCCGCGGCACCGGACGTGGACCTTGGCGTCGCCGTGATCGCACTGGACCGCACCCCGCCCGAGCAGATCGCCGCCGACGTCGAGGAGTTCGGCATCGACCGCACCAAGCTGTGGCTGGGAGTCGGCGCCGGCTTCACCAAGAAGCCGCTGACGAAGATGCGCGAGGCGCTGCCGGAACTGCGCGAACTGCTGCCCGACGTGAAACTCGTACTGGCCGCGATGGGCCCGAAGATGTGCGAACTGGCCGGCAGCTCCTACGACGGCGTCTTCTTCAACTGGATGACCCCCGACTTCGCCGCCGGCGCAAGAGAGAAGGTCGAAGCCGGAGCCTCCTCCGCCAACCGCGACACCCCCCGAGTCTTCGGCTACGTCCGCACCACCGTCGGCCCCGACGCCGCCGAGCGCCTGGCCAAGGAGGAGTCCTTCTACCGCGACCTCCACAAGGGCTACCGCGACCACTTCGACCGTCTGGCCGAACCCGAGGGCACCGTCGGCGTAGCCGCCCCCAACACGGCAGGCGCCCAAGCCGCCCTCAGCGCCTACGAAGGCACCCTCGACACCATCGTCGTCCGCGGCCTCGCCTCGGCGAAGGTCGATCCGATGACCGCCCTCGCCGAGGCCGCCGCCCCCACCGCCTAACTCACCCTTCCGAACTTTGGGCCCCTATAGGGCACCAAATCTCGGAGTCGCTGAAATCAGTACGGCGGCAGGTCGTCGTACCAGACGCCGAGCGCCTTGAAGGCGCGCCAGAAGCGCTGCTTGGCGTTCTCTTCATCCAATGACATGTCGATGTCGGGGGTGACGAGAGCGTCGATGGTGGGGGTGAAGGGCTGGATCTCGCCCTCGCGGAGCTCGATCTCGCGGGAGAGGGGGATGCTGAGGGAGTTGAGGATGCGCAGGGCCGGTTCGCCCATGACGACGACGATCTTCGGCTGCACGATCGCCAGCTCCTCGACCAGGCGGCCGATGCACTCGCCGGCGGCGAGATCGGGCTCGGGGATCGGGCATTTGGCGCAGAGGGTGCCGTAGACGACGAGGGGGTCGATCCCGAGCCGTTTGAAGCTTTTCATCAGCGCGTTGCCGGAGCGGCCGTAGAAGGCGACCCCCTCCTCGATCTCCGAGGCCAGCGGCGCCTGCTTGAGCATGAAGACGTCGGCCTGCGGGTGGCCGGAGCCGAGCACCGGCATCAGCTTGCCGCGCGGGCAGTGCTGGCAGTCCTGAACCTCGCGGTTCATCTGGTTGAGCTCGCGGATCGCCCGTTCCAGGTACTTCTCTCGGATCTCGTCGTCGATGCTGCGCATCTGCGCACTCTTTGACGAGGCGGGCGCGGCTCCTTCGCGGCGGCCCCCCTGCATCAGGACTTGCTCGTCCGGCGGGCTTTGCGGCCCTGGCGCGGCAGCCCGCCCCGCACTGGCTTGGCATCCGGCACCCGCCGTTTCGGCGCCTTCGGCCGCCCGGTCGTCTGCAGGAACTTCAGCGTCTGCACGTAGACCAGGTTCTTGTGCTTGCGGGTGATGTCGGCGTCCCGCATCGCCTCGAGGAACTCCGCCGGGCCGTCGAAGTCGTGGATCCGCTGGCGCACGCTGCCGAGCCCCTGGGCGACGTGGCTGTCGGAGCCGGCGCCGGAGACGATCCGGTACTTGGCCGCGAACCGCACCGCCTCTTCGTTGAACGAGGTCAGCGCCACCCGCGGGTTGAAGACCTCGAGGATGTCGATCTCCTCGACGATGTCGAGCAGGTGCTCGTAGTCGGGGACCGAGTGGAAGCGGTCGAA
>Ga0105245_10001728_pt1 | contig 19912 bp, 15 predicted proteins | sample KBSM54metaG_FD_81523 | JGI IMG/M metagenome (GOLD analysis project Ga0105245, IMG submission 81523) | Miscanthus rhizosphere microbial communities from Kellogg Biological Station, Michigan, USA - KBS M5-4 metaG | ecosystem: Host-associated > Plants > Roots > Rhizosphere > Soil | place...
TCAAAATGTTCGAGGATCACGGCGCGCAACTTGTCCGCGTCATGGCCTTCGGGCATGAATACCGCCGTCAGCGAACTGGAATATTCGCGCGGCTCTTCGCACACGATTTCGAGTCCCCAGGCGCGCACAGCCGCGCGCGTTGCTTCCGCGTAGCGATCGTGCCGCTTGAAAATATTGGCGAGGCCCTCTTCCTTCATCATGTGGAGCGCTTCCCGCAAACCGTAGAGAAGATTCGTCGGCGGCGTGTACGGAAAAAATCCGGCGCGATTCGGCTTCAGCATTTCCTGCCAGTCCCAATAAGCGCGCGGCAACTTGGCGGTCTCGGCTGCTCGCAGGGCCTTTTCTGAAATCGCGTTAAAACTCATGCCCGGGGGAAGCATCAGCCCTTTTTGCGAACCGGCAATCGTAACGTCGACTCCCCACTGATCATGGCGGTAGTCGATGGAGGCCAGCGAAGAAATTGTGTCCACCATCAGCAATGCAGGATGGCGCGCGGTATCGAGCACGCGGCGCAGTTCAGGGATGCGGCTGGTCACTCCGGTGGAAGTCTCATTGTGCACCACCATGACCGCTTTAATCGAGTGGTCGCGATCCGCAGCCAGCCGTGTTTCCAATTCCGCAGCACTGGCGCCCTTGCGCCAGTTTCCCGGCACGTAATCGACCTGGACGCCGAATTTTTCGGCAATCGCGCGCCACAGGGATGAAAAATGCCCGGTCTCGAACAGCACGACGCGATCGCCAGGAGATAAAGTGTTTACAATGGCCGCTTCCCACGCACCGGTCCCGGACGCCGGATACATCACCACTGGCCCCGCCGTTTGAAACACCGCGCGAACCCCCTCGAGAACCTCCTTGCCGAGAGCCGCGAATTCAGCGCTCCGGTGGTCGATGACCGGGGCATCCATCGCGCGCAGGATTCGATCGGGTACGTTTGTGGGGCCTGGAATCTGAAGAAAGTGGCGTCCTGTATGAATCATGGCGGCTCCGTATGAAATTGAAGTAAAATTGTACATGCTGGGTGTAGCCGAGCGCAACCCGCTCCAAGATGTTACAAGTTGACGAGATAGTGCCCGGTGGTGTACGAATTAGCAAAGGCCATGCGTAGGTGTCCTGCCGAATCCAGGTAGAGTCGCGGGCATCCATTTGGAAACAGGAGTTTTTCATGAATACACGGTTTAAAGCGATTGTGTCGAGCGGCATGCTGGTTATAGCAGCATTGTTTTTATGGGCCGTAGGCGGACGGGACGAGGCACAGGGCGCGAAAGATGCCCCGAGCGGCGTTATCTCCGGAACTGTCACAGCCAACAGGGATTACGCTCTCAGTGAGGCGTCCGGAAACCACATTCCGGCGCTTAATGCGGTGCGCGTAAGAGCTCGGGACGAAGAGCGCAAGATTACCTACACCGTGTTCACTCAAAAGGGACACTATCAGATCTATAATCTGCCCCCTGGAAAGTACGAGATGTCGGCCCTGCAGGATGGCTTTGATTCGAAAGGCCCTACCGTCGAATTGAAGGCCGGCGACACCAAAACCGCGGACGTGGCCTTGACCGCACGACCCGACCAGTTGCGTTCCGAGCTGGTTGACTTCGATACCCTCTATCCTCCCGGCCCAACCCGTGATTACCTGATGCAGAATTGCATGGGTTGCCATGGCTTCGAGCATATTCCCTGGCATCGAATGGGAGGCGGAGTTGGCCGCAGCCCGGATGTTTGGGGCGCCGCCGTCAGCCGCATGTTTAACATGGACGGCACCAGCCCAGTGAACCACACCGGCGTACCCCAGGTGAACCCCGCAGCAATTCCTGAAGCTAAACGGCAGGAGATCGCCGCCTATTTTTCGAAGATTTTTCCGGAGGGAATGAAGCGCCGTGATCTGAAGCTGGACGACCTTCAGCTCGATGAAGCAGCCCTTTCCAAGACCATCTATATCGAGTATGACCTGCCTCCCGCCAAGGGAGACAGGGAAAACCCGGAGATTTCCAATCACGATGTCTGGCCCAGCCGTTTTTCCCCCACGGTCTACGTGGCGGAAATGGGGTTAGACTCGGTCCAGGGCATGGACAAGACCCGGATCGATTATCCGGGGCGCTACCAAACCTACCTTCTTACGAATCCCGATAAAGGGCACCGGGTACTTGGACCGCATGGAATCACGCAAGCCAAAGACGGGCATGTGTACACCGCCAACATCGATGAAAGCTCGATCGGCGAACTGGATCCAGAAACCGGGAAGTCGGTTAATTACACAACGCCGACCCGGAGCACCCCGCACACCATCCGTTCGGATTCAAAAGGCAATGTCTGGTTCACGGAGATGCAGGGCGTAAGCAAAGTCGGCAAGCTGGATGCCATTACCAAGAAGATCACGGAATGGGATCCTTCACCGACAGACACGAATGCCCACTATTACGGAATGACGGTCGATCAAAAGGATCGCGTGTGGGCAGTAGGTATGACCTCTCACAAGATCGTTGGTTACGATCCGAAGACGGATAAGTGGTCGGTGTATGCCACGCCCACTCAGCCGTCGGGACCGCGTCGTCCGACTGTCGATTCCAAGGGCAAGGTCTGGTTCTCCGAGCACATCGGTCAAGCCCTCGGAGAGCTTGATCCGGACACCGGCAAGATCACGGAGTACAAGGATCCGTTCAAGCTTGGCGGCGGATACGAGTGCTACGCCGATTCGCACGACAACATCTGGGTGACGCTCCGCAGCTACGGGGTTCTGGCCCGGTTCGATCAAAAGACTAAAAAGTACACCTACTTCCCCGAACCGTTCCCGGACATCATGGGGCGTGAGCACCCTGGGACGAACGGCACGCGTCTTGGCGGTCTGTATCCACCAAAGATCGAGCAGGATGCGGATGGCACGTTCTGGTATACGGGTATTCGCATGACCACGCTGACTGCGTTCAAACCCGAAGGGAACGTTCCGAACAACAGCCAGAGGGCCGCCAAGTAAAACGCGGTTCTGATTCTTACGCTCCGGGTTCCGAAAGGAACCCGGAGCTGTTTGTGGGCTTGTTGGCATGGTCTGTAGCGCCAATTGTATTTGTGTACTCTTATTTAGTGCCATTCAATGCCGCACAAGGCCCACAGCCCGATTGGCTGTGCTACGAACAGCCCGCCGGCAATCTCGAAGATCGAATCATCTTTTTACATGTAACTTTTTACATGCACTAGCGCGATCCATCTGAAAAGGAGAAACAGTGCGGAACAAAATGTGTTTGACGGCATCGGACGCGGAAAAAATTCTGGCTGCATGCAAGGCGGAAGCGGAAAAAAATAAGTGGAATGTGACGATCGCCGTCGTGGACGACGCCGGATTCCTGGTTCGTCTGGAACGGTTGGACGGCGCTGTCGCTCAGAGCACCATAATCGCAACGGCAAAGGCGCAGACAGCCGCCGCGACTCGGACCCCGACGAAGGCCCTGGAAGATATCGTCAAGGAGCGACCGGCGACCGTGGCGTTTCCGGGCCGCGTGGCTGTTCAGGGCGGATTACCAATCATGTATCAGGGCGAGTGCGTGGGCGGCGTGGGAGTATCGGGAGCCAAATCGCATGAGGATGAGCAGGTCGCCGGCGCCGGTCTGAAGGCCCTGGCGTAAAACATCGGTGCGTCCGCCGAGCATCTCCAGGAAAATCAGAACACACCGCCGCGGACACCTCTCCGCAGCACTGCGGCTGTGTGTTTTGACATAGCCAAATTCGTCAGAGACAGAATGTTAGAACAAATCATTTTTTCCGCAGCCTGTTCAGACTGTCAAGTCCAGATTTCCGTCTGACGCAAAACCTGAGCCGACAAGTTCAAGAACTCAATTGGGGCGTCTCTCTACCATCTGTACAGCCGGCGTTGGTTCTCCGGTCCAGCTTCTGAAGCGAGACAGTCCCTTCTCCGAGTACCATCGCCGGAGCCGATAAAAAACGCGGGGCGGCAAGAGCAGCGTCTGCAACAAGACGAACGCCCGAAACAATTGGTACCGCCACGTCACTTTTTGATAGGAAGCTTTGAAGGCCGCGCGCTCCAGCGAAAATGATTCCAGCGGACTGCCTCCATCCAGGCTCAGCCGGATGCGTCCCGACTCCACGCGCGTGCCCCTGAATAAGATGGCTATCATCTCTTCACTGGCGCCCAATGCGCGAAGTTTTGGCGGAAGTTCGCGCATCAGAACGTCCAGAACATTCATTTTCCGGCGGGCCTTTGCCGGTTCAAACTTTCCAAACTGAAATAAATTTCCTGCATGAATGGCGTAGTGGCACAACGGCTCATTCAAGATCATGGCCGGGCCGATTGCGGGAGCGAGCGTGAAAATATATTCATCCGCTTCGATATTCAGTTGTTCCGGAACCGGGAGAATTTTATCCAGAACCGATTTTCGGATGGTCATCCTGCTGGTTCCGAAAAATGCGGCCAAATGCCGAAACAACTCCGCGCCCCGCGGTGAATCGATCTGTAACCGGTAAGGTTTTCCTGGAAGAATCAGGCCGCTGGAGCGCCCGTTGTCATAGGCTTCGTACAATCCATGCCCCACGATCCCTACGTCGGGGTTGGCTTCCAGTGTCTGGAGCACCCGCCGAAGTTTTTCCCTGGCCCACCAGTCATCACCGTCTAAAGTTGCGACGATTTCTCCCTTGGTTTGCGCGAAGCCGAAATTGAATGCTGAAGCCTGGCCGCCATTCGGTTTTTGCAGCAAACGGACGCGCGGCTCGAACCGGCGCACGATTTCCGGCGTGCGGTCGGTCGAGCCGTCATCAACCACCACAATCTCAACGTCGTCCATGGGCATGTCCTGATCGAGGACGCTGTTGATAGCGCGTTCGATGAACTGCATGTGGTTGTAGGTGTCGATTAAAACGCTGACCTGTGGCTTGGACATGGTCTCAGGTTTTCTGCGGCGCCGGTTGAATCTTCTGAAAAAGATGATACGGATTTGCCGTGATCAGGCGATAACGCTCCAGCGCCATAACTTCGGGCATCAGCTTATACAAGCTGAATTCCGGGAGCGTGGAATCATCGAACAGGATGAATCCGCCGACGTCCAGATACGAATCGCAGTGCAGGAAATCCTGTCTGGCATATTCGTAAGTATGGTTGCCGTCGATGTAGCAAAAACTGAAGGGCCCGCCAAGACTGAAGGATCTTCCGAGAACATCCGCGCAGACATGCCGTTCCTTCCATGCGTCAAAAAACTCATTTGCAGTCATCTCAAAGGTGAACGGCAAATCGTCCCGGCTGAACATCTTGATGTTCCTGACGTAGGACTCTTTGGAAAAGGCCCGGTATTCGGAAAACAAGACGGGAGAATCCGCGATCGTGGAGCGACCATTGACGTTTTCAAAATCCCACTTATCGCAGGTGATCAGCGGATTGTGAACGCCGTGTTTTCGTTTGAAATGCGAGATGACGTTGGTGGAAAGTCCGCAAAAAGTCCCAATTTCAAGAATCGGCGCGGCACTGGGGAGATGGCTGATGGCGTAATCGATCGAGTAGAGATTGCCCCTCTCGAGCATCCCTGGGTTCGCGTAGCATAGCCAAGTAATATATTCGTCGTCTACGCGGCGAATCGCCGGAGGCGGATCAATCACTCGCGCCGCTTTTCTCAGCACTTTTCCCACGAAACTGTTCACAACACCCATCCTGCACTCATCCCGGATGAAAAATTTAATTGTTATCGCGGTGCTTCGGGACTATGCCGCTGTCCCAGTCCCAGCCATCGCCGTAAAGGCCGGGTCATGCTCAGGAGCCCAAACCACGCAGCGTTTTGAGCGCCGGATACTTTGCGCTTCGCCCTGGCGACCCAATGATAATAATTCGGATGCAAGCCATCCGGGGCAAGTCGGTGTGTAGCGTTGTCGATTGTGGCAAAATGCCCATCGAGAAGCGTGTAGTTCTGCTTCGCCTCAACGTCCTGCCAAAGCCCCTGTTGCCCGCCCGGATGGTGCGAGTAATCATGATTTTGATGAATGGCCAGTACAACCCGCGTCGCATCCACGACAGGCACGCGCATCGAGCGGACCTTCCACAGCAGCCAGTTATCGTAACCGGGCCGGCCGACGGCGAACGGCGGTATTCGCTGGTACAGCAGGCCGCGCGGAAAAACAAAAAAATCGATCCACTGCGGTGGCCGGAGTTTTCCGCGCTCGCGGGCCAGGGAGCGCAAGCGCTCGCCCCAATCCGGCTGTGAAAAATCCAACGGTTCGGTAATGTTTACATCGCAGCGGCGGCCAACCATCAGGGTACGTTCATGCATTTGCGATACCCGCGAGCATGCCGCCAGAAAATCGTCGGTGAGCAGAATGTCGGCGTTCAGGAAACAAAGGCGTTCGTGGCGGGCAAGGCGGTCGGCGCGATCAAACAAACTGGAAAGCAATGGTGTTCCGAGCGAGTTGCGATCCACTTCGGCTTCATGGCGCGCGCCAAGCTCCTGCGCAACTTCTTCAGCGCCTTCTTCATCTCCGAACAAGATGACTTCGGCGTCGGGATGCGCGAGCTTCCAGCTACGAATGGCATTGCGCTGAATGATGCCGATGTGTCCGCGAAAGGGCTTGGGTGTGGAAAAAAAAGTAATCATCGTCGCTTCAAATCACGTCCCGGCGCTTTGGGCATGCTGCCTTTCGGCTGCCACCATTTCTTCGAGGATTGAGTCGAGGCTCCGCGTGACGCTCCACCCAGGATAATGGCTTTTTAGCTTACTCACATCGGAGATGTAGCAGATGTGATCGCCCCTTCTCGCCTGCTCCGAATAAGTCCAGTTGATCGTGCGGCCGGTAAGAGATTCGATCTTTGAGATCGCCTCGAGCATTGAGAGGCTGTTGGCGCGCCCGCCGCCAAGATTGTAAACCTCGCCCGCTCGTGGATTATGCGCAAACTCATCAAACGCTCGCACCACGTCAAAACTATGGATGTTGTCTCGGACCTGCTTTCCCTTGTAGCCAAAGACGGTGTAGGTCTTTCCGGAGAGCGCCACTTTCATCAGATACGAGAGAAACCCATGGAGCTCGACGCCCGAATGAGATGGTCCAGTCAGGCAGCCGCCGCGAAAAATTCCCACGGCCATTCCGAAGTAACGTCCATATTCCTGGGCATAAATGTCCGCGGCAACTTTGGATGCGCCGAAAAGCGAATGCATGGTGCGGTCCAGGCGGCACGTTTCGTCAATTCCGTCGTAGTCCGCGGGATCGGAGTAGTCGTATCGCGTTTCCGTTTCACGCAGGGGTTTCTCGTTGGGAGCGTCGCCGTACACTTTGTTAGTGCTCATGAATACGAACGCCGCATCGGGGCAATGCTGGCGCGTCGCCTCCAGCAGATTCACGGTCCCCAAAGCGTTCACTTCAAAATCCAGCAGAGCGATATCCGCTGCTTTATCGTGCGAGGGCTGCGCTGCACAATGGATGATTAAATCGAAATGATTTTCGTGGAACAGAGTCATCAGACTATCGCGGTCTCGAATATCGATCGACACGGGAGTGAATCGTCGTGTGGCGTTCTTGAGCCGCTCGAGGTTCCATAGCGTGTCGCCTGGAGGGCCAAAGAACACCGCGCGCATATTGTTGTCCACGCCGATGACCCTGTGACCCTTGCTGTCAAAGTATTCCACAGCTTCCGAGCCGATTAGCCCACTGCTTCCGGTTACCAGAACATTCCAAGTCTTCACTGCGCCATTACTCCAGTCACGGATTGGTCCTTCTCGAAAGCGCGCCCGTTGTGTCCGGCCTTCCACCGAATTGCTTCTTCAAAGATCGCGAGCGGTTGACGCCGAAAGTCTTCACGCAACGCTTGGTCCTGGAATGCCAATATCTCTTCATGCTTTTCGGGCGAATGGATAATCCTGCGAACGATTTTTGGCATTTCGATCAAACTTTCAGAGAGGCAGTCCGGATGACAAATCATGCGGTGGTAGACTTTGTCTTGTTGCCCGATGCAGATGCAGCCAAGAGAAGCGGCATCAGCTAATCCCTGTCCGGCCCCGCTGATTCGCCCTGCGGCGAGGTAGAACTTACACTTAGAAACTGACTCCAAAAAGCGGCGTGGATGTCCCCAAAGTGGCGGATCGTGCATTCCGAAGGAGCCCCGAAAGAGCTCTCCACTGAATCGAACCGGAAACCCAATCGCGTCTTCAAGCCGTTTGGCCGCCGCCTCGGTCGTGTCGCTCCATTTGTCAACGAAGTCTGCCAATGTGAGAGTAGCGAGAGTCCGCCAATCGACCCACATCGCCTGTTCCTTGTCCGAACTGAATAAAGCCCGAACGGTATCAGTATCTCGGAGATACGGAAAAGCAATTGCCTGAGGCAGGGATTTCAGGGTGCCGGTAGCGTCCATCATATGATCGAGAAAAAGGTCATAATTACCCAGCGGCCTTAGGCGGGACTCGGCATAGTGCCGGTCTACATGTTCCGACGCATAGTAGGCAAATAGCGGCTTCGCGCCAGAGGGGATATCAAGAACAGCGTCGACCGTGATGACCAGATCATAATCTTGAAGTGGAATGTCCTTCGGGTCTAATACCCGGTGCGAGTGCTTCCGAAGCAAAGCCTCGTGGCCGGGGTGATTGAGAACCGCGATTTTCGTGTAATCGTTGGTAATTTGTTGTGAAATCACAAACCAATCGGCCTTCAGCAGACAAGTCAACTCCCAGAACTGGGCTTTAACGGGCCAGATATTGAAAATCTCTTCAGGCGTAGTATCTCGCCATCGGACGCTCGACCATGGTCCACAAAGGTCTAAAACTTGTTTGACAATTGCTACCCTCATCGGGTCACCTCGGAGAATCTTTGGTATGCCCGGTGGCCCGGCTTGATCGCAATTACCGTTGAATTAAATTGGTAATCCGGTTTCAATTCCGAGATCTTCCCCGTTTGATTGTCCAGCAAAAATAAGGAATAGCCGCAAGCCTCGAGAAGCCAAAGTATTTCGACCGGGTGATAGCCAAAGCCGCGAGTAAGAAAACCGAATCCCTCATACAGGATGAGAGGCGCGTCCGCTCGCTCAAGCAGTTCGCGCGCTCCGCGGAACAGCATCAGTTCCGCGCCCTCTATATCCACTTTCATGACATCGACCCGTGGAAGGTTATGATCCTTCATGAAAGCGTCAACGGTTGTAATGCGAATCTTTTCCTGGCCAATCACCTTGCTGTCTGGGTGGGTCGCTTGGCCTAAAGTATTCAGACCGTCTCTTCCTCGGGCATTCACCTGCAATAGAGCTTCACCGATCGAGTCCCCCAAGGCCGTCTGCACGACATTCACGTCGAGGAGTCCATTCAAGCGGAGGTTTCGCCTCAGCAGTTCACAAGTTGAGCTACAAGGCTCGAAAGCAAAAACCTGCTTCCCGGAAGTCTTCTTCGCGGCGCTGATTGCAAACAGCCCCGCGTTAGCACCGACGTCGAAAAAAATCATTCCCGGGTCGAGGACGCTCAGGATGAATGACACTTCGTGACTCTCGCAACGAACCCCCGCCCAGATATCCGCCGCAATTGCTCCCTGCGGTAGCAGCGAGATAGGAATTCCGCTGAATGAAACCGTTAATGGCCTGTTCATGAGCATCGCGTTACGCAGTGGCAGGCAGAATCGGCTGATCCAAATTTTGCGCTGATCCGCATTGCGCAACTTTCGCAGGATTCCGACGATTTTGCGGCCCATGCGGAGCCCCAAACGTCCAAGTCGGAAGTTTTCCAGGTGTATCTTGACAGCCGGAGAAATAAGCTGACCCGGAACCAAGTGTCTTTGTTTGGTAAGTGCCATCATTCGCACCAGATTGGACGGTCTAAATCATTCAGATGTAAATCAATGGTCATTTATGACGATTCCCCTGTTGCGTGCTCAGTCGCCTCGGCCAGTGCCGTTTCTTGCGAACTCTGAATCCCAAATTCGCAGGGCACATTCAGAATGCCGTTCCATTCGTCGCGCAGATGCTGATGTATCTCGGTGGCGATAGCCATCTCCGGAAAGCACGACCACATATCCACTTCGCGGCCGTGATCGAAAAGGCTGACGAGCCAGCTGTAAAGACCGGGCTTCAACGGCAAGGTGGGAAAAGAATAATGAAATTCATGCGTACCTTCCGTGAGCTGGAGATTGTTGGCCGCCCAGCCCCACATCAATTGCCGTTCATGATTGTAAAGCGCGATGCCGTGATGTCCGTCCGTCACCGGTTTATTCAACCGCAGCACAAATTTCAGACGAACTCGGCCGGATGTGGTGAGCATGTTCGGGCTTTCGGCGCGCGGCTCGACAATTTCCCAGCTTACGAAGCCATTCTGCACATTGGGGGCGCCCGGATTATCTTTTGAGTCTGGCCTGCGCGACACCGATGCTTCATATGCTCCTGCAACCTCGGAAGTCGGTCCGACCTGAAAAATTTTCCCCTGATCGAGCCAGATGACTTTTTCGCAGAGGCGGCGAATCTGATTCAGTTGATGGCTGACGAACACGATGGTGCGGCCGCCGCTGGCCACTTCTCCCATTTTGCCCAGGCATTTCTTTTGAAATGCCATGTCCCCCACCGCCAATACTTCATCGATGAGCAGTGTTTCCGGTTCCAGGTGCGCGGCCACTGCGAATGCCAGGCGCATCTGCATGCCCGAGCTGTAATGCTTCAATGGGGTATCGATGAAATTTTCGACCTCGGAAAAGGCCACGATTTCATCGAACTTGCGATCGATTTCTTTTCGGCCCATGCCCAGAATAGCGCCATTCAGATAGGTATTTTCTCGGCCGGTCAGTTCGGGATGGAAGCCGGTGCCCACCTCGAGCAGGCTTCCGACGCGGCCATGGATTTCAGCCCATCCAACGGTGGGGACGGTGACACGGGAGAGAATCTTCAGGAGTGTGGATTTTCCGGCGCCGTTCCGGCCAATGAGTCCCACGACTTCACCCTTGCGCAATTCGAACGAAACATCGCGCAGCGCCCAAAAATCCACATGGCTGCCGGACGCTCTGCGATTGTTCGAACTCAGCCAGCGAACCGGTGCTTTCATCGCATGGGTCAGGCGCTCACCCATGGTCGTTTGGCGAGCGAGCGCGCCTATCCGGTAGCGCTTTCCCAACCCTCCCGCGGCGATGGCGATGTCACTCATGATTTAGACGACGTCCGCGATCGTTCCCTCCATGGCGTGGTAATACACCAGACCGCTCAACACCAGAAGTGCCACAGCGCAGGAAGATGCTGCCAGTAAGATTCCGGGTGGGTCACCGTGACCGGTCAGGGCCCAGCGAAATCCTTCGATAACGCCCGCCATGGGGTTCAGCCCGTAGAGCCAGCGCCATTTTGCAGGCACGAGGGAGCTGGGATAAGCCACCGGCGAGGCAAACATCCAAAATTGAACAAGAAACGGAACGACGTAACGGACGTCGCGGTACAGGGCGTTGAGCGCTGAGAGCCACAGGCCAACGCCCAGAGCCGTCATCAGCGCCAGTAAGGTGAAGAACGGCAGCCACACCACGGCCCGTGTCGGCATGATGTGATAGTAGGCCATTAAAGCGAAAAACACGGCGAATGAGATCGCGAAATCCACGAGGCCCGCCATCACGGAAGAGATAGGCAATACCACTCGTGGAAAATAAATCTTGGTGATCACCCTCTGATTTTCCACAACGATATTCGTCGCGGCCTGCATGGCCGTTGCGAAATACATCCAGGGCAGTAGCGCGCTGTAATAAAAAATGGGATAGGGCAATCCCTGGGATGGAATTTTGGCCAGCCTGCCGAAGAACAGGCTGAAGACCAGCATGGTCAGAACCGGTTGGAAAATTGCCCAGGCCGCGCCGATCACGGTCTGCTTGTAGCGGACCTTGATGTCGCGCCACACAAAAAAATAAATCAGATCGCGGTACGCCCACAGCTCTCCGAGATCAAGAGCCAGCCATCCGCGGTGCGATTCAATCCGCACAACCGACTTTCCGGAGGCCTTGATACCCACCGCTACCTGGGTTTGTGCCACGCCCATGAAATTCGCTACTCTCCCTGCCTGATTTCCAGTTGTTTTCTCTGCTCGATATCTTCCTGCTCGAGATGCTGCATCAATTCGCCCCGGTGTGTGAAGTAGGAATCCAGACTCCGCGCCATTTCCTGTGGAACTTTAGTGACCTGATTGTGAACCATAGCGCCCCAGGAAATTTTTCCGCGTGCCGGGACCATATGAGTGCCCCACTGGAAAATGAAACCGAGATTCCACAAGACGAAAAGCGATAGAGCGAATCTTTGCGCGGCGAACGCAATACGGTAAGTCGGGAACAGCACGCCCAGCCCTTCGAGCAGGTGCGCTAGTCCAAAAACAAATACTGGCGTCAGGGAAATGAAAAAGCGATTTCCATAGGAAGACAGCCCGTCCCAATAAGGATAACTCGAGATGACGTAGCAGAACGCAGCGGCCGCAACAGCTAGGTAGACTCGGACTAGGTTGCCCTTCGTGAAGGGAAGCAATAGTCCGAGGAGCGCGAACCCCAATAGAGGAGTCCAGCTCAGCATCCCGTGATCGGAAGAAAAAAGAACCGAACGCCAGAAGGGGGCATGCCAGTTCCATGGCAATTCCGCATACGAACCGAAGCGAAACATCCCGCCAAAAATAATCCTGCGTGTGATCAGGGTGGGCAAAAGAAACGCAACAAAGGTCACGAGAAATGCAACGTTTACGCTGAACCGGCGCAGGAACGCCGCGCCATCTTTGGAGCGCAAGTCCTTCGCGAAGCCCAGTATCGACTCGATCAGCGGGATCAGCAAAAATACGCCGTTCACAAAGTAAACATCCACTAGCAAGCCGGAAATCACTCCCAGCAAAATCCACTGGCTCAATGTCCGGTTTGACTGCGTGCGATCCCAGTACCACAAAAACAGCGCGACCATGAATGCCGAATGAGCGTGCGACCAGAACGGATTGAAATACATGTACACGGGGAGTGAACTCGCCCCCCAGATGCCCAGTGTGGCGAGCAACGCGTAGGAAGACTCCACATATTTTCGGGCAAACAGGTAAGAAAGTAGAAGTCCGCAGAAACCATAAAATGACGTCCCGAACGCGACCATCATGCGATACGGGAGCGAAAAACCGTCAGCTGAAATATGAGCGCCGAGTAAATTCGCAGTCAACACCGCGGCGTGCGCCAGCAGGAAGAACGGAGACCACAGAATTGCGGGGCCCGGCGTAAACAAATTGCCGATATAACCCGTGCTGGCATACTGATCCGCAGTTAGCTGGTTGTCCGGGCTTAACTTTGCCTCTCTGAAGCCGGGGTTGGCGCGCCGCCAATCCTCTTCAAATCGCAAATTGTGTTGAATCACCGGAGCGCGCAGGTAGGCGTAGTAGCCCACGCCGTCTCCATGAACCAGCGGATTAATAAGCGGCAACGTCCCGACAAACACCAACAGCAGGATAAATAGATGCGACCGCAGGAACACGAACGCAACGCCATTCCGCTCGCTTGAATCGAAAACTCGGGACACCGTGCTCACTTTGCCGCCCCATGCATCGCCGTTTCCGGGTGCGAAACATTCGCGGGTTCGGGGGCCGCCTCCGATACCGGTTTTCTGAGAATCGCTATGATCGATAGTGGTGGCAAAGGTAAGTATCTGTCAATCAGTCGGACCACAGGTGTGAGGACATTCAGCATCTTGATTTGCCACAGTCCGAATGTTTTTCTGCGCAACAGCCGAGCGTTCAGCCACCAGGCGGGAGATCCAAATCGATTAAAGGACAGCAAGGACTCCAGGTGGAAACCCGCGCGCCCAGCAACTTCCGCCAATTGAGGTTTGGTGTAGCGGCGAAAATGTCCGAGAACTTCGTCGAGCGTTCCGTAAAGTCCCGGCCCGCAGGGCACCAGAACGATGGCGCGCCCATTCTCCTGGAGAGCGTCAAAGATATTCCGCAGAGCTCCCAAATCATTTTCCAAATGCTCGACTACGTTCAAGCAGATGACGGTGTCGAATTTCTCCGCGGTGGGATAGGAATCATGCTTCTCGCCGTCGGTATATCCCACACGCAGGTAAGGATGGTCTGGAAGAAGGTTTTGCAGATACGTGAGGTACTGCGGATTGATATCGCTGGCGTAGTACAGCTTACGCGGAATCAACTGCATCGTCAGATTCCCCGTCCCAGCTCCAATTTCCAGAACGCGCTCGCCAACGTAAGGCCGGATGACGTCGGCCATCCACTGCGTAAAGCGTGGAGCGCGGTTTAGTCTGCCCAGGATCTGGCTGCCGTATTCATCTTCGGCGTAGACGTGATCGGAGCACGCAAAACGAATAATTGCGCCGATGGCGTGAAAGCCATCCTTGACCCCGATTTTCTTGCCTTCCTGGTAGGTGCGCCCGGAATAGCGGATCGGAACTTCAAAAATTCTGGCCGCTCGCTTGGCCAGCTTGATGGTAATTTCCGGCTCGATCTCAAAGCCGCGGCCCACCAGCGGGATACTTTTCAGCAGCTCCGTGCGCACCATCTTGTAGCAGGTTTCCATATCGGTCAGATTGAGATCGGAAACGATGTTGCTCATCAGCGTGAGCAGGCGGTTGCCAATCTCATGCCGGAAGAAAAGAACGCGCCGGTAATCGCCCGCGAGGAAACGCGAACCGAAAACGGCGTCGGCTGGTTCCTGGAGAAATACCTTAACCATCTTGAGGAGATCCTGCGGGTGATACTCGAGGTCCGCATCATGAATTACGGTTAATTCCGTGTCGGCGCAATTCAGTCCCGTGTGGATCGCAGCGGCTTTTCCCTGGTTTGACGCATGCCGCAAGAATGTCCACTCCATCTTTGCCGCCGGCGCTTCCGCCAGCGAACGCCGGAACTGCTCCAGCGCCGCCGCTGTTCCATCGGAAGAGCCGTCGTCAACGACGATGACCTTCACGCGATCAAGGAAGTCAGAGTCATTTAGCAGACGAAGACGGTCAAGGCTGGGCGCAATGAGATGTTGCTCATTATAAGCGGGAACAATGATCGCGAGTGACGTGGTCGACTTCAAGCGCGCATCACTCATCGTTAAAGTTGAGATCGGACCTGCTCCGGCAGCATCTCGCCGTCGCTTCTCGTGGACGACGTGCCGAACGCCCGGGATGTTATCGCCGGCCGTTTGGTGTTGGCGTAAGAAACCACTCGGTCCACAATTTCCGGCAATGGTGTCCGTGGACGGAAGCCGGTCAGCAATTCCAGCTTCTCCACGCAGGGAACTCTTCGGAACATGTCCTCAAAGCCGGGCTCATAGGCCTGGTCGTAAGGAATGTAGTCGATCCGCGAGGAACTGCCCGTCCGCTCTTTCACCAGTTGCGCCAGAGCCTCAATAGTGACCTCGTCATCGTTTCCTACGTTGACAACTTCTCCGACCGCCCGATCCGTCGCGGCCAGACGCAAGAGCGCTTCCACGGCGTCGCGCACATCGCAAAAGCAGCGCGATTGCTTTCCAGAACCATACACGGTGATCGGCGCATTCCCCACAGCCTGCCGCACAAAATTCGGCAAGACCATTCCATAGCGCCCGGTTTGCCTGGGCCCAACCGTGTTGAACAGCCGCGCAATCACCACAGGCAAGCGCTTCTCTTTCCAATAGGAAAGAGCGAGGAACTCATCCAGCGCCTTGGAGGCCGCGTAGCTCCAGCGACCCTTGGTCGTGGGGCCGAGTACCAGGTCCGCGTCCTCATGAAACGGAACGTTGGTATTCTTGCCGTACACTTCGGACGTCGAAGCGGCGAAAACCAGCTTGCGCTTCCTGCACGCCGCCTCAAGAACCATTTGCGTGCCGTTGACGTTCGTTTCGATTGTTCGTACCGGGCTTTCCACGATCAGTTTGACGCCGACTGCGGCAGCCAGATGGAAAATAACGTCGGCTTCGTCGACAAGTTCAGCCAGGAGTTGGCGATTTTCGAGTGGCTCCAGAAAATAATGCATCCGGTCATATTTCTTCAGGTGCCGAATATTTTCCATGCTGCCGGTGGAAAGATTATCCATCAGCAGAACCTGGTCGCCGCGCTCAAGAAGACGCTCCGCGAGGTGAGATCCAATAAAGCCAGCGCCGCCCGTGATTAGATAAACCAAAGCCAGTCCTCCTGAGCGATTAATCCTGTCCCAGTTGCGATTCCGCTTCGGCGCGCCGGGCTTTTCGCGATTTGCGGGTATCTTCTTCCCGGCCGTATCCGCCATAAGAATAGGGGTAATACCGATACGAGTAGTAATAATCGGGAGAGCTGGCATCAACTGCGTTCAATACGACGCCAAGCATGTGAGCTTTCACACCGACCAGCAGATCACGCGTACGCGTAAACGCCTCCTTCGGCGTCTCTCCGCTGCGCACTACCATCAGCACTCCATCCACAAGTACGGAAAGAATGACGGCGTCTGTCGCGGCCATAATCGGAGGAGAATCGATCACCACAAACTTATACCGGCCGCGAAGTTCTGTAATCAACTCCGTCAAACGGCGCGAGGAAAGCAGGTCAGCCGGATTGGGCGGAATCGGTCCGGTTGGAATGGCCTCTAGATTTGAAATCGCCGGGTGCGGCACAGTAATCAAGTCAAGGGAAGAAACGCCCGCGAGATAAGAGCTCAGCCCGGCGTGTTTACCGTCCACCAGGCTCAGGGCGCGGTTGATGCCGGGTTTGCGCAAGTCGGCATCCACCAGCAGCGTCTTATCGCCGAGCTGAGCAAGTGTCACGGCCAGATTAACCGCAGCGGTTGTTTTCCCTTCGCGCGGCAATGAACTGGTCATCAAGATCACTTGGGGTGGATGATCCGCCTGAGACAGAAGCAGCGATGTTCGCAGGGCGCGGAACGCTTCCGACATCTGCGATTGCGGCATGTTGTGCGAGATCAACTCCGCGCGGCCTTCCTTGGAAGTGACCACCGAAGTTTTCAAGAGTTTTGAAAAGCGGCCGCGATGCTTTCCGCTGGAGTTCGACAGTGCGGGTACGACGGCGAGCGATGGGAGCCGCGCCAGGGTTTCGACGTCATCCGGTGTTTTCACGGTGTTATCGAGATATTCGCGCAGAAGCGCCAAGCCGACTCCCCCCAGGAAGCCGACCAGAATGCTCAACAGAATATTTCGGGATTTGTTCGGACGTGAAGGGCCGCCCGGAATCAGCGCGGGATCCACAATTCGGATGTTCGACGATCGCAGACCAGCCGTGATACCCGCTTCCTTCAATTTTTGAAGCATCCCATCGTACAGCTGTTTATTGGTGTCCGCTTCGCGCTTCAGGATGTTGTACTGAACCAGCTTTTCAGCCGTCTGATTGACTTCGCCTTTCTGCTCGTCGAGTGCTTGCTTCAACAGCAATTCGCGTTGGCGTGCGCCGCGGTAGTCAGCTTCCACCTGATTGCCGATATTCAATTTTTCGCGGGTAATCAGCTGATCCAGGTCTTTGAGCTGCGCCTGTATGCGCTTCACCTTGGGAAAATTCGGTCCATACTGGCTGACGGCATCCGTGTACTGCGAACTCAAGCTGGTCTGCTGCTTCAAAATATCCTGAATGACCGCGCTGTCCCGAACGGCCGCGATCGCGTCGTAGTTTCCCGATTGAGCCAGCTGGTAAACCGCTTCCTTGGTGATCCGGTCTCCCTGAGCTTCGGTCAGTTGCTTGTCAAGCTCCCCCAATTTCTGAGTGCTGATGTCGCTTTTCTCGTCGATGGTCCAGATCTGGTTTTGGCGTTCGTACTCAAGGCGCGCGTCCTCCGCGTTTTCCACCTTGATCTTCATCTCATTCAATTGCCCGGCCATCCAGTTGGAAGCCTGCGTCGCGGCTTCAAAGCGGCTGCGGAAATTCTGCTCGATGAAGTTGTTCAAATGGGCGTTAACCACCCGGGCAGCAAGCGCGGGATCGGTAGTCTCAAAGGTAACGTCCAGCAAACGGGAGTTCGGTACGCGCTTGACGCTCAGGCCGCCGAGAAAGGCGCCCAAGGCCGGGGGGCGCATCAGGCTGGCATCGCTTCCGGGTACCACGGGTTTATCGACTTTGCCAGGACGGCCTCCAAATTGGGGCAAATGGTCGAGGCCCATGGACCTGACCGTTTGCATAGCCAGGGTTTCGCTTTGCAGAATTTTGGACTGGGTGACGATGTAATCTTCCAAATCCCCGAAATCCCCGCCTTGATCTCCTTCGTTGAAGCGAAACGCGTTGGGTGTGTCGCGGTCAACCTCAACCCTGGCGGTGGCCTCATAAATGGGTTGCATGCGGAAAGTCGCGATGGTTACGATCGACACCACAGCCAGCAGGAAAAATGTGATCAGCCACTGGTGCTTCCGCAAAACGAGGAGGTAGTCAAGCAGGTGCGGCTCCCGCGGCATCAGATCCAGCGCAAGAAACGGAGAGCGATGTTGCAGGGACTCCGAAGAAGGCGCGGGGGAGCGGGGAGCTAAATTGTTTGTCTCATCCATAGAATCGTCACAAGCTCCAGAAAATAAAGTTGATTCGATCGAACCGGTTAAGAACTAGAATCTCCCCGCGGCAACAATTCCGACTCCGGTCGTCAGAGTCAGGGCCATGTCCCCTGCGCGATGCAACGCCCTCAAGCCGTTGCTGTCAGGCACGAACAGGATGTCGTTGGCTTGCATTTGTACATCCGCCGTCTTCAAGTGCATGACCTTGCCCAGATCAACCGGAACCTGGTCCCGCTGCCCTGTATCCGGATTTTTTCGGAGGATCACGGCGTTCTTCGTCTTCGCTGTGTTCGTAGTTCCCCCGGCGAGAGACAACATTTTCAGCATGGTCATGCGGTCAAGATCGTTTTGCAGCAGAAATCCGCCTGGATGCGACACCGCGCCCACGACGTAAATAATCCCCGCTCGCGGGACCGAAACGACATCGCCGCCAGTCAGCGGAATGTTGAATCGTGATTCGCCCGATTCCAGAACGTCGGCCAGGTTAATCGTAAATGTCTGCGGCGCTGACGGTGCTGGGTCATTGGCCGGATCGACGGATGCCACCAGCTCCCCGGCCGGCCGCGTAACGATCACTGTGCTACCGGCTTCATCGGCGATCCCGCCGGCTTGTGACAACACCTGTAGCAGCGTGGTCTTGCGCGACGCCTGGATCACCATCGGATTCTTTACGGCTCCGATCACGGTAATGGGCTGGCTGTGTTGTTCCTTCACGGAAACGGTGACTTCGGGGGTCGACACCAGACCATTCGTCTGCAAGAGTTCTGCCAGTTTGTCCTGAAGTTGGTACGGTGTTAGGCCACCTGCACGCACCTTGGCAGGCATGAGGGGCAGGGAAATGTATCCGGTTTCGTTTACGCGCACTTCCCGTGAAAGTTCAGGGACATCAAAGACTTCGACGCCCAACAGATCTCCACTGCCAATGATGTAGTCGCCCTGCTTGATATCCGAGGCTTGGGCCAGTTGCGCGATTCGATTGTTCGTTTCGGACGCCACGACGCTGATGGGCTTCGATGGTGTATCGGTAACCGCAGGCAATTTTTGTCGTTGAGCGAAAAGAGATGGAACAGCCAGAAGACACAAGAAGGCTGTGCAGCTAGACAAATAGAAAATCAGGCGCAACGCGCCCTTCAAAGTTTGATTCCTCAAGATTTCCCCCACGCGCCAGCCATTATACAGACTCTTTCGCTCAGTCAAGCGTATTTGTTGATCGAAAAAAAAAATGTTCCGGAACGGTACACCCTATGAATTTTGGGACTGTTCCAGACCGGCCCTGCTGCCCGCCCGTGAGGCCTGCTTGCCACACGGCAATAAAATCTAATTCCTGCGCGGCAATGGCAGCGCCGGAAAGGCAGTCGTAGCGAGGGCCGATTGCAGAAGAAAAATGAGCGCATTCGATGGAATATGAAAATTGAAGTCCACCCCCGCGTGCACCAGAAGCCCCAGGCAGGCGACCAGAGCTCCGGCATGGTAAGCGAAACTTCGCGGATCTCCTTCCAGACTCAAAATCTTCCAGGCCGTCCAGAAAAGCAGCACGAGAAAAACCAGTCCGCAA
>Ga0105245_10001729_pt1 | contig 19912 bp, 21 predicted proteins | sample KBSM54metaG_FD_81523 | JGI IMG/M metagenome (GOLD analysis project Ga0105245, IMG submission 81523) | Miscanthus rhizosphere microbial communities from Kellogg Biological Station, Michigan, USA - KBS M5-4 metaG | ecosystem: Host-associated > Plants > Roots > Rhizosphere > Soil | place...
CGCAGGTCCTGCGCACCAGCCACGATCCGCTGATCGAACCAGCGCCCGCGCTGACCGAGCCACTGAAGGCGCTGATGTATCTCGAAAATGTCGTCTTCACGACCGGGATAGCGGATGCAGGCGATCACTATGTCGTGGCCAGCGGGGAGGCCGACCTTGCCTGCCGCATCACGCATGTGCCGAAGGGCGCGTTCTCTTCTTAACTCCCCTCCCGTTTACGGGAGGGGCAGGGGTGGGCTGGTGCTCTCCTCAAGCGGTATCGCTGGTGGAGGCCGGGAGCCCACCCCTCGGTCCCCTCCCGCAAGCGGGAGGGGAGGAAGAAAGCGCAGGTAATGACGCCCGCCATATTTCCCGCTAACGGGCACCCACGATGCCCCCCCCAGTCAATATCCTCCACCTCCATTCGAGCTTCAGCCTGGGCGGCAAGGAGGCGCGCGCCGTCCGGTTGATGAACCTGTTCGGCGATCGCGCCCGGCACACAATCGTTTCCGGCGTGCCCGACCAGCTCAGTGCGCAGGACGCGATCGCCGCCGGCATCCAGTATGAAATCGCCCAGAACCCGCCGCCGCTGACCGGCCGGCCCTCGGTGGCACGCTATGAGACGATCGCGCGTTACATGCGCAGGTTCGATCTTGTCCTGACCTATAATTGGGGCGCGATCGACGGCGTGATGGCGCGGCGCGCCTTTCCCAAGGGCGCCCCGCCGGTCGTCCATCATGAAGACGGCTTCAACGCCGACGAGGCTGACGGCCTGAAGATCGAGCGCAACATCTACCGCCGCATCGCGCTGCCGGCCGCACACGCGCTTGTGGTCCCGTCCGAAACGCTCGAGACGATCGCGCTGCACGCCTGGAAACAGCCGCGTGCCCGCGTCCGCCGTATCGTCAACGGTATCGCCACAAGCTGGTACGGCGCCAAGCCCGATCCCAAGGCAATTCCCGGTTTTCGCCGCCGAGCCGGCGAAGTGGTGATCGGCGCGGTCGCCGGGCTGCGCGCGGTCAAGGACCTGCCGGCGCTGGTGCGCGCGGCCGGCGGCGTTTCGGCGCGCGTGCGGCTCGTGATCGTCGGCGAAGGTCCGGAGCGCGAGCATATCCTCGACGCGGCCGAGGCAATGGGGATGGAGGACCGCGTTCATCTCCCGGGCTTCCTGCCCGATCCGCACCGCTATCTCGGCCTGTTCGACATCCTCGCGCTGTCCTCGAAGAGCGAGCAATTCCCGATCTCGGTGGTCGAGGGCATGGCGGCCGCCCTGCCGATCGCCGCGCCGCAGGTAGGCGATATCCTCGAAATGGTGTCCGACGAAAACCGCCCCTTCATCACCGTCAAGGCAAATGAAGTGGCGCTCCGCGATTCGCTTCAGGCACTGGCGGGCTGCACACCCGCGCAGCGGGCCTATGTCGGCGCGAAAAACCGTGCCAGAGCAATCGCGGAATATGACGAATCTGTCATGATCGACCAATATGTAACGCTATATGAAGCAGCGATGTGTAGGCCGGGGAGCCTGCGCTGAGTCGCAATTTGCTCGCTAAGCGGGACCCAAACGCTATATCAAACGTAAGTTAAGTTGGAGGTCGTGTGTTCAAAGGTCTTAAGCCCATCATCTATAACGGCCAGGAAGTCTGGCCGCTGGTGGAGGGCGGTAAAGGCGTCGCCGCGACGAACCACGCGTCAGCCGGGGCCTGGGCCGCGGCCGGCGGTATCGGCACGGTTTCCGCCGTTAATGCAGATAGTTACGATCCCGACGGCAAGATCATCCCGCAGATCTACACCAAGCTCAATCGCCGCGAGCGCCATGAGGAATTGATCGACTTCGCGATCGAGGGCGCGGTCCAGCAGGTCAAACGGGCGTTCGAAATCTCGAACGGCAAAGGCGCGATCAATATCAACGTGCTGTGGGAGATGGGGGGCGCGCAGCGCATCCTCCACGGCGTGCTCGAGCGGACCCGCGGCATGGTCGCTGGCGTCACCTGCGGGGCGGGCATGCCCTACAAGCTGTCCGAGATCGCAGCCTCCTACAACGTCAACTACCTCCCGATCATCAGCTCCGGACGCGCCTTCCGTGCCTTGTGGAAGCGGGCCTATTCAAAGGCGGCCGAGTGGCTCGCGGCGGTGGTCTATGAGGATCCCTGGCTCGCGGGCGGCCATAATGGCCTCTCCAATGCGGAAGACCCGCTCAAGCCCGAAGATCCCTATCCCCGCGTCAAGGCGCTGCGCGAGACGATGCGCGAAGGCGGCATTCCCGACAGCGTGCCGATCATCATGGCCGGCGGCGTCTGGTATCTGCGCGACTGGAGCAATTGGATCGACAATCCCGAACTCGGCCAGATCGCTTTCCAGTTCGGCACCCGCCCGCTTCTGACCAAGGAAAGTCCGATCCCGGAAGGCTGGAAAGCCAAGCTGACTGATATCGAGGAAGGCGAGGTCCTCCTCCACCGCTTCTCGCCGACCGGCTTTTATTCGAGCGCGGTGCGCAACCCCTTCCTCCGCTCGCTCGAGGCGCGGTCCGAGCGCCAGATCGCCTTCTCGACCCAGTCGGCGGGCGACCATGTCTTCCAGCTCGATGTCGGCGTGAAGGGCAAGAATTTCTGGGTCACGCGCAACGACCTGCTGCGTGCGCGGCAATGGTTCGGCGAGGGCTTCACCGATGCCCTCAAGACACCCGACAACACGCTGGTTTTCGTCACGCCCGAGGAAAAGGCGATGATCCGCAAGGATCAGGCGGATTGCATGGGCTGCCTCAGCCAGTGCGCCTTCTCGTCCTGGGCCGACAGCGAGACCAACTCGACCGGCCGCCTCGCCGATCCGCGCAGCTTCTGCATCCAGAAGACCCTGCAGGACATCGCGCATGGCGGACCGATCGACCAGAACCTGATGTTCGCCGGGCACGGGGCTTACAACTTCAAGCGCGATCCCTTCTACTCGAACGGCTTCGTACCGACGGTGAAGCAGCTGGTGGACCGGATCCTGACCGGGGACTGAGCGAGGTGCAGTAGCGCCGACCTGCCGCTTTTTCGACTCATGGCGGACATGCGGCGTCGCACCTCAAATCCGGCGACCGGCAATCGCTGAAGTCGTAGAAAAGGTCCGTCGTCGCGACTGAGTCGAAACGTACGACGGACCCATTACAGCCCGCCTTTCGGCCCCATCACGAGACAGCAGAGCCGACCCTGTCGGTCGGCATTCCCAGCGTCCGAGGGTTGGATGCGGTGCGTCCATGCCTCGGATGAGGAGGACGATCATGTCACATGAAGGAAGCAGTAGCTCGTCTCAAAGCGGCCTCGCGCCCGCCAACCCTGCGGTCGCTCCGCCCCAGCCGGCGCCGGCAACCACTGGCAGCGCAGACCTGACCGAAACTTTCATCCTCGGCGACGACATCTCGATCCGGCCCTTCAAATTCCACGCAACCGATGAAGCGCTCGCTGACCTCAAACGACGGATCGTCGCGACCCAATGGCCCGGCAAGGAACTCGTCACTGACGCAACCCAGGGCGTGCAGCTCGCGACGATGCAGAAGCTCGCCCATTACTGGGCGACCGATCACGACTGGCGCAAGGTCGAAGCGCGCCTCGATGCCCTGCCGCAGTTCGTCACCAATATCGACGGCGTCGACATCCACTTCATCCATGTCCGCTCGCAGCACCCGGATGCGCTGCCGCTGATCATCAGCCATGGCTGGCCGGGATCGATCATCGAGCAGTTAAAGGTGATCGAGCCACTCACCAACCCGACGGCGCATGGCGGCACCGTGGCCGACGCGTTCGACGTCGTGATTCCGTCGCTGCCCGGCTACGGCTTTTCGGGCGTTCCGGCCGTCACAGGCTGGGGCCCCGAGCGTATCGCGCGCACCTGGGCCGTCCTCATGAACCGCCTCGGCTATGCGCGCTACGTCGCGCAGGGCGGCGACTGGGGCGCGCTGATCGTCGCGATGATGGGCGTGCAGGCGCCGCCCGGATTGCTCGCGATCCACACCAACATGGCCGGCGCGATACCGCCGGACGTGGATGCAGCTGCTCTTGCCGGAGCGCCCCCGCCCTCGGGCCTTTCTGGCGATGAAAAGCAATGCTATGAGCAGCTCGCCTTCTTCTACAAATATGGCCTTGCCTATGCCCAGGAGATGGGGAATCGCCCGCAGACCTTGTACGGCATCGCGGATTCGCCGATCGGCCTGGCCGCCTGGATCCTCGATCATGATATCCGCAGCTACAAGATGATGGCACGGGTCTTCGACGGCGAGAGCGAGGGCCTTTCGCGCGACGACATACTCGACAACATCACCCTTTACTGGCTGACCAACACAGGAGTGTCGTCGGCGCGTCTCTATTGGGAAAACACGTCCGCCTTCTTCGCACCGAAGCCGGTTGCCGTCCCGATTGCGGTCAGCGTGTTCCCCGACGAAATCTGCCCGGTCCCGCGGAGCTGGGTCGAGCAAGCCTATCCGAACCTTCTTTTCTACAACCGCCATCCCAAAGGCGGGCATTTCGCGGCATGGGAGCAGCCCCAGGCGATCATCGACGATCTGCGCGCAGCTTTCGGGTCGCTGCGCTGAAACATGGACACGGGCGGCGTTCACGGACGCCGCCCGCTGTTCCTATTGGGCGCCTTATTGCGAATTCCAGCCGGGCAGGCGCAATTTTACGGCGACCAAGAAAGCCTTGGGTTGCGGGCGCGCGCCTGTCCTCTAGCTTGGCACAATGAAACGCGCGCTCGTCATCCGTCACGTCGTCCATGAAGGCCTTGCCGGCTACCGCGCCCCGATCGAGCGGGCGGGCTATGAGATTCAGCGCGTGGCAGCGTGTCAGACTGACTTCGCCGCGCTCGATCTCGTGTCGCCCGACCTGCTCGTCGTGATGGGCGGGCCGATGGGGGTGTATGATACTGACGCCCATCCCTGGATCTCCGACGAGATCGCGGCGATCGCCGCGCGGCTGGCGGCGGATCGCCCGACGCTCGGCGTGTGTCTCGGCAGCCAGATGCTGGCGGCGGCGCTGGGCGCCAGGGTCTATGCCGGGCCGGTCCGCGAGGTCGGTTTCGCGCCCATCGCCCTGAGCGAGACGGCGCTTGAGTCGCCACTGCGGCATGTCGCCGATATCGATGTGCTGCACTGGCACGGCGACACGTTCGAGCTTCCGGACGGCACTGAGCTGCTCGCCTCGACACTAGCCTATCCCAATCAGGCGTTCCGGCGCGGCGACAGGCTCCTGGCGCTCCAGTTCCACGCCGAAATGGGCGAAGATCCGCGTTTCCACGACTGGATGGCCGACGAGGCCTATATCCGGGGTGCCGGCGTCGATCCGGCCGCGTTGCAGGACGATCATGACCGGCTCGGCCCGCCTGCGGTGCGCGCCGGAGAGCGGATGATCGCGGATTGGCTTGCGGCGCTGAAGGTCTAAACCCAGCCCTCGAGCACCTGGTCTGGCGGGCGGTGGCCGTCGGCCCACATCCTGATATTGGCGATCACCTTCTCGCCCATCGCCAGCCTGCCCTCGAAGGTCGCCGAGCCCATATGCGGCAGCATCACGACATTGGGCAAAGCGAGCAGCCGCGGGTCGATCCGCGGCTCGAACTTCCACACATCGAGCCCGGCGCCGCCAAGGCGTTCGCCCTCCAGCGCTTCGATCAGCGCATCCTCGTCGACGATCCCGCCCCGCGCAGCGTTGATCAGGAAGGCGTCGGGTTTCATCAGCCCGATCCTGCGCGCGTCGATCAGGTTCTCGCTCTCCGCGTTGCGCGGGGTGTGGATGGTCACGATGTCTGCAATCGCAAGCATGTCGTCGAGCACCGGGTGCCAGGTCGCCCCGAACTCGGCCTCCACCGAAGCGGGCAGCCGGTGGCGATTGTGATAGTGGATCGACAGACCGAAAGCGCGCGCGCGCCCTGCGACCGCACGGCCGATCCTCCCCATGCCGACGATCCCGAGCGCTTTGCCGCCGATGCGGTGGCCGAGCATGCCGCCGGGCGACCAGCCTTTCCACTGCCCGGATCGCACCAGCTTCTCGCCCTCGGCGAGGCGGCGCGGCACCGACAGGATCAGCGCCATCGTCATGTCGGCTGTGTCCTCGGTCAGCACGCCGGGGGTGTTGGTGACGATGATGCCACGCGCCCGCGCTGCCCTGAGGTCGATATGGTTCACGCCGGCACCGTAATTGGCGATCAGCTTCAGCCGCTCGCCGGCGCCTTCGATCAGCGACGCGTTGATGTCGTCGGTGACGGTCGGCACTAACACATCGGTGTCGGCCATGGCCGCCGCGAGCTGAGCCTGGTCCATCGGCGCGTCGCCGCGATTGTTCGTTGTGTCGAACAATTGCTCCATGCGCCCCATCACCGCCTCCGCAAGCTCGCGGGTGACGATGACCTTGGGGTTCGGGACGCGTCTCATTTCGGGCATGAATCCGGCTTGGCGAAGCGCTTTGCCCCCGTCAACGGTGGTTGAAGCCGTTCGCGCAAACAGGGTAAAGAATTCCTGATCAGGGGAAGATCCAAGTATGCGTTTCAGGGCGAAAATCTTGCTTGCGATGGTTACCGTCGGGCTGACGGTGCCGGCGATCGCCGGTCTTGTCTCGAAAAAGACGCCCTATTTCGCATCGATCTCGGCGGGCAAGGCGCGGATGCGGACCGGGCCGGCCAAGACCTATCCCGCAAGCTGGCTGTACCAGCGTGCCGATCTGCCGGTGAAGGTGCTCGACATTTATGATCGCGGTGCCTGGATCAAGATCGAGGACCCGAGCGGCACGCAGGGCTGGATGATGGGCACGCTGATCTCCGACACCCGCACCGGCCTGGTGATGGGGACGATCGCCGAACTGCGTGACGCGCCGCGTTATGGCGGGAAGATCGTGTGGCGCGCGGCGCCCGGCGTTGTCGGTCGACTGAGCAAATGCGCGCGGGGCTGGTGCTATTTCGACGTGCGCGGGCGGGGTGGCTATGTCGAGGCGAACCATCTCTGGGGCGTGACCGCCGACGAGACGTTGAACTGACCATGCGCATCGTTCGCGACGACCTGTCCCATCCCGATGTGATCGGGCTGATTGAGCTTCATCTCCGCAGCGCTTTCGAGAACTCGCCACCGGGGAGCGTGTTCGCGCTTGATCTGAGCGGCCTGCGCGATCCGGCGGTGACCTTATGGTCGGCCTGGGACGGGGAGGACCTGCTTGGTCTCGGCGCGCTCAAGGAACTGGACGCTGATCATGGCGAGCTGAAATCGATGCGGACTTCGCCCGCACACCTGCGGCGCGGTGTGGCGAGGGCGATGCTCGAGCATCTGGTCGCGGAGGGCAGGGCGCGGGGCTATTCCCGATTGAGTCTCGAGACCGGGTCCAACGAACCATTCGCGCCGGCGCGGGCCCTGTACGAGCGGGCGGGGTTTACGCCGTGCGAGCCCTTTGCGGATTACACGGACCAGGCGTTCAGCCGTTACTATCGCCTGACGCTTTAGCCGCCCTCAGTTCATCAACTCCACCGCCATCGCGGTCGCTTCGCCGCCGCCGATGCAGAGCGAGGCCATGCCGCGCCTGCCGCCGGAGGCCTGCAGCGCCGACAACAATGTGGCGAGGATGCGCGCACCCGAGGCGCCGATCGGGTGACCGAGCGCGCAGGCGCCACCATGAACGTTCAGCCTGTCATGGTTGAGGCCGAGGTCGCGCATCGCGATCATCGCGACCACGGCAAAGGCCTCGTTGACCTCGAACAGGTCGACCTCGTCCGCCGACCAGCCCGCCTTTTCCAGCACTTTGCGCATCGCGAAGACGGGGGCAGTGGTGAACAGGGCCGGCGCATGAGCATGGGCGCCATGCGCGACGATGCGGGCGATCGGATCGAGGCCGAGCTTCTCGGCGATCGAGGCGCGGGTCAGCACCAGCGCCGCGGCGCCATCCGAGATGGACGAGGCATTGGCGGCGGTGATCGTGCCGTCCTTCGAGAAGGCGGGCTTGAGCGTCGGGATCTTCGAGGCGTCGCCCTTCAGTGGCTGTTCGTCCTGGCTGACGGTGGTCGGGCCCTTGCGGCCGGCGATCTCGATCGGGACGATCTCGCGCACGAACGCACCCGAAGTCTGCGCATTTTGCGCTCGTTCCAGCGAGGCGATCGCGAAATCGTCCATCTGGCCGCGGGTGAACTGATATTCCGCCGCGGTGTCCTCGGCGAAATTGCCCATCAGCTTGCCGGCCTCATAGGCATCTTCGAGGCCATCGAGATACATGTGATCATAAAGCCGGTCGTGGCCGATCCGCGCGCCGCCGCGATGCTTCATCGAGAGATAGGGCGCGTTGGTCATGCTCTCCATGCCGCCCGCGACGAGCAGGTCGGCCGAGCCTGCCGCCAGCGCATCGGCGGCGAGCATCACCGCCTGCATGCCCGATCCGCACATCTTGTTGACGGTCGTCGCCTCGACATGGGTCGGCAGGCCGGCCTTGATCGCGGCCTGTCGCGCTGGCGCCTGGCCGAGCCCGGCGGGCAGCACACAGCCCATATAGATACGCTCGACCGCCTCGCCCGAAAGCCCCGCTCGCTCGACCGCACCGCCGACCGCCGCCGCGCCCAGCTCGGTCGCCGTAGCGCCGGCGAGCGAACCCTGGAAGCTGCCCATCGGAGTGCGGGCATAGGAGAGGATGACGATCGGATCGGTGGCCATGAGGAGCTCCGGCTGAAAGGATTGGCGCGATCTAGGGGCAGTGCAGCATTCCCGCAATGGCAGGGCGGGGAGCGAATGTGTCGGTTGACGAACGGAATCAGTGACCATCGCGGGCCAATTTGCAAACATCGCCAGTGCGATGACTCGACGATCGTGGACATGCTGTCATTCCGCGGTCAAAAGCCCTGCGTTCGGACGGCAGGCATTTGGAGGTCTTGTGGAAGAAGCTTTCCCTCAGGGCACTGTCCACGCGGCGCGCGAGGATCTTCAGGCGGCGGTGCGTTCGAACCCAAAGGTCTTTGCGCTGTGGGAAGGCCTGACGCCGCTCGGCCGGAACGAATTCATTTGCTGGGTCGATGACGCGAAACAGCCGGCGACGCGCCAACGCCGCATCGAGCGAACCTGCGAGGAACTGCTTGAGGGGAAGAAGCGCCCCTGCTGTTGGGCTGGCTGCATTCACCGCACCGACAAGGCGCCGAGCCGGTGGCAACAGGCCGTCCTGATCGACAAGACCGGAAAGAACGGCTCGTCAGCAGGTTGAATTTGCCCGGTGATGGACAGCCGGGGGTCACCCGCTGCCGGCATCCGCTTCAGCCGCGAGCTGCGCCGCCGCCCGCCGCGCCTCGCCGCGTCGTTTGGCGCGGCGGCCGTAAAGGGCAGTCCAGAGGCTCAACCCGCCCATCGTGCCGTAGCTGATGATCGGATTGACGATCAGATATTCGCGGATGCTCAGCGTGAACACCAGCACCACCGATATCGCGACATCGGCGAGGAGACCCATACCCCACACCAGGGTCATCAGCGTCATGGTCCGGCGGAAGCCGGCATTGACCTGGAGCGCCTCGAATCTCTGCGCCTCCCCTTCCGACTTGCGCCGCATGCTGGCGCGGGCCAGCTCATAGATCAGCGGCTTGCCGATCAGCGCGGAGCCCAGGAACACCAGCCCGATCACGCCGGTGACGAGCTTCTCGCGCAGCTGGAGGAACTTGGCGCCGCCGCCGCCGAGCATCGCCAGCAGCGACAGCGCGATGCCGCTCACGACCAGCACCGACAATGCGTCGAGGCGGCGGTGGCGCGCAAACTCGACCACGCTCCACAGGATTGGCGGACCAGACGAGACGAGCAGGGCCCGCACCTCGCCGAGCGGTGCCTCGGCATAAGTGTAGATCGCGAACGGCAGGATGAAATTGACCATCGCTTCGAGGAAGACGCGGCCGCCATTCTCGCGAAGCCAGGCAATGATGCGGGCGATCAGCCCCGGTTGCGCGTCCACCCGTCACCTCCCTGCCGGTTCCCGCGCGGAGGATAGTTCAGCGAGCGGAAGCTTCAAGGCCGCGCGTCACGGGTGCGGCCGAAGCTCGCCCCGGCTGTTCAGCCGGCGCGTTCACGGCAGATCGTCGGGTGATACATCGAGGGTGGGAATAAGAGCTTTTTGATCAGCTGGTCTTCAATCGAAGCCTAGCCCGCGGGCTGCTCGACCTTGAAGAAGCGCTCGATCACATTCTGCGCGATCCGCGCCGGGCGGAGGGTTTCAGCGTCGAGATAGCACCAGCTCGATTTCACTTCGGCGAGCACATCCTCGCCGCGCCGGATGATGGTCTCGTAAAAAGCGCGGGCGCCCTGGACCTTTTCGAGCAGGACCGTGGCGATCACCTCGTCATAGAGGAAGGTCGGCCGGCGATAGGTGATCTCGTGCTTCAGCGCGACCCAGAGGTGCGATGCCACCGCCTCCGCCGGCGCGAAGCGCTGCCAGTGATTGATCACCGCTTCCTGCACCCATTTCAGATAGCTCGCATTGTTCACATGGCCCATGAAATCGATATCGGCGGCATCGATCGCGATGGGAAAGCTGTGCGAGGCGAATTCGGGTTGGGGCATGGCCCATGTCTATCGCAAACGGCCGGGGCTGGCGAGGGCGAACGATACTATTTACTCCCTTTTTATCATGCCCTTTTTATCACGCCAAAAGCCGGGATGACGTGCCGCGGATCGCGGCGTATCCCAAGGGCATGGATATTCTCATCAACGCGCTCAAATGGTTCGCCTCCGGCAGCGGTATGATCGCGGCGGCAATGGTGTCGTTCGATGCCGGGCGAAAGATCACGGGCTGGGGTTTCGTCATCTTCGTCGCCTCGAGTATCGCCTGGATGGCCGGATCGGCGCTGACTCATGATTGGGCGCTGGGCACGCAGAATGTGGTGCTGTTCGGGATCAACCTGTTCGGGGTCTATCGCTATCTGATCCGCAAGAAGCCGAATGGCTGAGACCTGGCTGTGGCCGATCGCGCTGGGCCTTCTCGGCGCCGTGCTCGGCAGCTTCATCGCGACGCTCGTGATCCGCTGGCCGCGCGAGCGATCAGTGATGAAGGGGCGGTCGCATTGCGATGCCTGCGATGCGGTGCTGGCGCCGCGCGACCTGATCCCGCTGGTCAGCGCGGCATTGTCGCGCGGGAAATGCCGCCATTGCCGGGCGCCGATCGACCCACTGCACTGGCAGGTCGAACTGGCTGCGCTCGGGATCGGCGCGGTCGCCGGGCTCGTGGTGCCTGGGTCGGCGGGGGTGGCGGGTGCCGTGTTCGGCTGGCTGCTGCTCGCACTGGCTGCGCTCGACATCACCGATTTCTGGCTACCCGATCCGCTGACGCTCGCGCTTGCGCTCGCGGGCGTGGCGGCGGGGCTGGCGGGCGTCGAACCCCCGCTCATCGACCGGCTGATTGGCGGAGGCGTCGGCTTTGCCGCGCTCTGGCTGGTCGGCTTCGCTTACAAACACCTGCGTGGCCGGGAGGGGCTGGGTGGCGGCGATCCGAAATTGCTCGGGGCGATCGGGCTCTGGCTCGGCTGGCGGATGCTGCCTGCGGTGTTGCTGCTCGCCGCTCTGACAGGGCTCGCCTTCGTGCTGCTCGGTATGCTGCGCGGCCGGGCGCCGAAGCTCGACGACCGGATGCCGTTCGGCGCGCTGCTCGCGATCGCAGCTTACCCGGCATGGTTGTTCCTGTTAGGCTTGCCGGCATGAAGGCGTTTGCGATCCTGTCGATGTTCGTCGCGACCGCGCAGACCGCGCCCCCCTCCGCGCTTGAAAGGCCGCCCCTCGAAGGCCTCCCACTTGCGGAACTGCCGAAGCAAGAGCTCCCGGCCAAAGGCTGTGCGGCCTTTTTGTGGACCTTGAGCGGCTCAAGGACGATGGTTGCGATGGCGACCGCCGATCCAGCGCAGCTTCGGCTGTCATTGTCCGGCACGATCACCGATCTGGCCCGCACCTCGCAGCAGGACGATGCAGGCTTCGGCTTTTCGAACAGCACCGCTTACGGTTCGGGCGACGTGACCGCGACCCTCGACATGAAGGTCATGGCGCGGGGCGACCTCAAGGACGGCGCTTTGGTACCAGAGGGAACATTGCGCCTCGATCGCAAGGGGCAGGACGGTGTCGTGCTCCCAGTGGTGGGAATAATCGGCTGCACCTGAACGCGGCCGGCAGGGGAGAGAATGACGATGGCGACGATGCAGGAGATCCTGGCCGAACAGCGCGGCGCCTTCATGGCCGAGCTTCCCGTCTCGATCGCGGTGCGCAAGGATCGCCTGAAGCGCGCCGCTGCAATGATCGCCGACAATGCGGGCGGGTTCTGCGACGCGCTCAGCGAGGATTTCGGGCATCGCAGCCGCGAGCAATCCATGCTGACCGATATCGCCAGCTCGATCGCGCCGATCAATCACGCGATCAAATCGGTCGAGAAATGGGCGAGGGTGGAGAAGCGCCCGGTCCAGTTCCCGCTCGGCCTGCTCGGCGCGAAGGCGTGGATCGAATATCAGCCCAAGGGCGTGGTCGGGGTGATCTCGCCCTGGAATTTCCCGGTCAATCTCGTGATGGCGCCGCTCGCCGGCGTGCTCGCGGCGGGCAACCGCGCGATGGTGAAGACGTCGGAATATACCCCGCGCGTCGCCGCCTTGTTCGAGGAGATCGTCGGCAAATATTTCGCGCGCGACGAGCTCGCTTTCGTCTCGGGCGGGCCGGATGTCGGCAAGGCCTTTGCCGAGCTACCCTTCGATCACCTGCTCTTCACCGGCGCGACCGCGGTCGGCAAGCATATCCTCCATGCTGCGGCCGACAATCTAACCCCCGTCACGCTCGAGCTCGGCGGGAAGTCGCCGGTGATCATCGGCAAGGGCGCGAATGTCGCCCAGGCGACCGAGCGAGTCGCGATCGGCAAGATGCTGAATGCCGGGCAGATCTGCCTCGCGCCCGATTATATGCTCGTCACCGCCGAGCAGGAGGCGGAAATAGTCAGCGGGCTCAAGACGGCGGCGACCGCCATGTATCCAAGCCTTCTGGCCAATTCGGATTATACCGCGATCATCAACGACCGGCATTTCGCGCGGTTGAACGGCCTGCTCGACGATGCCCGTGCCAAGGGTGCGAAGGTGGAGATGGTCAATCCGGCGAACGAGGATTTCGGCGCCTCCAATGCGCGGAAAATGCCGCTCCATATCGTCACTGACGTGACTGACGACATGGCGGTGATGCAGGAGGAGATTTTCGGCCCGATCCTGCCGGTGCGCCGCTACACCGGCATCGGCGACGCGGTCGAGCAGGTGAACCGGCGCGATCGCCCGCTCGGCCTTTATTATTTCGGCAGCGACCAGGACGAGCGCCGGACGGTGCTCGACCGGACGATCGCCGGCGGGGTGACGCTCGATGATGTGATCTTCCATATCAGCATGGAGGATCTGCCGTTCGGCGGGGTGGGGCCGTCGGGAATGGGTGCCTATCACGGGCTCGACGGATTCAGGACGTTCAGCCATGCCAAAGCTGTGTACAAACAGGCAAAGCTTGACGTGGCGAAGCTCGCCGGGCTGAAGCCGCCTTATGGCAAGGCGACGACGGCGTCGGTCAAACGCCAGATGAAGGGATAAGCCGCGCGGGTTTGCGGTGTTGTCGATGGATGGTCGCGAAGGCGCCGGGCTCCCGCAAAGCGGAGGCGGCGCGAAAACACGAACCACGAAGGGGAACCCCATGCCGGAAACCAGCACATGCCTGTCACTCAGCTGCCGCGAAACCGTCGATGGCAGCGTCGAGAAATGCCCGAAATGCGGTACGAAGATGCGCACGCCGAAAATGGTGCGGCGGCTCGGCTGGTTCCTGCTGCTGATCGGCCTTTTCCTGGTCGGGTTGATGGGCACGATCACCATGAACATGGCGCCGGCGCTGCTCCATCCCTATTCGCCGGGCAGCAATTTTACCGGGACTGCCGAGCAGGCGAGGATGATCCTGCGGCTGTTCGCGGCGGTCATCGCGTTCGGGATCGGGACCATGGTCAACGGGACTTACCAGATCGTGACCGGGCGGCAGAATGGATGGATCAGGGCTGCGAGTCTGGGGCTGGCGCTTGTGCTGTTCGGGGTCGCGTGGGTGGCGTATCGCGGGTTGGGCGGCTGACCGGCGCGAGAGCCATGGGCGCGTGACCTTCTGAAGGCCTTGGCTGGCCGCCTGACGGCAACGCAGCGCGACCAGTGCTTTTGACCGCGATCAAAGCGTTGGCGAGCGATTGGGCCAAGATGCTCACTCCTGCAAACGGGAGTGCCTCCAATGGTCAATTTCAGCAACAACTGGTTCCTCTACCTCGTCATTGCGGCTAATGTCGCTTTCATGCTGGTGCTGCTGTTCGTGAGCGTCTCGGAGGCAATGACGGTCGACTGAGCGCGTTTTCACGACACTTTCCAGGACCGGGGCCGGTGTCTGCATCCGGCAAGGGAGTTGAGGTGAACCTGCTCGCTCAGCTGCCACAGGAGATTTGTCATGACCGACATCCAGCCGACCACCACCCCGCCTGCTCCGACCGCCGTAGCGGACCGGCGGCCGACTCACCTTGTGGTATATGCCAACCCTTCGCCGACCAGCTTCGACCACGCGATTGTCGAGGCCTATGTCGAGGCCGCGACTGAATGCCACCAGGAGGTCGTTGTCCGCGATCTGTATGCGCTGGGTTTCGACCCGGTGCTCAAGGCCGCGGAACGGCCGTTACAGGGTGACTGGTCGCCAGCGCCAGACATAGCTGTCGAACTTGACCATCTCGCCAGGTGCGACATTCTCGTGCTCGTCTACCCGATCTGGTTTGCCCTGCCGCCCGCAATCCTTGTCGGCTATGTCGATCGCGTCCTCGGCGCGGGCTATTCCTTTCGGGATCTTCACGATCAGGTCGGGCAACCGGCATTGCGCGGCAAGCCCTTATTATCCTTCTCGACGTCGGGCACATCGCTGCCATGGCTCAACGAACAGGGGCAGGCCTTGTCGTTGCGCGAGATCTTCGATGTCTATCTGTGGCGCGGCTTCGGCATGAAGCAGAGCGAGCATGTCATGATCGACTCCGTCGTGCCGAATATGAGCCAGATCTATGCCGCCGAGCAGCTGGAGCGTGTGCGTGCGACGGCCGTGCGAGCCTGTTCGGCGCTCGCGAGCATCGGGCATACCGCGCTTCATCGCTAACGGGCCGCCAACGCCTGCGGGCGATGGATCGGCCAGCCCTGGATCAACGGCGATTTGACCGCAGTCAAAGCGTCGAGCCGCGGGTGGCGTAGACCGCGTTCGGAAGAAGGAGGCGGCGATGAAAAATATCCTGCTGCTTGTGCATGACGATGCCGGGCTCGGATCCCGCTTGCGGGCGGCGCTTGATCTCGCCCGGTCCCTCAATGCCCATCTCACCTGCGTCGACCTGACGATCCCGACCCTCGCGCCGGGTGGCGACCCGATCTTCGGCGCAATGCTGGTCGAGCCGGAAATACGGGGCGAGGCCCAGACCGCCGCCCGCGAGCGGGTCGAGTGCAGCGGCATGCCGTTCCAATGGGTCGAGCGCCACGGCGATCTCGGGACCGAGCTCGCCCGCTTTGCGTCCTTCGCCGATATGGTCGTGCTGAGTTCGCCAAAGGACGTACCGTTTCCCGACATGCACCGCGCCATTGGCGATTTTCTTCTGAAAGCGAAAAAGCCGGTCCTGGTGGTCCCGACCTCTGCCACCGGGATGACGGTGAACGGGGAGGCGCTTCTCCTCTGGGACGGCTCGGACCAGGCAAGTGCTGCGATGCGCGCTGCCATGCCACTTTTCCGCCGTGCGGCGAGCGTGACCATCCTGGAAATCGACGATGGCTCGCTCGAGATTCCCGCAAATGTCGCCGCCACGCATCTGTCGCAACATGGCATCACCAGCAGCACGCGCCGCGACGGGGCGTTCGGCGAAAAGACCGGGAGCGTGATCATCGAACAGATCGGGCTGATCGAGCCAGCCTATGTGGTCATGGGCGGATTCGGGCGTTCGCGGCTCGTCGAAAGCTTGTTCGGCGGCGTGACCGAGCGCTTGCTGAAGGACGCTCCCGTGCCGCTGTTCCTCAAACATTGATGTTTCCCGGCAGCTTCCGGCTAGGGATGCATTCGACCAGATCAAACCACCTCGTCACCCCGGACTTGTTCCGGGGTCCACTGCGCCGCACTTCAACAAGCCGGTGAGTCTGCGGAACGGTGTATGCCGGAACAAGGCCGGCACGATGGTCATGGGCCCAATACTTGGAGATGCCAGAATGCCCACCTCGACCCTGACTCACTCGGAATAGAGAAGAGGGCTTTTCTCGAAGGTGACCAACGGCGGTAGAGCTGGCACCGGCTCGGCCGGTGTCGCAAGGGCGGTCAGCGCGAGCAGGATTTGCAAGGCGTCCATCCTTTGCGTGGTGCTATTTCAAGAGCTTGAGGATAAACAGCGGCCAAATCACGGCATGCTCTGTTGAGCAGCTCGGGGACAACGGGAAATGAGCACCGCCAATTGGATCGCGCAGAGCGTTTGCACGATCGATGATTTCCTTTCGGCGTCGGAATGCGCTGCGTTGATCGCGCGGAGCGAATCGGAAAGCTATGATGTCGCCACGGTGACGACGCGGGTCGGTGCGGTCAGGATGCTGGACCTCCGCAACAATGATCGCTTCATTCTCGATGATCCCGACTATGCGGACATGCTCTGGCACCGGCTGAAGGACCGGATTCCGCCGACCTTTCACAATGTCTGGCGTGCGTCCGGTTTGAACGAGCGGCTGCGCTTCTATCGCTATGATGTCGGCCAGCAGTTCGACTGGCATCATGATGGGAACTTCTGGCGATCCCAACAGGAGGAAAGCCACTTCACCTTCATGATCTATTTGAACCAGGATTTCGAGGGTGGCGAAACCGAGTTTCAGGCACTGCCCGAGTTTCCTCGCGAAGACCTCGTCGTGAAACCGAAGACGGGGATGGCGCTCCTCTTCCATCACCCTGTCTGTCATCGGGGTGCCCCGGTGCTCGAGGGTCGGAAATATGTGCTGCGTTCCGATGTGATGTACCGGCTGGACGACGAGACGAGTTAGGCCAGGGTCAATCTCCGTCGCGGTCCGGGCGCAAATGGTGCCCCGGCCACGTCGCCGGCGGCTGCTCCTTGCCCGACTTTCTGGTATCGACGCTTGCTTCGACAATGTTGCGGGGAAAAAAAGATGCCGGGTGGCGCAACCGCGAAATATTGGTTCATCGTCGCTGCGGCGCTGCTGAACATCTGCACGGCCAATGCGACTGATCTGCCGGTTTCGGTATCGGTGGATGCCGCACGTACGGTGGCGCCGCTCCCGCCGATCTGGCGCTTCTTCGGCGCTGACGAGCCCAACTATGCTACGATGAAGGACGGTGCGAAGCTCCTGCTCGAACTCGGCAGCCTGGGTCCGGGCGAAGTCTATTTCCGCGCCCATAATCTGCTGACCACCGGCGATGGTACGCCCGATTTCAAATGGGGCAGCACCAATATCTATACCGAGGATAAGCATGGTCGGCCGGTCTATGACTGGACGATCATCGACGGGATCATCGACACATACCGCGCCCGCGGCATTCATCCCTATCTCGAAATCGGCTTCATGCCGCAGGCGATAAGCAGCGCGCCCGCCGGCATTCCCTATCGCCATGTGTGGCGTGCCGGTGCCGACAACAAGACCGATTCCGGCTGGACCTACCCGCCGGCCGATTATGCGAAATGGGCCGAGCTCGTCTATCGCTGGACGCTCCACAATGTCGAGCGCTACGGCCGGGCCGAGGTCGAGCGCTGGTATTTCGAGGTATGGAACGAGCCCAATCTCACCTTCTACTGGCATGGCACCCCGGCTGAATTCTATCGGCTGCATGATTACGGGATCGACGCCGTCCGTCGCGCGCTTCCGACCGCGCGGGTCGGCGGCCCCGACGTGGCCGGCTCGGGCGGCGCTTTCATGGACGGCTTCCTCGCGCACGTCACCTCAGGCACCAACTATGCCACCGGCAGGATCGGTACGCCGACCGACTTCGTCTCCTTCCACGCCAAGGGCCAGCCGGCAATTGTCGACGGCCATGTGCGGATGGGCATCTCCAACCAGCTCAAGACGGCGGACGAGGGCTTCGCGAAGATCGCCGCGATCCCGGCGCTTGCCGCCAAGCCGATTATCATCGGCGAGAATGATCCGGAAGGCTGCGCCGCCTGCCCGGGCCCGCAGAACGCCTATCGCAACGGCACCATGTATTCGAGCTACACTGCCGCCAGCTATGCGCGGCTGTGGGAGCTTGCGCGGCGGCGGCAGGTGAAGCTCGAAGGGGCGCTGTCCTGGTCCTACACTTTTGTCGGCCAGCCATGGTTTGCCGGCTATCGCCAACTCGCCACCAACGGCGTTGATCTGCCGGTGCTCAACATCTTTCGCCTGATGGCGCGGCTCGGGCCCGATCAGATCGCAGCTTCCAGCGATGGGCAGGTTCCGATCGACCGGATCCTCGCCGAAGGCGTGCGCGGCGCGCCCGATATCGGCGCGCTCGCGACGCGCACTGGGCAAGGCAAGATTGCCATCCTTCTCTGGTATTATCATGATGATGATCTTCCTGGGCCCGACGCAGCGCTCAACGTCCGCCTCACCGGCCTGCGCGCAGGCGACCACCCGGCTCGCTTGTTGCGCGTGGACGGGACGCACGGAAATGCGTTCGCTGCCTGGCAGGCCGAAGGCGCTCCGGCCAAGCCCACATCAGCCCAGATCGCCCGCCTGACAAAGGCCGCTCGCCTTGCCCCCGAAGCAATCGGCCCGGTCCGCGCGACGCGCGATGGCTCGGCGATCGTAAACCTGCGCCTGCCGCGCCAGGGCGTGGCGCTGCTCGAAATCGATAGCCACTAAGGTCCTGAAAGTTTGTTCTTCTCCCTCTCCCAGTGGGAGAGGAGCATTGGGTGAACAGCGCCCCGCGCTGTTCAGGTCATGCCGGGGGCATGACCGACCCAATGCTGGGCCCATCGCGAAGCGATGGGAAGGGTGAGGTTGACTGGTATGAGCGTCTCGCCCTCAACCTCACCCCGCGCTGCTGCGCAGCTTGCCCAGTGCGCTCCAGCTTTCGGGTCGATCATGCCCCCAGCATGATCTGCGGGATGCCGGGGGCATCCCGCACCCGAAAGCTGAAGCGCACTCCTGAAAGGAGAGGGGAAGAAGAGCGCCTCCGCAACCTGTGAAGCCGCGATTCAACTGCAGTCCTGGACCGGTCATAAGATGCGCACGGGACGTCTCAGAAGCCCGGGCCGCTCTTTCTTATCGTCCGGATTCTGAATGCTGCGCGAGGCGCCATGGATGGTGGCTGCGCGGCGCAATTTCCCTGTTAATTCCCTGTTATTCCCTGTTCCGGGGCTGAGCAGGCTGACACGCGCTTTGATAAGCCATTGTAAAATCAATGGATTGTTGAAAATTAACCGAGAATGGCATCGAGAAAAAAGAAAAAATTCCCTGTTCCAGCGGAATAACAGGGAATTCCGTCACCGCGACGACGCGCGAACGGATTGACGGTGAGCGGTGGTGCTGCCGAACGACGAATCGGATTCAAGGCTCGTCGATATCATGGCCTGAAGCGGCGCGCTGCGCTTCGAGCCAGAGCCGTTCGGCCTTCTCCGGTTCCAATTGGAGCGCCGCATCATAGGCTGAGCGCGCCGCATCGTTCTGCCTCAAACGTGCGAGCAGGTCTGCGCGGACTACATGCCATGGCAGGAAATCCGCGAGCATCGCGGCATCCAGCGCATCGACCTCCGCCAGCGCCACCCCCGGCCCGGCGACTTCGGCCAGCGCGACGGCGCGGTTGAGGCGAATCACGGGATCGTCGCGCAGTTCGAGCAGCGCGTCATAGAGGACGAGGATCGATCGCCACGGTGCGGGCTCGTCCAGCGATCGGCGCAGGCACCATTCGGCGTGGATCAAGGCCTGCAGCGTCCGTGCCTCGGTTGAGCCCAGAGCAAGCGCG
>Ga0105245_10001732_pt1 | contig 19883 bp, 17 predicted proteins | sample KBSM54metaG_FD_81523 | JGI IMG/M metagenome (GOLD analysis project Ga0105245, IMG submission 81523) | Miscanthus rhizosphere microbial communities from Kellogg Biological Station, Michigan, USA - KBS M5-4 metaG | ecosystem: Host-associated > Plants > Roots > Rhizosphere > Soil | place...
AAACGAACAGACCGGCTGCGCGTATTCTTGAGCTCATTTTATGAATTCCCTCAAGCAGAGTATGGTGGGCCCACCGATCGTGTGCAATGCGGCCGTAGTGACGCTTCCGAATAGTTTCGCCTGGCCGGCCCATGTACGGTTCGCGCGTTACACGGCATTGTGACTGCCGATAGAGGTATATTGCGCGATTTCCCGGCGAGAAATCAGTTAGGCATTGCCGCAGGCCCTATTCCCGTCGTTCGGTTCGGCCGGTAAATAGTTTTCAGCCTGAAGCGACGGGTAGCCAATCCGACCCCATGCCCGATTCTGTGCAACAATCAGGATCCGAAAGTACTTCTCCGAATCGTCGTACCATTCGCAAACGTCGGCAACTCCCAGAACAAAATCGGCAAGGAGAATCCGAGAGGACCCTCGTAGAACCGCGGCGCGCCGGTAGGCAAGGATAAACGAAACTCGTCAGCCCTGCGCGGCAATCGACCAGGTCACGAAGTAGTGCGAATTCCCCCCGCAACCCCAGTTCGAGTCCGAACCTTTATTTTCGTCTGTGACCGAGATAACTTGGCCCCCGGCGGTTTGTTGCGCGAGCTGGGCACCGGTATAAGAGTGGATTCCGGCAGCCACCGGGCCGTCGCAGTCCGCGAAAACGACTCCCAATACCTTCTCGAGCGCCCAATTTGCTGCCCCGACGCCGACGGTTCCTATTGGGCCACCGGCTAAAGTCCCGACAGCAGCAACGGCAGCCTTTGAGGCAGCAGACGATGACAACTTCTGGAGCGCCTGCCCGATCGTGTCTTTGGCGTGCCCGGTATTGGCGATAGAGTAGGAAAACGCTGCGACCTGTCCGGCCGGTACGTCAATATTGGCTATCGAGAGGTTAACTTGGTATATGCCATTGTTCAAGTCTCCCATTGACTTCGTCGGCAAGGTAATCGGGGGATTGCTCCCCACAGCGACGGCGACGGAAACGAAGTCGCTGTCCTTGTGCTGTGAGCGAGTGTCGGTGATTTTAAAAGAATTTAACGTGAATGTGTACATAGTGGTCTCCTTTTCCGTACCGCAATAAGGTCTATCCGCAATCCTTCCGGCTTGGCTTATTGGGGCACGGGGTTCTTTCGAGGTCGCAGTATGGCCGATTCCAAGTAAGTTCCGCAATGCAATGAGGGTGAAACCTAGGTGACACGGGATCATACTGATTCACGGGAAGTTGTGGCGGCTGGTGAAGTGTCAAAAACTATCGACTACAGTTGCCGAGCGGACCTGCCGTGACCGGAGTCAGGCACTCCCGCCGAGTTACCCGCTTTAAACGGCGTTCGAATTCGCTCCCGGAACCGGCGAGTTGCGCAAACGCCGGCCCCACACACGCTCCAAACAAGTCCGTGTCAACAAATTGCGCTAAAATAGCGGGTCACGAGCGGAACGTTATCGAGCGAGGACCACCATGGCTTACGTATCGCCAAACTACATGAACAGCGCGGCGGCACCGGTTGGGAAATGGACCTGTGCGCCAACGTCGTCTGAGGCCCCATGCGCAGAAGTGCCGCCAGACGACAAAACCACCGGCATGGACCTTTGTGGTCAGTGTGTCTCCTATGTAAAGAAGGTCTGCCTTGGCCTGCCAGCCACGGTTTTGTGGAAAAAAGGCTTAGCCGTTAAGAATAATAAAGACGTCAAAGAGGGGACGGTTATCGCGACCTTCAATTCGTCTGGCAAGTACTCCGGCCATGCCGCAATTTACGTCAGCCAGGACAAGGATGGGATTAAGGTGTATGACCAATACATCACACCGCCAAGTCCAAAACCCATCGGCCCCAGGGTCCTGCGCTGGGGCGCACATGGCAGATCGAACAATGGGAACAACTTCTATGTCGTGGAATAACCAAATTGTCTGGCTGACGGCTGCATTACTTTCAGGTTGTTCGATTCGCCCTGCCGTCGCGGCCGCAGTGTGCCCCGTACGCGCAGGGCAGCCATTGCGTTTTGTGGATGTGTTCGACGGCCCTCCTGTGCAGTTGGCGCTGTTGATGCCGGATAAGGCGGAAAAGCAGTCGGGATACTGGCTCCTTGACTACGTATTTGACGCTGGCCGTTTCGTTGTGGTGCGTTGCAAATACGACGACAAACAAACCTTGGACGTGAAGCTATCGAAACGAGTCCATAAGTGTGATTACAAAATCGACGCAGCCAAGGCGCTGGATATTTTCTGCAAATAGTTCAAGCAATAGTCACGTAATCTGGGGATGGACCGCCCTAATGCTCCGCGGACCTACCGCAACCGGGTAAATTTGCCTTCTATTTCGCCAGCGCCGGTAGCGTCGTATATGTATGCGCGGCGACGGCCGGGATGCGTATCCCCAGCGCACCGATTTGAGCGCCTGTGGGTTTATCGAACTCGATGGTGCCGCGGATGTGCGCGGCGCCTGGATACTTGTCCGTTCCCAACGTGAACGCAGAATGCCCGTTTGCAGCCAAAGTGATCGTGTCGGTTGCGACTATGGCCCCCGTGTCATCGCGCACCGTCACGGGAATGACCACCTGTCCCGTCGATACCGCGTTCAGCGCCAGGCCGGTGTTCGTCCCGTTGGTGTTATCGAAAGCGATGACGTAGGCGTTCGCATTGCGGCTTTCCAGCGGCACCACCGCCTCCTGGCCGTTATGGCGGAAAATCACGAATCCGCTGACGTTCCCGCTACTGCTGAGCTGCGCCGAACCGGTGAGTAAGTCTGGCGCCCCGTCGCTCACGATCACCAACGTCGCCCCGGCCGCCAGCGTTTTCGTGTATGACGGAGCCGTGACCGGGCCGTCGCCGGATTGCGGGAACGACAGCGGCAAAGATAGCGGGGCGCCCGTTTGATCGGCGAAGAAGCTCAGGGTGGCGGGTGCAGCGCTTGTGCCCGTGTTCACCAATACGAAAGTGGTTTGCCAGCCGTCGCCGCCTGAAGCCAGGTGCGCGATACTGCCGCCCCCGGTGCCGACATTGGCCAGAGCGGGAATGGTCGTCAGCGCATTGTTGGGCGGCGAGAAGCGCAGGCCCAGCACGCTGATCCGCGCGCTGCCCGGCGTATCGAATTCGACGGTGCCGCGCTTATCCGCCGTCACTGGAAATCCTTGACTGGAATCCGACAACACAAAGGAAGTCTGGTAATTTGCACGCACCAAAACAGTCGTTCCGGGGTTGCTGATGACCTTCCCGGTATCGTCGCGAATCACCACGGGAATGTTGACGTCTTGCCCCGAGAGGTTCGCGATCGCTACACCCAATACGGCGCCGCCGGTATTGTCAAAGGCCAACAAATAGGAACTCGCGTTGCGCGTTTCGAGCGGCACCACCGCTTCCTGCGTCGTCTCAATCTGGTGAAAGATCGCAAATCCGTCGACCGCGCCGGTGGCCGATAATCGCGCGGAGCCCAGCAGTACCGGCGGTGTCGCCGGACCCGCCGTGTTAAAAATCAACGAAGCGTTCGCAGCCAGCGTCCGGTCAAAGGTAGAGGCCAGCAGCGGCCCGGAAATTGGCGTAGAAGCCGAAGGATGCTGCGGGAAACTGACAGGTAATAGGAGGGTGCCGTCGAAACTAGAGTCGAATATGGTGGGGAAAAAACTCACCCGCGCCTGCGCTTGAGCCGCGCTCTTGTTGACCAGCGTGAACATCGTGGTCCAGTTCTCCTCGGCCGCGAGATGCGGCATGGAACCGATGAAGTTCAAGCCGGTAATTAGATTCGCTTCTTGTTCGACCGTGAAAGTCTGCCCCTCAATCTCCAAAGTTCCGGACCGATCGGCTCCGGTGTTGCCGGATACAAAATAGGTGAGTGTGCCATTGCCGATACCGGAGGACGGTCCGTTGACAAAAATCAGGGGGGAATGCGCGCCTAACGTCCATTCACAACCTGGTGGGGCCGTGATAGTGATCGTTCCAGTTCCGCCAGCCGACGTAAAAGCCTGAGCGCCCGCATTCACGGCACCACCGACATTCAACTGATAGGCACAGTCCGGCGATAGCGTGGCCACATAGGGGCCAATGCCTGCAGGCGAGCTCTGGCCATCAATCCCAACAAACACCGTACGCCCGAAGAAAAGAGGCAGACCCCAATCGAAGGCGGGGAAAAAACCAGTTCCCGCCAGGTCGTTAAATGCCGTCAGAGGGGCTGGATTCTGTGACGAGGGGAAGACTGAATTAAGAAGGCTCGACCCGTTGCCGATAGTGAATGCCACATTCACCGAAACGGGAACGCCGGATGCGTTAGGATTAGGACCGCTATTAACGGCGCTGAAATGCGTGGGTGCATCCGGGCAATAGAAGTTAATGAAAATACCAGTGCACCCGGGCACTCCGATGGAGGACGAATCCAGGATGTAGTAACCATTCGAGCCGCTATCGATGAAACTACCGGGATACGGCTTGCCGTTGAATGTGGTCGTGAAGGTTCCGACGCGATCCGTCGCGATCGCCACCGCGCCATTCAATCCGTTGTTGGATTGCGTGCCAACGCCAAAAATCATGGAACCTGTCAAGGACCGTGACCCGGTCGCAACCACCTGCGGAAGAACGATGGATAAGCCGTTGTTGTCCTGCGGAAACATCCAGACCGGGTTTTGCAGCTGAGCGGACAGTGCGGTGGAGGCTATCGTACAAGCGGACAAGCTACAGCTCCAATAGGCTGGGACGGGCGTGTCCCTGCTGCATAAGTCTCCACAATCCTGGCGGAAAAGACCCACGCCGAGTATGCCATTCGACCCCAGCTCGCTCGCATCTTGCGCCGGGAAAAGAAAACCGCCGCCGTTACAATCAAAGGGTACGGCGGGAAAATTGGAGGCGCCAACGATCTGAATCGGTATCGAGGAAGCCACTTCCCCTGCCAGTTTGACATCCGCTTTCGCGACCGGACCCCACTGGTAGTGCAGGTCAGCATACTGAACGCAGTTGCCAATTGTGTTATTACTTGCGTCCTTGCTATTGGGCAGCGTGATGGTTAGCTGCGAGGACAGTATACGAAGTCCGGTAGATCCCGTATCGACCAGGACATGATCGATACTTTGGCAAGTGGTGGTCCCCGGCACACAGATAGTCACCGTCGTAAACAGAGCGTTGGGATAGGGAGCCAAATTGCCCACGGTGGGGGGGCCGTAGTCCACGACTAGGGGTTGGACGTTATTCACCGCAGCGGTTGCTGCGGCCGTGGATCGGGCCGTACCGCTCCCATTTTCGTCCTGATACGCGGAGGCGGGCAGATTCATCAGTAGAACAGCCGTGGCCGTCGCTATGCGGCTATATTGCATTCGCAGTCTCCTGCATCGCGTTATCAGACAACAGACTTCTAAATGGGCCCCAATTTACCCAAACTGTTCCGGTAACAACGCAATGATTTGGCGCGTTCTTGGGGCACAATCGCCGCCGCTCCCGGCCGCCGTTCCTCATTTAATTGTCTCCGGCGACACGCCGCTAGGCAGCATGGAGTTTATGTAAGCGCGCCCCTGAAAAGCACGCATATGGCCGCCAGTCTCGACAACCAGATCGGAGTTGTGAACCGCAGCGGGCCTGCGGCCGAATGATTTGGGCTGGGCGCGAAGAGTATCCCGAAATTCTGCTTGATATGATCCCAGCAACTGGGCTATGTCGGGGAGGGCCGGCCCGCTCCAAGATACTGCAAACACTTTGCCGGCAGGTGTCACGTACTCCCGGATCATTCCACCGTCAGCACGGCTGATCTCGTGAACCGTATATTCAGGCATAGCCACCAGCGTGCGCTTAGCTTGAAATTTGACTTGATCGGCCGCAACCGATTCCGCTGAGCCGCCGAGTGCCGCCCATCCGATCACCGCGCTGGCGGTAACCGCTCAAAGTAGAATGAAAGCCCTCATCATGGCCGCAATACCTCGGTGGAATACTAACATACTCGAGTTCCTAAATCGCACAGCATTTGAAAGTAATTCGAGAATATCGACGCAGACTGCCGCCGTTGCCGCACACCTTCGAGATTGCATTTGGGACTACTAGGACTTTGGGGGGATTGTCAGTTATGCGGGGGCCCGGGTATCGTGGCATAATCTGACCAATGTCGGCTATCGGAGGATGCCAGATCCCTGCATTTCTCGAGGAGCCCGTCGAACCTAAAGCGCCCAAGGAGCCGAGCGATGAATCGATGCGAGAAAAACTATGGAGTGGCAATTGTGAGAGGGTTCCGTCTGGCGCTATGTTCGGCCGCGTTACTTTTCGTAACCCAAGCCCCGGCACTGGCGCAGTCCACGCGGACGCATCACATTCGCCAAGCAGTGTCGCGCGGCCAGGCGAAGTTCTTGAACCTCTTGCCAGGTGCGCAATCCATGCGCCTCGACATCGTTCTGCCGCTGTCCGATCCGGCGGGGTTGGATAAGTTCCTGCAGGATCTCTACAATCCTGCGAGCCCTTCCTACCGCCACTTTCTGTCGGTGTCGGAGTTTACCGCCCGCTTTGGTCCCAGTCAGGAAGACTATGACGCGGTGATTCGATACGCCACTTCGAACGGACTGCGAGTGGTCGGCGGCTCCCGCGACGGAATGGACGTGCAGGTCGAAGGCACGGTGACGGTGGTCGAGAAGGCCCTCAATATAAGCATGGGTGTGTACCAGCACCCGACCGAAAACCGGACGTTCTATGCTCCCGACCGTGAACCTACCTTGAGCTTGCCGTTCGCGCTGTGGCATATCTCGGGTTTGGACAACTTCTCGATTCCGCGTCCTATGCTCGCCAACAGGAACGACTATGCGAAGGCCCACGGTATCGATCCTGAAACCGTCGTGTCCCATGCCACCACCGGGACCGGCCCTTCGGCTTCCTTTTTGGGCAGCGACATGCGTGCCGCCTACTACGGCGGAACTGCTCTCACTGGCGCGGGTCAAAACCTCGGGTTGCTCGAATATCTCGGCACCGATCTGGCGGACTTGACCACCTATTTCAATAACGTCGGCCAAACTAACCATGTGCCTGTCACCCTCTTCTCTACCGACGGCACCAGCACGAGTTGCGTGCATTCAAAAGCCGGCCGTAGATGTGACGATATTGAGCAGACGCTCGACATGACCCAGGCGATTGGAATGGCTCCGGGCCTGGATAGCCTGGTCGTATATGTCGGGTCTACAGACACTGCAATCATCAGTGCGATGACGACTCACAGCCCGCTACCAACCACCATTGGTTGTTCGTGGGGTTGGACGCCGGCGGATCCCAGCGCGCTTGATCCGTACTTCCAGAGAATGGCGGCTCAAGGCCAGACGTTTCTCGTGGCGTCAGGCGACAATTCTACCTGGACCGCGACGGGAGCTGCGGAGTCCTGGCCGGCCGACGATGCTTATGTGGTTTCAGTCGGCGGCACAGACCTTGTGACTGCAAGTGCGGGTGGCCCATGGCTGTCGGAAACCGCCTGGGTAGATAGCGGCGGCGGCATCTCGCCTAACAAGATTCCGATTCCCTCCTGGCAGCAGATCGCAGGCGTGACCACCAACGGCTCGGCCATCTATCGCAACGGCCCGGACGTATCGGCAAACGCCGACTTCACTTTTTACGTGTGCGGCAATCAAACCACCTGCACTGCAAACTTGTATGGCGGCACGAGTTTTGCGGCGCCGATGTGGGCCGGTTATCTGGCGCTGGTCAATCAGCAGGCGGCTGCCAATCACGATCCGCCTGTCGGTTTCATCAATCCCGCCGTGTACTCGATTGGCGCCGGAAACTCCGGAAACTATAGCACCGACTTCCACGACATCACCAGCGGCACATCCGGCAGCTATTCGGCAGGCGCCGCTTTCGATCTTGTGACCGGTTGGGGCAGTCCGACACCCAGCTTGGTCAACGACCTGCTTGCAACCTCGCCGTCTGACAACTTCGGCATATCGGCCGCGCCCAATTCGGTTTCGGTGGTGCAAGGGGGCAACGGCTCGTCTACAATCACCACTACTATCTCGGGCAACTTTAACTCAGCGATCGCTTTGTCTGCATCGGGTCAACCCACAGGAGTGACCATTGCCTTCACTCCCACATCCATCGCTGCCCCGGGCTCGGGCAGCTCGACTATGAGCATCGTGGTCGCCTCGACCGTCGCGCCCGGACCCTACAGCATCACTGTCACTGCTAGCGCGGGAGCTCTCACGCATACGACCGCGATTTCTCTGACAGTGACCGCCGGGGCGAATCCCACTTTCAGCATTTCTGCGTCGCCCACTCAGGTCATCGTAGTGCGGGGCGGCAACCCCGTTACATCTGCGATCAATACCGTCTCGAGTGGCTTTAGCTCGGGGATTGCCTTGTCCGCGACTGGCCAGCCCGGAGGCGTGACCGTCAGCTTCAATCCCGCGACTGTCTCCAGTCCTGGGACAAGTAGCTCAACCATGACCATCACAGCCTCGCGTGGTGGCAGCGGAGGAAACTACACCATCACGATCACAGGCACCGGCGGAGGGATCACACACACAACGACTGTCTCTCTCGCCGTCCAAAAATAAATCGGACGGGGCAAGTGCTGGGCAAGTTGGCGTTATCTTGAAGCAATAGGGGCGTCGCTGTGGTCTAACGGCGCTCCCTTGAGGGCCGTTTTCGCTTCCTCGGCGAGCGCCAAGAGCCGCCCAGCATATTCCAGCGCTCGGCGGCCCGCGTCGGTCAGAACGATATCCCTGGAAAATCGGCACCGCTCGAAAAGAGTAACACCCAACTGGCTCTCCAGAGCTTTGATGTGGACCGTTACCGTGGCCTGGCTATAACCCAACTGCACCGCCGCGCTCGTAAAGTGACCAGTGGAAGCGACCACACGGAAGGTCGCGAGACGCTCCAGGAAATTGCGGTCCGCTCCCGCCCAAAAACTCGATTGAGGGCTTGGCCGCCGCTTCGCGGCAGAACTCGGGCGCGCCATTCCGTGAATCTCTTCACCCGAGATCAGGTCTCGTATTCCGTCGGTGCTTTCGGTTTGCATCTCTGCAATTGTATTCCGGCCTGCGGCCAAAATTCGTAAGGAAAGCATTAAAAGAATATAAATAACTTATAAAGACAGACGGGATGCCAAGTGGATTCCGTTCAGTTCTTTGCCGCTGCTTCAATAAGAAATTTTTGTTTGGGCGGGCGGGGTAGCCTCATCGAAATTATTGATTGGCCGTGGATCTTCTCCAGGTATAGAATTACGCATGAAGTTACAATCGCATGCAAGCCCCGTCGCTTGTTTGCCGCTGCTCATGCAGAGGAAAACCAGGGCTCAGATTGCGCTCAAGCGTTTTCCCTTGCGTCGGCTGGATGCGTGGCTTTAAATCGCGAAAGAAGTCTACCGAACTTCTCAATTAAAAAGGGAGAACCAATGGCGGAAAAAGAACCTCAAATGCAAGCGACGTTGGGCTTGACCGGCCTGACCATGAATGCCATGGCGCTGATCGCCCCCGGCGCCTTTCTATGGCTTACTTTTGCGATCCAGGCGAACACCGGCGCCACTGGCCCGGCGATGTGGGCGGGCATCGTACTAGCTTTGCTGCTCTGTCTGGCGACCGCTGTCTGCTACGCGGAAATGGCCAAGTTGTATCCCGGAACCGGCAGCTCGTATTATTTCGCGGAACAGGCTTTCCTCAATCACGATAAAATGTGGCGCTACGCGCGTTTGTCGAAATTCATCGTAGGGTGGGGCTCGCACCTCTACTACTGGATCTATCCCGGAGTGATGGTTGCCGTGATGGGCGTTCTGGTGGGCTATTTGGTCGGCACCATTTGGCCGAACTTCATGAGCGCCTCGAATCCTGGCCCGGTGTTCATGGCATTGGTCGCGGTGGTTTTCTCCTTCGCGGTGGCGTGGATTGCCAGCCGTGGCGTAAACGGCTCAACCGCGGTGAACATAGCCATCAACGTCATCCAGATCACAGCCTTGGTCGTGTTCTCAGTAATGGCTCTCGGCTTCCGTGCAAACCATCCGCCGGGAAGTGTCGCTTATCAGTTTGATTCGGCATCCGGCGACGCTTACGATTATGAGTTCCTGACCACATCGCAAACCGTAAACGGCGCCGCTACCGACGTCATCGTCCGCGACGACAAAGGCATCCCCAAACCTAAGCTGGACGCGGCCGGCAAGCCAATGCCCTTCCACATCGACTATCCGGCTCACGACGACAAAGGAGTCTTCCTTAGCCACCCGAATGCGGGATCGGTGATCGGAATCCACAACTTCGGCTGGGTGTTCGTACAGGCCACTGTGGCGATTCTCATTCTGGTGGGCTTCGAATCAGTGACGGCTATGGGAGGCGAAGCTAAGAACCCCAAGCGCAACGTGCCCATCGCTGTGATTACGTCTCTCTTGGTGCAGGGATTGTTCTGTTATCTGTTCGAGTATTTTGCCGCGAACTACTTCCTTAATAGCGGGTATCCAATGACCAGCGCTACCGGCTCGGCTGCGCCCATCGGCGACATGATGGTCGTCGTCGGCAATGCAATTCTAGGACCGGGCAACGGGCGCACCTTCATGCTGATCGAAGCGTTCACAGTGTTCTTGGCCATCATCGGTACCACGCTTTCGTGTATGAACACGGCGGCGCGCGTCACCTACGCGATGGGCAAGGACGATGAGGTGCCGGAGCATTTCGGTCTTCTGCACTCCGAGACCCTGACTCCGCATCGCGCCATTTGGACTCTGGCAGTGATCTCGGCCGTGGTGGGTGTAGTTGCGGTGCTGGTCCCATTCGGCGATGCCGGCGCACTTGCGGATTCGGCCATCAAGGGATTGCCGCAAGGGCTGTTCTCCAGTGTGGGGTATATGTCTCACGATTCCATGGCGGCGCTTCCCAACACGCTGCTCACCGTAACGCTGGCCTCCAACTTCGGCACATTCCTGTTGTATATGCTGAGCTGCTTCATCTGCATCGTGGCATATCATAACCATCCTAACTACAGCTTCATCCGCCACATGCTAATCCCGGTGTTCGGATTAGTGGCGAATATCGTCTGCATGGCGTTCTATCTGATCGGGCCGTTCATGGGATTCGGCACGGCCAAAGAACCCCTGCTGGCGCTGGGGATTGCGCTAGTCTGGGCTCTATATGGCGGCATTTACTTCATGCGTGCCAGCAAAATCAAGGGCCGCACAACGCTGGTCGGCGAGCGCGGGATGGGGGCAACTTCGTAACTCGCAACACGTTAAGTCAAGAGGCTCGGGCGGGCGCCATGCCCGCCCGTTTTTTTCATAGGGACGTCCATGCTTGACGTAGAGTACGCCCAACTTTCGGATTTCGGAAAATCTCGCGATCACAACGAAGACTACCTTGGGCATGCCGCGCCCGAAACGCCCGAGCAGGCGCGCACTCACGGCTGGCTCTTCGCGCTGGCGGATGGAGTCGGCGGGCACGACGATGGCGAAGTCGCCTCGCACGCCGCGGTTGAGCACCTGACTAGCGGCTTTCGCAACGCACCTAAGAACGAAATGCTGGGCGCCCTGCTGACACGCCTGGTAAAAGAAGCCAACCTGTGCGTTTACGAAAAGGGTAAGCGGGCGAGCGTCGGCGGTTCGAACATGGCAACCACCATCGTCGCCTGCGCCCTGCGCTACGACCGCGCGGCGATTGCTCACGCCGGGGATTCGCGTTGCTATCTGATCCGCGAGGGTTGCGCCACGCTGCTGACGCGCGACCATACGGTAGCCAATGAACAAATGAAGTTGGGAGTTCTTTCCGCCAAGGAATTCGCGACATCTCCCAACCGCCACATTCTGGTGCGGTCACTGGGTAACGACCTGTTTGTAAACGTTGATTTAGCCGAGCCGCAAGTGCTTCCCGGAGACGTGCTGGTGATGTGCTCCGATGGGCTGCACAATTCGGTGGAAGGGTCGGAAATCGCTGCGGTAACCGCGCGCGGTGCCGATCTCATTACCGCGGCGCGCAGACTGATTGAGCTTGCCAACGATCGGGACGGTAACGATAATATAAGTGTTTCGCTCATTCGCGTTCGGGACGTGGAGCGTGTCGGCATGTACCGGGGGCGGCCTTACAAGCTGCGCTGATCGCTGCACGCCCTCTGATCATGAAACCCATCCATCCCGGCGATCTCCTCAACCAATACCGGATCGAAAACCTGGTGGCGCGTAGCGGCATGGCGTCGATTTACAAAGCCACCGACATGCAGACCAATCAGCCGGTGGCCATCAAGATCCCGCATCCGGAGATCGAAGGCGACCCGGCGCTGTTCGATCGCTTTCAGCGCGAAGCCGAGATCGGCCAGATGCTGGATCATCCGGGCGTCATGAAGGTGCTGGCTTATAACACCCGCGGCCAGGTTTACATGGTGCTCGAGTGGGTGGAAGGCCGCCTGCTGCGCCACATCATTCATGAAGAGAAGAAACTGCCGCAGGAACGCGCGATCCAGCTCACGGTGGAAGTTCTGGACGCGCTCGATTACATCCATCGCAACGGAGTGGTCCATCGCGACCTGAAGCCGGAAAATATCATGGTCAACTCCGACGACCACATCAAATTGATTGATTTCGGCATCGCAGGGAAGGCCGGTGCCCGCCGTCTGACGTTCGCCAAGCTGTCCCAGGTTATGGGTTCGCCGGATTACATTTCGCCCGAGCAAGTGAAGGGAAAGCGCGGCGATGCGCGCACCGATCTGTACGCGATGGGCGTGATTCTATATGAAATGCTGACCGGCGACACACCGTTTTCCGGTCCAAATCCCTTTGCGATTATGAACGATCGGGTGTTGAACAATCCGGTTCCTCCACGCGAGTTGAATCCTGAGATTTCGCCGGCGCTGCAAGAAGTGTTATACCGGGCGCTCGAGCGCGAGCCCTCCAATCGCTATTCAACCGCGAATGAGTTTGCCTGGGACCTTGAGCATCTGGATCAGGTCGAGCCTGCCGAACGGCCCGAAATGCGGGACTGGAAAAAACGTAAGACGTCATTGGCCAACAAGGTACTGTTCTACGCTGCAATGGCGCTGATCCCGATCGTGATATTCGGATTGCTGCTGCTGGTGGCCAAACACACCTAGCGTTGCAGGAAATCGTCGTTGTGGCTCACGAAGTCCGGGTATGCTCCCGCGCCGAGCTCATGCAGATCCAATCCTTGCCGCTCGCCTTCGGGCGCCACTCGCATGGGCAAGAATCGGTTTACCAGGCGCACCAGAGCGTACGTTAACGGCAAGACTAAGCCCAACAGCGACGCCACGCCAGCCAGTTGCGCCAGCCATTGTCCGGATGCGCTTCCTTCCGGAAACTTTCCCAGCCACGCCACTGCGAGCACACCCCATAAGCCCCCGAACAGGTGCACCGAAATCGAGCCGCCGGGATCGTCTATCGTGAGGTGCAGTTCCAGCAGTTCGACGGTGTAGGTTACCAATGCGCCGGCGACCAGGCCGACGATCATCGCTGCCGCCGGAGGCATGACCGCGCAACCTGCGCTGCTGGCAACGAGTCCGCTTACCCAACCGTTCGCGCACAACGATGCGTCGGGTTTGCCGAAGCGGATTCTCGTGATGGCGGCGACCGCCAGCATTGCCGCAGCCGCAGCAATTGTCGCGTTCACCACGATAAGCACCGAGCGGCCAACCTCCGCACGGGCGAACAAAATGGCTCCGGCGCAATCCAGTCCAATCCATCCCAGCCAAACCAGAAAACATCCCAGCAGTACTAGCACCGCGTTGTGTCCTGGAATCGCCATCGGCATGCGCTCGGAAGTGTACTTGCCGCGGCGCGGGCCGAGAACCCAGGTCACGGCCAGCGCGCTGATCCCGCCTGCAACTTGGATAGGCGCTGCCCCTCCCGCGTCTACCAGGCCTTGACCAAGTCCGTAGTTCGTACCAAGGTGGGCCAGCCACCCGCTCCAGACCCAATGTGCAAACAACGGATAGGTCCACGCCGCAAAAACGGCGGTCGACACGCACGCCGCCCCCAAGCGCCAGCGATCCGCGCCGCTGCCCAGCGGGATGATGGCCGCAAGGCCCACGCTCATCATTCCCAGGAGTGCCGCCAGTGAAGCGGGTGATCCATCCAGCGGCAGGCCGCGAAAGAAAAAATGGTTAGCCGCGATCCAGTTCCAGGATTTCCCGCGGACGATGAACTCGTAAGCCGGGCCGCCGGGATATCCCTCAAATGCGAATCCGACGACGAAAAACACCACTGCCGCCAACGCGAAGACACATAGGGAACTCAATATCATGTGCGCCGCGTTGCGTGACCGCCCGAGCCCCGCGTTGATGGCGGCCAACCCGGCTGCCGCAAACGGCACGAGCAGAATGAACAGAAGGCACAACCCCGCAGCAACCTCGGTCAGAACCTGCGGGGGAGCAGGCGTCACTCCTTTTCACCGTGCGGGATCAGATGAGAACGAACCGCCAGCATCACGCCCGCCAACTCAACGCAAAAGCCGGCGAGTGCAAATGCCGTCTGCGGCGCGGCCTTCAGCAGCGCGATTGCCGCCAGCACGATGATCCAACCCGCAACCTGCAAGAAGAATCCAAGCAGTCTCATGAAAATTATGGACTATTATAACAACGCGGCCAAACACTGCATTTCTGGACGCGCGCCGGACACTTCCTATCGATTCCTCAGTGCAAGACCACCACTTCATCGGATCCCATAATGGTGTTGCCGCTAAGGATCTTGCCCTTCAGGACTCCCTTGGTGTCGCCAGCTTGAAACTGCGTCAACGGCGTATTGAAGTGACAGACCAGATCTAACAGCCCGTCCCCATTCACATCCTGCGGACCGCTGCAAAACGCCAGGCTCTTCTCGCTGCCCGTGTGTCCGAATGTCAGCGAAGTCTGATCGACCTGGGTGACCGCGTCGAAAGTGGAATTAGAGAGAACCGCAACCGGAATCGTACCCTTGCTCTTGGTGTTGATCGGGGCCGGGCCTTCGCCGGGTTTGATATCGATGGTGACGGTCGTAGTCTGAACCAGCTCAAACGCCCCGATATCGCAGGCGGACCCTCCCGGCCGCGCGACTCCTCGCTGATCGGTGGCAACTGGAGTGATCCCATCGGTGAGAGTGCAATAGTTAGTGGAGCTTGTCGGAATGGCATCCACGGCGGCGCCGCCAGGCGATAACGCGATGGTCCAGGTGGGCCCTCCGTTGTTCTTCAGCCCTGCAGAATCGAGTCCCGTGGCGATGCCGTCCTGATCCCCTGTACCTGTCAGCCAAGTAGTGCAAGAGGCGTCGTCCGAGAGGTTATGTCCCCGCGAGTCGATCACTCCTCCATTGCCCATGTAGCAATTCCCGCTCTTGAGGCTATTTGCAAGAATCGTGTTCTTAACCGTCATAGTGCCGAAGTTTGCGATTCCGCCGCCGTGGAAGCCGGCCGTATTGCCCGAAAGGGTGTCGTTGGTCATATTCAGCGTGTGCATGTTATAGATGCCGCCGCCGTAAAAGAAGGCAACGGAGTTATCCGCGACGGTGCTGTTAGTCACGGTCAGCATGCCTAAGTTCGAGATGCCGCCGCCGTTGCAGCAACTCGCAGAGTTACCGGAAACGGTGCTATTGGCCACGGTTAGCATGCCTAAGTTCAAGATGCCGCCGCCAAACGAGTCAGTAGTATTTCCTGCGATGACACTGTCGGTCACGGTTAGCATGCCTGAGTTCGAGATGCCGCCGCCCCCGCCGGAGGCTGCTCCATTCTCGATGGTCAAACCGGAAATGGTGACCGTCGCCCCGCTGTTCACCACGAATACTTGAACAGCCTTGTTTCCGCTAACCGCCAATTCGGAAGCGCCGGGACCGCTGATCGCGAGGCTCTTGTCGATCGTAAGTGGAGCTCCAGTCAGTGTGATGGTTCCGGTCACACTGATATTGATGGTGTCGCCGGAACTGGCTGCGGCAATGGCGTCCCGCAGGGAACCCGCTCCGCTATCGGCAGTGGAAGTCACATTGACGGTTGCCGCTCGACCGGATAATGGAATCAGAAACCCTACGAGTGCGAAGACCGCGAGAAAACTTTTCATGACAACTCCTTCCGCTGCGGATGTGCCGCAGCCCTGCGCATTGAAGAATCGCTGCCGGCGGTTCCCTACTCCGACCGGCATGCGATTTTGCGGGTATGTAACGCCCACAGTTGAGGGGATCGGAAAGTAGTGCTCTTCACTCCAGAGCCGTAATGCAAATTGAACCTACGACACGCTCCGTTCTACGGTTTTGGAACTAGGGTTTTGGAACTAAGGTAAATGGGGCGGAGGCGGCGGGCGGCGATCGTCGCAGCCAATGTTGATACCCACACGGTGGTGGTCGTCGGACAGAATCTAATAGGCTCAGGGTGTTGTGATCGAAAGTGGAGGTCCTTCATGAAGCCTCATTACGTCGCCCGCCTAACTGCCGGCTCATGCCTTCTATTACTCGCCGCCAGCATCCTTGCGTTTCAGCCCGGCGCCTACCACCTGCTTAAGAAAATTCCCTTGGGTGCGGCAGAAGGTGGCGGCGAGTACTTTGACTACATCACGTTCGATGCCGCAGCGCGGCGCGTCTACCTCTCGCACGGCACCGAGTTCAAAGTGCTCGACGCCGATACCTACGCCGCCATCGGGACCATTCCCGGCTTCAAGCGCAATCACAGCGTGGCGCTCGTCCCCGAGCTTGGCCGCGGATTTATCACGGACGGAGACGCCAAACAAGTCGTCATGTTTGACATGAAAACGCTCAAGACCATCGGGCAGATAAAAGGGGAGGCGGACGCCGATTCTATTCTTTACGACTCGGTCTCCAAGCGCATTTTTGTTTTCAACGGACAGCCCAAAAGTTGCACTGTGATCGATCCGGCGAAAGGTGAAGTGGCGGCCACGCCTCCGCTCGGTGGCGCTCCTGAGCAAGCGGTTGCCGACGGCAAAGGAATGATCTTCGACAATCTCGAAGACACCAATGAAGTGATTGCGATCGACTCCCGCACGCTGCAGATCAAATCGCGCTGGCCCGTCGCGCCTGCCGGTCAGCCCGTGTCCATGGCAATGGACCGGGTACACCGTCGATTGTTCATTGGAGGCCGCGGTCCCAAGGTTCTGGTAATCATGGATGCCGACAGCGGGAAAATCATCGGCCAGCCGTTTCCAATCGGCGCTCGCGTGGACACCAACGTGTTTGATCCGGGCACTGGTCTAGTAGCCAGCTCCACGGGCGATGGCACCATCCATCTCATCCACGAAGACTCTCCCGACAAATTCAGCCTGGTTGAGACCGTGCAAACCGAGTATGGAGCCAAAACCATGGCACTCGATCCGAAGACGCAGAATCTGTACGTAGACACAGCGGATTTTGATTCGCCCGGGCCGCCCACCGAAAAGCAGCCGAACCCTCCGCGTCGAGCCAAGCCAGGGACGTTCCACTTGTTAATTTACGGACGGTGACGTCCGAGTCTAGCGTTAGTCTTTCTCGTGCCCGCGAGCTCCCCGGCGGACCTGTCCTCGGAGTTCTCCCGCAGGAAACTTCGCGCTGTGGATATTGGCGTAGGACTCCCCGTCGCCAACCGCTTCCAGGGCGGTAGCAAGGTCGCCTGCGTTGATGCCCTGACCCGTGGGTCCAGTCACGTTCGCGGGCGTGATGGTTCCCGAAAAGGTGCCTGAGGCCGCGGCAGGGCAATTTGGCTGCCCGCCCCCGCCGCACAGAAAGATCATGACTCCGCCTGAAACGTTGACCTGTCCGAAATGCAGGTGGGAAAACGTTGGATTGCCCGACATACCCGCATACGTCATCGTGAAATTAATGGTGGGAGTACTGGTGCTGTTGTCAATTTCCATATGGAACGTGCCCGTTGCCGTGGACGCCGTCGGCGGGACTTCATTATCGCCGGCCAGCTTCGCCGAAAACACCTCGGTACTTGCCGCTTGCGCCCCCGCTAGCGCACATATTCCCGCCGCTAACATGACTCGCATCGAGATCGTGCCTCGTCTGGTACTCATAGTATTCTCCTAAGCGATTCAATCAGATCGCCGGGCTGTAGTCTACATCGAAGAGGCGGGAATGTCCACCTATCGAACGGGCAACACCAACCCACGCCAATTCATCGTTTCACCCAGCCCTCGCCCGCTTTTGGCGATATTCTAAGCTAAGGATTCGGAACGCGTATTATGGAAAACCTCAAACCAGTCGACGTGGCCATCGTCGGCGGCGGCTGGACCGGCCTGATGATGGCGAAAGAGATCACCACGCGCACCGGCTTGACGGTCGCGGTTCTCGAACGCGGCGGCCCGCGCAAAACCGCCGACTATGCTCACGACATGGATGAGCTCGATTACGCCGTCCGCCTGCGCATGATGCAAAACATCGCGGACGAGACCATCACGCACCGCCATTCGATGCGCGCTTCGGCCGTACCCGTGCGGCAATACGGATCGTTTCTCCCCGGCACCGGAGTCGGCGGAGCTGGCGAACATTGGAACGGGGCGGCCTGGCGATTCCTTCCCTCCCTCTTTACCCTGCGCAGTCATCTGACCGAACGGCACGGCGCCGCGAAGCTTCCCGCCGGCCTCGCCGTCCAGGATTGGGGCGTGACTTACGACGATCTTGAGCCCCATTACTGGCGTGCCGAGCAACTGATGGGCGTCGGCGGAAAGGCCGGCAATCTGAACGGCAAAATCCTCGATGGCGGCAATCCCTTTGAAGGGGCGCGCCGCAATGAATATCCTCTCCCACCGCTGAAGAACTCCCATCTTTCGGTACTGTTTGAAGCCGGCGCCAAGAAACTGGGATATCGCCCCCACACCGCCCCCGCCGCGAACCTGAGTGAAACTTACAAGAATCCGGATGGCATCACTCGGCCAGGCTGTGCCTATTGCGGTTATTGCGAACGCTTCGGCTGCATGATCGGGGCGAAATCGCAACCCTCCAACACGCTGCTCCCGGTTTTGCAGCGCCGCAAGAATTTCGAGCTCCGAACCGGCTGCTGGGTCCGCCGCATCGTACACAAAGATGGCAAGGCGACCGGAGTTCAATACGTCGACGCGCAAGGCGATGAGATATTCCAGCCCGCGTCCATCGTGGTGCTGGCAACTTTCACATTGAATAACGCCCGGCTGCTCTACCTTTCAAAGATCGGGACCCCCTACGATGCAGCCGCCGGCAAAGGAACGCTCGGCAAGAATCTCACGCACCAGGTGGATGGAAACGTGCGCGTTTTTCTCAACCGGCCTTTGAATGCGTTCATGGGAACCGGCGCCCTCGCCATGCGCATCTCCGAATTCGATGGCGATCACGGTCTCACCGGCTCGGAAGGCCTGCTGCGCATGGGCATGATCGGCGTGCTTTCCAACGGCAGCCGTCCGATCGACAGCTTCGACGTCTCTCCCCGCGGCGCCGCGAATACCAATTGGGGATCTGGATGGAAGGACGCTGCTTTGAAATGGCGCGACCGCAATGCTGTCATCGCAATGTCCGGCGAACACCTTTCCTACCGCCAGAACTTCATGGACCTCGACCCGATGTACACCGATAAATTCGGCGATCCCTTGCTGCGATTCACACTCGATTGGACCGATCACGAATACCGGCAGTCCGAATACGCCAGGGAAATCGGCCTAAAACTCGCATCTGCTATGGGAGCCGTTCAGTCCGAGCCACTCGGCGGCCGCGCTCCCTATAACGTCGTCGGCTATCAGAGCACGCATATCCAGGGCGGCACCGTGATGGGTTTGTCGCCTGAATCCAGCGTGGTCAATCGCTATCAGCAACATTGGGACGTGCAGAATTTGTGGGTGCTCGGCGCTTCCTGCATGCCGCAAAACGCGTCGCATAATCCCACGCTGACCATCCTGGCGACCACTACCTGGGCCGCGGATGCCCTCATCGAGCGATACCTGAAACATCCCGGAAGCCTGGCCTGAAGCGCCGTAACCAGGTATCCCGGCAAATTGGCAGCATGCCACCTGACGACTACCGGCTGCTTCTCTTCACCAATTTGATCTCGAAAAGCTTGGGCCAGAGCTT
>Ga0105245_10001736_pt1 | contig 19859 bp, 14 predicted proteins | sample KBSM54metaG_FD_81523 | JGI IMG/M metagenome (GOLD analysis project Ga0105245, IMG submission 81523) | Miscanthus rhizosphere microbial communities from Kellogg Biological Station, Michigan, USA - KBS M5-4 metaG | ecosystem: Host-associated > Plants > Roots > Rhizosphere > Soil | place...
CACCTTCAGCGGAACAGCAGGGCAGCAGGTGAGCATCACCATGACCGGCTCAACCTATACCGGATGCAATGCCGTGGTGGTGAGCATCGTGAAGCCCGACGGCACCACGCTGGGCTCGGCAGGAATTTGCAACGGCACGAGCGGCTTCCTGGATTCCCAGACCTTGCCTACCACCGGCACATATACGGTGCTGGTGAATCCGCAGGGAACAACCACGGGGAGCATCACTCTTCTGCTGAACACCTTTGCCGACATTAGTGGAAGCATCACGGCGGGAACAAACCTGACAGCAACGACGACCACCGCTGGCCAGAATGCGCTCTACACCTTCAGCGGGACGACAGGGCAGCAGGTAAGCATCACCATGACCAACTCGACTTATACCGGCTGCAATGCCGTGGTGGTGAGCATCCTCAAGCCCGACGGAACCCAGCTGGGCGCGGCGGGAATCTGCAATGGCACGAGCGGCTTCCTGGATTCGCAGACCTTGCCTTCCACCGGAACTTACACGGTGAAAGTTGATCCGCAAGGGACGACTACAGGCAGCGTTACGCTTCTGCTGAATAGTTTCGTGGATGTTACAGGCACGATCACGGCAGGCACACCGCTTTCCACGAGCACCACCACAGCCGGACAGAATGCCCGCTATACATTTAGCGGCACAACAGGGCAGCAGGTGAGCATCAACATGAGCGGCTCAAGTTACACCGGCTGCAATGCGGCGGTGGTGAGCATCCTGAAGCCCGACGGAACTCAGCTGAGCGCGGCGGGAATCTGCAATGGCACAAGCGGCTTCCTGGATTCACAGACGTTGCCTTCCACTGGCACTTACACGGTGTTGGTGAATCCGCAGGGAACGACCACGGGCGGCATCACGGTCCTGCTGAACACTTTTGCTGACGTCACCGGGACGATCACGTCAGGGACGCCTGTTTCCGTGTCTACGTCCACCGCCGGCCAGAACGCTTTTTACAGCTTCAGCGGCGTTACCGGGCAGTCGGCAAGCGTGAGCACCACCGGCTCGACCTATACCGGCTGCAACGCCGTTGTCATCAGCATTCTAAAACCGGACGGAACCAATCTGGGTTTAAGCGGCATTTGCAACAGCAGCAGCGGATTGTTAGGTCCGCTTTCTCTGCCGTCCTCCGGCACGTATACGGTCAAGGTTGATCCGCAAGGCTCGACCACCGGCAGCGCGACTGTGACTTTAACGGTAACGGGCCCGTGATCGCGGCCCGGGGCCAATCGTGGGAGAGCACATGTTGAAATTTCATTGGGAGTGCAGCAAATGATGACTCGAAGGCTGGTTCGCATTCTGGTTGTGGTCCTCGCTTTTTGCGCAACCGTACCGCAGCTTTCCGCCGCGCAGGCGTCAAGCGCGGCGCCGGTAAACGGACAAACAGCCACCCTTTTGCCCAATGGGTGTGTTTTGCTGGCCGGAGGGCAGGATGCGAGCGGCCATGCCAGCGCGGTCTTGCGGCTGCGCGATCTTCAAGGCACTGAGAGGCAACTGCAGGCTGCATTGCAGCTTGGCCGCACCGGCCACACCGCCACCGTGCTGCCGGACGGCACGGTGCTGATTCTTGGCGGCATCGGCACGGACGGCCAACTGGTTACGTCGGCGGAAATCTTCGATCCTCAGAGCGAAAGCTCACAACTGATCGGCTCGGGCGCTCCTTCGGCCCGCGCTTTTCATTCCGCCACTGTGCTTACTGATGGCCGCGTGCTGATCTCAGGCGGCGTGGGCGCCAATGGTGAAGCACTGGCAAGCGCAGAGCTGTGGGACGCACGCCGGCAAACGGTCGCGCCTGTTTCCAGCCCGCCTTCCACGCGCCGCAATCATGCGGCAACCCTGCTGCCCGATGGCCGCGTGCTGCTGACGGGCGGCAAGAATGCGAGCGGAAAACCGGTAGCACCGGCGGAGGCTTTTGATCCGCAGTCGCAAACGTTCTCCATCGTAGACGCCGCATCCCTGCTGCCCCTGAAGAGGCAGGCCGGGCAGGCTCAGGCTTTTTCTCCGCAAGATGGCGCCGCGAATGTTCCTGTCGACGCGTTGATCGCTCTCCGCTTCTCCCGCGCACTGCGCATGGAGAGCATTACCGATCAAACGATCATCCTCAACGGCCCCTCCGGCATGGTGGAGGCAAAGATCGTGGGCGCGGAAGCGGGCATGCTGGCTTTCATTACGCCGCAATCCCCGCTGCTGCCCGGAATAACCTACCTGGTCAGGCTCTCCGGAGCGGCGGATGCCGATGGAACCAGCGTTGTTTTCAAGGAATTCACCTTCACCACCGCCGGTGATGCGCCGCAGAGCGACGTATGGAATCCGACGCTCGACTGGATGACGCACAATTCGCCTTCCACGTGGCAGAACCTGCCTCCCTTGCGGGCGCGCGCCGGGGTAACGGCGTTTGCCGGGCAGGTGCTCAAGCTGGATGGCACGCCGCTGGCGCATGTGAAGCTGCAGATCGGCGCTCAAGCTGTCTTCAGTGACGGCACGGGGCGCTTCCTTCTGGAAAACCTGGCGGCCGGCCACAACGTCATGATGATCTTTGGCGATTCGGCCAATACCCCGCTGCGTAAATATGGCGTGTATGAAGTTGGCGTTGACGTAAAAGGAGGCATTACCAACGTTCTCTCCTACGTGATCTGGATGACTCCGCTCGATACCGCGCACACGGTGAAAATCCCGTCGCCGACCATGGCGGAAACCGTAGTGACATCGCCTCTGCTGCCCGGGCTCGAGCTGCACCTGCCGGCGAAAACCGTGATTACTGACGCGCGCGGCAATACGGTGACTGAGATCACCATCACGCCAGTCCCGCTGGACCGTCCGCCCTTCCCGCTGCCGCAGGGAGTTCCGGTGCCGATCTACTTCACCATTCAGCCGGGCGTCTCGTACATCAAAGTCCTGAGCAGCACCGGGCCGAAAGGCGCGCGGCTGTTCTATCCCAACTCGCACCTATTTCCGCCGCGGACGCCTTTCCAGTTCTGGAACTACGACGCCGACCAGAAAGGCTGGTTCATCTATGGACAAGGCCACGTTTCCCCCGACCGCTCGCAGGTGGTCCCCGATCCCGGAGTGGAGATTTATGAATTCACCGGCGCCATGGTCTCCAATCCCGGCAACGGGCCTTCCGATGGGCCTCAATCCGGCAACAACGACGGCGGCGGCGATCCTATCGACATGGGCACAGGTCTGTTCGTCTACAGCAAGACCGACCTCATCCTGAACGACCTGATCCCAATCGTCCTGAGCCGAACCTACCGGCAAAACGATCCTGTCTCGCGCTCTTTCGGCGTGGGCACCGGCATGCCCTATGACATGTTCCTGGTCGGCGACAACAACACGTTCCCCGAAGGTTACACATTCCAGGACCTGATCCTGCCCAATGGCGGACGCATACACTTTCAGCGCACCTCGCCCTGCACCGGCACGAACGGCTATTGCGACTTCACCAATGCCATCTATGAGCACACATCGTCCGGCACTGACTTTTATGGCGCGATCCTCAAGTTCCAGAACTGCTCGCCTTCCGGCATATGGACCCTGACCAAGAAAGACGGCACGGTCTATTGCTTCCCGGATTCTGACGCTTCGAACAATGGGCGCACGGCCGCGCCCAACGGCTTGCGCGACCGCTACGGCAACTCGCTGATCTTCACCCGCGACGGCAGTCACAACCTTACGCAGATCTCCACGCCGAACGGCCGGTGGATCAACTTCACGTATGACGCCGGCAATCGCATCACCCAGGCGCAGGACAACATCGGACGGATGGTCACCTACTCCTACGATGCCGGAGGCCGCCTCACGCGCGTGGTCGACGCCAATGGAGGCACGTGGAACTACACCTATGACGCCTTCAGCCAGATGACGTCCATCCAGGACCCCCGCGGCATCTTTTATCTGGCCAATCAATATGACCAGAACGGGCGGGTGATCCGGCAGACGCAGGCGGACAATACCAGCTTTGCCTTCAGCTACACCACGGACCCAATCACGGGAAACATCACCCAGACTGATATGACCGATCCGCTCGGGTTCGTTACTCGCCTGGCCTTCAACGCGAACCGCTACACCAGCAGCAGGATTCTCGCGCTGGGCAGGCCGGAGCAGCAGACCTTCACTTACAACCGCGATCCGAATACCAACCTGCTCAACAGCGTGACCGACCCGCTGGGCCGCCAGACCGCTTATACGTATGATGCGAATGGAAACGTGCTGACGGTGACCGAACTCGCCGGGACGCCGAACGCCGTCACCACCACGTTTACCTATGAGCCGAATTTCAACCAACGCTCTTCGATCACCGATCCTCTGAACCACACCACAACCTTCTCCTATGATGGCTCGGGCAATTTGATTGCAATTATCGATCCCCTGGGCCACCAATCCACGCTGCAGTTCAACTCGCAGGGGCAGCCGGTTTCCATCACCGCCCCGGCGGGGAATACCTTGCAGTTTTCCTATGACGGCGCCGACCTTGTCAGCCTGACGGACTTCAGCGGGAACACGACCTCGCGCTTCGTTGATAGTGCAGGCCGACTGGCGGCATTGACCGACGCCTCCGGACAGGTCAGAAAATATTCCTACAATGCGCTGAATGAGGTCGTACAGATCACCGATCCGCTGCAGGGAACAACTTCTTACAGCTATGACGTCAATGGGAACCTGGCCAGTTTCACCGACGCTCTGGGCCACACCACCAGTTGGACCCATGACAACATGGAACGGGTGGTGACGCGCGTTGACCCGCTGCTGCGCCAGGATTCCTTCAGCTATGACAAGAATGGAAACCTGGTTTCCTATACAGACAAAAAAGGGCAAGTCACCAGCTTCGCCTATGACGCGCTGAACCGCAGTACGATGGTTGGTTTTGGAACTGTGGTGAACGGAGGATCGACCACCTACCAGAGCACCATTAATCTTACCCTCGACGCGGGCAACCGGCTTACCCAGACCGTGGACAGCGTCAGCGGGACCATCACACGGGGCTATGACAACCTGGACCGGCTGACCTCAGAAACCACGCCGCAAGGCTCCATCAGCTACTCCTACGATGCCGCCAGTCGGCGGACCGGCATGACCGTCAGCGGGCAGACGCCGGTCTCCTATACCTGGGACAACGCCGACCGCGTCACGCAGATCACGCAGGGAACCACGGTCACTTCGGTTGCCTATGACGCTGCGAACCGCCGCTCGTCAGTGACGCTGCCGAATAATATTGTCGTCTCCTATAACTATGACAGCGCGTCGCGCCTCAGCGGCATGACTTATCAGCTTGGCAGCACGACGCTGGGCACGCTTTCCTATACCTATGACCAGATGGGACGGAAGACGCAGGTGGCCGGCAGCTTTGCGCGCACCGGCCTGCCCGCTCCCATGGCTTCTGCCAGCTACGATGCCGCTAATCAGTTGGTGAACTGGAATGGCGTGCCGATCTCCTATGACGCCAATGGCAACATGCTTTTTGACGGCGTGAATACCTTCACTTGGGACGCGCGGAACCAGATGGCGACCTTGAACGGCGTGAGCCTGCAGTATGACGCTTTCGGACGCAGGACCACCAATGCGGCTGGAACATCGTTCGTTTATGACCGCTCCAACCCGGCGCAGGAAAAGTCAGGCAACACGGTCATGGCCAATCTGATCACGGGAGCCACGGACGAGGTGTTCAACCGCGCCGATGCCGCCGGCTCATTCGTCCAGCTCAAAGACAATCTGGGCAACACGCTGGCCCTGGCTGACGCCACCGGTGTCCTGGTCACGTCCTATACGTATGATCCTTTTGGAAGGACCACGGTCTCCGGCGCCGCCAGCGCCAACGTCTTCCAATTCACCGGAAGGGAAAACGACGGCAACCTTTATTACTATCGCGCGCGCTATTACAACCCGATCATGGGGCGGTTTATCAGCCCTGACCAGATTGGGTTCTTAGGCGGCGATGCGAACCTGTACGGCTATGTGCATAACAGTCCGGTCAATGCTACCGACCCCAGCGGCCATTGCGGCGTGGCTTGCGCCGCTATTCCTATTGCGATTGATGCAGGCCCTCCAGGCTGGGTCGCCCTCGCTGGAGCTGCCGTTATCACAGCTCCCCTCTGGATACCCCCCGCAGCTCAGGCCATCAGCCAAGGGCTCGACGCGCTGGACAACGCTCTCAATCCGGCCATCCCCATCCCCGATACGGCGAACCCGGGAAGAAAACCTCCGGGGGGCGGCGGCAACAACGGCGATGGCAACAATGATGATCCGTGCTATACGCCCGAAGACGTTAATAATGCGCAACAGCAGTATCCTAATAAGGCTGGAAGAACGGAAAACCATCACGTCACTCCGAAATATCTGGGTGGCGACCCTAAGGGGCCTACGGTTCCGCTTGATGGGGCATATCACCAGTTAATTACCAACGCCTTCCGCAACGAGTGGGATTATGGAACAGGACAAGTGCCTACTCCAGACGAACTGCAGGACATCATGGATAGGGTCTACAATCAGTTTCCAACCACTCCTTGTAAATAGATGGGAAGCGGATGATGCCGGAGACGAGTTTGCAAAACGCTCGAGAAATGCTGGAAGAGATAGCCAAACATCGTGGATCGAAGGTTACTGCCGCCCAGGAGTTCGATCCCAATGTCTGCACGTTTACCCAAGACGCGCGGAACAGGGCGGTGCTGGTGGCAAGCTCGGGTCAGCCGTTTGCCTGCAAGACCGTCTTCCAGACCGCCGGTCTGAAGGTGCGGCTGTTTGCGAATGACAACTTTTTGCGGATCATGTTGCTCCATGATGTTGACGTAGAACCGTTCTCGCTGAACCGAACCGACAGGATACAACTGCTGAAGCCGGCGGGTGAGATCGTCCTGGGCGCGCGCAGATATCCGATCTCTACGCGAAGCGGATCTGCTCCGGAGCCCCACAGCGGAACCTTTAATAATGCCGATTTCCTGCGCCTGCTTGAGACGCTGAACATGGGAAAAGAGGACAGCCTGCACGTTTATGCCAATGGGCTGGTGATCTATCTATTGTCGCCTTCAATGGAAAGGGCAGACGGAACGATTGCGGCCGGAGCGAGCTTCTTGTTGCAATTGCCTGCCGAACCGCAGAAAGTCGATCTGCAAAGACTTCCCGCCAACTTTAGTTCGCTGCTTCCTCTGGTTCGGGCCTGGGGAACACTCGACGATGAAGAGCGGGAAGATCGCCGCGAGAAACTCCCGCGTCCTGCACTTCAGGCGATGGTCGAGCAGGTGAGGCCGTACCTGCCTGCCATCGATTCTTATCTTCACCAGTTTGGCGACGCACCGCTTTCGGAGGCGGCTGTTGCCCTGGGTGCTCTAGCAGAATTTGTGGTTGAAACTGAACTCTTTCTTAAGCGGTGACAGCCAATCACCTGGCGGCCCCTTGAAGCAACCGCGCCGCTGGCCAGCAGCGGGATAGGATGGATCTCCATGACCTGGTGTAAGTCATGCCGAAAATCGCATGAGTCGGCCTCTGGAAGTGACGCTAGACCGACTGATCAACATTCAGTTGCTCTTAGGCACGGACTTTCGCTGAAGCCACTGTGGAGCACATCAGTTGCTTGTGCCGCCCCGAAAAGAAATGGTGAGCGCGGAAGGAATTGAACCTTCAACCTACTCATGAAGAGTCAGTTTTCCCGGTGGTCCATTTCGCGGCACAGATCTCTAAGTCTTCTGAAATGATGCCCCATGGTTACATCAAGGTGAAAGAAGGAAAGACACAGAGTGCTGGGCGAGTCCTCCCACTGACACCAAGAGCCCGAGAAACGCTCCTTATATTAAGGATGGAGCCCCGGCGGAAGCGCTGGGTCTTTCCGGGGCCGGGTAATTCAGGTTACCTCGTCAGCATCCAGAAATCTCATCTCAGAGCAGTCAGGAAGGCCAGCTTGGAACGGTTCCCGTTTTACCGTTGGCGGCATACGTTCGGCACCAGATGCGCCGAAGCGGAATGGATCGGCACACCTTGGCAAAATTGATGGGGCACAGTTCACCACGAATCACCGAGAAGTACTACATCCACGTGACCGAGCCACATATTAGCCAGGGGTTCGAGCAGTTTATGGATTATCAGGCAAAGCGGCTCGGGACCAGCCAGCCGACAATTCCCGTCCAATGAGCCGTGACACATGCTTATCAACTTTATTTCAGAAACCGACTCGAGCACCTGGGTTCGGGACCAGGGGCGGAGGTTCAAGTCCTCTCTCCCCGACCATTATTTTCAATCACTTACAGTCCTCAGCGATGTGGTCGAATTTGAGGCTGCAAAAGCCTCAAAGATCCAGTTCAATTCAGGCAGTTAGCTTGTGAAAAAAGTACAATGGACTCATGCAACTGAGCCCTTACAATGATTCGAATAAACTTTAGTATTTAGCTCCAAATCCTTTCCGCAATCAAATTCTCATTGCAGGGTCACTAAATGTGCCCGTATCCTTCCGCTTGTGATGCTTGCCGGTTGGGCTTGCTTTTGGGAGATGTGAACAATGGCTGCTGAAAAATGAAACCGATATGCTTGACTTTGTGGACGAGAAACCTTCGGCCGACGGTAAGGGTGACGAACCTAAAGATGACAAAGACGATCAGGACAAAGGGGTGGCCCCCAAGGTAAAGAACTTCAAGGCAGTTATGTCAACGCTAGTTCCTGTCGCTGCAATCTTAACAGTTATCAGCGGTGGAATTGCTACTTATTTCAAGTTCGTTGAAATGCGACATGAGTTCAAGATATCAGAGGATCGTATTCAGTTGCAGATCGAAGACAAGAAAGCGGATCAGTTGAGATCCGATAAGGAAAGAGCAGCTCATGACTTGGAAGCTGTTCAATCTCGGGCTGACCAAGCCAAAGCAGACCGAATTCCAAAGGCCAACGGTAGCAACTCCGTGTTGGCCTGAAGGAACAATGAACAGCCCCGTGCCACCTCGTTCATTACCCAAGTGAACAACGTGATGGGAACATGCGCACAAGCCTCACAAGCGAGGCGCTTTATTCCTGTGGGCGGGTTCAGGATCAGCGTCCTGCGCCAGAAGTAATCTGGTTTCGCAGATCCCACAGTTCCTTGTAGGCAACGTGCTGCATTCGCTGTTGCAGGATCTCGACTGGGGTTCCCGATGTTCCGATGACGCCGCCGCCAATGATGCGCTGCGCCAGCTTCAAATGGTGGAAGCGGAACAACTGCATGCGCTCATCGAAGTCGAGCATTCGTTCGGCAACATCGTGCAGCCCAAAAAATTCTTGATGCCGGCGATAGATATCGTCTGCTGTCAGGCCTTTCTCCGCGAGTTGCTCCTGGAAGGCGTCACCAATGCGCGGTGCAATATGCAAGAGGGAAAGAAATCCCGGTGAATCCAACCCGCTGCCATGTCCCAGGCCGGAGCGGATGATGTGATAGTCGTACGGAGTAATTGTCTCAAGTACATGCAGCAGCGAAATCGGATATTCCAGCATTGCATTGGCGCGTCGCATGAGCCGCGCAGAGTTAGGATAGTTGCCTTCTGTAAGTGACACGCGGGCGCGCTCCAGCTCCCAGCTTGCTCCCTTCATCAGCAACTCTGAGGACTGGTGCACCACCTGGAACGTCAGCTCGTCAGGGTGCGAGAGTTCTTCCATTGCTGTCTGCAGCGAAAGCAGATCATCGGTGCGGAGATAGCGTTCATAGTCGGTGGCGCCCTTGCCTTCCAGGATGGGCTTGTGAAACTCATTTGGCATGGATTGTTCTTGGCTCCCTCTGCTATTAAAGCGATTCGCAGTCCCTAGCCGGCATGAACGGACTGTCCGCCGCAGCGTTCACGCACGTTACTGCCATGATATCAATTTGAGAGTGTGGGGGATCTATCCGTTTCTGCGTCGCAGAAAGCCTGGCACCATCGCTGCAAGAGACGCGATCACGAGGGCTGAACCAACAATGGCGAATGCCCTCGGCAGAGTTCCATGACTCCAGGTCTGTATGAGCACGCCAAAGGGGAAGAGCACGGAGCCAAGGAGCAGGCCCAAAGCGAGAAGAAACTTCCATTTTTCCGCGATTGAGATTTGGTGTGAGGCGATGGCCAGAACAACTAGCAGCATCGAGAGACCGAGCCAGTGTCCGTGCACGTCGACCTGGCGATCGTAGTTATATTTTGCCTGTTGGTATTGAAGAAGAGCTTTCTCCGCATCTGCGGGATTTCTTTGAGCTGCCGCCTGAAATCCTGTAGTGAGAGACACGCCCATTCCATCCAGCGCCTGATGCTCGGCAAATACCGCGTACCACAGCCCATAACTCATGCCCAGTATGGCAAGCGCAAGACCGCCGAACAAGAGGAGTTGCCGCGCGCTCATGAGTGGGTCCCTTTTGCTATGGTATCAATGCTGCCGGTATAGCGCAGAATGCCAATCCAGATGGCTAGCAGCGCCACGATCACGAGCAACCCTCCGATATCGGCAGCTGCGCCGGCAAGAAGCCTGAAGCGCCTCTCCAAGAGCACGCAGACTGGAAGAAGCAGAGATCCCAGAAGCAGGGTTGCTGTCCAGCGGCGTTTCCACACTTCCGCAAGTTGAACGTATGGCTGAAAGAATGCCACCAGCATAGCGAGCAGCCCAAACTCAATCACATGCGCGTGCGCGGCGATCTTGACAGCTTTATCGCCTTGGAGCTGTCCGTAATCAGCCAGGGCCTGATTGATCTGGGCCGAGTTCTGCGCGGCAGCGCCTGAGCTCATCTGGAAAAGAATTGTGTAATCTGCCGCTTCGTGCCTGTAAAGATCCACGCCCGCGTAGTACGCGCCGTGAAGAAAGCCCAAAAGAATAAGAGTGAGGCCACCGGCCAACAGCCAACGCGCAGACGTGCTGCGATCACGCAGGAACCAGTCTGAGCATGCAGGCTGCCTGGTACGAACGTGGCGCATAATGCCAACCAAATAAGCTATGGTTACAATCAGCACAAGCAAGCCGCCAAGATCGGCAAGGATGCTGGCCCACCCAATTGCCTGTAACGGGCTGTATGCCAGGCCAACGTAGTGAATCAAAAAGACGCCGACAGGCAGCAGAACTGCTCCCAATACAAAGAGCCAGCCTAGACGCCGTCTAACGTTTTCAGAGAGGCCAACCCAGGGTTGAACGAGCGCGAACAACAGCGCGAGATAGCCAAAAGCAATCAGGTGAACGTGCGTATCCACCTTGGTGCCGCGGTTTTCCAGAAACTCTCCAGTACTTTTGAAGTGCTCTGCGACCGCAGCGCTATCGCCCGCCTGGGCCGCGTGAGCTGCAGCAGTCAAGCTGGCGCCTGCGCGTGCGGCATTCTGGTGCAGGACAAAGACAGCAAAAATATCACCAAAAATCATTCCTACCAGAATCATGCCGATCCCAGCGAGTGTAAGCAGCCGGCGTGGGCTGAGCGGCGCAAAGTCCACAACATCCAAGTGCGTCATGGCAATTGACGGTTCGGGTGTGGACATAAGGGTTATCCTTGGTTGAGAATGCACTTGCCCGCGGCACGCGCAAGCTCCGAAAAACTGGCCTTATTTGAAAGCGAACGCTTGAGTGTAAAGTCAGATACTTTAGGTGGTCAAATATCTTCTTTGGGGTAATGAACTCAAAGATGTGGTGCGAAGTAACCAGCAGCCTGCGGCCAGGGCTCTCAGCGATGTCGAGGACTTAAGCATTGTCTAAATCCCAGTTGCGTTCGACAGAGAGATTCGGCAACCAATCCCGCTCCGTCAGTGAGCACGCTGATACATTTGCCAGGGACCATCTGCCCCCAAGAGAACTGTGGCCTGTTATTAAGACCTGCGGCATGGCTGAGCTGGAATATCCTGTTCATCTCAATGCGGCTGTGCAATTGCTGGATCACAACGTTGAAGCGGGTGCTGGAGCACGCCCCTGCCTTCATACAGACGGCGGTGTTTGGACTTATCAGCAATTGCTGGAGCGCGCGAACCGCCTGGCAAATCTGCTGGTGAGCCATGGACTTCAGCCGGGAGAGCGCGTTCTGTTACGCGACGCCAATACTCCCATGCTGGCGGCCTGCTGGTTTGCGGTGTTGAAGGCAGGAGGCATTGCGGTTACGACCATGCCTCTTTTGCGCGCGCAGGAGCTGGCCGCGATTGCTGCGAAAGCCAAGGTCAAATACGCGCTTTGTGCCGGCGAACACCTCGCTGAACTGAACGAAGCAAAGCGATCAGCCCCCAAGCTGGAAAAAATAATCTGCTATGAGAATCACAGTCTCACGCAGGTTCCTTCTTTGCTGGCTGAATACCCAGAGACGTTCACGAACGCAGATACCGCGCAAGATGACGTTGCTCTCATCGCATTCAGCTCAGGCACCACTGGAGAGCCCAAAGCCACGGTCCATTTTCATCGTGACATCCTGGTGGTATGCGATACATTTTCAAAACACGTACTCAAGCCGAACCCAAATGACATCTTCTGCGGCAGCCCACCCCTGGCATTTACCTTCGGATTGGGTGGACTGTTGCTCTTTCCTATGCGTGCAGGTGCTTCTACGCTTTTGCTGCCGAAAGCCAGCGCGGAAGGCTTGCTGCAGGCGATGGAGCGCCACAAGTGCACGATCTGTTTTACCGCGCCAACGCTCTACCGCAGCATGGTGGAGTTGGTTCCGCGTTATGATCTTTCGTGCCTGAAGAAATGTGTTTCCGCCGGCGAGCGGCTGCCCCTCGCCGTATTCGAGGCGTGGCGAAAAGCAACTGGCATTTCGATCATCGACGGAATTGGATCAACGGAGTTGCTGCACATCTTCATTTCTGCTGCTGGTAATGAGATCCGCCCTGGCGCGACCGGGAAGGTTATACCGGGATATGAAGCGACGGTTGTGGACGAGACGGTCCAACCGCTTCCCGCGAACACCATAGGCCGTCTGGCTGTGCGTGGTCCAACCGGCTGCCGCTATTTAGACGCGCCTGAACTTCAGCGCAAATACGTGCAGAATGGCTGGAACATCACGGGCGACGCGTATCGACAGGACGAAGATGGTTACTTCTGGCACGAAGGCCGCATTGATGACCTGATTGTGAGTTCCGGCTACAAGATTGCAGCCATAGAGGTTGAAGCAGCCCTCATGGACCACGCTCAAGTTGCTGAATGTGCCGTGGTCGGAGCGCCAAGCGAAGAGCGTGGCGAGATCGTCAAAGCTTTCGTGGTGCTCACTGAAGAACAAGCGGCCAGCGATCAGATGCGGCGAGAGCTGCAGGATTATGTGAAATCCCGAATCGCACCGTACAAATATCCGCGCGCGATAGAGTTTGTGACTGAATTGCCGCGTACCTCTACTGGCAAACTTCAGCGGTCACGCTTGCGCGAGCAAGAGCGACGGAAGTAATCCCAATGATTCGAGCGCTAGTCAGGCACCACAGCGGTGACTTCAATCTCCACCCGCGCGGCAGCCTCGATCAGGCCAGAAACTTCCACCACAGACATGGCAGGATAATGGCTGCCAATCATTTCGCGGTAAGCCGCACCCACCGCTTTTGCAGCCGCCAGATATTCGTTTTTATCGAGGACGTACCAGGTCACGCGCGCGATATGTTCAGGCTTGGCGTTTGCCTCGCGCAAGATCTCCACAATATTGGCCAGCGCCTGGCGCACCTGCGCGGTAAAGTCGCTGCTTGTAAACTGGCCCTGAGCATTCCAGCCAACAATGCCGCTTAAAAAAACCATGGTTCCTTTTGCAGCGACGCCGTTGGCGTAACCCCTGGGTCGTGCCCAATTTGGTGGGTGCAGAAATTTCATTCCGTTTCAATCCTCTTCATTTTTCTCCAAGGTATGCTTTGATAATGCCACGCGCAATAATCAACTGCTGCACTTCGGTGGCGCCTTCGTAAATGCGGAGAGGACGAATCTCACGGTAGAGCTGCTCGACCGTCTGCCCACTTGCCACGCCAAGCGCGCCAAAGATCTGCATCGCTGAGTCGACGGCTTGTTGCGCAATTTCTGTTGCCGTCAGCTTGGCCATGGCTGCTTCCACCGTGACTGGCTGGCCCTGATCTTTCAGCCATGCGGCGCGATAGGTGAGCAAGGCTGCGGCGTCGATGTCGGTTGCCATTTTGGCCAGCTTGGCCTGGGTTAACTGGAAGTCTGCCAGCGTCTGGCCAAACATTTTGCGCGACGTGGAGCGCGAGAACGCTTCCTTGAGTGCGCGCCTTGCAAAACCCAGAGCTGCCGCAGCTACGGATGATCGAAATATGTCGAGTGTAGACATCGCGATCTTGAATCCCTGGCCTTCTTCGCCAAGAAGCTGAGTGGCAGGAATTCTGCAATTGTCGAATACTAAGCGCGCCAGCGGATGCGGCGCCATGACCTCAATGCGTTCTGCGATCTTGAGTCCGGGTGAATCGGCATTAATGATGAAGGCAGAAATTCCCCTGGAGCCCGAGTCTTCACCGGTCCGGGCAAATGTTACATAGAAATCCGCGATGCCGCCATTGGAGATCCACGTCTTTTCACCGCTAATAAGGTAATAATCGCCGTCTCTTTTGGTCGCGCATTTGAGAGCTGCAACGTCTGATCCTGCATCCGGCTCGGAGATGGCAAACGCCGCGACAGCGGCGCCGCTGGCCACGCGGGGAAGATATCGCTGCTTCTGGTCGTGTGTGCCGAAGTTGGATATAGCGCCGGACCCCAGGCCCTGCATGGCAAAAGCGAAATCCGCGAGGCCCGAATGGTAGGCCAGGGTTTCACGAATCAGGCAGACGCCGCGTGTATCAATTGTGTCAGCAGAGGCGCCGTACGTTCTGCCGCCGATGGCATACTTCAACCATCCGCCTTCGCCGAGTTGACGCACAAGTGTGCGACACGCTTCATCTACTTCCCTCACCGAGTGCGGATGAGTGCCCTCTGACAGCGCGTGGCCCGCCCAAAGCTCCAGGTCTTCTGCCAGTGTCTTGTGGCGAGGCTCCAGAAAAGGCCAGTCGAGATGGCTGCTCATGCTGTCAGTCTCCCTTGAACACCGGCTTTTGTTTGGCGACAAAAGCCTGATAGGCGCGTGAGAAATCTTTGGTCGCCATGCAGATGGCCTGCGCCTGTGCTTCCGCGTCAATGGCCTCGTCCAGCCCCATGTTCCATTCCAGATGCATCATTTTCTTGGTCATGCCGTGGGCGAAAGTCGGACCGGAAGCCAGTTCAGCCGCCAACGCTGCAGCAGCCGTTTGCAGTTCCTCTGGCACGTAAAGGTGGTTGAGAAAGCCCCAGCGTTCAGCTTCATCGCCGTTCATGCTCCGGCCGGTGAATAAAAGTTCGGCAGCGCGACCTTGCCCGATGATCCGCGGCAGGATGGCACATGCGCCCATGTCACAGCCGGCAAGGCCCACGCGGGTGAAGAGAAAAGCGGTCTTGCTGCGAGCGGTGCCAAAGCGGATATCGGATGCCATTGCCAGGATTGCGCCGGCGCCGGCGCAGACGCCGTCAATGGCCGCGATGATCGGCTGCGGACATGCACGCATGGCCTTCACCAGATCACCGGTCATTCGCGTGAAGGCAAGCAGGCCCGGCATCTCAAGCTCGGTAAGCGGGCCAATGATCTCGTGCACGTCGCCTCCAGAGCAGAAGTTCTCGCCTGAGCCGGCAAGCACCACGGTCTTTACGTCAGGAGCCAGCGCCATGGCGCGAAACAGGTCGCGCAGTTCTGCATAAGAATCGAATGTCAGAGGATTTTTACGTTCCGGGCGGTCAAGCGTGATGGAAGCAACTCCATCCTTATATGTGTACTTGAAATGCCGGGCCGGATAGTCAGCCAGTGTGCGTCCGGCCAGGTTTGGGCTCGAGAGTTTCGTTCCATCGCTCATCGAACCCTCCCGGGCTGCACCCGCTGGCTCGGCTTTGGCGTTATGGACTTGGCACCGTTGAGGTGCGATTTCAGCTTTCCCAACTCCTTGATCATAGTTTCTTTCTCATCGCTGCTGAGTCCACCGAGCAGTTCGATGATCCACTGCTCATGCCGCAGGGCCATTTCACGAAAGAGCTTCACGCCATTGAACGTCAATCTTACGGTAAAAGCGCGGCGATCTCCGGGGCAGTCTTCACGGGTTACAAGGTGCTGCCGCTCAAGTTGGTCGGTAATCCCGGTTACGTTACCGCCGGATACCATCAGCCGCTGGGAAAGCTCGTTCATGCGCAGCCCGCCGGGACTACGCTCAAGTTGGGCCATCAAATCAAACCGCGGCAGAGTCATGTTGAACTCGCGCCGCAGGCGGAGACGAACCTTGTTTTCGATTTGCACCGTGCATGAAAGCAGACGCAGCCAGAGGCGCAGCGCCTGGTGGTCGCCTTTTTGAGCTCGAGTTTCCAGATCAAGCACTACGTTGGCATCGCCTGAGCCGTTATTGTTCTTGCGGATAGTTGAAGTACTTGCCATTCGATCCCTCACATCACCTCGCCGCCGGCAATCGCGATGGATTGGCCGGTAATTGCTTCACTGCCCGGAAGACAGAGCCAAGCTACTGCGTTGGCCACCTCTTCCGGTTGGACAATTCGTTTTTGAGGATTGGCGGCGCTCAACTCGGCCCGCGCTTCGGCCTCTGTCCGCCCTGTCTTCGCTACGATCCCGTCGATCGTCCGCTGGAACATCTCTGTTTCCGTGTATCCGGGGCAGACAGCATTGACCGTGATGCCCTTGGTCGCGACTTCAAGCGCCAGTGAACGGGTAAGCCCGACCACGCCATGCTTCGCCGCGCAGTACGCAGTAACATAGCCGTAGCCTTTAAGTCCGGCTGTGCTGGCGACATTCACAATGCGTCCCCAGCTGGCCTGAAGCATGGCAGGCAGGACGGCGTGAATACAGTGAAAGGTGCTGTCCAGGTTTACCTGCATCATGCTGCGCCAGAGAGCGAGATCTGTCTTCAGGAAGGGAGCAGAGCGTCCCTGGCCTGCGTTGTTCACCAGAATGTGTATCGGACCAAACTGAGATCGCACAGAGTCAAACGCACGCACGATCGTTTCAGCTTCGCGGACATCCGCTTGAGCATAGTAAAGATGTGGCCTGTTAGCTAGTTCTGTTGGAGGAGCAGCACTGCGGCCAAGCATGGTCACCTTCGCTCCGTGAGCGACGAGCGCCTGCGTCACTGCCGCGCCAATGCCTCGCGTGCCGCCTGTGACAACCGAGTGTTTGCCAGCCAGTGCTTGTGAAATCTGTTCCATGCTTTAAACCTGCAACATCAGCTGAGCACGCGCGATGTTTCTTTCCAGTTGTTCCTTGCCGCTCAGATATTGCTTGGGCCACGTAATGTCGGTGAATCCCTGCTTGGCTGCTTCATGCAAAGTCCAGGCCGGATCAGCCAGGTGTGGCCGGGCCACGGCGCACAAATCCGCGCGGCCCGCGGCAATGATCGTATTCACGTGATCGCCTTCAAAAATATTGCCTACAGCAATCGTTGGAATACCGATCTCATTGCGAATCTTGTCTGCAAACGGGACCTGGTACATGCGGCCGTAAACTGGTTTTTCAGCCTTGCTGACCTGCCCGGACGAGCAATCAATCACATCCGCTCCCGCTTCTTTGAAAAAGCACGCAACTTGCGCCGCATCTTCCGGGGTGAGCCCGCCCGGTACCCAGTCGTGGGCGGAGATGCGGACGCTCATGGGAAGCTGCTGCGGCCATACCGCGCGCATGGCTTGAAAAACTTTCAACGGGAAGCGGCAGCGATTCTCCAGTGAGCCGCCATATGCGTCGGTGCGCTGGTTGGTGAGCGGCGAAATGAAGCTCGACATTAAATAACCGTGAGCACAATGGAACTCCAACCAGTCAAAGCCGGCCACAGCGGCGCGCCGAGTGGCGGCAACAAAATCATTCTTGATGCGGCACATGTCAGTCTGCGTGGCCTCATGAGGCACCTGAGAAACGTTAGCAATGTAAGGCAAAGGAGAAGCTGAAATCAGCGGCCAATTACCAACCTGCAGCGGCTGGTCAATGGCGTCCCATCCCGTGCGTGTTGAGCCTTTGCGCCCGGCGTGCCCGAGCTGAAACGCGATCTTAGCGTCGGTGTGCGTATGCACGAAATCAACCACGCGCTTCCAGGCATTTTGCTGATCATCGTTCCACATGCCCGGGCAGCCCGGGGTGATGCGCGCCTCGGGCGAGACGCAGGTCATTTCGGTGACTACCATGGCAGCGCCACCCATGGCGCGCGATGAAAGGTGTACAAGATGAAAGTCATTGGGTAGGCCATCTTCTGCCATATAGGTGGCCATCGGAGAGCAGATTACGCGGTTCTTCAGCGTAATGCCGCGGACTGAAATGGGCGTGAACATCGGCGGCAGCGGACGATTCACGCCGTTGCGTCCGGCAAACCATTTTTCTACCCGCGCGATATAGCCCGAGTCCCGCAGTTTGAGATTGGCATGGCCTATGCGCTGGCTGCCGGTGAGCAGGCCGTAAGCAAATTGTTCCGGCTCCTGATGAACGTAACGCTCAACTTCTTCGAACCACTCCATGCGGTTGCGCGCCGCGCTTTGCAATTTTAGGGCTTCGATTTCGCGTTCTTCCTGATAGCGTTGCAGCGCTCCTTCAACGTTGCCATCATGGGTGGAGAGCACGCGGGAAAGCGCAATGGCATCTTCCATGGCCAGCTTGGTACCAGAGCCGATGCTGAAGTGAGCCGTGTGAGCCGCGTCGCCGATCAACACAATATTCTTATGAAACCATTTTTCGCACAGAACGCGGTTGAACTTGAGCCAGATCGCCGCGCCGCGCAGATGTTTGGCATTGGAGATGAGTGGATTGCCGTCAAGCCTTTCGGCAAAAAGCTTTTCGCAGAGCGCGATCGACTCTTCCTGCTCCATCTTGTCGATGCCTGCGGCTAGCCAGTTTTTCTCCGGTGTTTCAATAATGAATGTGGACCATTCATCGTCAAAGCGGTAGGCATGCAGGTTGAACCAGCCCCAATCGGTTTCCTTGAAGTCGAAGGTAAAAGCGTCGAGCTTTCGTCGGCTGCCCAACCAGACAAAGCGGTTGCGCCGGACCTGAATGTTGGGCTTGAAGATGCTCTCATATTTGCGTCGAGTGATCGAAGAAGCGCCATCTGAGGCGATGACCAGATCGTATCGGTCGGCATAATCATCAGGATCTGTGACTTCGGTCTGAAAGACGAGCTTCACACCCAGGCCGGCGGCGCGCTCTTGCATGATCTGGAGCAACTTGATGCGGGCGATCCCGCAGAAGCCGTGACCGCCCGAGGTGATCTTGTTGCCTTTGAAAAAAACGTCGATATCGTCCCAGTGGCGGAAAGAGCGGGTAATTCCCGCGTGGGTCTCCGGATCTACGCCGCGGAACCCGTCCATGGTCTTGTCAGAGAAGACGATGCCCCAGCCAAACGTGTCAATGGGCCGGTTGCGTTCGATGACCGTGATGTCCCATGAAGGGTTAGCTTTTTTGAGCAGAATGGAAAAATAAAGTCCGGCGGGGCCGCCACCCAGGCAAACGATTTTCATGGTCTGCTTCCGATCGATAGCTTCATCAGAACTTTGGTGACGGCAAGAATCCCTTCACCACGCAATTCCTGTCCTTCGCCGAGGTAAAGCTTCTGGACTTCCTTCTTGAAAAGCCGCTTGGCCATTTCGCCTCAATGCATGTAGTGGTTTCGTAACAGTAGGAGCTTAATAGAGACAGTCGCACGGCTCGCGCCAATCAGGGAAAGTTCGGAGCATGTGCCGAAATTCTAGGTCTAAACATTTTAGATGTCAAATATCTTGTCAATCTGTCAATTCCGGAATATAGTTTTCCAGCCCCAGGAGGGAGAAAAGTTATGCAACATCGTCTGGTAATAAATTTTGTGACATGGTCGCTTGCTTTGTTGTTGTGTCCAGCTGCTTTCGGCCAGAGCATCACCGCCACGTTGCAAGGGCGGGTGACCGACAATTCCGGCGC
>Ga0105245_10001738_pt1 | contig 19855 bp, 14 predicted proteins | sample KBSM54metaG_FD_81523 | JGI IMG/M metagenome (GOLD analysis project Ga0105245, IMG submission 81523) | Miscanthus rhizosphere microbial communities from Kellogg Biological Station, Michigan, USA - KBS M5-4 metaG | ecosystem: Host-associated > Plants > Roots > Rhizosphere > Soil | place...
AATGTTTCCAGCCCGGAGTTCCGCGCGCGATGTATATGCCGTACCCGTTCCAGATAATCCAGAGCGCGACCAAGATCCAGATGGTGTTCGAATTTGCGAACGCGCAACGCACCATCCACCTGACGAAGATGGATTCCTATCCGAATGTGCTGTACATGGGCTACTCGGTCGGCCATTGGGAAGGCGATACCCTTGTCGTCGATGTGTCGGATTTCACCGACGCAACCTGGTTCGACCGGTCCGGCAATTTCCATAGTGACGCGCTGCACGTGGTGGAGCGCTTCACTCCCATGGGGCACGACGCCATTCGCTACGAAGCCACTATTCAGGATCCACAGGTTTTTACGCGACCGTGGAAAATCAGCATGCCCCTTTATCGGCGGTTGGAGCCGAACGCCCAACTGACGGATTTCCGGTGCGTCGAGATGGTGGAAGAGACCATGTACGGGCATCTTCGCAAGGAGCAGCTGGTCAAGCATTGGGAAGGCACCACCATGAATATCGACGTGACGCGCAAGATTCCGCCAGGGGAAGCCGTGCACGAACGCTACATATCGGGGAACCCGCCGGGGAAATAGCTCTGACAGGTTGTAGAATATGAGGGTCGGGAGGGCCGTCGAAATGCGAACCAGACTATCTGTTGGGGCCGTCGTCGCGGCCGGTATCGCGCTGCTTGTATCGGCGTCGCCAGCTGGGGCACATCATGCCTTCGCGGCTGAATTTGACGAGAAGAAGCCCGTCAAGTTCGTGGATGCGACGGTGACGAAGGTCGAACTGATCAACCCCCATAGCTGGATCCATGTGGACGTGAAGCAGCCTGATGGCACGGTGGTGAACTGGGCGATTGAAGCGGGGAGCCCCAATATCCTGCTGAGGCGCGGCATCACGAAAGACACGCTGCAGAAGGGGCAGAAGATCGTCATCGACGGGTATCAGTCGAAGGACGGCTCGCACAGGGCAAACGGCCGCGACCTCACGCTGCCGAACGGGCAGCATTTATTCCTGGGATCGTCGGGTCCAGGCGAAGGGGCTCCTTACGAAGTGCCGCGTCCGGGAGTGGACACGAAATAGCCTGAGCGGTTAATCCTCGAAGGGCTCGCGCAGGCGCTTGGTTTGGTCGGTAATCGATGAGTTTGTTATCCATCTGAAACCGGCAGCGGATTGCGTTGCGCAAACTGCGCCTGATGCCAGTATGGGTACGCGCGAGTCACCTTGCTTGCTGCATTGAGTTTGGCGATTTGCGGCGCTGTCAGGCTCCAGCTCACTGCGCCGAGATTCTGTTGGAGCTGCTCGGCGTTTCTTGCGCCGAAAATCACCGTCGAAACGGTAGGCCGCTGCAAGAGCCAATTCAGAGCGATTTGCGGCACGCTCTTACCACTTTCCTTGGCGACTTCGTCGATGGCTTCGACCACGTTAAACAAATGCTCTTCTGAAACCTGCGGGCCCATGCTGGCTGTCACGGGAAGCCGGCTGACTTCGGGCGGGAGCTGACCGCGGCGAATCTTGCCCGTAAGCCGGCCCCAACCTAGAGGGCTCCAGATGAGGGCGCCGACCTTTTGATCCAGACCCAGCGGCATCAGCTCCCATTCATATTCGCGTCCAATCAACGAATAGTAGACTTGATGGCCGACATAGCGAGCCCACCCGTATCGATCCGAAACAGCCAGCGACTTCATTAGATGCCAGCCGGAGAAGTTCGAGCACGCGATGTAGCGGACCTTGCCGGAGGTCACGAGATTGTTGAGCGTCGAAAGCGTTTCCTCGACAGGCGTAGTCGCGTCGAATCCGTGCATATGATAGATGTCTATGGTCTCCGTACCGAGGCGGCGCAGGCTGTCCTCGCAGGCGCGGATCAAATGACTGCGCGACGATCCCAGGTCGTTCGGGCCGTCACCCATGGGGAAAGTGGCTTTGGAGGAGATCAGCAGCCGCTGGCGCTTGCCCGCAATCGCTTTGCCCAGGATTTCTTCCGAGAGTCCTTTGGAGTAGACGTTGGCCGTGTCAAAAAGATTAACTCCCGCGTCCAGACAAATATCAACTAGCCTTGTGGCTTCCTCGACGCCGGTTTCTCCCCAGGCGCGGAAGAATTCGTTACCGCCGCCGAAGGTCCCTGCTCCAAAAGAGAGAACGGAGACCTTCAATCCCGAATTTCCAAGTTGTCTGTATTCCATCCTCTGATCTTAAACTCGGATGATATTCTCAAGGTATGATCTGGAAGTTTCTCCTCTTAGTTCTGACGGCTGGGGCGTTTGTAGCTGCTAACGCGCAAGTTAAAGCCTTCCCGTTCGCCTACACGCAGCAGGATCTCCCAAACGGACTCCGCCTGGTGACTATTCCGACCGATTCTCCGAATCTAGTGTCGATCTACATCGTGGTGCAGACCGGATCGCGGAACGAAGTGGAACCCGGCAAGTCGGGCTTCGCGCATCTGTTCGAACACATGATGTTTCGAGGCACGGAGAAATATCCGCCGGAAAAATACAACCAGATCCTGCAACGCGCCGGAGCGGCGTCGAATGCATTTACGAGCGACGACCTCACGGCTTTCTACACGACCTTCTCTAAGGAGGACCTGGCGGAGATTCTCGCCATGGAAGCCGACCGCTTCCAAACGCTGAAGTACACGCAGGAATATTTCAAGACGGAAACTGGGGCGGTCCTCGGTGAATATAACAAGAACAGCTCGGATCCGGAAGAAAAGCTGGATGAGGTACTGCACGATACAGCCTTCGACCGCCACACCTACAAGCACACCACCATGGGCTTCCTGAAGGACGTCCAGGACATGCCCAACCAGTACGACTACAGCCTAAAGTTCTTCGACCGCTACTATCGGCCGGAGTATACGACTATCGTGGTCGCGGGAGATGTCGATGCCAAGCAGGTTCGCGCTTTGGTCGACAAATCCTGGGGTAACTGGAAGCGCGGCAACTATCATCCGGATATTCCCGTTGAGCCAGCACAGCAAGAGCCGCGCGAAAGCAACATCGACTGGCCGTCGCCGACCCTGCCGCTGATCGAGATAGCGTTTCATGGTCCGGCCTACTCGGATACCGACAAAGACTGGGCAGCGCTCGATGCCTTGGCGACACTGGCGTTCGGACGCAACTCGGATCTGCACGAAAAGCTCGTGGTCCGCGAACAAAAGGTGGATCGGCTCGTGGGCGACATGTCCCAGAGTGTCGACCCGAATCTGTTCGCAATTGAGGCGCGAGTCAAGAAGGCCGAGGATGTGTCCTACATTCGCACGCAGATTCTCGACACGATCAAGCGGTTCCAAGACGAGCTGGTAGCGGCGGAGAAGCTGACCGCGGTCAAGAGCCGAGAGCGCTACGGATTCACCATGCAGCTCGACAATAGCCAGTCGGTCGCTGCAGCCGTGGCACGTTACGTTGCACTACGGCGATCACCGGACACGATCGACAAACTCTATTCAATCTATTCCCAGCTGACTCCGGAAGACATTCGCGCCGCGGCGCGGAAATACCTTACCGAGAATAATCGTACGATCGTTACTCTGGCGGGTCCGGCGGGCGGAGGTGGGAAGTGAACTTCTCAGCAGCATGCGTAATGGGAGTGCTTCTTGCGGCGAATGGACTGGCCCAGATGAGAACGGTCACACTGCCCAGTAAATCTCCGGTGGTTAACGTTCGAATCGTGTTTACCGCCGGCGCGGTGGTGGATCCGGCGGACAAACCCGGCTTGGCCCACCTTACTGCAGCGATGCTGGCGGGAGGTGGGACGAAGGATCTCACCTATAAGCAGGTAGTCGACCTGATGTTTCCGATGGCGGCAGCTCTCGGCAGCCAGACTGATCAGGAAATGACAGTGTTCAGCGGGACAACCCACCTGGACAATCTGGCGGCGTACTACAAGCTGGTGCGATCCATGCTGCTCGACCCAGGCTGGCGCGAAGACGACTTCAAACGCATTAAGGACGATGCGATTAATTCGCTGCGAGTGGGCCTGCGCGGCAACAACGACGAGGAGCTGGGCAAGGAGGTCCTCTATTCGGCTCTTTATCGTGGCACTCCGTACGGCCACTACAGCGTGGGGACCATTTCAGCCATCGAGAAGATGACCCTCGACGATCTGAAGCAGTTCTACAAACAACACTACACGCAATCGAATCTCATTCTCGGGCTGGCAGGTGGATATTCGACGGAGTTCCTGGCGCAGATGAAGAAAGATTTCGCGGCGCTGCCGGCAAAGGACGAGACTCCCGCTTCGGCGATGAAGCCTGAGACGATTGACCGCACGCGAGCTTTGATTGTCGAGAAGAATACGCGATCGGTGGCGTACTCGCTCGGTTTCCCGATAGACGTCAAACGGGGCGATCCGGACTATCCGGCGCTACTTCTAATGCAATCGTATCTGGGCCCGCATCGCATGAGCGGCGGCCGCCTGTTCCAGCGCATCCGCGAGATTCGCGGAATCAATTACGGCGACTACGCCTACATCGAGTATTTTCCGCGCGGGATGAACTTGATGGAGCCATCCCCGAATCTGGCCCGGCGCAGCCAGATTTTCCAGATATGGATCCGGCCGGTAGAGCCGCCGGCCGCTGCATTCACACTTCGCCTGGCATTTTTCGAGCTGAACAACCTGATCAAGAATGGCATCCCCGCGGAGGACTTCAACCGGACCAAAGAATTTCTGACCAAGTACGTGAACGTTCTGACAAAGACCAAGAACGCAGAGCTGGGTTATGCGATTGACAGCCTGTATTACGGCATTCCCGGCTACAACAGCTATATCAAGAACGGGATCGCGACGCTAACGGTAGAGCAGGTGAACGTCGCCATCCGAAAGCATCTGCGCGCCGATCGGATTCAGATCGTGGCAGTTTCGGCGAACGCCGAGCAGCTCAAACAGCAACTGGTGGGCTCGGGGCCCACGCCGATAGAATACAATTCGGCCAAGCCCGCGGAGATCCTGGCCGAAGACAAACTGGTCGAAAAACTGGATTTGGGCTTGCGCCCCATGGACGTCCAGATCGTCCCTGTAGCCTCCGTGTTCGAGTGACGCCAGGGGCTTGAAACGACCAGCTTTCCAGGCAGCAGCCTAACGAAGGGCCGGTTTTCGGACGATAACCTAGGGCCGACCGTTATGAGCACTCGAGCCATGCCGCCCGGGCGTCATGGGGAACCTGCGGTTCCTCACGACGACGGATTTCGCGAGTTTGCCGAGAGTATTGTCCAGCATATCGACGAAGTCTTCTTCTGGCGCGATCCCGGCAGCCTGAAACCGTACTTCGTCAGCCATGCTTACGAGAGGATCTGGGGCCAATCCTGCCTCAGCGCCTATAGCGAACCGTCCTCGTGGATCGAATCCATCCACCCGGACGACCTGGAGCGTGTGACTCGCGAGTTTGAGCGCGCGGCCACTGCAACCCAGGCGCAAATTGAATATCGTATTATCCGACCCGATGGCGACGTGCGGTGGATCTGGGCGCGAACGTTTTCGGTCCCTACAGGAGCTGGATCCGCGACGCGATTGATCGGGATTGCGCAGGACGTCACGGAGCGCAAGCAGGCGGAGAAAATGCGGGCGTTCCTGGCGTCCATCGTAGAATCCTCGGACGACAGCATCATCGGAACCGATTTGGATGGAAGAATACTGAGTTGGAATCAGGGCGCTGAACGGCTTTTCGGCTACACGGCTGAGGAGGTCCTCGGGAAACATATTACGTTGCTGTTCCCCGGCAGCCATCGGGCTGACTACCTGAAATCCCTTGACAAAATCCGGCAACAGGAACACATCGAACGCTTCGAATCAGTCCGCGTGGGGAAAAACGGGATACCTCTCGACGTGTCGGTCATTCTGTCACCTATTAAAGATACCTTGCGCCGAACGGTCGGAGTGTCGGCGATTTACAGGGATATCACGGCCAGCAAACTGGCCGATGCCGAGCTGGTCAAGGCCAAGGAGGCGGCAGAAGCGGCCAGTCACGCCAAGAGCACCTTTCTGGCGACCATGAGCCATGAGATTCGCACCCCGATGAACGGCATCCTGGGCATGACTGAGCTGGTTCTGGAAAGCGAGCTTACGCCTGAGCAGCGCGACAGCCTGGAATTGGTTCACCTCTCGGCCGAATCCCTCCTCACGGTGATTAACGACATTCTCGATTTTTCCAAGATTGAGGCGGGCAAGCTGGAGTTCGAATCCATTCCTTTCGATCTTCGCGACAGGCTCGGCGAGATCATGCAGACCTTGGGGTTCCGCGCGCATCAAAAAGGTCTCGAGCTGATCTATGACGTGCACACGGATGTGCCGGTCGCGTTATCCGGGGATCCGGGACGTCTGCGCCAGATCCTAATCAACCTGGTGGGGAACGCTATCAAGTTCACCGAGCAGGGGCAGATCGTGGTCGACGTCAAGCTGGAATCCAGAAGTGCCGACACAGCCTTCGTGCACTTTTCTGTTCGGGACACCGGAGTGGGCATTCCCGCGGAGCACCAAGTAAAGATCTTCGAAGCGTTTTCCCAAGCCGATCAGTCCATGACCCGCAAGTTCGGCGGCACGGGATTGGGACTAACTATTTGCAGCAGACTCGTCGAGATGATGGGGGGTCGAATTTGGGTAGTCAGCGAGCAGGGCAAAGGCAGCACTTTTAACTTTACGGCACAGTTGGGTGTTCAAACGCTGGTTTCTGAAAAATCCGAGCCGCTTCATCCCATGCTCTTGCGCGATCTGCCCGTACTGATCGTGGACGACAATTTTACAAACCGGCAGGTCCTATCCGGGATCGTGAGCCAGTGGGGGATGATACCAACGGCGGTCGAAGGCGGCCGTACGGCGCTGCTGGCGCTGGAATCAGCCAAGAACGCCGGTCGTCCCTTCCCGCTCGTATTGTTGGACGGACAGATGCCGGAAATCGACGGCTTCACGCTGGCGAAACAGATCCAGGGCCATCCGGAGCTGGTACGGACCACCATCATGATGCTTACGTCGGCCGATCAATTGGGCGACGCTACGCTTTGCCGGGAGCTGGGAATCTCAGCTTACCTGGTAAAACCGGTTCGCCAGTCGGAACTTTTGAACTTGATCTGCGAGAGCCTGCAACAAATCCTTCCAGAAGCGGAGATTCGGCGAATTCGAACCGCTCCGCGACGTGTTGCCGGTGCGACGCGAGTGCTGGTGGCCGAAGACAACATTGTGAATCAGACTTTGGCGCGTCGACTGCTGGTCAAGCGAGGGTACGTCGTAACTGTCGTGGGAGATGGGCGCGCGGCGCTAGCCACCCTCAATAACGAATGCTTTGACATTGTGCTGATGGACGTCCAAATGCCTGGCATGGATGGATTCGAGGCCACCGTCGCAATTCGCGAACAAGAGCAATTGTCAGGCGCCCACATCCCGATTGTCGCGATGACCGCGCACGCATTCAAAGGTGATCAAGAACGGTGTCTGGCGATCGGAATGGATGCGTATATTTCCAAACCGATCCGCCAACAGGAACTATACGCAACACTCGAAAACATTCTCGGTCACAACCTGGATGCCGCAAAGGTCCCTGACGAACTTGTCATAAGCGAGTAGTTCGAGTCACTATCAGTGCTCGGAAATGCTCAAGGTGTTGCCATCGGCGTCCTTGAACCAAGCCACTTTAGCGCCGCTCGGGGAACTCCAGATACCCAGATCGTCTTGTTCCATGCCGGGGAAACGCTCGAAAACGACTCCCGCTTTTGTTAGAGCCTTCGCGGCCTGCTTAATTTTGGGAACTTGCCAGCCAAGAACCGTGTAGCCCGCCGGTTTCACCTTCTCGACGATCGTTACCCTCAGCATGATGCCGTGCACATCAAACACCAAGGCAAAGGGCAACTCTTCGGAAACGAGGCGAAGGCCCAGAATGTCTCGGTAGAACTTCTTGGCACGATCAGGATCAGAAGTGGAGACAAAAGCAATGATGCGCTGCTCACCCAGCTGGAATTTATCCGGCATAGATTGAACTCAGCGCGACTGCGGAAACCCTAGATCCACCTTGCTGGTTCCCGGATCGGGCCAGCGGCTAGTGACAACCTTCGTGCGAGTGTAAAACTGAATTCCTTCGGGCCCGTAGATGTGAAGGTCGCCGAACAGAGACGCTTTCCACCCGCCAAAACTGTAATAGGAGACGGGAACGGGAATGGGGACGTTCACCCCAACCATGCCCGCATCGACGTCGAACTGAAATTGCCGTGCTGCGCCGCCATCGCGCGTAAAGATGGCAACGCCGTTGCCGTAAGGGTTCTCATTGATGATGCGCAGAGCCTGATCGTAAGTATCGGTGCGGACGACGCTCAACACCGGACCGAATATCTCATCACGGTAACAGCGCATCCCAGGCTCCACGTTATCCAGCAAGGATGTTCCCAGGAAAAAGCCGGCCCGTTGAGATGCCGGGTCCTGGCGTCCGTCGACAGCCACAGTAGCGCCTTCTGACGAAGCGTTCGCCACGTAGGATGCTACGCGATCACGGTGTTCGCGCGTAATCAGCGGACCCATCTCATTGCCCTCTTCCATGCCGGGGCCGACCTTGATCTTGGCCATCCTCTCGCGGATCGCGGCGATGATTGGATCGGCCACATCGCCCACGGCGACTACCACCGAAACGGCCATACATCGCTCACCGGCCGATCCGAACGCGGCGGATACAGCGGCATCCGCGGCCATGGCCAGATCGGCATCAGGTAAGACCAACATGTGATTTTTCGCGCCGCCCAGCGCCTGCACACGTTTGCCGTTGCGAGTTCCCGTTTCGTAAATCGAACGCGCGACGGGAGTAGATCCGACAAAGCTGACCGCTTTGACGTCGGGATGGTCCAGTAGACGATCGACGGCGACCTTATCGCCCTGCACCACGTTGAAGACGCCATCGGGCACGCCGGCTTTTTTCATGAGCTCCGCCAGATACAGGCTCACCGACGGATCTTTCTCCGAGGGCTTCAGAATGAAGGTGTTGCCGCACGCAATGGCATTGGCGAACATCCACATCGGGACCATCGCGGGGAAGTTGAACGGCGTGATGCCGACAACAACACCGAGCGGTTGCCGGATTTGATAAACGTCGATGCCGCGACTAGCTTGCTCAGAGAATCCACCTTTGAGCAGGTTGGGGATTCCGCAAGCGAACTCGATGTTCTCAAGACCGCGCGCGACTTCGCCCATGGCATCCGGAACGGTCTTGCCATGCTCGGCAGTGAGCAACTCGGCAATCCTGCGCCGATTGGCGTCCACCAGCTCACGCAACTTGAACATGACTTCGGCGCGGCGCGAGAGAGCCGATGCGCGCCATGCGACGAAGGCTTCTTTTGCGATCTGGACCGCGTGGTCCACTTCCTCGGCGTTGGCGAAATCGACCTTGGCCTGCGCTTCACCCGTGGCCGGGTTCCAGACGGTACCAGAACGCCCAGAATCCGACGCGACCAGCTTTCCGCCAATCCAGTGGCTCACCGTCCGAATTTGTGTACTGACATCGGCAATCGCCATATTTTCACCTCACGAGCTCAAGATCCACCGGGCGGTCTTTTCGGCTAACTTGCCGTAGGCCTGAATCGCCATTTCCAAATGCTCTTCCCTGGTGTCTTCAATCTTATTGTGACTGATACCGCGGAGCGACTGGACGAACATCATCACGGTCGGGATTCCCGCCCGCGCCACCTCCGCCGCGTCGTGCAGAGGTCCCGAAGGCAACCGGTGCGCCACACCGGCAATCTCTTTGACCGCCTGCTCGCACAAATCGACGAGTGCGCGGTGGAACGGCACGGGCTCAATGTTCCAGATTCGCGACCACTCGACAGTGCAGCGTTCCTCTCTTGCAAATCGCTCGCTAGCTTCGCGCGCTTCTTTGTACATGCCGGCCAAAACTGCGGCGTCGAGATCCCGCTGGTCCAACGTTGTCTCGCAACGTCCGACGACTGCGGTCACGATTCCGGGAAAAGTCTTGACGCTCCCCATAGTACACACCGCGTCGGGATGCCTTTTGGCGATGGTCCGAATTTCAAGCGCCAGTTTGGCCGCCGCTGCCAACGCGTCGCGCCGCACCGCCATGGGTGTCGACCCGGAGTGTGCCTCCTGCCCATGAAACGTAACTGCGTGGCGTTCGACACCCTTGGTGCCCAGAACGACCGCGAGAGGCAAGCCCAAACCTTCGAGCACCGGGCCTTGCTCGATGTGCAACTCCAGATATGCCGCGCCGTCTTTCTGTTCCCAGCGAGCTTCGGGAAACCGATCGATCTCGACTCCGCAACGGCGCAGCGCATCTTCCAGCCGAACACCATCTTTGTCGATTCGGCCGCGGTCGGCATCGATGGTATCTGTGCCCGCGAACGCGGAGGACCCAAGAAGGCTGCGCCCAAAACGAGCGCCTTCCTCATCGGCCCAATCGACCAGCTTTACTGTAACCGGCGGGCGGCCGTTGTAGGTGTGCGCGAAGCCTCGCATCGCTTCCAAGGCCGTCATCACGCCCAGGCAGCCATCGAGCCATCCACCGTTCGGCACGGAATCCAGGTGACTGCCGAGGATCAACGACTTGGGCGATTCCCCAATCAGCGTGATCCAATGATTGCCCGCCGCATCGTAATGATGTTTTACCGGTAGACCATCGAGTTTTGAGGTGAACCACTCGCGAGCCTTGAGCCACATGTCGCTCCAGGCGATGCGCTGGGCGCCATTGTCATCGCCGGTCAGTGCACGAAGTTCCTTCAGCTCGGCAACCGTACGTTTGGAATCGACGGTCATAGGATTCAGAAATAGGCGGCCTGGCGTTTCAGCAATCGTCCCCGCCCCCGCTGGCCGACAAACTTGCCATCGCGTACCTGGACTTTACCCCGGACCGTCACGATGGACGGGCGGCCCTCCACATCCATCCCTTCGAATCCGCTGTAGTCGCAGTTACTATGTTGTGTCGCGGCGGAGATCTTGCCGCGATACTCGGAATCGAACAGGACCAGATCCGCATCGCTGCCGACGGCGATGGTTCCTTTACGCGGATACAGGCCGAACAGCTTTGCGGCGCGCGTGCTGGCTGCGTCGACAAAACGATGGAGATCGAGAACCCCGCGTTTCACACCGTGTGTATATAAAAGGCTGACCCGTTCCTCGATTCCTGGAATCCCGTTGGGGATCTGCGTGAAGACGTCTTTGCCGAGCAACTTCTGCGAAATATCGAAAGGGCAATGGTCGGTGGCGACTGTATCGATCGAACCCGCGGCCAAAGCGTTCCATAACGCCGTTTGATTCCTCCGCTCACGCAGGGGCGGCGACATGACATGCTTCATGCCCTCCACACCCGCTCTCTCCGCATACGTTTTATCGAGAAGCAAGTGCGGTAGTACCGACTCGACCCAAATTCTTACGCCGCGCGCCTTGGCGGCCAGTGCTGCGTCCAAGGCGGCTTTGCACGACAGGTGGACCACGTAGCCCGCCGCGCCGGTTATTCCGAGGAAGGTCGCAAAACGGTTGGTGCCTTCCGCTTCGACGATTTCGGGCCGGCTCGGCTCATGCCACTCGGGTCCGGTTTTGCCCTGCGCTAAAAGACTCTGCTGAAGGCGGCCGATCAGCTCGGCGTTTTCGCAGTGCGCGGTGACGATGACTCCCAGTCTCTTGGCAAGCTCGAGAGTCTGATACATCTCGCCATCGTCGACGCCGAAGAAGTTCTTGTATGCCAGAAAGATCTTGAAGGAGGCGATCCCGTCCGCGACAACCTCCCGCAACTGACCTTCGGTCTGGTCGCCGAATTTGGTAACGGACATGTGGAAAGTGTAGTCGCAGGCGCTCGATCCTTCGGCCTTCGACTTCCACAGTTGATACCCTTCGAGCGCGTCATCCAGTCGCGATGGGCAGCACATTTCGATATACGTCGTGGTGCCGCCGATCAACGCCGCGATGCTGGCGGTTTCGTGGGTGTCCTTGGCAAACGTCGCCATGAAAGGCAGGTAGATGTGCACGTGCGGATCGATGAATCCGGGGAACAACAGCTTCCCCGAGGCGTCGATGACTTCGGCATCCGGCGGAGCGCCCAGATTCGGGCCGATGCGAGTGATGGTTTCGTCCTCGGCGTAGACATCGCCGCGAATACGCGAATCGGCGGTTACGATGTCGGCGTTGCGAATCAGGAGGGACATAGAAGCCTGATGCAGATGGGACGCCTAATGCACATGAATGCCCTTCTCTTTGCGATACCTTTCCATCGCCTCCCAATCCTCGGTTACTTCGGGCCGGGTTTTCACGATTTGGTCCCAAGTGACGGGGTCGCGTCCCGACGGCACTTCCACCATGGAGATGCAGTGATCCACGGGGCAAATGTTGTAACACAGACGGCATCCAACGCAGTCGACCTCGCGGACGCGTGGGTTGGGACGCGTCCCGGTGGCCTCCTGCTTGCCGTTCGAACTTATGGCGTAGGAATACGGCTGGACCACATGCCCGCGGGAGTCGATCAAATCGATACACTGATGCGCCGTGTCATTGCAGGCAACGTAACAGAGGTTGCATTGGATGCACTTCCCCGGATCGATACGCGCCACAGCTTGGAACGAAAGATCGAAATCCTTGAAATCGGAGATCCGTTCTAGGCTTCGGGCAGTCACCTCAGAAATAGTTTGGAAACCCTTCGAGTCCATCCAATTCGACAAGCCGTCGCACAGATCCTCGATGATGCGGTAGCCATAATGCATCACTGCGGTGCAGACCTGAAGACTCGAAGCGCCTAGAAGGAGAAATTCGGCGGCATCCTTCCAGGTGGTGATTCCGCCCATGGCCGAGATCGGCAACTTGGAGCCGTGCACGATGTCATCCGTGCCGAGCGCCGAGAGCATATTCAACGCGATCGGTTTCACGGCGGGACCCGCGTAGCCGCCGTGGCCGCCCTTGCCGCCGATGTTCGGTGAGATCTCGAGAGTATCCAGGTCCACGGACGTTATCGAGTTTAAGGTGTTAATCAATGAGAGCCCGTTCGCGCCAGCAGCCACGGCCGCGCGCGCGGGGCTCACGATATTGGTGATGTTCGGAGTGAGCTTCACGATCACGGGAATGTGAGCGGCATGCATCACCCACCGCGTGATCTGCTCGCAGTACTCGGGAACCTGACCTACGGCAGCTCCCATGCCGCGTTCGCTCATCCCGTGGGGACATCCGTAGTTCAGCTCGATTCCGTCCGCCCCGGTGTCCTCGATCTGCCGGATGATCTTGTGCCAGGCTTCGGGCTTGGACTCGACCATCGCGGACACGATCACCGCACGATCCGGCCAGGCACGCTTCACCTCGGCGATCTCGCGCAGGTTTACATCCAGCGGGCGGTCCGAAATCAGTTCGACGTTGTTGATGCCGAGCATGCGCTGGCCGCCGTGATGCCAGGCTCCATAGCGATTCGAGACGTTTAGTACTGGTGGACCGATAGTCTTCCACACTGCCCCGCCCCAACCTGCTTCAAAGGCCCGATGAATCTGCGCGCCGGAGTTGGCCGGAGGCGCCGATGCCAGCCAAAAAGGATTCGGCGAACGGATGCCCGCGAAGTTGACACTGAGATCAGCCATTTTTCTCCACCAAGCTTTTATTTATCAAGCGAGCATGAATCGCCGCGGCAGCGAGTTTGCCATCCTGCACGGCCATCACGGTGGACGCGGCGTTCTTGACGCGAATACAATCGCCGCCAGCAAACACGCCCGGAAGATTAGTTTCCATGCCGGCATTCACCTTAATGAATCCGCGATCGACTTCGAGACCCAAAGCCTGCCCGAGCGAAACTTTCTGCTGACCTACGGCTTTAACAACCTGATCCGCCGGGATCACGAATTCGGCGTCTCCAGCGCGTTCGGTGGTGCGACGGCCGGATCTATCTGGAGCACCTAATGCCATGTGAGCGCAAGCCAGCCCAGTGACGCGCTGGCCGTCCGCTACTACCCGCACGGGCTGCGCAAGAAAGCGGAATACGATTCCTTCCTTTTTCGCGAAGTCATACTCATGCGGATAGGCGCTCATCTCGTGTTCGGTGCGGCGATACACCATGGTCACCTGTTCGGCCCCCAGCCGCTTGGCCACGGTCGCACAATCGATCGCGGTGTTGCCCGCCCCGATCACAACCACGTTTCGGCCGATAGTCATGCCGGCGGGATTCAATTTGCTCTGTTCGATATACACCAGGCCGTCGACGATCAACTCTTCCCCGGGGATGCCCATGATTTGAGTCGCGCCAAGCCCGGAACCCAGGAAGATTGCTTCGAACTTCGTCCGCAGATCCGCGAGGGTGAGATTCGATCCAAGCTCCATGCCGGCCTCGATCCGCACGCCCAGGCGTTCTATCATGCGAACCTCCTGGAGAGACGCTTCGATCGGCTCGCGCAAGGCGATAATCCCGTAGGTCGAAAGCCCGCCTGATAAGGACCGCTTTTCGAAGACCGTCACGCTGTGCCCACGGCGAGCCAATTCGCCGGCGCACGAAAGTCCCGCAGGGCCCGATCCGATCACGGCGACGCTCCTCCCAGTGGCGGGGGCTCGGGTGATCGCGGCAGCGTGATCGTTAGCTATATGATCCATCGCATAGCGCTGCAAGCGGCCGATCATGATGGGCTTGTGATCATGACCAAGTACGCACGCGCCCTCGCACAACTCCTGAACCGGACATACCCGCGCGCAAGTAGCGCCCAGAAGATTCGCTTCCAGGATGGTCCGCGCGGAACCGGTCAAATTATCCGTCGAGATTTTCTTGATGAAGCGCGGAATGTCGATATGCGTCGGGCAGGCATGCGTGCAGGGAGCGTCGTAGCAATACAGACAGCGATTTGCTTCGACCAGCGCTTCCTGCCGGCTCAGCGGCGGGAGCTGCTCGGTTAACCCTTTAGTCTCCGGTCCCGGCACGTTCCACCACCTCCTCGGGAAGAGGCTTGGTGTGGGCCCCCGACATCAGCACAATATACGACCCAGCCGATACTGCGAAGCCCACGAACCAAGCGTAGTCGTAGAGCCAGCGCAAAGACGGAATGGCAAGCCCCAAAAGCGCCACGGCGATCCCCAGCAACAAGCTCACCAGCGCGCGAGGATTAACACCTTTGGAATACTCATACTCGCCGCCTCTGCGATAGAGATCGTCGACGTTGAGGGAGCGCCCGCGCACAATAAAATAATCGGCTATCATCACGCCGGCGATAGGGCCGAGCAAACCTGAATATCCCACCAGCCATCCGAAGATATAGGCGCTGAAGTCGCTCAACAGCCTCCACGGCATCATGAGGACACCCACGATCCCAGTGATGAATCCACCCGTTCGGAACGAGATCAGGCGCGGATTCAGATTAGAGAAATCGTTCGACGGCGAGACGACGTTGGCGGCGACGTTGGTATTGAGCGTCGCAACCAGAATCGCGATCAGAGCAATGAACGCGACCAGGGGCTGATGAAAGCGGCCGATCAGTGCAACCGGGTCCCAGATCGCCTCCCCGAACAGCACCACGGAAGCCGATGTGACCGCGACGCCGATGAAGGAATAGAGCGTCATCGCCGCCGGCAAGCCCAAAGCCTGACCCAGTGCTTGGTCGCGCTGGCTCTTGGCATAACGCGTGAAATCGGGAATATTCAAAGCCACCGTGGCCCAAAACCCCACCATCGCCGTAAGAGACGGAATGAAAAACTTCAAAAACGACGCAATATCTTGGAACTTGCTCGGGGCGCTCAACACGGGTCCGAAACCGCCGGCTTTACTGGTGATCCACCACAGCATCAGCAGCCCGACACCTAACATGAATGGCGCGCCGACTCCCTCCAGAAACTTGATAGTGTCGATGCCTTTCCAGATTACGAAGATGTTGAGCAGCCAGAATGCCCCGAAGCAAATCCACACGACGCGGGGATCCGAAGCGGCGGGCCACAGAATCTGGAGCATCGAATGGATAGCCTGTCCGCCGATCCAGGTTTGGATGCCGAACCAGCCGCAAGCCACCAGTGCCCTGAGAACGGCAGGTATGTTCGCGCCGCGGACTCCGAACGACACCCGCACAAATACGGGGAAAGGAATACCGTATTTGGTGCCGGCATGCGCATTGAGCAGCATCGGTACCAGGACAATCAGATTCCCCAGAAGGATCGTCCCTACCGCTTGCCACCAATTCATCCCTCCCGCGATCAGCCCGGAAGCCAACATGTAGGTGGGAATGCAAACGCTCATCGCCACCCACAGCGAAACGTAGTTGTACAAGCCCCAGGTTCGCTTGGCCAGAGGGATGGGCGCCAAATCGTCGTTATATAAGCCGGGATCGCGGTCGGGAGCCATGCGTTCCTTGGCGAAATTATCGCACACGCTTGCATTTGCGACATACTGAGGGAATACGGAGGGATGTGTGAACAAAGACGAAATCATTCTGGCCAACCAGGAGTGCCTGTTCCCGGCAGTGTTCCACTACTTCCGCGAGCCTTTGGTGCTGATCAAAGCCAAAGACCAGTACGTGTGGGATGCCGATGGCAACCAGTACCTGGACTTCTTCGGAGGCATCCTGACGGTGAGTGTCGGCCACTGCAATGAGAAGGTGAACCGGGCGGTTCATGCACAGGTGGACCAGCTTCAACACGTCTCCACGGTATTTCCCACCGAGCCGCAGGCGGCCTTGGCGCGTAAGATCTCGACCATCGCCCCCGGAAAAGGCTGGAAGTCGTTTTTCACCAGCAGCGGTACGGAAGCTAACGAAATGGCGATTCTCGTGGCGCGCTGCTTCACCGGATCGTCAGACATTATCGCCTTGCGGCATTCTTATCACGGCCGATCGTCGCTGGCGATGGGGCTGACAGGGCAAGCGAGCTGGAAACTAGGTCCACCGGTGCAAGCCGGGATCACCTTTGCGCACAACGCCTACTGCTATCGGTGTCCGTTTGGCTTAACCTATCCCGACTGTGAAGTACGCTGCGCTCAGGATGTCCGCGAGCTGATTCGGACGACAACTACCGGACAGATCGCAGGCATGATCGCGGAACCGATTCAGGGCGTGGGCGGTTTCATCACGCCGCCTAAAGAGTACTTCAAGATCGTCTCCAAGATCGTACGCGATTTCGGCGGCGTCTTCATCAGCGACGAAGTGCAGACCGGCTGGGGCCGGACCGGAAACCGCTGGTGGGGTATCGATCAGTGGGGCGTCACGCCGGATATCGTGACGAGCGCCAAGGGCCTGGCGAACGGATTCCCCATCGGCCTAACCGCGGCACGTCCCGAAGTGGCCGATAGCGTCAAGAAACTCACGATATCGACATTCGGCGGCGGACCAATTCCAACAGCGGCGGCAAAGGCCGTGATCGACCTGATCGAAGAAGAGGATCTGGCGGGCAACGCCGCCACCGTGGGAACCCATCTGCGGGCGAGTCTCGCAGACTTGAAAGAGAAGTATCCGCTGATCGGCGATATCCGCGGAATGGGCTTGATGCAGGCTATTGAATTGGTGCAGGACCGCGTTTCCAAGGCGCCGGCGACGGCCGAAACCGTGCGCCTGATGGAGGCTGCAAGAGAGAATCGGCTCTTGATCGGGCGAGGAGGACTGGATGGCAACGTCATCCGCATTTCGCCCCCGCTAAATGTCAGTGTCGCGGACGTGGATCTTTTCATCCGCACATTGGACACAAGCCTAGCTCAGGTTTGCGCACCGGCACTCTCAGAAACTGCCTAGTTTAGTCTTTAGCCGCGTGGTTAGCGGGGGCCGAGTGGTGCGTTCGCGGTGCAGGCTGCGGGAACGCGACCAATTGCAGACGAGGTTTAGTGGAGGCTGTGCGTCTCTTACCAGCAACGGACTTCCGCGGCTTCAGCGCTCTTTCTCCGAACTGGATGATAGCCAGACGTTCGACCGCTGTGATCGCCTTCTTGATGCCATGTAGTGCGGAGCGAAGCTCCACAATCGTCTTAAGAATATCGGTCGACGCAGCATCGGATTGCTGCCGTTTTACGCGATTCCGTTGGAACTCGAGCACGGCCGGTTTCATTAGGCTGTAAATTCAAAGAGCGATGAAAACCGGCGAAAAGGGACACTTCGAGCTTGAACAATATTACCTTTGTTATCAATGACATCTGATCAGGCACTCATGGCGCCTGCACGTGGACTCGAAAGATACCGGGCTAGTTCAGCGATGGTAGACCGATCAAGAAGCTCCTCAGGGGTTAGTTCAATGCCGAACTGTCGGCCAAGCCGCAGAGCAACCTCCGCGGCGGACATGGAGTCGCCGCCCAGATCGCGGAAGGGGTCGTGAACCCCGATGGGATCCAACCCCAACACATCGCTCCAGATCTGCACAATGGCCGACTCCAAGGGGCTCCCTGGCCGCCGGTAGTCTGCTTCCAGGTTCGGCCTGACTGGTTCAGGTGATGGCAGCGCCTCACGATTTACGCCGCCGCTGCTTAGCTTCGGCAGCTCCTTCAAGAAAACGAACCGCGCTGGGATCATATGGCCGGCAAGGTGATCCTGGAGGTACCTGCGTAATTGGCTGGCATTCGGTGTTCCGACAGGTTTCGCCACAACGTAGGCCACCAGGCGCTCCACGTCTCCGATTTCCCGAAGGGCTGTTACAGCTTCACTCACGCCGATGTGAGATTCGAGAGCCTCCTCGACTTCCGGCAAGTCAACTCGAAATCCGTTGATCTTCACTTGATGATCGACCCTGCCGACGAACTCAATCTCACCGCTGGACCGGAACCTTCCCAGATCCCCGGTGCGATAAAGTTTTCGCCCTGGTTCGGCGCTGAACGGATCGGGAATGAAGCGCTGCTCGGTCAAGGCGGGCTGATTCAGATATCCGCGAGCCAGGTGCGCGGCGCCGACGCAAATCTCGCCGGTAACTCCCACAGGCACGGGATTCATGTGCCGATCCAAGATGTACATTCGAGTGTTGGCGACGGGCCGCCCTATCGGTATTTCCCCACCAACGGCAAAAAACTCATCGGTCACATCCCACGTGGCCGCTACGGTGCCGATCTCCGTGCTGGCGTAGCGATTTTGCAGTTTCGCCTGGGGCATAGCTTCGGTCAGACGCCTGAAATGAGCCGGCGTCAGTCTGGCACCCGCGACTCCCATCGTTGTGATCTTGCTGAGCCGTATAGACGCCGCGAAGTTCGGATCCAGGATCTGTTTCAATACCGACGGAACAACCACGAGACGGGTGACGCCTTCCTGCTCCAACACCGTCATCATTTGATTGCTGTCGCGGATTTGTTCGTCAGAAAGGACTACGACAGGCACGCCGCTCATGAGCGGAAGGAAAAGATTCGCCATCGAAAATCCGTAGCTGAGAAAGGTGTTGAGGCAGCAGACTTCATCCCGCCGGTAAGTGACAGAATGCAAGCCGTTGGTGATGCTGCGATGGATACCAACTACTCCTTTGGATTTCCCGGTGGAAGCCGAGGTGTACAAAATGTAGGCGGCGCTATCCGGTGTGATGTCCCTAACCGGCGTGATGGAATTCTCCGCCAAGATACGGGCGGAATCCCGGTCCAAACAGACTGTCTCGATGCCCGCCGGAATCCGATGTGTGAATCGGGCACTGGTGACGGCCGCGACAAGTCTAGAATCTGCGGCGATCTCTTCCAAGCGATGTTGGGGATAACTCGGGTCCAGGGGTACGTAGGCTCCGCCCGCCTTAAGGATCGCGAGAACGGCCACTACGGCTTCGAGCGACTGCTCCATGCAAAGACCGACCGGCACTTCCGATCCAACGCCGCGCTTACAGAGGTGGTTCGCGAGCCGGTTGGCTTTCTCATCCAGCTGGCTAAAGGTCAGTTTGCGGTCTCCTTGAATCAGAGAGACCGCGTGTGGCGTTCGCTTCGCCTGCTGTTCCACTAATTCCGGCACAGAGCTTTGCGTGTATCCACGATCGGTCTGGTTCCACTCGATGACGATTCGGCGGATTTCCT